>Ga0172371_10000665_pt1 | contig 53993 bp, 48 predicted proteins | sample Lak12m_FD_114543 | JGI IMG/M metagenome (GOLD analysis project Ga0172371, IMG submission 114543) | Freshwater microbial communities from Kabuno Bay, South-Kivu, Congo - kab_022012_12m | ecosystem: Environmental > Aquatic > Freshwater > Lake | place: Democratic Republic of the Congo: South-Kivu... | reverse complement strand
GTTTCGATGCAAACAACAGTGCTTCGGCCTGCGTGGCTTCAGCCGGCAGTTCGATCGTGGCGCAAAATTGCTCCGGCAGGACGAATGCGCCGCGCGGATCGGGCAGGCGGCCCAGGGCCTGGTGGAGGAGGTCGAGCAACTCCTGGCCGAAGCGCCGCGCGAGCCCGTTGCGCGGCAGCGCGAACACATCGCCGATGCTGTCGGCGCCGATGGACGACAGCGTCTTTTCCTCCGCGCATTGCAGTACCGCGAGGGGCAGGGTGCGAAGCTCGTCCTCGAGCAAGGCGGCATCGGTTATCAGGCAATGCCTGCTCGAGCGCGCGAACCAGGAAGCGGCGCGGGCCGTGGGCGCGGCGGCGAGGCGCGCGCTGTAGCCCATGGCGGTGAGCCCCTGCCGCAGTCTCGCCACTATCTCTCGCAGGCCGCCGAACAGCTTCAGGCTGCCCGATACTTCCAATAGCACCAGGTGAGGAAATTCGAGCGCGATACTGGGCGTGCAGTGCATTGCCCAGGCGGCGATGCCGAGCAGGGCTTCGGTTTCGGCAGCCGCATCGCGTTCGCGCAGGCGCAATCCCGGTACGAGCGCAAGTGCGGCGCTGACCGGCATGCCGACGCGCAGACCGCGCGCTGCCGCCTTGGCATCGCAGACGAGCAAGCGTTGCCGCTCGGCGACCGCGCAGGGCTCAGGCGAGGGCAAGCCGCGCTGGAACGCTTCCAGCGGCAGTTGCGGCAGATGCAGGGCTATCCACAACATGGGTATCGGATCGGGGACCGCCGTCGAGGCGGGCAGCGCGGCTTTAAAAACTGTATATTTATACAGTATCCGGAAATTCAACCGGTTTGTCCAGCCGAGGATCCAAAGCGGTACTGGGCTCCATAACCCATGTTTAGAGTATGGCTAGAGAAAGCCACCAGAGGTTAATCCATGCGGCCCTGCATAGGATCTATCGCCCAACGACCGGAAAAGTAAGTGCGGCGGAGGCTCCCCGGGGTATCCGATCAAGCCTTGTAAGGGCCGAGAAACCGCGCGCCATTGAAGTGGATCAGGTGTGACGGATTATCGGCCACCCACACTTCCGTCTCCCAGGAAATCGCCTCAAGGTACTTGTTCATGGTGCGGCGATCGGGGAACGCGCTAACGAACACCAGCCCTGCGCTGGAGCCGGAAAATAATTCAGCCAGCTCGCTGTGTCGTTTGGCGTCGACTGGTCCGTGTGATGTGACTGCTTCGGCGAGGATCAGCCATTCTTTCTGCGGGAAATAAATCACCACGTCGGGCATTTTTCCGTGGCTGTCTATCGATACGCCCAAAGAGTGAAGCAGTCGCTCATCGAAGTAACCCCACTTCTCGCCGGTATCTCCTGCATAGACAAGGACACCGCCCGGAGTAAAGCGGGGACCAAATTCCTGCCAGATGGCTCGTATCAGTTCGCTATGCTTTCCCGGGCTCAGGCGAATCTGTTTCCCCGCAGCCACTGCCAGAGGGATTTTCTGCATTTCACGCGGTTTTGCGTACTTGTTTGCGAGGCGCTCTCGCTTGGAAAGATAGCCGGCAATTTGGCGCGGATACTTTTCCGTTCCGTAGCAGCGAAGCACGGACAGGCATTCCGGCTCGATCTGATAGACCGCGCGCGGACTATTGACCGGCCGGCGTGGATCATCCGGGTTGTAGAGGGCTATACCGGCCTGGACGAACTGATGCATGGTCTGCCGGCGGAATGTCTCTCTTGTATTCGGCGCATATTTCTTTCCGTAGTGTTCATGCGCCCAATCCATGATTGGCGTGATACCCATCATGGGAGATTCCGCTTCAGACCAGGATCTCTCGGTGGGTGATATCCATCAGCGCCAGCAGACACAATGCAGAGCGCTCATTGAGTTGTGCACGAGGCATCCCTAGATCGGCGAGCACGCTAAGCGCGGCAGCAATCTGTGATGTGGGTTTAACTGCCATAAGTGGATACCGCCTGATCAATCTGCTCCTGACTTGCGCCGCGGTTTGTTATCGCCCATTTCCCGAGCGCGACTAGAGTCGCCAAGCTCGGATACCGTAGCGCGCGGAGATCAGTTGCGTTCACCTGAGTATGCCCGCTGAAGCTCCGGAAGTACTTGTCGACGACCGTGCTGTTGAGGAAAACCGCCAGCCCGTAGGCGATTTCCTCGGAAAGCCCGGACTTGGCGATATGAAAGACATTGAGGTGGTTCTCGAAGCCGAGGAGCTTGGACCGCAATTGTGTCGGATCGAACACGTAGGCGACCAGTCGGCGACGTTCTTCCTTGGCAGTGAAGCGGCGTGTAATGCAGTAGTAGCCGCCGGGTATCAACCACTTGCGCGTATTTTCGTTGAGGGCAAGCGCATTCGGCTTCTTGTGTTCGCGCGGCCAGGTAAGGGTGCCGCCGGCAAAATGGTGTGCGTATAGCAGCGGGATGGAATTCGACGCAGGATCTTGCTGCCAGTACTCGCGTACGCGGAAATCGACGACCGGTCCGGTGGCAACTTCCAATCCCAACTCCTCCAACGAATGCGTAAACGGGAAAGCCGATGCTTCGAATCCTTTCTGCGGTATGTGAATGAATTTGTCCGCGTCCGTGGATTGAACTATTGCTTCAAACGGAACCCGCCATTCGGAATAATCCGCAAACGTCGGATCGTTCGAGGAAGAAACAGTAACCCCGCCTTGCGTTTCACCTCGCACCAGATGGACGATCACGTTTTCCTGCAAAACTGCATCTTCTTGGAAAGTCTTCTTGCGGCTTCCGAAAACATGGATTTGCTTGATCGCCACTCGGTCCAGGATCCAGATGCGAAACGGCTGGAAATAGGTGCCATTGCAGAAACTCCTTGGAACGATAGCGACAATCTCGCCGCCCTCTTCGGTTAGGGCGATTGTGAGTGCGAGGAAGGCGGCATAGAGATTGACCGTCTCGATGCCAACGCTGCTCAGCAGCTTCCGGTGCTGTGATCCGACAGCGATTTTCTTGTACGGCGGATTCAGGATTGAATGCGTGAAGCGCTCTCGCATGCCGAGCCCTAGCGAAGTTACTCCCTCTGCGATGAAGTCCCGTGGGATCGTTTCTCCGGAAAATTGCCGTCCCGCTGCGCGCGCTCGTCCCTCAAGTGCTTTGAGATGCTGGCGTAAGTAGCCCAGAAGCGTCTGGTCGATTTCGTAGGCGGCAACGCTCAGAAATGCACCCTGAGGCGAGCGTTGCTGAAATTGCTCGAAGTACGCGTCTGTCAGAGACCCGATCCCGGCCCCGGGGTCCAAGAGTCGAACTTCATTGGGCCATCGCCGAAAAAGAGAGGCCATGAAGGAGGCGACCGATGACGGGGTCATATACTGCCCCAGCTTGCTGCGTTCCACCGGGTCCAGTTGGGCGCTTGCTTCTCTGCGCTTCTGGTCGATCTCCAGCGACGGATGGTTGCTCATGTGAGTATTGTAATCGGCAATAGCTTCATGCGGGAGTGTAATGACTCCTGATATCAAGAGGCAAGAAATCAGGCGCCCGCGACGGCGCAGCGAATTCGATGTGTAGAGGCGAGCAAACAGTTTCATGGTGACAACATAACGCCGCAGCTCGCAGATAGATGACAGAGCCTGTTATTTGTCACCAAGCCGCTTCGATTCCTGTCCTTCAGGGGGAGGGGGCGCGGCGAGCTGAATCAACATAACGTGCATAGCAGGCGAATCAAGGCAGCCTCAGCTGCCGGTGGCTAACTCCTCCGCCATTGAAGAGCCTGCAGTGATGGTCAGGATACTCACGCACCCGGGCTTGCCGGCACACGCACCCCCGCGCTGCGAAGCTCGGCGACCGCGCAGGGCTCAGGCGAGGGCAAGCCGCGCTGGAACGCTTCCAGCGGCAGTTGCGGCAGATGCAGGGCTATCCACAACATGGGTATCGGATCGCAGAGGAAGGTTGCCGCCTGCCGCCGACAGCGCAGGCAGAAAAATCGGCCGGGAGAGCGGCGCCCCCTGGCGTTTGAAAATGGACAGCGCAAGCCCGCCGGCAGCGGTGGCGAGCGCGATGCGCAGCACCGCGGGCGAGGGCTCGCGCGCAGCCTGAGCGGGGCGGAACAGCACGGCGAGGCAGCGGCCATCCTCGGCCGCTAGTTGCAGGCGCCGCAACTGAGTAAAATTGATCCGGCGCGGCCAGGCGAGCACGCCGCCGCAGGCAGCCGAATGCAGCGCCTGCTCCGCCGCCCACAGGCTGTCGCCGTCCCTGGTGGTTTTGACGATGAGCACGCGCTCGAGGGCGATGCCGGCGGCGGCAAGCGCCGGCGCGTAGGGCAGGTAGGGCGGGGCGATCCAGGCGATGAATTTTCCCTGGGAGGCAAGCTGCGCCAGCGCCGGGCCGAGCAGGCGCAACTCGCCTATGCCTTCGTGCTGCGGCAGGATTTCGATGAGCGCGCCGCGCGGCCAGCCGCCGCCCGGCAGTTTGGCATCCAGCGCCGCGAAGCCCGAGGCAATGCCCGGGCAGGCGCTGCGCGCGAATTCATTGCCGCGCCAGATGCCGGGATGGCGATCGAGTTCGGCGGCAAGGCTGGGCATGGCATCTCCAAAAACTGTATGTTTATACAGTATCCGGAAATTTGGCCGGCTTGTCCAGCCGGAATTTTTTCAAGCCGGATCGACAAGAGGCGGGGGCGCGATTTCAGGCCGGCGCGCTGTGACGCGTTCCTTCCTGCGCGTAAAACTCCGCGCATGCGATCTCGCGTCCGCGCACCACGCGGCGACCCGACAGCGGGCCGCGCGTCTCGGTGACCACGGTGTGCTGTCCCTCGACATGGCGTTCATCGTAAAAGTACACGATGACCCAGTCGTGCGTGCGCTTGAGCTTGTGCGCGGTGGCGGTGGCGGTGTTGGAGTACAGGACGGTGAAATGCCAGTCGTCGCGCTGCGTGTGCTGCCGCTTCGAGCGCCTCCAGCGTATCGATGTGCAATGCTTCATGCGTGCGCTGGGCGAGTTGCGGGCCCATGCCCGGGACGCTCTGAAACAACTGCATCGGCTCCAGCGTCCCGCGCAAGCGTTCGAGCTGGTTCCAGCGGCCGGTAATGAGGATTTCGGCGAGTGCTGCGGCGACGCCTTTGCCGATATGCGGCAATGCGTCTAGCCCCGCAACGCCTTTTGCATCGAAGGTTTCGCGAAGCGGCTGCGCCAGGCGGGCGATCATGTCCGCCGCTTTTCGATATGCGGCGGCTCGATACGGGTTGGCCCCCTGCGCTTCGAGCAAGGCAGCCATCTGGCGCAGCTCGTCCGCGATTTCCTGGTTTTCCTGCACGTCAATGGCCGAAGCGGGGAGGAATGAGCACCAGCGGGCATGGCAACCCGGACAGTTGCGCCGGGGTGAGATCCTCGATGCGCCCGGGCCACAGCAGCACGCCGAAATGGCGGCTGCGCGCCGCGCGGATAACGCTGGCGGGGCGGCTGTCGGGCAGGTAGAGGCAGCTTGCGCCGGGATGATCGGCGAGATGCTCTGTCGCCTGCTGCCGCAGTTCATTGAAGGTTTCCGCCCCGGTGACCGGGATGAGCACGGTCAGTTCGCTGTGCGTAAGCCCGGCGAGGGTGCTGCCTATGGACAATGCGCGCAAGGCCACGGCGGATCCGTCGAACACCGCGGCCACGGGGCGCGATGCCAGAGCAGGGAAGCGCTGTGCGGGATCACTGCGGCGCCTTGCGCCCGGCCATGCGTATTCCGAGCGGCCCAGCACCAGCAGGTCGAAGGCGCCGGTCAATGCTGGCACGCTGCGCGGCATCTCGCCGCGCACGACTTCGAGCGTCCAGGCGACTGACAGGCGCTCGGCCGTCGCTGCCAGCAAGCGCCGCAACTGCTCCGCCTGCGCCCGCAGGGCCTGTTCGACGGCGGCTGGAGCCAGGGGGCGCGCGTGCGCCGAGGCAAAGCCGAATTCGCGCGCAAACGGCAACCCGGCGAAGCGCAGCAGCCGTTCGTCCTCGATGAACAGGCCGGCCAGTTCGGCGTTCAGGCCGAGCGCGAGGCCGGCTGCGGCCTCGATCGCGGGCAGGACCGAAGAGGCCGTGTCCAGCGCCATGACAATGCGGCGGACCTTGGCCGCCTCAGTGGGCATCGCGCTTTCCGCGTACGCGTGCAATCCGTCTTATCTGGCCGGGGCGCGGATGTTCGCGATGCAGCGCGGCCAGTTCGCGCAGACGCGCCGCCACGCGCCCGTTCAGGCTCAGTTGCGCGCCGATGCCGGCGTCCTGGGGCAGGCCCGCGGGCACGCCGGTGAGCAATTCAATGGCTTCGTCCGCCGTGCGTACCGCGAACACGTGGAATTTTCCTTCCGCTGCCGCAGCGAGCACGTCATCGCGAAGCATCAAGTGGTCCACGTTGGCGGCGGGAATCAGCACGCCGTGTTCGCCGTTCAGGCCGCGCGCCTGGCAGATGTCGAAGAAGCCTTCTATCTTTTCGTTCACGGCACCGATCGGCTGCACTTCGCCCAGCTGGTTGATCGAGCCGGTGACCGCGAAGCCCTGCCGGATCGGCACCTCGGCCAGCGAGGAGAGCAGGGCGCACAGTTCGGCGAGCGAGGCGCTGTCGCCATCCACATGGCCGTAGGTCTGCTCGAATACCAGGCTCGCCGCGAGCGCGTGCGGCAGGTTGCTGGAAAAGCGCGCTGCCAGAAACGCGGACAGGATCATCACGCCCTTGGAATGGATCGCGCCGCCGAGATCGACTTCGCGCTGGATGTCGATCACCTGGCCTTCGCCCAGGCGGGTGGTGGCGGTGATGCGCACCGGCTCGGCAAAGGCGAATTCGCCGAGATCGAATACCGACAGGCCGTTCACCTGCCCGACGGCGCTGCCTGCGGTGGCGATCAGCACCTTGCCGCGCAGGATCGCTTCCTGCACCGCGGCGCGCAGGCGGCCGGCGCGATGGCGCTGGGCGCCGATCGCGCCCTGAATGGCGCTCGCGCCGATGGCGGCGCTGCCTGCCTGGCGCGCCCGGTGGTCGGCTTCGTGCAGCAGTTCGACCAGGCGCTCGACATTGGCGGTGATCTTGCGCGTGTCGCCCGCGGCGCGCGAACCGAAATCGAGCACGCGCGCAACCGCGTCGCGCGCGAGCGGCAGCAGCTTGTCGCCGCGCGCCCGCGTGGCGATGAAGCGCGCGAACAGCAGACTGGTCTCCGGCGTGCGTTCCAGGTGCTCCTCGAAGTCGGCGGCTACGCGAAACAATCGGCCGAAATCCGGGTCGTAGGCCTGCAGCAGGTAAAACAGCAGGCGTTCGCCGACCAGAACCACCTTCAGCTTGAGCGGAATCGGCTCAGGCTCGAGCGAATGCGTGCTCCCCAGGCCGTACACCTCGCCCGGGGATTCGATGCGGACCTGATGGCGCAACAGCGCGCGTTTCAATCCTTCCCAGGCGAAGGGCTGGGTCAGCAGCCTGATCGCATCCACCAGCAGGTAGCCGCCGTTGGCGCGGTGCAACGCGCCGGGCTTGATCAGGCTGAAGTCGGTGACCAGCGTACCCAGGCGCGAGATGTGGTCGATGCGGCCGACCAGATTCTGCAGGGTCGGGTGGTCCGCGTATACCACGGGCGAGCCGTCGGGTGCGCCGTGGTCCACCAGCACATTGACCTGATAGCGTCGCAGCGAGGGCTCCTCCTGCCGCATCAGCCGCGTAATCGCAGAGGGCTCCTCTTCCGTTTTGCGAAAATCCTCGGCGTTTTCGAGCACGTCGCGCTGCACCTCGTCCAGATATTCCACCACCTTCGGCCAGCTGGCGTAGCGCTGCTTCAGTTCATCCACCAGATGGCCGACGGCGTACAGCGTCATCTCGCGGTTCATCTCCCGCACCCGCTCGAGGCGCTCCTTGCGCCAGCGCATGGTGTCGCGGATAAGCCGCTCGAGCTTCGTCTGCAGCGCCTCGATGGCGTCCTTGAGGCGTTGTTGTTCCGCTTCAGGCAGCTTCGCGAACTCGTCCGTGCCCATCACTTCGCCGTCCTTGACCGGCGCGAAAGAGAAGCCGGCGGGCGTGCGCAGCAGGGCGATCCCCTGGGCGATGGCCTCGTCGCCCAGACCCGAAAACGCCTTTTCGTGGCGTTCCTTGAATTCGGCGTCGATGCTGTCGGCCTTGGAGCGGTACTCGTCGCCCTCGAACACCGCCGGGATGTTGCTGCGCAACTCCTCCACCAGCCGCGCCATGTCCGTGCGCAGCGCGCCGCCGCGGCCGGGCGGCAGTTCGATGGCGATGGGGCGATGCGTCTGGACGAAGTTATTGACGTAGACCCAGTCGGAGGGCCGCGGCGCACCCCCGGCCCGCGCCGCGATGCGCTGGCGCACCAGGGTGTGCCGGCCACAGCCCGCAGGGCCCATCACGAACAGATTGTAGCCGTCGCGTTCGATCCCGACCGCAAGTTCGATCGCGTCGATGGCGCGCTCCTGGCCGGGGATGACGCCGATGTCGTCGAGTTCGTCGGTGGTGGCAAAGGCGAATTGCCCGGCGTCGCAACGGTGCGCGAGTTCCGCGACCGGCAAAGGGGCGGGGGCACTCATGCGCGCGGGCCCCGCGCGCTCGCCCCGCGCCGGCTGGCGTCGGGGCTGAGCTGTACGCGCCCGTCGCGCGGCGGGCGGATGAATTCGGCTGGCATCGGCATGGCTGGACGCTCCGGAGGGAACACTGCGAAATACCTTACCCCGGTGCAGGACCGGCGGAATTGACATCGGTCATATTCGCGGGGCAAGGGCTATGCGTTCGGTCGCCCGTGCTTCTTGGGGATTCCGGAGCCGGGTTTTTTGCCTGTATGCCACCCCGCAGGCGCATGCTGTCTAAATCAGACTGTCCAAATATCGCTTGACAAAGCTTGTACATTTGTCTAAGTTATCATTTATACAGTCTAAATTAGACCTAACGGGACCTCTATTTGAAGCGGACAATCGCTCTGGCCAACATGAAATCAAGCAAAGAAATTTTATCTGAAACAGGTATTTCCAGAGCAACATTAAATAATTACATTAATATTGGACTATTGCCCAGGCCGGCGCTTAGACAGCCAGAGCGGGAAGACAGTGATGCCAAGCTGATGGGTTATTTCCCAGACGAAACCATAGACCGGATAGAACAGGTCCAGCGATTAAAAAAGGAGGGCTTGAGCATGGCGGAGGTTGTGGCACGCATAGGAATCACCCAGCCGGTGCGGGAGCACACTGCGCCCAATCCGGCGGCCGCGGCCTTGGACGGCGTCCCCTTGACCGGCCCGGAGCCCCAGGAACCGATGGTGGACAAACGCCGCGCGCTAAGGCTCACGCTCGAGGACGTCCCCCATCCGGCCTATATGGTCAACTACAACTTCGAACTGACCTGGTACAACGACCCCGCGCGCCAACGCATGCTTTCCGGCCTGGATACCCTGCCTGCGCACAGCGAAGCGCGCAACCTGTTTCTCTTGCTGTCTCAGTCCGCGTCCGGAGAATCGAGCTATTTCCGTTCCGAGTTGCTGCGCGTCCATCTCGCGCTGGCCAAGAACCGCCTGACGAAAAGCAGCGTTCTCGCGCTGCTGCGCGGTCTGGACCGGGATACTCTGGCTCTCGCGGATCGGCTCTACGACGAGTCGATCGTCACTTCCGAGAGAAAACCCATTCTCGATTTTTCGGTCGAACTGATCAACCTGGCCGGCGCCGCGGAAAACTGGCGCGTGTTCGCCTCGTTTTTCAGGGAAGGGATATTCGTCGTCTACATTCCGGCACAGCAATATAACGCCTCGCTGCTCGAATTTCTCTGCCAGCGGGACGTGGTGATACGCGACCTGATGCGTAAACGCCTGCCGGTGCTCACGCCGCTGGCGGTGCTGGTAGCGGATCTGCAAAACTCCGTCAAAATCTGCTCGGAACTGCCGCCGGAGGAGTATTTCGATCTGATCAACGAGATTTGGACCACGATGGGCCCGATATTCAGGAAATACTACGGAACCTACGGCAAGCATGTCGGCGATGGGATGGTCTACTATTTCTTTCCGCAGCCAGATAGCGACTATATTTTCAACGCGCTTGCGTGTGCGCAGGAACTGAAGTCCGAGGTCAGGAAAATCAGCAAGAAGTGGCAACTGCGCAAGAACTGGCTCAACGAACTCTACCTGAACACCGGCTTGCACGAGGGCCAGGAGTGGCTGGGCACGTTTCAGACCGCAACCAGCGTGGAATTCGCCGTGCTCGGGGACACCATCAATCATGCTGCCCGACTGAGTGAATTCGCGCGTTTCGGCACAATCTGGGCCACCAAGAACCTGTTGAGCAAGCTCGCATATCAAAAGCGTGCTGCCGTGGACTTCGGCATTGCCCGCAAAGGCGAGGACGGGCAGGAGCATTTTGTCGCTTCGTCCTACTCGCAACTGGGCACGATGGTGGACCTGAGCTGCGAGCGCTACGAGAAGCTGCGCGATATCGCCATGCTGCCGATTACGGAAATACGCTCGGTAAAATACGCGATTTAGAGGAGCAAAGCGGGGAAACCGCGCGGCGATGAGGTATCCTTGGCGTCGTTTAATGCCTGCGCCTTTCGATGCCCCTCATCCAGCTTTCCCAGGTTTCACTGGCTTATGGCCACGTTCCCTTGCTCGATCATGTCGACCTGGTCATCGAGCCGGGCGAGCGCATCGGCCTGATCGGCCGCAACGGCACCGGCAAATCGAGCCTGCTGAAGCTCATCGACGGCGCCGCTGGCGCAGATGACGGCAAGCTGTGGCGCGCGCCGTCGCTGAAGCTGGCGAGCGTATCCCAGGAACCCGCATTTCAGCCCGGCCTGAGCGTATTCGAAGCCGTGGCCGAAGGGCTCGGCCAGGGTACCCAGCTGCTCATCGACTATCACGCAGCCGCGCACGCACTGACCGTGGCGCATGACACCGGCGCCGCGGCCGATCCCGCCCTGATGGAACGGCTGCACCAGCTGCAGGAGGCGCTCGATGCGAGCGACGGCTGGAGCCTGGAGCACAGAGTCGCCAGCACCCTCTCGCGCCTGCAGCTCGATGCCGACCGGCTGGTAGCGGACCTGTCCGGCGGGCTGAAAAAGCGCGTTGCCCTGGCGCGGGCGTTGGTGCCCGCGCCCGATCTCCTGCTCCTCGACGAACCGAGCAACCACCTGGATGTCGCGGCGATCGAATGGCTGGAACAGATGCTGCTGTCATTTTCGGGCAGCGTGCTTATCGTCACCCATGACCGGCGCTTTCTGGATAACGTCGCCACCCGCATCATCGAGCTCGATCGCGGCCGCTTGAGCGGTTATGCGGGCAATTTCAGCGCCTATCAGCAGGAGAAAGCGGCGGCGCTGGAAACCGAAGCCGTGCATGGCCGCAAGTTCGACAAGTTCCTGGCGCAGGAAGAGGTCTGGATCCGCCAGGGCGTCCAGGCACGGCGCACCCGCAACGAAGGCCGGGTGCGGCGCCTGGAGGCGCTGCGCCTGGAACGCAGCGCGCGCCGGGCGCGCGTCGGCAAGGTCGCCCTCGCCGTGGACGAAGGCGAGCGTTCAGGCGGTCTGGTGGTGGAACTGAAAAAGGTCGGCAAGCACTACGGCGGCGAACCCGTGGTGCAGGATTTTTCCTGCCGCATTCTGCGCGGCGACAAAGTGGGCCTGATCGGGCCCAATGGCAGCGGCAAGACCACCTTGCTCAAGCTGATCCTGGGCGAAACGCTGCCGGACGAAGGCCAGGTGCGCCTGGGCACGAAGCTCGACTTCGCCTATTTCGACCAGTTTCGCGCGGTATTGGACGAAGAAGCGACGCTGGCCGACACCATCAGCGTGGGTGGCGATTTCGTCGAAATCAACGGCGCGCGCAAGCACGTGATCAGCTATCTCGGCGATTTCCTGTTCCCGCCGGAACGCGCACGCGCCCCGGTTAGATCGCTCTCCGGCGGGGAGCGCAACCGTTTGCTGCTGGCGCGGTCGTTCAGCCGGCCGGCCAATATGCTGGTGCTGGACGAACCGACCAACGACCTTGACATCGAAACTCTTGAATTATTGGAGGAATTACTGCAGGATTATGCTGGCACCCTGTTCCTGGTGAGCCATGACCGGGCGTTTCTCGACAGCGTTGTTACCCAGACCATCGCCAGCGAGGGCGAGGGCGTATGGAAGGAATACGCCGGAGGCTACAGCGACTGGCAGCGCCAGAAATCTTTCGGCAGCTCCGAAATGGCGCCTGCGCGGCGCGGGCAAAAAAACCACGGCCGGACTAAGCGGATAGCTGCCGAACCGGCTTCAATTAAATCTAAATTAAGCTTTAAAGAAGAGCGAGAACTATATGTATTACAAACAGAAATAGATGCGATAGAAAAAGAGCAAAAGCACATCACCAGCGCGCTCGCCAACCCCGCGATCTATCGTGATCATCCCGAGCAAGTGAGGCAGCTGAACCTGCGTTTCCCCGTTCTCGAGGCCGAACTGGCCTCGGCCATGCGGCGCTGGGAAGAGTTGGAGGCGAAGCGGTAAATCCTGGTCCTACAGGATTTTCGCGAAGCGCTGTACGGCTTCTTCGACGTTGGCCCGACTGTTGAAGGCACTCAGACGGAAATAGCCCTCCCCGCAGGCTCCAAAACCGCTCCCTGGGGTCCCCACCAAATGGGCTTCCTGCAGTAGCCTGTCGAAAAAATCCCAACTGCTCAAATTGCCGGGGGTTTTCAGCCACACGTAAGGTGCGTTCACCCCGCCGAAGACCTGGATCCCCAGTTTCGTCAGCGCCTCACGCACCAGCCTGGCGTTGGCGAGGTAAAACTCGATGGTTTCCCGCACCTGCCGCTTGCCTTCCGGCGAGTAAATCGCAGCGGCGCCTCGTTGCACGGGATACGAGACACCATTGAATTTGGTGCAGTGCCGTCGATTCCAGAGCGGATGAATCATGACTTCGCGGCCATCCCGCGTCTTTCCCTTGAGGCCCTTCGGAATCACCGTGAAGGCGCAGCGCACACCGGTGAAGCCGGCCGTCTTGCTAAAGCTGCGGAACTCGATCGCGACTTCCCTGGCTCCGTCGATTTCATATATCGAGTGCGGAATGGCCGGGTCGGTGATGTACGCTTCGTAGGCGGCGTCATACAAAATCACCGAACCGTTCTGCTGCGCGTAATCGACCCAACGCTTCAGCGTCTCCGTGGTGGCAACCACGCCAGTCGGGTTATTGGGATAGCACAGGTAAATCAGGTCGACCCGCTGCCTGGGAAGTTCAGGAACGAAATCGTTGCCGGCGGTAACCGGAAGGTAAACCAGGCCGCCGTAGCGGCCGCTCGCATCCGCCGGACCGGTGTGTCCGGCCATGACATTGGTATCCACATACACCGGGTAGACGGGATCCAGCACCGCGATGACGTTATTTTCTCCGAAGACATCGAGGATATTCCCCGAATCACACTTCGAACCGTCCGAGACGAAGATCTCATCCGCGTCGACTGCGGCCCCGCGTGCCTGATAATCGTGCTTGGCAATGGCTTCGCGCAGGAAATCGTAGCCCTGCTCGGGCCCATAGCCGCGGAACGACGAGCGTTCGGTCAACTCGTCGACAGCCGCATGCATCGCCTGGATCACGGCGGGGGCAAGAGGTTCGGTGACGTCGCCGATGCCCAGCCGAATAACGTTCGCGGAGGGGTTTTGGTCGCAGAATTTCGTGACCCGCCGGCCGATTTCGGGAAACAGGTAACCGGCGGTCAGCTTGAGATAATGCTCATTAACGTAGGCCATAATCGATCGTCAAAACCCCTCAACTGGTGGATTCGCTTGTTGCGCTTCGCCAAACGACAGCACTCGCTCCAGGCTTCGATGGCGTTCATTGAATTGCATTGGTGCAATGCCTCCCGGCATTCTAACATTTGCGGTCTTCGCATCGAAAAGCCCCAGCTTCCCCCGCTACATCGATGCGATGATCTCGCGGATCACTTTGGCGTCGGAGAACGAAATCTTCTTCGTCATGGGGCGTCCCCGGGAATCATGCGAGGGCAGGCCGCCGGGGTCCCGTTCAAGTACGATCTGATAGTCTTCATGGCCTTTGCCGGCGACGACAAGGACATCTCCCGAGCGCAATGCGGAAAGCGCGAGTTGCAACGCTTCACGACGCGGGCCGGCGTTCGTTGCGAGCGTCGCGCCAGCGGCACCGGAGAGAACTTGTCTGCGGATGGCGTCCGGGTCTTCGGTGCGCGGATTGTCGTCCGTCACCCAGACGCGGTCGCTGTGTTCTGCTGCGATGCGGCCCATGATGGGGCGCTTGCCCCGATCGCGGTCGCCCCCGCATCCGAAGAGCACATGGAGCCTGTCTTTCGCGCCGACGTGCGGGCGCATACTGCGAAGAACGTTGTGCAGTGCATCGGGCGTATGCGCGTAGTCCACGTAGACTGCGGCGCCATTGGCAAGGACGGCGGCGAGCTCGAGCCGCCCCGGAACGCTCGACAGGCGGCCGATGCCGGCAATCGCACGGTCGACCGGCACGTCCGTGCCTACGGCCAGACCGAGGGCGCAGAGAATGTTCTCCGCCTGAAACGCCCCTGCCACCGGCGCCCCCACTTCGTAGGTGGTTCCGAAGACCGATAACTTCAGCGTTTGCCCCTGCGCATGCGGGATTCGCTCGAGCACCACAAGGTCAGCGCCGCTGCCTGTTTCGCCATAGGAGATGACGCGGGTACTTCTAGAGCGCATTGCCGCTGCGATTTCGATACCCGACGCGTCGCGGGTATTGATGACCGCCACGCCATCCGTTTTGAGCCGCTCATTGAACAGTCTCATCTTGGCCTGGAGGTAGGCCTGCATCGAAAGGTGGTAGTCGAGATGGTCCTGGGTGAGATTGGTAAAACCTGCCGCGTCAAACGTGACCTCGGCCAGACGCTGCTGATCGAGCGCGTGGCTCGAAGCCTCCATCGCAAGATGCGTAACGCCGTGTGCACGCTCCAGTTCGCCGAGCATGATATGCAGCGTTTTCGCATCGTACGTGGTCAGTCCCGCTTCAAGGTTGGAGTGGCGCTTGTCGCGGGCCTGGAGGCCGAGGGTTCCCAGGCTTACTGCGTTGCGGCCGTCCTCGTCCCACAGGTCGCGAAGGAAGCACACCGTAGAAGTCTTTCCATTGGTGCCGGTGACGGAGGCAATCGTGACTGGGCGGCCGGAATGAAAATCGGCAGCGAGTCGCGCATAGAATCCCCGAATGTCCCGGACGCGCAGGACGACGATTTTTTCTCTCTCGTACTCGCTGAGGCCCAGAGCTGCGTCGCACGTTCCCTCCGGTACGGCGATGGCCTGCGCGCCTTTCGCAGCCGCCTGCGCGCAGAACGCAAGGCCGTTCTCCGTCGTACCCGGCAGGGCGCAGAACAGGTAACCGTAGCGAACGTCTCGGGAATCGTCGGTAACGCCGAAGATGAACAGGTCTTTCGTTTCGGCAGAGTCCGGCTGCAGAGTGCCGCCGCCGTGCTTCGCCCAAAGATCGCCTAGTCTCATATCGGCGCCATTTTACACGGCGCTGGTGGATTGCCACCACTTCCCCTGGCGATGTACACTCGCCGCCCGACAGTCAGTTTTCCATGGAAATGCAATCCGGACACACGAACCAACATGACCGATAAGCCACTCCCCTTTGATGAGCGGACCATCCGCGAGATCGTTCGCAGTTGCCCGACTCCGTTTTACATCTATGATGAATCCGCGATCCGCGCCAGCGCCCGGAGGCTGAACCAGGCATTCGCCTGGGGTACGTTCAAGGAGTATTTTGCGGTCAAGGCCACCCCGAATCCGCACTTGCTGAAGATCCTGAGGGAAGAAGGTTTGGGCGGGGACTGTTCGAGCCTGGCGGAACTGGTGCTCTGCGGGCGGGTCGGAATCAATGGCGAGAACATCATGTTCACGTCGAACGAGACGCCGGCGAAAGAATACCGCCAGGCCAAAGAACTGGGTGCGATCATCAACCTCGATGACATCACCCACATCCCTTATCTGGAACGGCATGTGGGATTGCCGGAGGTGATTTGCCTGCGCTACAACCCGGGGCCGCTGCGCGAGGGGAACGCCATCATCGGCAAGCCGGAAGAAGCGAAATACGGCTTCACGCGCGAGCAACTGGTGGACGGCTATCGACAATTGAAGGCGAAGGGGGTGCGCCGCTTCGGGCTGCACACCATGGTGGCCTCAAACGAGCTGAATCCCGAGTTCTTCGTCGAGACCGCGAAGATGCTGTTTCAACTGACAGTGGAACTCGCCCGCGATCCGGGCGTGAGAATTGAATTCGTCAACCTCGGCGGCGGCATCGGCATTGCCTACAGGCCCGGCGAGAAAGCCGTCGACCTCGACCTTGTCGGCCGCAGGATCCAGCAGACGTATCGGCAGATCGTCGTGCCGGCCGGTTTGCACCCGCTGAAGATCTTTATGGAAAACGGCCGCTGTATCACCGGACCGTATGGCTACCTCGTCACCGAGGCGATTCATCGCAAGAGCACTTACAAGCAATATATCGGCGTCGATGCCTGCATGTCCAACCTGATGCGGCCCGGCATGTACGGTGCGTACCACCACATCACGGTTCTCGGAAAAGAGACCGCACCCCAAAACCGCACTTACGACGTGGTGGGTTCGCTGTGCGAAAACAACGACAAGTTCGCGATTGACCGGCAACTCCCCGAAATCAGCGCCGGCGACCTGCTCGTCATCCACGACGCCGGCGCCCACGGCTCCGCGATGGGCTTTCAATACAACGGCAAGCTGCGTTCCGCCGAGCTGCTGTTGCGGGAAGACGGTTCCGTCAAGCAGATCCGGCGCGCGGAAACAATCGACGATTACTTCGCCACGCTGGATTTCTCCAGACTGTAGGCGCTAGTACTCAAGGTATTCGCAGGCCCATTTACCTCTTTGTTTGCACCGCGTTCATCGGCGCCTCGTTTACGCTCAACTGAAAGACATCCGGCCGGCTGTAGTGACCGGTGACGTCGAAGTCGAACTTGCCGCGGCCGATGTCCTTGAGATAGAGGTCTGCCGTCAGGATCGTCTCGCTGCCGAAGTGCGGACCGGCGAGCACCTGGCCCAGGGGATTGATGATTGCGCTGCCGCCGCGCATCAGCACCGCTTCGGGTGTATCGCCAAGCGAAACGCGCACCGTGTCCGGGAAATCCTTCTTGCGGATGAACTGGCAGGCAGTCAGCACGAAACAGCGGCCTTCGAGCGCGATGTGCTGCATCGAAGAGATCCAGGTGTCGCGGTCGTCGGCGGTGGGGGCGCAATACAGCGCGACGTTCTTCGAATACATCGCCATGCGCAGCATCGGCATGTAGTTTTCCCAGCAGATGACCGAGCCGATGCGGCCGTAGGGGCTGTCGACCACGGTCAGCGTGGAGCCGTCGCCGAAGCCCCAGATCACGCGCTCCATGACGGTCGGCATCAGTTTGCGGTGCTTGCCGAGGAGCGATCCGTCTGGGCCGAAGAACAATGCCGTGCAATGGCAGGTGCCGCCGTCGCGCTCGATCACGCCGATGACGACGTAGGCCCCATTCGCCGCCGCCGCCTCGCCCAGGCGCTGGGTCTGCGGCCCCGGAACCTCGATCGCGGCGTCCAGGTAGAGGCGGAATTCCTCGCGCCCGGCCGGGTCGCGCGCGCCGACGACCAGGCCGTAGTTCTGGCCCTTGGGATAGCCGGGGATGAAGGCCTCGGGAAAGACAATGACTTTGGCGCCGAGCGCGGCCGCTTCCGCCATCAGGCGGATCGCCTTGTCCACGCAGGCTTCGGTGTCGAAGGGAATGGCGCCGGCCTGAACTACGGCGGCTCGTACCATGGAGTCTAGTGTTGACACGATATGGTCTCCTGAGTTTGGAGGATTGTATCCCTAGCGCAGCAGTCCGCGAGCGGCCAGGTTGCGCATCAGCGCGCTGATGCCGAAGTTCCAGGGCGGCGCCCGGTCGGAGGTGGTGACGCGGTTTGCGAGCAGGCCGAGCTTCGGCGTCGAAATGCTCACCAGATCGCCGAGTTTGTGCGTGAAACCCATGCCGGGCGCGCCGCGGTCCTCAACCGGCGCGAACATGGTGCCGAGGAACAGCACGAAACCGTCCGGATACTGGTGATGCGGGCCCCACGCATGGGCGACGATATCCAGCGGATCACGGCTGATCTTGCTCATGGAACTCGCGCCTTCGAGCACGAAGCCGTCGGTGCCGGTGATTTCCAGCGCCAGTTCGGCCTGGCGCACGTCGCCGATGCCGAAGCGTTCGTCGAACAGGCGGATGAACGGGCCGATCGCGCAGGAGGCGTTGTTATCCTTGGATTTTCCCAGCAGCAGCGCGCTGCGGCCCTCGAAATCGCGCAGATTCACGTCGTTGCCCAGCGTTGCGCCGACGGTCTCGCCCGTCGCGGTGACGGCGAGCACGATCTCCGGTTCCGGATTGTTCCAGGAGGATTTCGGATGCAGGCCGATTTCCGCACCCAGCCCGATTGCGGACATCACCTGCGACTTGGTGAAGATTTCGGCGTCGGGTCCGATGCCGACTTCCAGATACTGCGACCACGCCCCCTGCGCCACCAGCACGCGCTTGATTTCCTCGGCTTCGCGCGAGCCCGGCTTCACCGAGGCGAGATTGTCGCCGATGATGTGCATCACCTGCACCCGTATCGCTTCGGCCTTGGCGGTGTCGCCCCGCGCCTGCTCCTCGATCACGCGCTCCAGCAGGCTTTGCACGAAGGTCACGCCGCTCGCCTTGATCGGTTGCAGGTCGATGGGCGCGAGCAGCGAAGGCTTGCCCGCATCGCGGCCGTCGCCGCTGTTTGCCAGCAGAGCCTCGATGCCGCCGACGACCCGGCCCGGTGCGCCGCGGGCGATGGCGACGCGATCCGCGCGCGCGAGCAACTGGCTCATGGTCGGCTCGATCGCGGCGAGATCGACCACGTCGCCGTTAGGCCGCACGGCGATGGGCGAGGGGCCCGCGGGCGCACCCGGCAGCCACGCGCGTCCGACCTGCGTGGCCGTGCGCCAATCCGATGCCAGGACATCGAGCGTGAGCAAATCATTGAGCGTCTTCATGGCAGATCTTCCTTGCGCAGCATGAATACAAAGTCCCCGCCAGCGCTGGTTTCGAGCCAGGTGAACGGCAGGCGCGGACAGGCTTTTTCCAGCGCGGCGCGATTGTGACCGATCTCGACGACGAGCAGTCCGCCGGGGTTCAGATGGGCAGCGGCCTGCGCCAGCAGGCGCCGCACCAGGTCGAGGCCGTCGCGCCCGCCGGCGAGAGCGAGGCGCGGTTCGCGCCGGTATTCGCGCGGCAGCGCGCGCATGGCTGCGGCGTCGACATAGGGGGGATTGCACAGGATCAGGTCATACCGGCGCGCCGCAAGGTGATCGAACAGGTCGGATTTGACGAGCCGTATGCGTTTGCCCAGGGCGTAGTCCTTCACGTTCCTGCGCGCCACCTGCAGCGCTTCGGCGGAGAGGTCGGCGGCGTCTATGGGCGCCTCGGGGAAGGCGTGGGCAGCCAGTACCGCAAGACAGCCCGGACCGGTGCACAGGTCGAGCACGCCGCGCACGCGCCGCGCGTCGGCCACCCAGGGCGCAAGCCCGGCGCGCAGCAATTCGGCGATGAAGGAGCGCGGCACGATGGCGCGTTCGTCGACATAGAACCTGAATTCGCCCAGCCAGGCTTCGCGTGTGAGATAGGCAGCCGGCGTGCGCTCCCGTACGCGCCGCCGCAGGATGACGCGCAGCGCATCGAGTTCCCCGGCACTCAAGCGTCGCCCGAGCACGGAATCGAGCTCGCCCAGCGGCAGCTTGAGCGTGTGCAAAATCAGATAGACGGCTTCGTCGCGGGCGTTATGCGTGCCGTGGCCGTAGGCGAGGCCGGCGCGCTTGAATTGCGCGACCGCGTCGCGCAATTCCGCGCGCAGCGTCACCGGGCGGTCGCTATGCGTATTCAGATCCTAAGCCTGGCAGTCCGCAAGCCCGCCGCTAGCGGTTTTGCTCGTCGAGGAGGACCTTGAAGTCGCTGAAGGAGCCGGCACTTTCCGCCGCGGGCGCCGATTCGGGTTTTTTCTGCGCCGCGGCCACCGTGGCGGCGCCCCCGTCGCTCTCTGACTGGTTCATCAGCCACATCAGGTTGGTAGCGGAATCGGCATTCCCCAGCGCTTCCTCCTTGCTGATCAAGCCGTCCTTGTACATCTTGAACAGCGATTGCTCGAAGGTCTGCGAGCCAGGCGTCATGCTTTTTTCCATCGCATCCTTGATTTCGCTGATTTCGCCTTTGTCGATCAGCTCGGCGGTGTAGCGCGTGTTGAGCAGCACTTCCACTGCCGCCGAGCGCCCGCCTTTGATGTTTTTGATCAGACGTTGCGAGATGACGGCTTTGAGGGTCGCAGCCAGATCCTGCAACAGTGATGGCCGGTTTTCCAGTGGATAGAAACTGATGATGCGGTTCATCGCGTGGTAGCTGTTGTTGGCGTGCAGCGTCGCCAGGCACAGGTGGCCGGACTGGGCGTAGGCGATCGCCGCGGCCATGGTGTCCTTGTCGCGGATCTCGCCGATCAGGATGCAGTCGGGTGCCTGGCGCAGCGCGTTTTTCAGCGCGATCTTGAAATCGAGGGTGTCGGTTCCGACTTCGCGCTGGTTGACGATGCTTTTCTTGTTGGCGAAAATGAATTCCACCGGATCCTCCAGCGTCAGGATGTGGCCGGACTTGGTCGCGTTCCTGAGATCGAGCAGGGCGGCGAGCGTGGTCGACTTGCCGGAGCCCGTGGCGCCGACCATCAGAACCAGGCCGCGCTTTTCCATGATCACTTCCTTCAGCACCGGCGGCATGCCCAGGGTGTCGATATTGGGCACTTCGCCGGGGATGTAGCGCACCACCACGGCCGGCGTGGTCTTCTGACGAAACGCGCTGATGCGAAAGCTGCCGACGCCCGGAAAGGGAAAGGCTGTGTTGAGCTCGAGCGTGTCCTCGAACTCCTTCTTCTGCTTGTCGGTGAGGACTTCGTACAGCAGGCTGATGATGTTGTCCGAGTCCATCGCCTGCTGGTTGATCGGCATGGCGGTGCCGTTGATCTTGATGTTGATGGGCGATCCGACCGACAGGAAAATATCGGAGGCTTTCTTATCGGCCATCAGCTGGAACAGCCGTTTCATCGCTGACATTGTCGTTCTCCCTATTGCCGGTCGCTGCCGGATTACTGGTTACTGTGCGAGGGCTCGAAGCGTTGCAAGTCTACCGCGGCTTGCGGCTTCCAGCCTTTCTTGCGGTGTTCGGCCACCACGGTGGTAAAAATGCCGCCGCGCACGTAGAATTTTGCGCTGAGGCGCATGAATCGCGGCCGCGTGGCGGCGACAAGATCGTCGAGGATGCGGTTGGTGACCGCTTCGTGGAATGCGCCCTGGTTGCGGTAGGACCAGATGTAGAGCTTGAGGCTTTTCAGTTCCAGGCACTTGCGCTCGGGAACGTATTCCAGCACCAGGCGCGCGAAATCCGGCTGCCCGGTGACCGGGCACAGGCAGGTAAATTCCGGAATTTCAATATGGATCAGATAGTCCCGCCCCTGGTTTGGATTGTCGAAGGTGCTCAGTTCCGTGCTCGGTTTGGCAGGCATGCGGGGCTCGGTAAACAAAGTTAAGATGCTATTATATCGGTTGACTACCACTCCGAATAAATCCGGTCGAAAACCGGTTTTTCAAGACAAGAAACCCCAGTGCGCCTTACTCAGATTAAGCTTGTAGGATTCAAATCTTTCGTCGACCCGACTTCGATCGAAGTCCCCGGCCAGCTTGTCGGCATCGTCGGCCCCAACGGCTGCGGCAAGTCCAACTTGATCGACGCCGTGCGCTGGGTGCTGGGGGAGTCGCGCGCCTCGGCCTTGCGTGGCGATTCCATGCAGGACGTCATATTCAACGGCTCGGCGCAGAGAAAGCCGGTCGCGCGCGCGAGCGTCGAGTTGACGTTCGACAACAGCCTGGGCAAGGCCGCCGGGCAGTGGTCGCAATACGCCGAAGTCGCGGTGAAGCGGGTGCTGACGCGCGAAGGCGAGTCGCTCTACTACATCAACAACAGCCACGTGCGCCGGCGCGATATCACGGACATTTTCATAGGCACCGGCCTGGGGCCGCGTGCCTACGCCATCATCGAACAGGGCATGATCTCGCGCATCATCGAGGCCAAGCCGGAAGAGTTGCGCGTGTTCCTGGAGGAAGCGGCGGGCATCTCCAAGTACAAGGAGCGCCGCCGCGAGACCGAGCATCGCCTGCACGATACGCGCGAAAACCTCGCGCGGGTGGCAGACATCTGCGAGGAGCTGTCGCTGCAGATCGACAAGCTCGACCAGCAGGCCAAGGTCGCGATGCAGTTCAAGGAACTGCAGGGCGACATGCAGCGCAAGCAGAACCTGTTATGGCTGCTGCGCAAAATGGAAGCCGATCACGAAGCGCAGCGCCACGCGCGCGAGATCGAGCGCGCGGCGAACGACCTGGAAGCCGAGACCGCGCGCCTGCGCGAGATCGAGGGGCGCCTGGAGGAAGTGCGCAGCGCGCACTACGCGGCCGGCGATACGCTCGGCACTGCGCAAGGCGAACTCTATGCCGTCAACGCCGAAGTGCAGCGACTGGAAACTGAGATCCGCTACATCGGCGAGAATCGCGCCCGCATCGAAAGCCAGATTGCGCAGCTTACTGCGCAAAGCGGGCAGTGGCAGCAGCAGGCGAGCGAGTTGCACGACGCGCTCGCACTGTGGCAAGGACGCCAGGGCGGCGCAGGAAAAAGGCTGCAGCAGGCGCACGAGCGCGTGGCGGAGGAAACGGTGAAGCTGCCCGAGGCCGAGCACGCGTTTCGCGCGCTGCAGGCAGGGCTGGCAGAGGAGCGGGCGGCCCTGGCCCAGACCGAGCAGGCGCTCAGGATAGAGCAGACTCATATCAGCCATTCGGACAAGACCCTGCAGGGGCTGACGCTGCGGCAGGAGCGCCTGCTTGCCGAGCACGAAGGCCTGGCCAAGCCGGATTCCGCTGCGATCGAAGAGCAGCAGCGCCAGATCGGGGAACTGTCCGGGGAACTCGCGCGCAAGGACGCCCAGCTCGCGTTGCAGCTGCAGCAATTGCCGGAACTGGAGCGCGCGCGCAGGACAGCGCAGGAAAAACTCGATGCGCAGCAGCGCGAGCAGGCCGGGCTGGAGTCGCGCCTAGCCACGCTAAAACAGGTGCAGGACCAAGTCGAGAGCAATGCCCAGATCCACGATTGGCTCATCAAGCACCGCCTGGAATCGCTGCCGCGCCTGTGGCAGCAGGTAAGGGTCGAGGCCGGATGGGAGACCGCGTTCGAGGCGGTATTGCGCGAGAAGTTGCACGCCGTGGAAGTTTCATTGCCCGAATTGCTGCAGCGCATGATCGAGGATGCGCCGCCGGCGAAATTGAGCGTCTACGCCGCCACCGCCGCAGCGCCGGAGATGACACGGGAGGGCCTGCGGCCGCTGGCATCGCTGCTTGGCATCCACGACGAGTCTGTGCGCGGGGTGATGCAGGATTGGCTGCACGGGGTGTACGCGGCGGAGAATCCGCCCGACGGCCGGGCCAGGCAAGCGCTGCCGCCGGGCGTGATCCTGGTCAGCCGACAGGGACATCAGTTCTCGCGCAGCGCGGTCAGCTTTCACGCACTCGATCCGGGCGATACCGGCATCCTCGCCCGGCAACGCGAAATCGAGGACCTGAGCGCCCAATTGATCGAGCGCGAAGCCGCGTTGCGCCAGGTGCGAACCGAACAGCACGTGGTCGAGGCGGCACTCGGCGGGCACAACCGACGCCTGGCAAGTCTGCGGCAGGAAGCCGCGGCGCTGAAGCAGCGTTTGCATGAGCAGCAGATGGAAAACCTCAGGCTTTCCCAGGGCCTGGAACGCTTCCAGGAGCGCAGCCGGCAGATCAAGCTGGAACTGGACGAAATCGCCCGTCAGCAGGCAGCCGAGCGCGCCAGCCAGGCGGCGGCCGAGGCCAGCCTGGCGCATCACCGGCAGGCCATGGATGCGGCGACCGCTCAGGTGGAAGCCACCCTGCAGGCCCACGCTTTAGCTGAGCAGGCGCTCAATGCGCAACGACAGGCATTGCAGCAAGCCGAGCATGAGGACCAGGAAGCGATATTTTATGAAAAAGAATGTTCGTCTAAAATCAATGAAATAAATGCATCTATTCAAGTAATGCATGAGCAATCGAATGCGGCGGCGCGGCAACTGGAGCAACTCAAAACGGATCTGGCGGCACAGTTGGACGAGGACCTGAGGCTGGGTCTGCAGGCGCAACTGGAACTTCGCGTGCAGCGCGAACAAAACCTGAGCGCCGCCCGCACGCGCCAGGAAGAATTGGCCCAGGGCCTGCGCAGCGCAGAAGAGGAGCGCCTGACGTGCGAGCAAAAGCTCGAGCCGCTCCGAAACCGCATCAATGAGTTGCGCCTGAAAGAGCAGGCGGCGCGCCTCAACAAGGAGCAGTATGCCAGCCAGCTGTTCGAGGCCGGGGCGGACGAAGAGGTGCTCGCGGCGATGCTGGAAAAAGGCATGCGGCCCAACGCGCTGCAGGCCGAAATCAGCCGCCTGGTCCAGGCCATCACCGATCTGGGCGCCGTAAATATGGCCGCGCTGGAGGAACTGCAGACCAGCCGCGAGCGCAAAGGCTTCCTCGATGCCCAAGCGGCCGACCTCAACATCGCACTGGAAACCTTGGACGCGGCGATTCGGCGCATCGACCGCGAAACGCGCGAGATGCTGCAGCAGACCTTCGATACGGTGAACGGGCATTTCGGTCAAATGTTCCCAAGCCTGTTCGGCGGCGGCGAGGCGCGCCTGCTCATGACCGGCGAGGAAATTCTCGATGCGGGCGTGCAGGTCATCGCGCAGCCGCCGGGCAAGAAAACCTCCACCATCCACCTGCTTTCAGGCGGGGAGAAGGCGCTCACCGCGCTGGCGCTGGTGTTCGCCATGTTCCAGCTCAACCCGGCGCCGTTCTGCCTGCTGGACGAGGTCGACGCGCCGCTGGACGATCCCAACACCGAGCGCTTCTGCGACTTGGTGAAGCGCATGTCGGCCGACACGCAGTTCCTTTATATCAGCCACAACAAGATCACCATGGAAATGGCGGCGCAACTGGTGGGCGTGACCATGCAGGAGTCCGGCGTGTCACGCGTGGTCGCGGTTGACATCGAGGAAGCCCTGCGGATGAAAGAGGAGCTGGCCGCATGAGCCTGGGAGCAGAGGCCCCGGCTTTCGCCGGGGATGCGATTCGGGCGAAGGCGGCCGGACGCCGACAGCGCGGTCTATGCCCTGAGTCGTTCGCCAGGGGGCGGTGCAAATGAGCGAGCTGCAACTCGGTCTGCTGGGCATAGGCATCCTGGTGGTGCTGGGGGTGCTGAGCTACAACAAGCTGCAGGAGGTGAAGCTCAAGCGCCAGGCCGAGGAGGTTTTTGGTTCGAAACACGATGACGTGCTCCTCGGCGGGGGAACCGGCAACAAGTCCTACCCGCGGACGGACGGTTCGACCGAACGCATCGAGCCGACCCTGTCGGCGGCGCCGGCCGAGGTGGTCGTGGCACGCGGTGCGCTCGATCCCTGCATCGATTTCATTGCAACTCTGGAAACGGATGCCGCAGTCGCAGGCGAGGCGATTTCTACGGCGATCGTGGACAGCCTGACCAGACCTGCCAAGGCCGTCAGCTGGGAATGCCATAACCGGCGGACTGCCGGCTGGGAACCCTTGGAGGCGGCGGGTGACTATGAACTGCTGCGCGCCGGGCTCCAGTTGGCCGACCGCGGGGGCGCAGCGAATCAGCAGGATCTGAACGACTTCAGCGCCATGGTGCAGGCGGTGGCCGAGGCCATCGGCGCCCGTTGCACGCTGGACGCGCCAGCCGCGGCCCTGCAGCGGGCGCAGCAACTCGACGCCCTGTGTGCCGACGTGGACGTGCAGATCGGCCTGAACCTGATTTCTCGCGGCGGCGAGTTTCCCGGGACCAGGATCCGCGCCCTGGCCGAGGCGCAGGGACTGATGCTGGAGCGGGACGGCAGATTCCACCGCCGCGACGACACAGGGCTCGAACTCTTTTCCGTGTGCAATATGGAGCCCGCGGCGTTCTCGCCGGAGGGGATGAAGGAGCTGGTTACCAGGGGCTTGACGCTGTTGTTCGATGTTGCCAGGGTGCCTGGCGGGATCGCCGCCTTCGACCGCTTCGTCGAGTTCACGCATGTGCTGGCCGACGCACTGTCCGCGGGTATCGTCGATGATAACCGCCAGCCGCTGGATGAGGCCGGACTGGGCAGGCTCCGCACCCAGTTGCAGGCGCTCTACACCAGCATGGAGCAACAGGGGGTTCCGGCAGGCGGTCCGCTGGCCCTGCGCCTGTTTTCGTAATGGCGGCGTCCCAGCCAATTCAGAAGCAGGCGCGCATGCTGCGCGCAGAAATCGAGCGTCACAACCACCAGTACTATGTGCTCGACGCACCGTTGGTGAGCGACGCCGAGTACGACCGCATGTTCCGCGAACTGCAGCAACTCGAAAGCGAATATCCTGAACTCGCTGGTTCCGATTCGCCGACCCAACGTGTCGGCGGTGCGCCCCTGCCGCAGTTCGAACAGGTTGCTCACCGCACCCCCATGCTGTCGCTCAACAATGCGTTTTCCGCGGAAGAGGTGACGGCGTTCGACCGGCGCGTGCGCGAGGGTTTGAATGCCACGGAAGTTGCATACCTGGTCGAACCCAAGTTCGACGGCCTGGCCGTCAGTCTCCAATTCGAGCACGGGGTATTCGTGCAGGGTGCGACCCGCGGCGACGGCTATACCGGCGAGGACGTGACAGCGAATTTGCGCACCGTGAAGAGCGTTCCGCTGCGATTGCAGGGCAAGGCATTGCCCGAACTTCTGGAGGTTCGCGGAGAAGTCCTGATGTATCGGGCCGACTTCGACCGGATGAACCAGCGCCAGCGCGCCAGCGGCGAAAAGGAATTCGTCAATCCGCGCAATGCTGCGGCCGGCAGCCTGCGCCAGCTCGATTCGCGCATTACGGCGCAAAGGCCGCTGCGCTTCTTCGCCTATGCCGTCGGCGTGATCGGAGGTGCGGCTGTGCCCGAAACACATGGCGAGCTGGAGTACTGGCTGGAGAAACTGGGCTTGCCTGTTTGTCCGGAGCGGCGTGTAGTCAGCGGAGTGCGAGGATTGCTACAGTTCTACGGCCAGATGGGTGCGAAGCGCGCGGACTTGCCCTATGAAATCGACGGCGTTGTGTACAAGGTTGACACCCTTGCCGCGCAGCGGCAACTGGGCTACGTTGCGCGCGCTCCCCGCTTTGCCGTTGCGCACAAGTTTCCCGCTGAAGAGGCGACCACCGAGGTACTAGCCATTGACGTCCAGGTGGGGCGCACCGGAGCCCTTACCCCAGTCGCCCGGCTAAAACCAGTGTTCGTAGGCGGCGTAACGGTGACCAACGCCACGCTGCATAACCTCGACCAGGTGCGGGACAAGGACGTGTGGGTGGGAGATACCGTCATCGTACGCCGCGCCGGCGACGTGATTCCCGAGGTGGTGCGGGTGGTACGGGAGAAGCGGCCCATCGACGCGATCGAGTTTCGCATGCCGGGACACTGCCCTGACCCGGAATGCAAATCCAAGGTTGAGCGCCTGGAAAGCGAAGCAGTATATCGCTGCACCGGCGGACTCTTCTGCCCGGCTCAGCGCAAGCAGGCACTGCTGCATTTCGCGTCGCGCCGCGCGATGGACATCGAAGGCCTGGGAGAGAAACTGGTTGATCAGCTTGTCGATGGTGGCGTAGTCCATACGCCAGCCGATCTGTACGACCGGGAGAAGTTGAACGCCGCCCGCCTCGCCGGGCTGGAGCGCATGGCGGAAAAATCGGCGGCGAATGTCATCGCAGCCATCGAAAGCACCAAAGGCAGTTCTCTCGCCCGCTTCCTCTTTGCTCTTGGCATCTATCACGTGGGCGAGGAGGTGGCGAAAATTCTCGCCCGCCACTTTGGCTCGCTCGATGTCTTGCTGAATGCCGATTGGGAGGCGCTGATAGCGGAAAAGGAACGCGTCCAGAAGGAGAACACGCGCCGGCGCGTCAAAAGCGACGCCTTGCTCGATCCGATCCTCCCCGGGGTGGGCCCGGAGATCATGCAAAGCGTGGCAAATTTCCTTGGCCAGCAGCACAACCGCGAGGTGATCGAACAATTGCGTAACAGCGGCGCGGTGCGCGAGGAATCGCCGCCATCCGCTGTTCAGGGCGGCAGCGTCGCCGGCAAGACCTTCGTTCTTACCGGGACCTTGCCCAAGCTGAGCCGCGACGAGGCGAGGCAACGGATAGAGGCGCAAGGGGGCAAGGTGGCAGGGTCGGTGTCGAGGAAAACCGATTACGTGGTAGCGGGAACCGAGGCTGGCAGCAAGCTCTCCAAAGCGGAAGAGCTTGGCATAAACGTGCTCGATGAGGCAGGATTGCTCGAATTACTCAAAGGAATGCGATGACGCATGTACGCAAATGTGTGTTTCCCGTGGCGGGCATGGGCAGCCGCTTCCTGCCGGCGACCAAGGCCAGTCCGAAGGAGATGATGCCGGTGGTGGACAAGCCGCTGATCCAGTACGCGGTCGAAGAGGCGGTCGCGGCGGGCATGACCGACATGATATTCATCACCGGTCGCCACAAGCGCGCCATTGAAGATCATTTCGACAAGGCCTACGAGGTTGAAGCCGAACTCGCAGCGCGCGGCAAGGCGGAATTGCTCAAACTGGTGCAGGACATCATCCCCAAGCACATCAACTGCATCTATATCCGCCAGTCGGAACCCCTGGGCCTGGGGCATGCGGTGCTGTGCGCCGAGCCGGTTGTCAACAACGAGCCGTTCGCGGTCATTCTGGCCGACGACCTGATCGACGGCGAGCCGGCGGTGCTCAAGCAAATGGCCGAGCTCTACGAGCGAAAGCAGTGCTCTGTGCTCGGCGTGGAGGAAGTGCCGCGCGAGCATACACGCCAATACGGCATCGTCAAGACCGACGGCGGCGAACCGGGCGTGGTCAGCGCCATCGTCGAGAAGCCGCGGCCGGAAGATGCGCCGTCCACCCTGGCCGTGGTGGGGCGCTATCTGCTCAAGCCGCGGATTTTTCATCACCTGGCCAGGGTGAGTGCCGGGGCCGGCGGGGAACTCCAGCTGACCGACGGCATCGCCGGGCTGCTCAAGGAGGAGAAGGTGCTGGCCTATCGCTTCAGGGGCAAGCGCTACGATTGCGGCTCCAAGCTGGGCTACTTGCAGGCCATGGTCGAGTACGGGATCAGGCATCCCGAGATCGGCACCGCGTTTACCGCGTACCTGAAGTCGCGGTAGGTCAGAGCACCCGCACCGAATGGATCAAGCGGCGCGCGCCTGGAAGGTCCTCGAAGCGGCGGAACTGATCCACAGTGCCGCCGCGGTGGACGCGGCGATCGCGCGCGTCGCCGCGGAAATTTCGGCTAAGCTGAAGGACCGCTATCCCCTGGTGCTGTCGGTGATGGGCGGCGCGGTGGTGTTTACCGGACGCATCCTGCCGATGCTGCACTTCCCGCTCGATTTCGACTACATCCACGCCTCGCGCTACGGCGCGACCACCGGCGGCGGATCGGTGGACTGGAAAGTCGAACCCAAGGGCAATGTGGCGGGCAGGGTGGTGCTGGTGCTGGACGACATTCTCGATATCGGCGATACCATGCTCGCCATACGCGAGCGCGTTCTCGGGCTGGGGGCTGAAGCGTTCTACAGTGCGGTGCTTACCGACAAGCGCAAAAGCCAGCCCAAGCCCGTCTACGCGGATTTTGTCGGACTCTCCCTGCCTGACCGTTATGTGTTCGGCTGCGGTATGGATGCCCGCGGGATCTGGCGCAATTTGCCGGCGATCTATGCATTGAAAGAGTAGGGCGGCGAGCGCAGCCACCATCCCCACTGTGCGCGGGCAATCCGCCTGACCGTGATACTATCGCCGCCGTAAGCGGCCTAGGTTTACGCTTCCATTCTTCCGGACCCCTACCCAGAACTCGAATGTTGGCCATCATCGGCGGCAGCGGCCTTACCCAGCTGTCCAACCTCGACGTCACGCACCGCCTGGCGGTGCGCACGCCCTATGGGGAACCTTCGGGCGCGTTGACCTTTGGCCGCATCGCCGGCGAGGACGTGGTGTTTCTGGCGCGGCATGGTTATGGCCATACCATTCCGCCGCACGAGGTCAACTATCGTGCCAACATCTGGGCGCTGAAGCAGCAGAAGGTGGAGGGCGTGGTGTCGGTCGCATCTGTGGGCGGCATACGCGCCGACATGCGGCCCGGCGTCATCGCCGTGCCGCACCAGATCATCGACTATACCTGGGGCAGGAAGAACACCTTTTTCGATGGCGGAGAACAGCCCGTTGCCCATATCGATTTCACCGAGCCGTATTCGGCGCTTTTGCGCCGCCGCATCGTCGATGCGGCCAGAGCCTGTGGCGAAGCGGTAGTCGAGGACGCGATTTATGCCGCGAGCCAGGGGCCGCGGCTCGAGACCGCGGCCGAGATCGACCGGCTGGAGCGCGATGGCGTCGAGGTCGTCGGCATGACCGGCATGCCCGAGGCAGCGCTGGCGCGGGAGGCGGATCTCGATTACGCCGCGATCGCCGTGGTCGCGAATTTTGCGGCCGGCCGCGGCGACAGCCTTCATGGGGTACGCATGCAGGACATCGAACAGGTGCTGCAGCAGTCGCTGGCGCGGGTGCGCCGCATCATAGAACATTTGGTGTCGGTGTCGCGCGCATGATCGTCGACGTGCTCAAGATGGGCGACCCGCGCCTGCTGCAACGGGCGCAGCCGCTGGCACGATTCGACACACCCGAACTCCACGCCCTGTTGACGGACATGCGTGACACCATGGACCACCTGAGCGGCGCCGGCCTGGCCGCGCCGCAGATCGGCGTCGGCTTGCAGGTGGTGATTTTCGGCATCGCGCAAAACCCGCGCTACCCCGATGTGGAGGAAGTGCCGCATACCGTGCTGATCAATCCGGTGCTGACGCCGCTCTCGGACGAACTGGAAGAGGACTGGGAAGGCTGCCTGTCGGTGCCGGGCCTGCGCGGCATGGTGCCGCGCCATACCCGCCTGCGCTACCAGGGCTTCGACGAGTTCGGCAAGCCCATCGACCGCAGTGTCTGCGGCTTCCACGCCCGGGTGGTGCAGCACGAATGCGATCACCTACTGGGCATTTTGTACCCGATGCGCATCCGTGACTTCAGCAAGTTCGGCTTCATCCAGGCTTTGTTTCCGGGCGAAGACCTCATCGACGAGTGAACAGTCGCGGACGGCAGTACCCGCCGGGCGTGCGAAGCCCGGCTATTTGAACTGCAAGGCCTCCAGGAGCTCGGCCTCGAACTGCAGCACCGTCCTGGGGTTGGCAAGCGCCGCCCCCGAAACCAGGAACACGTCTTCGGCGCGCTCCCCCAGGGTGACGATCTTCGCGGTGATCAAATTGATGTCGTACTTGCCCAGCACCAGTGCAATGGCATACAGCAGGCCCGGACGATCGCCGGCGATGATCGCCAGCGCATAGCTCGCGCCTTTTTCATCCGGCCGGATGTTGACTTCGGGTGTGATCGGGAAATGCCTCAGCTGGCGCGACACCCGGCCGCGGGTGGGCGGATGCAGCGGCGTTTCGCGCTGCAGCCTGTCGGCCAGATCGGACTCGATCAGGTTGATCATGTCGCGGTAATGCGGATTGGTGCCCGTGCCGAGCAGCACGAACGTGTCCAGTGCATAACCATGGCGCGTGGTATGAACGCGTGCGTCGGCGATGCTGAAATTGATCTGTTCGAAATAGCCGCAGATGCGCGCGAACAGGTCGCGCTGGTCGCGGGTGTAGATCATCACCTGCAGGCCTTCGCCTATGGGCGAGAGCCGCGCCTTCACCACCGGCCGGTCGGTGTCGACGCGGTAGTGCAGGGTGCGCGTCTGCCAGGCGATATCCTGCGCGTCATGGCGCAGAAAATAAGCCACATCGAGCTGGCTCCACAACTTGTTTTTGACTTCGTCGGACAGGACGTACAGGCGCAGCAGGCGCAGCGCTTCTTCCTGCTTGGCCTGGATATCCTGCTCGAAGCCGATGCTGTCCCCGCGCAGCAGTCGCCGCGCGAGCAGGAACAGGTCTTCCAGCAGCTTGCCTTTCCACGCGTTCCACACCTTGGGACTGGTACCGCGGACATCGGCCACGGTGAGCAGATACAGCGCCGTCAGCCGACGCTCGGTCTTCGCCGTAGCGGCGAACGTCTTGATGACGTCGGGGTCGGAAAGATCCTGCTTTTGTGCCACCGAGGACATGGTCAAATGGTGCTCGACGAGGAACACGACCAGCTCCGTGTCCTCGCGCGCAATGCCGTGCGCGCGGCAGAAGCTGCGCGCGTCCATCATGCCCAGCCGGGAGTGGTCGCCGCCGCGGCCCTTGGCGATATCATGGAACAGCGCCGCGACGTACAACAGCCAGTGGCGCTCGAAGCCCGCCATCAGGCGGCTGCATTGCGGATATTCGTGGGCGAATTCGATCATGGTGAAGCGGCGCAGATTGCGTACCACGGTAAGGATGTGCTGGTCCACTGTATAGGCGTGGAACAGGTCGTATTGCATCTGGCCGACGATCCTGCCGAAGGCGGGCAGGTAACGCCCGAGTATCGAATACTGATTCATGCGCCGCAATTCGTGCACCACGCCGCGCGGCTGCTGCAGGATCTGCAGGAACAGCGCGCGGTTGACCGGATCGCGGCGGAAGCGGGCGTCGATTCTGGCCCGGGCGCGCCATAAGGCACGCAACGTAGACGCGCTCATGCCCTTCAGTTCGGCGTGCTGCTGCAGCAGCAGGAAGCTCTCCAGAATGGCGTCCGGCTGCCGCTCGAACAGTTCCGCGTCGCGCGCCTCCAGCAGTTCGTGCGCGGTCTGAAAGCGCTCGTTGAGGATTTCGGGCTGGCTATCCTCGCCCGAATGCAGTTGTACGCCGATGTTCTGCAGCAGCAGGGCGTTGAGCTGGGTGATCGCCTTGGCGGTGCGGTAATAGCGCTGCATCAGTTGCTCGCTGGCGCGCTTGCCCGGCGTATCGGCATAGCCGAACTGGGCGGCGAGCCCGGCCTGGTAGTCGAACAGCAGCCGGTCTTCGCGGCGGCCCGCCGCGTAGTGCAGGCGGATACGCAATTCGCTCAGGAATTTCTGGTAACTGGCGAGTTGGCGGGCTTCGATCGGCGTGATCAGATCGCGTGCTGCCAGATCCATCCAGTTCTCCCCCAGACCGGCGCAGCGGCTGGCCCACAGGATTGCCTGCAGGTCGCGCAGCCCGCCGGGCGCTTCCTTCAGATTGGGTTCGAGGCTGTAGGGGCTTTCATGATACTTGCCGTGGCGCTGCTCCTGCTCCAGGCGCTTGGACTGGAAAAATGCCTGCGGGTCGAGATGTGCCCTCATGGCACTGGTAAAGGCGGAAAACAGGCTGCGGCTGCCGGCAAGCCATCTGGCTTCCAACAGGCTGGTCTGCACCGTGATGTCCTTGGCCGACTCGGACAGGCATTCGTCGACTGTGCGTACGCCGTGCCCGGGTTCGAGGCCTGCGTCCCAGAGACTGCCGATCAGCGCCTCCAGCTTGCGCCGGAGTTCCGCATCCGGCTCGCTGGGAAGCAGCACCAGGAGATCGACGTCGGAATAGGGAAACAGCTCGCCGCGGCCGTATCCGCCTACGGCTGCCAGTGCGAACGCGCCGGGCAAGCCGGATTCGGTCCACAGGCTTCTCAGGGCGCGGTCGATCAGCATGCGGTGCTGTCGCAGCATATGCTGCGCATTGCCATCGGCGTCGTAGCGCGCACCCAGTTCGCGACGGTCTGCCTGCAGTCGTTCGCGCAGGCCCGCCGCAGAGGGCCGGGCGGCCGTCTCCGGCTGCGCGCCGGACATCATCAGGGCTGCGGGTCCTTCAAAGCGGGCTGCGCAGGCGTGCCGGCGGACAAGGTCAGCACCTGGCGGCCGGTTTCGGTCACCAGCACCGTATGCTCCCACTGCGCCGACAGGCTGTGGTCCTTGGTCACTATGGTCCAGCCGTCGGAGAGCTCGCGGATTGCCGGCTTGCCGGCATTGATCATGGGCTCGATGGTGAAAATCATGCCCGGCTGCAGCGGAACGCCGGTACCGGCGCGGCCGTAGTGCAGCACTTGCGGATCCTCGTGGAAATTCCGGCCGATGCCGTGCCCGCAGAATTCGCGCACGACGCTGTAACCGTGCTCTTCGGCGTGCTTCTGGATCGCGGCGCCGATGTCGCCCAGACGCGCGCCCGGTTTGACGGTTCGAATACCCAGCCACATGCATTCATAAGTGGTTTCGCACAGGCGGCGCGCCTGGATGGCGGGCTCGCCGACATAGAACATCCGGCTCGTGTCGCCGTGATAGCCGTCCTTGATCACCGTGATGTCGATGTTGACGATGTCGCCGTGCTTCAGCTGTTTTTCGCCGGGAATGCCGTGACAGACCTGATGGTTGATCGAGGTGCAGATCGACTTGGGGTAGGGCTGATAACCGGGCGGCGCGTAATTGAGCGGCGCCGGCACCGTTTTCTGCACCTTCACCATCAAGTCGTGGCACAGGCTGTCGAGTTCTCCCGTCGTGATCCCGGGCTTGACATACGGGCCGATGAAATCGAGCACTTCCGCCGCGAGGCGGCCGGCGACATGCATTTTTTCGATTTCGTCCGGGGTCTTGATCTGGATGGTCATCTGCGGGCTGCGGTTAAAAGGGTGGGAAGGATAAAGGATAGCCCCGGCTAAGGGAAGTCCTTCTTGATGCCCCAGGCCGAACGATACCGCAATCTGCTGTTTAGTCATACATTTCTTGAATGCAATCGCTGTGCCGTGTTATACTCCCCGGCTAGTCAAAATTCTTGGCTAAATTGAATCCGCCCCTCTTTAGGGTGCCCCTTGCGGGGTTATAACGAGCCGGGCGGCTATGACCAACCCTAAACGGAGAAGTACGAATGTCCACGACCATGCGTCAAATGCTGGAAGCGGGGGTGCATTTCGGCCACCAAACCCGCTTCTGGAACCCCAAGATGGCCCCTTATATCTTCGGCCATCGCAACAAGATTCACATCGTCAACCTGGAAAAAACGCTGGTCATGTACCAGGAGGCGATGAAATTCGTGAAGAAGCTGTCGTCGAATAAGGGCACGATTCTATTCGTCGGCACCAAGCGCCAGGCGCGCGAGATCGTCACGGAGGAGGCGCAACGCTGCGGCGCGCCTTTCGTCGACCATCGCTGGCTGGGCGGCATGCTGACCAACTTCAAGACCGTCAAGCAGTCGATCAAGCGCCTGAAGGAAATGGAGGCCATGTTGCAGGACGGCAGCCTCGAAAAACTTCCGAAAAAGGAAGCGCTGGGCATTCAGCGCGAATTGGTCAAATCCGAGCGCAGCCTGGGCGGCATCAAGGAACTGACCGGCGTGCCGGATGCGCTGTTCATCATTGACGTCGGTTACCAGAAGGGCGCGGTCGTCGAGGCCAACAAGCTGGGCATCCCGATCATCGGCGTGGTCGACACCAACCACTCGCCCGAGGGCATTACCCACGTGATCCCCGGCAACGACGATTCCAGCCGCGCGATCCGTTTGTACGCCCGCGGCGTGGCCGACGCCATACTCGAAGGCCGCAACACCTCGATACAGGAAATCGTCGCAGGGGGCGGCGATGAATTCGTGGAAGTCGATACGCAGGAATCGTCGGCCGGCTGAACCCGTCTGGCCGTGCCGCGCAAAGAGGGGCGTAAGCCCCTTTTTTTAAACTTCACGAGACCCGTCCGGCGTGGCTGGACGGGCCTCGGACGCAGGGAAGCCGAAGGCAGGGTTTCTCCTGGTTTTGCAACGAATACGAGGAGCGAATAGATGGCAGATGTTACCGCAGCCATGGTCAGGGAACTGCGCGAAATCACCGGTCTGGGCATGATGGAATGCAAAAAAGCCTTGGTGGAAACCAGCGGCGACCTGAAAGCCGCCGAAGACCTGTTGCGCGTGAAAAGCGGCGCCAAGGCGAGCAAGGCCGCCGGACGCGTCGCGGCCGAAGGCGTGATCGGGGCCTATCTTTCCGGCGACGGAAAGATCGCCGCGCTGGTGGAAGTCAATTGCGAAACCGATTTCGTGGCCAAGAATGCCGATTTTCTCGATTTCGCCTCCAAGCTGGCGCAACTGGTCGCAGAGCACAGCCCGGCCGATGTGGCGGCGTTGTCTGCGCTCAGCATCGAGGGCGGCACGGTCGAGGCGCGGCGGCAGGCCCTGGTGCAGAAGATCGGCGAGAACCTGAGCATCCGCCGCTTCCATCGGGTGCAAACGCAAGCCAAGCTGGCCCAATACGTGCACGGCGTCAAGATCGGCGTGCTGGTCGAATTCGAGGGCCAGAACGAAGTCGGCAAGGATCTCGCCATGCACATCGCTTTTGCCAAGCCGCAGTTCATGTCCCGCGACCAGGTTGACCCCGCGGTGATCGCGCGCGAGCGCGATGTGCTGGTCGCGCGAGCCCGGGAATCGGGCAAGCCGGCCAATATCGCGGAGAAAATGGTCGAAGGCGGGCTGAACAAGTTTCTTGGCGAAATCACACTGCTCGGACAGGCCTTTATCAAGGATGACAAGCTGACGGTGGAAAAGATGCTCGGCGCGAAGCATGCCAGGCTGATCAGTTACAGGTTTTTCGTGGTGGGCGAGGGCATAGAGAAAAAATCCAGCGATTTCGCCGCCGAAGTGGCGGCGCAGGCCAAAGCCGCCGCAGGTTGAGCGCCGTGCCTCCAACGCCAGCCTACAAGCGCATACTGCTCAAGCTCTCGGGCGAGGCCCTGATGGGCGAGGATGCCTACGGCATCAACCGGGCGACCCTAGATCGCATTGTGGCCGAAATCGCCGTAGTGGCGGCCATGGGGCTGGAGATCGCCGTGGTGATCGGCGGCGGCAACATTTTCCGCGGCGTGGCCCCCGCCGCCGCCGGGATGGATAGAGCCACGGCCGACTACATGGGCATGCTGGCTACCGTGATGAATGCGCTTGCACTGCAGGACGCCATGCGCCGCGGCGGCCTGAACGGCCGGGTGCAATCGGCCCTCAATATCGAGCAGGTGGTGGAACCCTATATCCGCGGTAAGGCCATGCGCTACCTGGAAGAGGGCAAGATCGTCATCTTTGCGGCGGGCACCGGCAACCCCTTCTTCACCACGGATACTGCGGCGGCGCTGCGCGGCACGGAGATGGGCTGTGATATCGTGCTGAAGGCTACCAAAGTGGATGGCGTATACAGCGCCGATCCCAAAACCGATCCGCGGGCGCGGCGCTATGCAAGGGTGAGCTTCGATGACGCGATCAACCAGAACCTGAAGGTGATGGACGCGACCGCCCTGACTTTGTGCCGCGACCAGAAACTGCCGATCAACGTGTTCAGCATTTTCAAGACGGGCGCGCTGAAGCGCGTGGTGATGGGCGAAGACGAGGGAACACTGGTACATAGCTGAACGAGGGAGTGACCATGATCGCTGATGTCAAGAAAACCGCCGAGCAGAAAATGCACAAGTCGCTCGATGCGCTGAAAACCGACCTTGGCAAGGTGCGCACCGGGCGTGCCCATACCGGCATCCTCGACCACATCACGGTCGATTACTACGGCACGCCGATGCCGCTCAACCAAGTCGCCAATCTGAACCTGCTCGACGCGCGCACCATCGGCATCTCGCCCTGGGAAAAGAAGCTGGGCGCGGCAATTGAAAAAGCGATCCGCGAATCCGATCTGGGTCTCAACCCCTCCGCCCAAGGGGATCTCATTCGTGTGCCGATGCCGGCGCTGACCGAGGAGCGCCGTCGCGAACTGATCAAAGTGGTCAAAAGCGAAGGAGAGAATGCCAAGGTGGCGGTGAGAAATCTGCGGCGCGACGCCAACCACCACCTCAAGGACCTGCTCAAGCAGAAGGCCGTTTCCGAGGACGACGAACGCCGCGCGCAGGAGGAGATCCAGAAGCTCACCGACAGGTTCATCGCCGACATCGACAAACTGCTCGCCGGCAAAGAAACAGACCTGATGGCAGTTTGACCCAGGCGCCCTCCCGGACGGAATGTTCATGCCCCCGTTTTCCAGTTCGACACGCGAAATCCCGCAGGCTAACGAGATTCCGCGCCATATCGCCATCATCATGGACGGCAACGGGCGCTGGGCCAAGCAACGCATGCTGCCGCGCACGGCGGGCCACAAGCGCGGCGTGGAAATCGTGCGCGAGGTGGTCAAGGCCTGTGCGGCGCGGGGCGTCGGGTACCTCACGCTGTTCGCGTTCAGTTCGGAGAACTGGCGCCGACCGGCCGAGGAAGTGTCGATGCTGAAACAACTGTTCATTCTGGCGCTGGAGCGGGAAGCGGAGAAGCTGCACCGCAACGGCATACGCCTGAGGGTGGTGGGCGATCTCGCGCCCTTCGGCAGGAAGATCACCGAACTGGTCGCGCGCGCAGAGCAGCTGACCCGCGACAACAATGGCATGACCCTTACCATCGCGGCGAATTACGGCGGGCGCTGGGATTTGCTGCAGGCGATGCAGCGTCTGATCGAGTCCCGGCCGCAACAGCACGGCGCATTCACCGAAGAACAGCTCGCCGCCTGCCTCGCCATGGCATACGCGCCCGAGCCGGATCTGTTCGTGCGCACCGGCGGAGAGCAACGCATCAGCAACTTCCTGCTGTGGCAGCTTGCCTACAGCGAATTCTATTTCACCGATGCGCTCTGGCCCGACTTCGACGCGTCGGCGCTGGATCGGGCAATTGCCTCGTATCAGCGGCGCGAGCGCCGCTTCGGCCGCACCAGCGAGCAGCTCGGGCCTGCGGGAAAGGCCTTGCCCACCAAGAAGGAGCTTGCCTGACTGTGACCAGCGGCCGGGCGGATTGATTCATGCTCAAGACGCGGGTCATCACGGCGCTGGTGTTGTTCTTCGTATTCCTGGGGGCGCTGTTCTTGTTGCCACCTCCCGCCTGGGTCGCATTCGCAGGCGCTTTGGTCGTCCCGGCGGCATGGGAGTGGGGCAAGCTGATAAAACTGTCGCAAGGCGGCTGCGGCTTGTACGTCCTCGTCATAGCGGCCATCTGCGCGGCATTGTTCGGCCTGGCGCAGGCCGGCCCGGGCGGACTGCATTCCGCAGTCTACCTTGGTGCCGGCCTGTTCTGGATGGTCATGGTGCCGCTGTGCTTATGGCGTTCCTGGCTGCCCCGGACACGCTGGCAACAGACGCTGACGGGCGTCCTGGTGCTCGTGCCAAGCTGGCTCGCGCTGGTCGAACTGCGCGATCTGGGACCAGTGCTGCTGTTGCTGCTGCTGTCGGTGGCGTGGATTTCGGACATTGCCGCCTATTTCGCCGGGCGCCGCTTTGGGCGGCGCAAACTGGCGCCCTCGATCAGCCCGGGCAAGACCTGGGAAGGCGTAGGCGGTGCGGTGCTGGCCGTGAGCCTGTATGCGGCTCTCTGGGGTTTTGCCGGGCGCGCCTATTTTCCGCAGGCGCTGGAGTCCATGCGCTTCGGTGCCATTGGCATGCTGTTGTTTCTGTGGCTTCTCACCGCCATCGGCATTTACGGCGACTTGTTCGAATCGGCGCTGAAGCGGCAGGCCGGCGTCAAGGACAGCGGCGTTTTGCTGCCCGGACATGGCGGAGTGCTCGATCGCATCGACGCACTCACTTCAGTGCTGCCCGTTGCAGCCCTGGTATATCTCTCGTGAGCAAGCCGCAAAACCTCGCCATTCTCGGCGCGACCGGATCCATCGGACTCAATACCCTTGACGTGGCGGCGCGGCATCCGCAGCGCTTCCGCATATTTGCCCTGAGCGCAAACGAGCGCATCGATGCGCTGGCCGAGCTGTGCCTGCGGCACCAGCCGCGCTATGCCTTGGTGACGCACGCCGCACAAGCCGAAGCGCTGGGCGGCCGCCTTGGCGCGCTGGGCACGCAAATTCTGGTAGGCCAGGCGGGGTTGGAACAGATATCGTCCCACCCGGAAACCGACTGCGTCATGGCGGCCATCGTCGGTGCCGCCGGGCTCGCGCCCACCCTCGCTGCGGCACGCTCCGGTAAAAAGGTGCTGCTCGCCAACAAGGAAGCCCTGGTGATGGCGGGGCCTATTTTCACCGAAGCGGTGCGCGCGCATGGCGCGACCCTGCTGCCCATAGACAGCGAGCACAATGCCATCTTCCAGTGCCTGCCCAATTTCGTCTCCGGAGACCTGGGCAAACTCGGGGTGCGGCGCGTGCTGCTGACCGCTTCCGGGGGGCCGTTCCGCGAAATCGCGCTGGAACGGCTGCAGAACGTCACGCCCGAGGAGGCCTGCGCGCATCCGAATTGGGTGATGGGCCGCAAGATTTCCGTCGATTCCGCCACCATGATGAACAAGGCGCTCGAAATCATCGAGGCGCACTGGCTGTTCGGCGCGACGGCGGAGCAGATCCAGGTAGTGATCCATCCGCAGAGCGTGGTGCATTCCATGGTCGAATACGCCGACGGCGCGGTCATCGCCCAGCTCGGCAATCCCGACATGCGCACGCCGATCGCCCACGCACTGGCCTATCCCGAGCGGATCGAAGCGGGCGTAGGCCCGCTCGATTTATGCAGCATAGGCAGGCTCGATTTCGCGCCGCCGGATTTTGCGCGCTTTCCGGCGCTGCGGCTGGGCTACAGAGCCTTGAAGGAAGGCGGCACGAGCCCGGCGACGCTGAACGCGGCAAACGAAGTCGCGGTGGCTGCATTTCTCGATCGGCGCCTGCCGTTTCTTGCCATCACCGCGGTGATTGAGGCTGTGATGAACGTCTATCGCCCGCGCCCGCTGGCAACGCTCGGCGATGTGCTCGATGCCGATGCCGCGGCCCGGCGCGAGGCCGCGCTGCAGATCGCATCCATGACGGCCAGGGTATGAACCTGCTGCAAACGGTCGTCGCATTCGTGGTCGCGCTGGGGGCACTGGTCGTCGTGCACGAGTACGGGCATTATTTCGTCGCGCGGCTTTGCGGCATCAAGGTGCTGCGCTTCTCGATCGGTTTCGGCATGCCTCTGTGGAAGAGGCGATTCGGCCGCGACCAGACCGAGTGGGTGGTGGCCGCCGTGCCGCTGGGAGGCTACGTCAAGATGCTGGATGAGCGCGAAGGGGAGGTGGCGCCGCAGGAACAGGATCGCGCCTACAACAGGCAAGGCGTGTGGCGGCGCTTTGCCGTCGTGATGGCCGGGCCGCTCGCCAATTTCCTGTTCGCGATACTGCTCTACTGGCTGCTGTTCATGTACGGCGTGCAGGAAACGCGGCCAGTGGTGGCCGCGCCCCAGCCGGGCACGGCGGCGGCCAGCGCCGGCTTTGAATCCGGCGAAACCATACGCGCGATCAACGGCGAGCCGGTGGCTTCCTGGCAAGAAGTGCGCTGGCGCATGCTGCAACTCGCGCTGGAGCGGCAGCAGGTGAGGGTGGAGGTGATCAACCGGAACGACCAGATCAACTGGCGCTCGCTCGATTTGTCGCTCTTCGAGGCCGAGCAGATGGAAAGCGACGCGCTGGCACTGATCGGACTGAAACTCTACCGGCCGGAAATCAGCCCGGTAATCGGCCAGGTCGTGTCCGGCAGCGTGGCCGAACAGGCCGGGCTGCGGCCAGGCGATCGCATCATAAGCGCCAACGGCCAGCCGATCATTTACTGGGACACCCTGGTGGAACTGGTGCGCAGCCATCCTGGGCAGGAACTGCGGCTGGCCTACCAGCGTGGCGGCGAAGCGCGCGCGCTGACGCTCATCCCCCGGGCAGTGCCGCAGAACGGAACCACGATAGGACGCATCGGCGCGGCGGCAAGACTCGACCAGCAGGCCATGGACAAACTCGTTACCGTGGTACGCTATGGTGCAGCGGGCGCTCTGGCGAAGGCAATCGAGAAGACCTGGGACACGTCGGTATTCAGCCTCAGAATGCTCGGACGGATGCTGATCGGGCAGGTTTCATGGAGGAATCTCAGCGGGCCGGTGACCATCGCCGATTATGCAGGCCAATCGGCGCAGCTCGGGCTCGTTTCGTACCTGAATTTTCTCGCGCTGATCAGCATCAGCCTCGGCGTGCTCAACCTGCTGCCGATTCCATTATTGGATGGGGGACATTTGATGTATTATACGGTCGAAATTTTCAAAGGCAGCCCGGTGTCCGAGCGGATGATGGAATTCGGCCAAAAACTGGGCTTGACCTTGTTGCTTGCTCTGATGGCGTTTGCTTTTTATAACGATATTAACCGCTTGATCTCCGGCTGATCCTTAACATGCTCAGAATCCTCGCTGCCGCATTCATCTGCCTGTGGGGCGCCGCCGCACACGCCTTCGATCCTTTCGTGGTGCGCGATATCCGCGTGGAAGGCATCCAGCGCATCGAAGCGGGCACGGTATTCAGCTATCTGCCGGTTAAAGTGGGCGAGACCATGACCGACGAGAAGGCCGCCGCGGCAATCAAGGCATTGTTCGCGACCGGGTTTTTCAAGGACGTGCGCCTGGAGGTCCAGCGCGACGTGCTGATCGTGATGGTGGAGGAACGCCCGGCGGTGTCGCAGATCGACTTCATTGGCAACAAGGAATTCGACAAGGATGCGTTGAAGAAGGGGCTGCGCGACATCGGACTGGCCGAGGGACGGTCTCTGGACAAAGCGCTGCTCGATCAGGCCGAACAGGAGATCAAGCGCCAATATCTGGCGCGCGGGCGCTACGGCGCCAGCGTGGTCACCACGGTCACGCCGCTCGAGCGCAATCGCGTGGGGGTCAGTTTTTCCGTCAACGAGGGCGATGTCACCAAAATCCGCCAGGTCAACATCATCGGCAACAGGGCATTCGCGGAAAAGGACCTGCTGGCATTGTTCGTGCTGCAAACCCCAGGGTGGATGACCTGGTACACCAAGAACGACCAGTACTCGAAGCAGAAATTATCCGGCGACCTGGAGTCCTTGCGATCCCATTATCTCAACAACGGCTATCTCGAATTCAATATCAATTCGACCCAGGTGTCCATCACCCCGGACAAGAAAGACATTTACATCACGATCAACGTCACCGAGGGCGAAAAGTATACCGTGTCGGGGCTCAAGCTCGGCGGCGAGATGCTGCTGCCGGAAGCGGAATTGCGCCGCCTGATCCAGATGAAACCGGGCGAGACCTTCTCGCGCGAAAAGCTCAGCGCAAGCACCAAGAGCATCACCGACCGGCTGGGCAATGAGGGATACGCCTTCGCCAATGCCAACGCCGTTCCCGAATTGGACAAGACCACAAAGCGCGTTGCCCTGACGATCATGATCGATCCGGGGCGGCGGGTGTACGTGCGCCGCCTCAACATCTCCGGCAACGAAAAAACCCGCGACGAGGTGGTTCGCCGGGAGATGCGCCAACTGGAGGGCGCCTACTACGACGGCGAAAAAATACGGAAATCCAAGGAACGACTGGAGCGCCTCGCCTATTTTTCGGAAGTCGACGTCGACACGCCGGCCGTGCCGGGCGCTTCCGACCAGGTGGACGTGAATTTCAAGGTGAAGGAAAAATCGACCGGCATGATCATGCTCGGTGCCGGCTTTTCGACCACGGAAAAGATCATCCTGAGCGGCTCGGTCACGCAACAGAACATTTTCGGCAGCGGCAAGCACATGGCATTGCAGCTGAACACCAGCAAGATCAACAAGAACATCGGCTTGAGCTACACCGATCCCTACTACACGGTGGACGGAGTCAGCCGCGGCTTCGACGTCTACGATCGCCGCACGGACGCCTCTTATCTGGGCCTGGGCAATTACACGACCACCACGATCGGCGGCGGGGTGCGCTACGGCGTGCCGCTTACCGATGTGGATACCATCGGCTTCGGCATCGGCATTGAGAACACCAAGCTCACCGTCGACGCGACCAGTCCGCAAAGGTACCTGGATTTCGTCACCACATTCGGCAACAACAGCAACACCGTTCCCGGGACGGTAGGCTGGACGCACGACCGGCGCGACAGCGCGATTCTGCCGACCAAGGGCGCCTTGATCCGTGCCGGCGTCGAGGCCGGGCTGCCGGGCGGGACGCTGAAATACTACAAGGTTACCGACCAGGCGCAGTGGTATTACCCGATATCGCGCACTTATACCCTGATGCTGAACGGCGAGATCGGCGCGGCCCGCGGCATGGACGGAAAGCCTTTGCCGTTTTACAAGAATTTCTATGCGGGCGGCGTGAGTTCGGTGCGCGGCTACGATTCCTACTCTCTCGGTCCGCGCGATTCCTCCGGCGCCGTCATGGGCGGCTCCAGGCGCCTGGTCGGAAACGCCGAACTGCTGTTCCCGATGCCCGGAACCGGCGTGGACCGCTCGATGCGTCTGGCCCTGTTCCTCGACGCCGGCCAGGTCTATGGTGCGGGCGAGAAGATGAGCTTGTCGGAGTTGCGCTACTCGACCGGCCTGGCGTTTAGCTGGAACTCGCCCATGGGGCCGTTGCGCCTCAGCTATGGCCAGCCGCTCAATGCCAAGGCGGATGATCGCAAGCAGCATATTCAGTTCCAGTTCGGACAGATGTTTTAGGGTTTGAGGAGATTGGCTTGAAAAAGCTCGTATTTGTCGCATTGATTGCATTGGCCGGCGGCACGGCTGTCGCCGCCGAATTCAAAATCGGCTTCGTCAACACCGAAAGAGTGTTCCGTGACGCCGCGCCGGCGGTGCGCGCGCAGAAGAAGATCGAACAGGAATTCGCCAAGCGCGACCAGGATATGCAGAAGATGGCCGAGCAGATCCGCAAACTGCAGGAAAGCCTGGAGAAGAACGCCGTCACCATGCCGGAAGCCGAACGCCGCAACAAGGAGCGGGAATTCGGCGACATGACCAAGGATTTCCAGCGCAAGCAGCGCGAATTCCAGGAGGACCTCAACCAGCGGCGCAACGAGGAACTGGCGGGCGTGCTCGAGCGCGCCAACCGCACCATCAAAGCCATTGCCGAGGCGGAGAAATTCGACATCATCTTCCAGGAGGCGGTCTATGCCAGCCCTCGCATCGATATCACTGAGAAGGTGATCAAGGCACTGGAAGACAAGCCGGCAGGGAAATAGTCAGCGCTGATGGCTAAGGCAAAGAAATACCGCCTGGCCCAGATCGTCGAACGCTTTGGTGGTGAAGTCCTCGGCAACCCGCGCACGGCGATCAGCCAGGTGGCCACGCTGGAGAACGCCGGTTCGCAGCACATCAGCTTTCTGGCACACCGCAATTATCGCAAGCAACTCGCCGGCACCGCTGCCGGCGCGGTCATCCTCGGGAAGTCCGACGCGAAGCTGACCGGGTTGCCGCGCATCGTCTGCGACAACCCCTACCTGTATTTCGCCAAGGTCTCCGCCCTGTTCAATCCGCCGACTGCGGCGAAACCTGGCGTGCACAGGAGCGCCGTCGTCGAGCGCGGCACCCGGATCCCGGCCAGCGCCAGCATCGGGGCAGGCGCGTACATCGGCCGCCGGGTGAAACTCGGCGCAGGGGTGGTAATCGGCGCAGGCTGCCATCTCGGCGATGAAGTCGAGATCGGCGCAGCCAGCCGCCTGCACCCCGGCGTGACCATTTACGCGGGCTGCTGCCTGGGTCAGCGCGCGCTGGTGCACTCCGGCGCGGTGATCGGCGCCGACGGCTTCGGTATTGCGCAGGAGGATGGCGTCTGGCGCAAGATACCGCAGATAGGCCGGGTCGTAATCGGCAATGACGTCGAAATCGGCGCCAACACCTGCGTCGATCGGGGCGCGCTGGACGACACGGTGATCGGGGACGGGGTCAAACTGGACAACCTGATCCAGGTTGCGCACAACGTGCACATCGGCGAGCACACCGCGATTGCCGGATGCACCGGGATCTCCGGCAGCACGCGCATAGGCAAGCACTGCATGATCGGCGGCGGCGTCGGCATCGTCGGGCATCTCGAGATCGCCGATCGGGTGGTGATCCACGCCGCTGCTCTGGTGACCAAATCGATTCGGAAAGCCGGGACCTACGGCGGTCATCCGGCCGAGGAGAGCCGTAGCTGGACGCGTAACGTGGTGCAGTTGCGCCATCTGGATGCACTACGGGAGCGGGTACGCCGCATCGAGCAACAGCTGTCATCGCCAAAGGAACGAGCTTGAACATCCACGAAATCCTTGAATACCTGCCGCACCGTTACCCGTTCCTGCTGATCGACCGCGTGCTCGAATGCGAGCTGGACAAGCGTATTCGCGCGCTGAAGAACGTCAGCGTCAACGAACCCTTTTTTAACGGTCATTTCCCGTATTACAAGGTCATGCCCGGGGTGCTTATCGTCGAAGCGATGGCGCAGGCGGCGGCGATCCTCTCGTTTCGCAGCATGGGCATCAAACCGGACGACAAGTCCGTGTACTATTTCGCCGGCATCGACAGCGCGCGATTCAAGAAGCCGGTGATGCCCGGGGATCAGTTGATACTGGAGGTCAGCATCGAGCGCACCGTGCGCTCGGTGGTCAAGTACGCCGGCAAGGCCTATGTCGACGATGCGCTCGTCGCCGAGGCCGAACTGTTGTGCACCCTGCGGCCGGTCTGATGATCCATCCAAGCGCCATCGTCCACCCGGGCGCCCAGCTCGGCGCGGACGTGAGCATCGGCGCTTATAGCGTCATCGGCGAACATGTCAGCATCGGCGCCGATACCTGGGTCGGACCGCACGTGGTGATCGAGGGGCACACGCGGATCGGGGCGCACAACCGAATCTTTCAGTTCTGCTCGCTCGGGGCGGTGCCGCAGGACAAGAAGTACGCGGACGAGCCAACGCGGCTGGAGATCGGCGACGGCAACACCATACGCGAGTTCTGCACCCTGAACTGCGGCACCGCACAGGATGTCGGAGTCACCCGGCTTGGCCACGACAACTGGGTCATGGCCTATGTGCACCTCGCCCATGACTGCCAGGTCGGGGACCATACCATTTTTGCCAACAATGCCCAACTCGCCGGCCATGTCCACGTCGGCGATTACGCCATCCTCGGCGGCTTTACCGGAGTGCACCAGTTCGTGCGCATCGGCGCCCACAGTTTTACCGCGATCGCGACGGTGCTGGTGCACGATCTGCCGCCTTATGTCATGGCGGCCGGCGACACGGCCAAGCCCTACGGGATCAACGTCGAAGGATTGCGCCGGCGCGGCTTCTCCGCGGCCGCCCTTGCCGGGATCAAGCGCGCCTACAAAACGCTCTACAAGTCCGGACTGACTCTGGACCAGGCGCGGGCGAAGCTTGCCGAACAGGCCAAAGCCAGCGCCGAAATAGCGGTGCTGGCCGAGTTCCTGCAAGAATCCACTCGCGGCATCGTGCGCTGACGTGACCGGGCGGCGGCTTACCATCGGCATGGTCGCGGGGGAGGCCTCCGGCGATCTGCTAGGAGCCCACTTGATCGCAGCACTGCGCCAGCATGTTCCCGATGCCAGGTTCATCGGTATCGGCGGCCCGAAGATGCAAGCGCACGGCCTAGCCGGCCTGTATCCGATGGAGCGCCTCGCGGTGCGCGGCTATGCCGAGGTGCTGCGGCATTATCCTGGTCTCGTGTGGATGCGGCGCAGGCTGAGGCAAGCCCTGCTCGACGCGCGCCCGCATCTGTTCATCGGCGTGGATGCGCCGGATTTCAATCTGGGGCTGGAAGCGGGCCTGAAGCGAGCCGGCGTTCCGGTCGTGCATTACGTCAGCCCTTCCGTCTGGGCCTGGCGCGGCGGACGCCTAAGCGCGATTGGGCGCTCGGTCGATCGGGTGCTGACCCTGCTTCCGTTCGAAGAGGCGATTTACCGCAAGGCAGGCATTGCCGCGACCTATGTAGGCCATCCGCTTGCCGACATGATTCCGGAGCAGGATCAGACTGCCGGCACGCGCGCCCAGCTCAAGATCGCTCCGGGGCGCAAGGTGATCGCGCTCCTGCCCGGCAGCCGCCAGTCCGAATTGCGCTACATGGCCGGCACTTTCATCGCTACGGCGAAGCTGCTGGCGCAGAAGATGGAACAACCGCTGTTTCTCGTCCCTCTGGTCAGCCGCGAAACGCGCGAGATTTTCGAGGCCGCGCTTTACCGGGCCGATGCCGCCGAGCTGCCGCTGACCATTCTGTTCGGCCATGCGCGGGATGCGCTTGCGGCCGCCGACGTTGCGCTGGTCGCGAGCGGTACCGCGACCCTGGAGGCGGCGCTGCTGAAGAAGCCCATGGTCATCTGCTACAAGATGGCCCGGACAAGCTGGCGGCTGATGCGGCGCATGGGCTACCTTCCCTATATCGGCCTGCCCAACATCCTCGCCGGAGAATTCGTCGTGCCCGAGCTGCTGCAGCACGATGCCACTCCGGAAAATCTCGCGCAAGCCTTGCTCAATTCGCTCAACGATGCCGTGGTGCGCGCGCGCCTCTTGCAGCGCTTTACCGACATTCATCGCCAGCTGAAGCGCAATACCGCCGAGCAGGCCGCCAGAGCAGTGCTGCCCATGCTCGCGGCGCGTGCTGCGTGATTCATGGTGCGTCGCCCGCCGTCCGAGCAAGGCATCGCGGGACGCGAAACACCGCGATTGGGGGAGGCGGCGCGCATGCATCTCGTATGCGGCGTGGACGAAGCGGGGCGGGGGCCGCTGGCCGGTCCGGTCTACGCCGCGGCGGTGATTCTCGATCCGGCCTGGCACATCACCGGCCTGGCGGATTCCAAAGTCCTGTCCGCGACCCGGCGTGTGCAACTGGCGGTGCAAATACGCGGGCATGCGCTCGCCTGGGCGATCGCCTCCGCCTCGGTGGCGGAGATCGACGCGCTCAACATCCTGCAAGCCAGCCTGCTGGCGATGCGCCGGGCGGTGGAACAGTTGCGCGTCGCGCCGGGCGAAGTGCTGGTCGATGGCAATCAGTGTCCGCTCGTCGCCTTTCCGGTAAGAGCGATCGTCAAGGGCGACAGCAAGATTCCCGCGATTTCCGCGGCGTCGATTCTGGCCAAGACCGCGCGTGACGCGGAAATGCTGCGCCTGCATCAACTCTACCCGCATTACGGACTGGATCGGCACAAAGGCTATCCGACTGCCGCGCACCTTGCCGCCCTGGAACAACACGGCGTTTGCGATATCCATCGCCGCAGCTATGCGCCGATACGCAGGCTGATCGAAAACTGAAGGAACCCGCTATGAGCGAGACATGAGCATCCACGACTTGGCCGGGGTCCGCGCATGCGCGATCTGAAGCGGATTCGTTCACGCGACAATCCGCGCTTCAAGGCGCTGCGCGAGCTCGCCACCTCCACGCGAGAGCGGCGCAAAGCGGGCTTGGCGCTGCTCGACGGCGCGCATTTGATCTCGGCCTACCGCGCGCGCGGCGGGGTGCCCGAGCAGCTGATTCTCAGCGACAGCGGCGCGGCCAGGCCGGAAGCCGCGCGACTCGCGGCGGGCGCGGCCGCGCAAGGCACGCTAGTACTGGCGGACTCCCTGTTCAACGACCTTGCGCAGGTCGCGACGCCGACCGGCATCATCGCGCTGATACGCACGCCCGATCCGGGCCCCCTGCCGGCCAAGATCGAGCGCTGCGTAATGCTGGAAAATATCCAGGACGCGGGCAATCTCGGCTCCATCCTGCGCAGCACCGCGGCAGCCGGAATTCGCACCGTGCTGTTGTCTCAGGGCTGCGCCTTCGCCTGGTCGCCCAAGGTTCTGCGCGCCGGGATGGGCGCGCATTTCAGCCTCGATATTTTCGACAACGCCGATCTGGCCGCGGTCGTGCGCCGGCTGGCGGGCCGCTTGATCTGCACCAGTGGATACGCCGATAAATCGCTCTACCAAGCCGATTTACGCGGCCCGCTCGGGTGGGTGTTCGGCAACGAAGGCTCGGGCGTCAGCGCGGCGCTGGGCGTTGCAGCAGCGGAGCAACTGCGCATCCCCATGCCGGGAAAAGCCGAGTCGCTCAACGTGGCCGCGGCCGCCGCCATTTGCCTGTTCGAGCAAGTCCGGCAGCGAATATAGAAGGACTGCCCGCGCTAGGATTTGCTTTTTGAGCGCATCAGCCGCTGTTTCTCGCGGTCCCAATCGCGCTTTTTCTCGGTTTCACGCTTGTCGTGCTGCTTCTTGCCGCGGGCGAGGCCGATATCGATCTTGATTCTGCCGTTCTTGTAATGCATGTCCAGCGGCACCAGGGTGTAACCCGCGCGCTCCACCTTGCCGATCAGGCGCTGGATTTCCGCGTTATGAAGCAGCAGCTTGCGCGTACGTATCGGGTCCGGATGGATATGGGTCGAGGCCGTGGGCAGGGCGCTGATGTGGCCGCCTACCATGTAGATTTCGCCGCCGCGGACAAGCACATAGGCGTCCTTGAGTTGCACCCGCCCGGAGCGGATGGCCTTGGCTTCCCAGCCTTCCAGGACCAGGCCGGCTTCGTAGCGCTCCTCGATGAAATAATCGTGAAAGGCCTTCTTGTTCTGTGCGATCGTCATGGGGGCAGTATTGGTACAATCCGGTAATTTTAACAGTTGCGCTGCGTCGTCATGGCCATAGTGGAAAAATCGGTACTGATCGGCCATAGCGCGGACAGGATGTACGCCCTGGTCGAGCATGTCGAGGCCTATCCGCAGTTTCTGCCCTGGTGCAGCGGCGCCGAGGTGCGGCGGATCGACCCCCGCCAGGCCGTGGCCACCCTGCACGTCAACTATCACGGCCTGCGCCAACACTTCACCACGGAAAATCGCATGGATGAGGGCGCACTGATCGAAATGAAGCTGGTACATGGTCCGTTCAAGCACCTGGACGGATTCTGGCGCTTCGTGCCCCTCGCCGATGCGGCCTGCAAAGTCGAATTCCGCCTGAGCTATGAACTCTCGGGCAAGCTGATGGAGAAACTGGCCGGGCCCGTATTTCATCACATCGCCAACACCTTCGTCGAAGTCTTCGTCAAACGGGCTGCCGCCCTTTACGGGCCGGGATGAATATGCGCGTGGAGGTGGTCTATGCCTTGCCGCAGAAGCAGGAGCGCGTAGCGCTGGACCTGCCCCCCGGCAGCACCGTGCTGGAAGCGGTTCAGGCGAGCGGCTTGCTGCAAGGTCTGCCGCAGGCCGCATTCAGCCACCTGGGAGTGTGGGGCAGGCCGGTCGCCCCGGAAACACGTTTGCGCGACCGGGACCGCGTCGAAATTCACCGACCCCTGATCGCGGATCCCAAGGAAGTCCGGCGCGCGCGCGCCGCAAAAGGCAAATAGGTTTTAGTTGCACGCGGCGGCAACGTCCCGCCGCGCTTTGGCCATTTCCTGTGCAATCTGCTGTTCGTCCAGAAAAACGCGTTCGCCCTTCTCGTCGACGCGCGTCTGGCGCCCGCCTAGCTCCAGGCCGGCCAGGGCCGCCTTGGAGCGCGTGCATTTCTCCGCCTTGTCGCGGGCATCCGCCTGCTTCTTTCCCTCGTCCTCCTGCGCCTTGGCCGCGTCCAGTTGACGCTTGCGAAAGGCCTGCTCCTGCTCGGCTGTGGTCTTGGGCCCGGCCTTGGCTGCGTCCTTGGGCGATTCGGCCTTGGCGGCGTCCTTCTGTGCCTTGCCTGGCGCGGGTGCGCGGACCGGGGCCGGAGGCGGCGCGCGCAGCTTTTCCGTTTTGACGTTGCCCGGGGGAGGTTTGTCCGAATACTGCACCTTCCCGTTCGAATCCACCCATTTGTACATCTGCGCCGATGCGGGCAGGGCAATGCACAGCGCCAGCGATATCGCCACCGAAAGTCGGTTCATGCGGGTACGCCTTCCATTTGCTCGATTAATTCGAAAATAACGGCTTTCCGCCGCCGCGTCAAATGGACTTAACGCGCCACTCCGCTTCCGGTTTCAGGCGGGGATTTATTTGCCGGTCCGGAACAGGCGCGTATAATGCTGCTTTGTGGCCAGGAGTTTTGCTATGCGCGTCATTCAGAAAGCGCTGACTTTCGACGATGTCCTGCTCGTCCCCGCCCATTCGAGCGTCCTCCCGCGCGATGTTTCCCTCAACACCCGCCTGACGCGCAAGATCAGGCTCAGTATCCCGCTGGTATCGGCTGCGATGGACACCGTGACCGAATCGCGGCTGGCGATCGCCATTGCCCAGGAAGGCGGAATCGGCATTATCCACAAGAATCTCACGCCCAAAGCACAGGCAGCCGAGGTGCTGAAGGTCAAGCGCTTCGAATCGGGCGTGCTGCGCGATCCGATGACCGTGTCGCCGGACATCACGGTGCGCGAACTGCTCGCGCTGACGCAGCAGTACCGGGTCTCGGGCTTCCCCGTTGTCGATCAGGGCAAAGTGGTCGGCATGGTCACCAACCGCGATTACCGCTTCGAGACCAATCTGGACGCCCCGGTGAGTACCATCATGACCCCGCGCGAGCGCCTGATTTACGTCAAGGAAGACGCCAGCCCCGAGGATGCGCGGACCCTGTTGCACAAACATCGCCTGGAGCGCGTTCTGGTGGTCGACGACAGTTTCGCGCTGCGCGGCCTGGTGACGGTGAAGGACATCCTCAAGGCCACCGAGCACCCGCTCGCCAGCAAGGACGAGCAAGGCAAGCTGTGGGTCGGCGCGGCCGTCGGAGTCGGCGAGGGTACCGAGGAGCGCGTCGAGCATCTGGTCGAGGCGGGCGTCGACGTGATCGTGGTGGATACGGCGCACGGCCACGCGCAGGGCGTGCTCGACCGCGTGCGCTGGGTCAAGAAGAGCTTCCCCAGCGTCGAAGTGATCGGCGGCAACGTCGCCACGGCATCGGGCGCCAAAGCCCTGGTCGACCATGGCGCCGACGGCATCAAGGTGGGCATCGGTCCCGGCTCGATCTGCACCACGCGGGTCATCGCCGGCGTCGGCGTGCCGCAGATCTCCGCGATCCAGAACGTGTACGCAGCGCTCAGGGACGGCGACGTGCCCTTCATCGCCGACGGCGGCATCCGCTACTCGGGTGACGTGGCCAAGGCGGTGGCGGCCGGGGCGAACGCGGTGATGATGGGCAGCATGTTCGCCGGCACCGAAGAGGCGCCCGGCGAGACCATCCTGTACCAGGGCCGCTCCTACAAGCTCTATCGCGGCATGGGTTCGTTGAGCGCGATGCAGGACGGCGCCGCCGATCGCTATTTCCAGGATCCTCTCAACAATGTCGACAAGCTCGTTCCCGAGGGCATCGAAGGCCGCGTGCCCTACAAAGGCAGCGTGGTCAGCATCGTTTACCAAATGGTGGGCGGGTTGCGCGCGAGCATGGGCTACTGCGGCTGCGCCACCATCGAAGACATGCGCACCAGGACCGAATTCGTCGAGATCACTTCGGCGGGCATGCGCGAGTCGCATGTGCACGATGTGCAGATCGTCAAAGAGGCGCCCAATTATCAGGTCGAATGATCCTGCAGGATCTGCGACCCGACTTTCCGGTCAAGGGCCGATCGTGCCTGGAATTGCACGACCGGCCTTTCCATTTGAAGGCTAGATGATGCATCAGAAAATTCTCATCCTCGATTTCGGCGCACAGTACACCCAATTGATCGCGCGCCGCGTGCGCGAAGCGCGGGTCTATTGCGAGATCCATCCCTGGGACGTCAGCGGACAGTTCGTGCGCGACTTCGGCGCCAAAGGCGTGATCCTTTCCGGCAGCCACCTGTCCGTGACCGAAGACGAGACGGCACGCGCGCCGCAGGAAGTATTCGAACTGGGTGTGCCCGTGCTCGGCATCTGCTACGGCATGCAGACCATGGCCGGGCAACTGGGCGGCAAGGTCGAGGCGGGCAAGGTGCGCGAATTCGGTTACGCCGAAGTGCGCGCGCGCGGCCACACGCGCCTGCTCGAGGGGATCGAGGATTTCCGCACGCCCGAGGGCCACGGCATGCTCAAGGTGTGGATGAGCCACGGCGACAAAGTCACCGAGATGCCTGCCGGATTCAAGCTCATGGCGTCCACCGAGTCCTGTCCGATCGCCGCCATGGCCGATGAGCAAAGGGGTTTCTATGCGGTGCAATTCCACCCCGAGGTCACGCACACGCTGCAGGGCGCAGCCCTGCTCAGGCGCTTTGTCAACGGCATCTGCGCTTGCGCCGGCGACTGGAACATGCCCGACTACGTGTCCGAGGCCGTCGCC
>Ga0172371_10000664_pt1 | contig 53996 bp, 50 predicted proteins | sample Lak12m_FD_114543 | JGI IMG/M metagenome (GOLD analysis project Ga0172371, IMG submission 114543) | Freshwater microbial communities from Kabuno Bay, South-Kivu, Congo - kab_022012_12m | ecosystem: Environmental > Aquatic > Freshwater > Lake | place: Democratic Republic of the Congo: South-Kivu... | reverse complement strand
GGTATCTCGTCTTGTATCATCGGCCGGGGACGTCCCTCCCGCCACTTTTTGACATAGGGATAGCGGCCCCGGAAATAGCCGGGATTGCGTTCGGTCCAGCGGTGTTGAGCCAGGAGTTTGCGCGCCTTCCGGCAAGCGTCCCGATGACAGGCCTTCTGGCGTTCACCCACTCGAGGATCGGGCCGATAATACCGCCCGCAGAAGTGACATCGTTTGAGCAACCGGGGCCTCCTGAGCAATGACGATGGAGGCCATTGTATCGAGCCGGCTTAAAAAATCAGAGAACAAAGAAAGCGAGCCGCCGCCGAATCTATCCTCTCAGCCCCTCCGATCCCACCTCCGCCGGATTCGGTCCCCTTTTTACCGCCGCCAACAGCTGGAGGCTCCGGACGGCTACGCCCGGATGACGGGCACCTGTGGGGATACGATGGAAATATTTTTGAAGATCAGGGACGAGAGAGTCGCCGAATGCGCGTTCCGGACGGACGGATGCGGAACGACCATCGTCTGCGGGAGCGTCGCCACGGAGCTCGCCTCGGGAAACACCATCATCGAGAGCCTCGGCGCCGTCAGCGGCGAAGGAATCCTCAGGGTTCTGGGCGGGCTTCCCGAATCGAGCGCACACTGCGCCCAACTCGCTTCGGAAACCCTGCGGCGGGCGTTGGCAGATTATCTATCCAAGAAAAATGCCCTATGGAAAAAACACTATCCAAAAAAATAAGAGGAGGCAAAGATGAAACACGCGTTTATCCGGATGACATCTCTGTTCCTGGGATGCCTCGCCCTGCTCTCTGTCTCCGGCCTGGCCCAGCGGCGGCAGCCGGGCGCTTGGGCGGATCCGGGCTTCAACCTCAAGGACGAGCAACTGGCCAAGCTCCAGGAGGTTCGCCCGGCCTTCCAGGAGAAGCTCATGCCGCTCCAGCTGAAGTGGCGGCGCGCTCAGATGAAGCGTAGCGACTTGATGCTGCGAGGATCCGCCGAGAAGGGAATTGATTCGGCTACGGCGGAACTGAATAAGATCGACGCCGAGATCGAGAAGGCTTATCAGGCTCATTGGAACGACGTGAGGAGTCTTCTGGACGAAAAGCAGAGAATCCTGTTCGACCGGTTCGGCGGGCTAGGACTGGGCTTCGGCTGGGGCCGGAGCATGACGCCCAGATGGGGGATGGAGTACGGCCCCGCTTCTGGTCCGGGCATGAGCCGGGGATTCGGGCCCGGCCGCGGAGCCGGCTGGGGTCGGGGCACGGGCAGGGGATATTGCTGCTCCTGGATACGCTGGCGCTGAGACCCGAGCCCTCGGGAAAAAGCGATACTCCCTTTCCTTGAAAAACGCTTTCAGCGGATAAACCTTAAATCCTTCAGCTTGCCGCCCGGGCGAAGGTGCGGTCAGACCTTGACAGGCTGAAAGGAAAGAATTATATTTTTAATGATAGTAATTATCATTATCAATAGGATACCATGGAAACGACGTCGACTTACAAAGGCACCGAGAAAAGCAAGCTCAAGGATCACTGCCAGCGCTGGACGATCCCCCGGGAGGAGATTTTCAATATCCTCGTCCGAACTCAGGAACATATGAGCGCGAAGGAGATATATGCGTCGTTACATCGATCTCACCCGGAAATCGGATTGACCACGGTTTACCGGACCCTGGAACTCTTGAGCAAAGCCGGGCTTGTCCGCCGGGTGTTCGCCGGCGACGGGCAGGTTCGGTTCGAATACAAGAAGGGCGACCATTCCGACCACCACCATCACTTGATCTGCACGGTCTGCGGCAAAATAATGAATTACCGCGATTTCGAGAAGGAGGAGCTCGATCTCGTTCGGAAAACCGAGGACATCCTTTCCCGGAAGCACGGTTTCCTCATTCGCGACCACAACATAGAGTTTCTCGGCCTCTGCAAGGATTGCCGGCCTGGAGGGAAGCGGTCCGTACTTGAATCGCCGGAGCTCGAGTGATTCTCGAGCCTTGCCCTGCGAAGTGATGAAAAGGAGACATCATGAGAATCGCCATCGCCACCGATCAGGAGTATGTGGCCTCGCATTTCGGCTGCGCGCCCGCGTTCACGATCGCCGAGATCGAAAACGCGAAGATTCGCAAGACGCTCATCCTCCCCAATCCCGGATGCAGACACGAATACTGGGGCGATCTGTTCTGCCGGAATTCCATCAAAGCGCTCCTCACCGGCAACATCGGGGATCACGCCATAGCGGTTCTGCACGGATGCGGCATCGAGGTCTTCAGCGGGGTTACGGGCCGGGTGGAGGACGCCGTCCGGAAATACCTGGCTGGCGAGTTGCGCGCGGAGCCTTCGGCGGACCGAACACACCGAGCCGGCGTTCCGTGCGGCCGTATCGTCTAAGCCTGTCGGCCGTCGAGGCTGCGATCGACCGCCCCGAATTGGAGATGAGTCCATGCCTTCTATGATCTTTCTCGACAACGCGGCGACGTCGTTTCCAAAGCCGGAGTGCGTCTATGCCTTTATGGATCAGTTCTACAGGCGGGCCGGCGTCAACCCGGGGCGATCGGGCTACGACCTCTGCATGGAAGCGGGCGACCTGCTCGACCGGACGCGCAAGACGTTGACCCGCTTTGTCAACGGGTCCGATCCTAACCGGCTTTGTTTTAGCTACAACGCCACGGACGCCCTCAACCTCATCATCTTCGGGCTGCTCGAAGCCGGCGACCATGCCGTCACTACGACGCTGGAGCATAATTCGGTCCTGCGCCCTCTTTATCATCTCCAGAAATTCGGGGGAGTCGAGGTCGACCACGTTCCGTTCGACGGCGCGGGCTTCGTCGATCCGGACGACCTTCGGCGGCGCTTCAAGCCGCAAACCCGGCTCGTCGTCGTCAACCATGCCTCAAATGTGATCGGGACGATCCAGCCGATCCGCGAGATCGGCCGCCTTTGCCGGGAAGCGGGAGTCGTTTTTGCCGTTGACGCGTCCCAGACGGCAGGCAAGGTTCCGATCGATGTCCGGGCGGATTTCATCGACGTTCTGGCCTTCACCGGGCACAAATCGCTCTTCGGGCCGACGGGAATCGGGGGCCTGTATGTCGCAGACGGCGTCGACATCCGCCAGACCCGCGCCGGTGGGACAGGCGTCCGTTCGGCGGACCGGCTGCACCTCGAGGAATATCCTTATCGCCTGGAATACGGCACGCCGAATATCCTGGGTGCGGCGGGTCTTCATGCCGGCGTCCAGTGGATCCTGGAAAAAGGCATGTCGGCGATCGCCGCGCATGAGACGTCGCTTCTCAAGCTGCTCCGCGATGGATTGAGCGGGATCGAGGGCGTCCGAATGTACTGCCAGGACGATTTGACGAACCACGTGTCGGTCCTGAGTTTCAACGTCGATGGGATGGAGGCGTCGGATACGGGCACGATGCTCGATGTTGACCATGGGATCGCCTGCCGGACGGGACTTCACTGCGCGCCGCTCGTGCACGAGCAGTTGGGCACCGATAAGATCAAGGGCGCCGTCCGGTTCGGCATCGGCCCGTTAAATACGGAGGAACACATCCGGACGGCGATCGCCGCTGTCGCAGAGGTGGCGATCGTTCAGGCCGGGCGCCGCCGTGCACGCCCCGCATCGCGCGTGGAACGCCAGGCGCACGGTTAGAGGGCGGGAGAATTCCCTCTTAGGCCATCGCCGTCGAGAACGACCGCGTCGGCGGTCAGCTCCAACACGCTTTTAACTTCGACGCCGAGCTTGTGGTGTTTGTTGAGCTCGGCGAGCTGATCCAGACAGTTATGGCAGGGCGTGGCGACCACCGCAGCCCGTGTCCGCCGGATTTGCTCGGATTTGATCCGGCCCGCGCTCCTGCGGCGAACGGCGTAATCGGTCATGGACAGCTGGCCTCCCCCCCCTCCGCAGCAATAGTTGTGCTCCCGGTTCGGCGTCATCTCCACGAAGTCCTTGGCGGCGCGGCGAAGGATGAAGCGCTGCTCCTCGGAAATTCCGCCCAGACGAACGAGCTGGCAGGGATCGTGAAGGGTTATGGGCTTCAGGTTTCGATCCGGATCAAGCCGGAGACGTCCGTCCCGGATATAGCCGGCGACGACCTCCAGAACGCTCTTGACCTCGATGGCGGGCTTCGCGGCCAACCACTCGGGCGCCTCCCAGCGGTTTGAGACGAATCCGTGGCCGCACTCCGAGAGGACGATCGATGCCGCTCCCAATTTCTCCGCCGCTTCCCGCGCCCGGCCGGAAATGAGGGCGGCAGTGTCGTTGTCGCCCGAGAAATACGCGTAATCCGTAACATCGAAGAAATCGCTCGACAATGTCCAGTTCGCCCCCGCCGCGTGGAAAATCTTCGCTGCCGCCGTCAGCGTCAGGGGATAGAATTTGGGCTCCCGGGGATTCACGAGATATAAAAACTCCGCTCCTTGAACGTCTAGGGGAAGCCGGGCGGTTGGATCGGAGATTTCCGTTCGCAGGTCCTCTTCGAGCCAGGCTACGGTCTCTATCCAGTCCTTCCTGGCGATGCCCATGTTGTTGCCCGTGTCTCGAGCGAGCTCGACGGTGGACGAGAGGCCGTCGGGAACGAGACCGAGGGATGCCAGGACGCCGCGTCCTTTTCGGATCACGGCCGGGATATTGATCCCCATCGTGCAATTCAGAGCGCAACGGCCGCACAGCGTGCAGCGGCCAAAGAGGGAATCGATCCACTCTTCGGCCTCCTCGGCGTTAAAAGCGCGGGTCCCGAGCCAAAGGCCAAGACCCCGGCCACCCGGGCTGAGGTATCTCTTGAAGACGCGAATGACCAGGTTGAGCTTGGCCGCGGGGATGGAGCGGAGATCTCCGTCGTCGAGATAGTAGTGACAGGATTCGGCGCAGAGGCCGCACCGGACGCAGGATTCGAGATTGATGACCGACGGGGCATCGAGGAGCTGAGCAAAACGGCGGATCGCCGTTTCGAAATCCTCGCGCTTGAGGCGCCGGGGAACCGGCGTGCCGCTCATCCTTCGTGACTCCGGGTTCGCGCAGGAAGAGTGCCCCGCCGGCCGAAGAACCGGCCGAAGAGAATCCTCGACAAGAAGAAGAAAAAGCAATGCCGGATCTTGCCCGCGGGAATGTAAACCAATAGAGCGATCGAACATCCGAAAAAAACCGGGATGAAACTCGGCCGAAGAGACGCGGTCAAGGCGCAGGCGAGAAAGACGTCGACAAGGATATTCGCGCCAAAATCGTCAGGGACGCTGAGACGGCGGGACGGCGTCTTGAGAATCCGTTTCGAAAAAAGTCCGATTCCCGCGGCGAAACCGACCGCCGAAAAGGCCCGCAGGATCCACCAGAAGAAGGGTGCGAGCCGGAGGTCGATGACCAGAACGATAAGGATCGCTAAACTCGCGAAAATGCCGAGATGATAGACAATCCCTCCCAGATAAGAGGCGAGATGGAGCCGGGCGCTTTCCTTTTCCGAGGGCAGAAGACCACGGCCGAGGGCGTAGACAATGCCGCGGGACGCACGGCTCCGCGGCGGAGAATAATAGGTCAGCCTTCCGCGGCCAAGGGCTTTCGAAGCGAGAGTCGTCAGCGCCCCGGCGGCGAAGACGGAGGCGGCGATGACGGCCCAGCGCAAGACGGACATGACAACCGGTTCAAACGCACCCGTCGGGCTTCGGGAGGCCGGCCAGTTTGCATGCGCCTTTTGCCGGGCCGGAGGGAAAGAGCTCGTAGATGTGCCGCAGGGTTTGTCGCGTCGCCTGACACAGGTTCCGGACCATGGGAGCGTTGTCGTTTTCGTGATAGTACCGGCGGATATACTCGATCACGCTCCAGTGCTCCTCCGTGAGCGATTCAAGGTCTTCCTGGTCCTTGGCCAGGATCTCCGCGACGGTCCTGTCCCATTCCTCGGGATGGACGAGGAATCCGTCCTCGTTGATTTCGATCGTTCTGTTCGAATCCACAATTACGGGCATGGCCTCTTCTCCCAACAGATCTATCAGCGCCGAAGCGCAGCCTCTATTTTATTGAAAATTATTTCCAATAACAATGTTTTTTTTCGCGGACGCGCGGTTCCGAACCTGCTGCCTTCCTGGGAAAGGAGTCGGCCTGCGATTGGGATCGGAATCATCCCTGGCGACCGCGGCCAAACGTTAAGGAAGGGCACTCAGGCCAATGGACGGAGGATGATAGGGCGCCCTACCTTCTATTCGTCGTGGGCTTCGAGGAGAACCGCTTGGCCGGGCCTCATGGCGATTTCGATGACGGGCTCTTTGATGCGATGCCACTGGCCGTCCATCGTGTAGGGAAATTCGAAGGGATTCAGCAGCCGGATCTTGCCGCCCGTTTCGGAGACGATCCTGACCTCCATGACTTGGCCGTGCGACCTCTTGGCCGAGATGAGGAACGCGCCCTCGGCACGCAGATTCTCGAACGAAACGTCTTTCCAGGCGGCAGGAACGGCGGGGAAGAGGTGAACCGTCCCCGTATGGCTTTGGATCAGCATCTCCTGGACCCCCGAGGCAAAGGCGAAATTTCCTTCCAGAGTGAAAGGCCGGTAGGTGAATTTCGATTTTCCCGACTTGGTCTGGTCGCCGTTGGCATGGAAGCTGTTCGGCAGACAGAACGAGGTCGCGAAGGTTCTGAGGGCTTCCGCCGCTCCCTCGCCGTCGAAAGCCCGGGCTTTCAGGTTTCCCAGCCAGCTGTACGAATAGCCGCACCACCAATCCGGGCCGATGCGGTCGAGGGTGGACAGCGTGTTCCGGATGATCTCTTGATCCCGCGCGCCGTTCGAGCGGTCGATCAGGCCGAGAGGGTGGAAGGCCATCAGGTGGGAGAAATGGCGGTGGGACTCGGCGTAGGGGACCCCGGGGGCGAACATCAGGCCGCTCTTGGGGTCCGCGGCAAGGTCGGGCCATTCGCCGAGGACCGCCCTCCATCGCTTCGCCTCTTCGGCCCGGCCGAGCTCCGCGGCCAACTCGGCCGCCGCCTGAAAGGTCCATTTGACCAAGGCCAGGTCGAAGTTCGTAATTTGGGCGAACCAGGCCTTGGCGCTGTTGTCGAAGACCTCCGGGCTGGAGCTAAGGGGGAGCTTTCGCCGGCCGCCGGCATCCCGGACGGAGAGCGCCTCGAGAAATAGAGCCACATCCCGGATCCAGGGATAGGCCCGATCTTCGAGGAACCGGCGGTCCATGCTGTACCGCCAATGAAGATAGAAATGCTGGCTTAGCCAGGCCGAGACCGTCGGGCCGAAGGAATACTGGATCCAGCCGCCCATGGGCTTTCCCTCGAGCGTCGAGACGCCGGGGACGTTCAGCCCGTCCTTTTCATAGTAGGCTTTCGTATAGTCCTTGAACGCCGGCCGCATCTCCCACAGCCAGTCCAGGAATCCCAGCCCTTCTTCGAGATGGTTGCCGCTGTAGCACGGCCAGTAGCTGAGCTCGGTGTTCAGGTCGTGGTGGAAATCTCCTTTCCACGGCGGGAGCTTGCCGTTGTCGGCCGTCCAGACGGCTTGAAGCGAAATCGGCGGAGCGCCGCGCCTGGCGGCGGAGCCGAATTTATACTGCTCCAGGTACCAGTGTTTTTCCAACACCGCGTCCGGGATGGAGAGGGAAGCTTTGCCCCAAAAGACCCTCCACCAGGCGGCGTGCTCGGCGAAGCTTTTTTGGAATCCGCGGCTAAGCTCAATCCGGACGCGCTCTTCGGCGCGCGGTTCCTTGCGCTCATCCGAAAACCGGGAGCCGATGCTCCAGACGCCCTCGACCTCATCGGAACCGGCCTTCCTCCAGGCTACGGCGATATCGTAATAGAAGCCGCCCCAGCCGATTTGATGATAGACGAGCGTGTCCTCCGACTCCGTGACCCGGCCCTGCTCATAGCCCAGCCGCCTCAAATCTTGTCCCGTGACCGGATTCGTGTCGCCGCTGTCTTTTGCCGCCTGATAGAGAGGCATGATGAGCGACGGCTTGAAATCCTTTCCGGCGCCTTTGAGACGGAACCAGCCGACTGGCTTGACGGCGTGGACGAACGTCTCGAACGATTTCCCGGCCTTCCAGGCGACCCGGCAGACAGCTTCATCGACGAACAGCCTGACGCTCTCCGGCGCCCCGAAGACTCCAAGGTCGAATTCGAGAGCTCCGGCAGGGATCTTCGATGGAGCCGGGTCGGCGTCGTACGGCCGGTCGAACCTGTCCTGGACGGATTTGTATTCGTTTTTTTCCCACTGCTCCTTGACCCAGCGGAACGTCCATTCCGGCCCTCCCAGGTTGCGCATGGGGCGCAGGTCCCAGAGGTCGGCCCGGTCGAGGGAAACCCGCAGGCGGCCGCCGTTCGCCCAGACAAGCGCCCCGACCATCCCGTTGCCGAGCGGAACCGCTTCGTCCCAGGACTTGGCCAGGTCCGGAGAGACGAGGTCATGCGCCGTTCCCTTGAGGGGAAGGTCTGCCGCGCTCAATTGGTTCGCCGTCGATAAAAGGCCGGCCGCGAGGATGAGGGATGAGGCGAATTTTTTCATGGGCTGAGTGTAAAGAAATCCTCAGCGAATTTCAAACAGTGTCCCGACGTTTCCCAGACGCGCGACGATCCCGTTTATGATAAAATGGCGGCCTCAAGGAGACGCGAACATGGCCACAGCCCTTGTCTGTTACTATTCGAGAACGGGGAACACCGAAAAAATGGCGATCCGGATCGCCGACGCCCTGGCGAAAAGCGGGGTCGAGACCGACCTCAAGAAAGCGGAGAAGACGGATATCGCCGACCTCCTGAAATACGACTGCCTGGTCTTCGGCTCGCCGACGTACTACGGCACGATGGCCTGGCCGCTGAAAAAGCTCCTCGACGAGAGCGTCAAATACCACGGCAAGCTCAGGGGGCGGGTCGGAGGGGCGTTCACCTCGTCGGGCAATCTTGCCGGCGGCAACGAGACCACCGTTCTCGACATCCTCAAGGCCCTCCTCATCCACGGCATGGTCATCCAGGGCGAGCACCGCGGCGACCATTACGGCCCGGCGGCCGTCGGCCGGCCGGACGACCGCTCGGTCAAGTCCTGTGAACGCTACGCGGCGAACCTGGCCGCCCTGACCAAGAAGCTTTTCCCTTGAGTGAAGTCTGGCCGCGGAGGGACCCGCCCTTTGGGGCGGCGAATCCCGCTCTTGGCTTTTGCCCGGGACTATGATAAAAAGGATGTCCATTTTAGGCGAGGCGCCCCCCGAAGGCGCTTCTCGATATTGAGACCAGGACGTTGAAATGAAAAGAGAGATCAAGAAAAAGCTCAAAGAAGACGAATTCGTCTCCGGCGTGAACAAGTTCTGGCATTTCGTCAAGACTTGGGAGCGGGAGATCATCATCGCGGCGGTCGCCGCGGCGGCCGTCCTCCTCATCTTCCTCGGATTCCAATTCCTCAGGGCCCAACAAGTGAAGAAGGGAAGCAAGGTCGCCGGCCGGATCCTCGAGCTGAGGAGCGGCCTGGCCGCGAAGCCCGAGAACGCGGCCGAATTGGAAAAGCTGAGCCAGAAAGGCAAATACGGCCGGGTCGCGTCGATCAGTCTGGCCACGTACTGGATCGAACAGGGTCAGCTCGACAAAGCCGAGGCGGCCTTGGCCGGGATCAAGGACGAAGCGAAGGACTTCCAGCACTATCAGGCCTTGGACCTCGCGGCCCAGGTCGCCATCCTCAAAGGACAGTTCGACAAGGCGATCGACATCGCGAAGAAAATCGAGGCCGAAAAGCCGAAAGACTACCTTCTGGACGCCGTCCTCTTCCGCCACGCCGAGGCGCTGGAGAAAAAGGGGGACACGGCCGAGGCCCTGAAGCTCTACAAGCAGCTCGAGACCGAATATGCCCAGTCATATTTCGGCTATGACGCCGGGCTCAAGGTCAAGAAGCTGGAAGCGGCGAAGTAGCGCCCGCTTGTAAAATCGGGAAAAAATACTATAATTTGATTTTTAATCCATCGAGGAGGATCGCGCATGGCTTACAAGATCACCGAAGAATGCATCAATTGCGGAGCGTGCGAGCCCGAATGCCCCAACCAGGCGATCTCGGCCGGGGACACGATTTACGTCATCGACTGGAACAAGTGCACGGAATGCGTCGGGAGCCATCCCGAATCCCAGTGCTCCGCGGTCTGTCCGGTCGATTCCTGCGTTCCCGATCCCGATCACAAGGAGAGCAAGGAAGAGCTCGAAGCCAAGTTCAAAAAGCTGAAGGGCTGATATCGACCCGATCTCTTCGGAAATAGGAGTGAGGCGTCTCACTCCTATTTTTTTTTAACCCGTGGACCCAGAACGGACGATCGACCCATTTCCCCCGGACGGGGAATCGCGGCCGGCTGCGGCGCCGGGCCGCCGGCCGTCCTCGTTTTTCCTCAAAGACCGGCCCTGGCTGAACATCGTTCTCTTCGTCCTGACGGTCTTCTCTCTTTTCTTCGTCGGCATCAGCTGGAGCGCGAGCTACAAATACGCCGAGGAATTCGGACGGAATCCGAATTTCGAGACGGGCCCCGGGGTGTTCCGGGATCCTCAGGTCCTCGGCCTCAGCCTGATCTATGCCCTGGTCCTGATCGTCATTCTCCTGGGGCACGAGATGGGGCATTATCTGACCTGCCGGCGCTACGGCCTGAGTGCGACCCTGCCCTTTTTCATTCCGGCGCCGACTCTCATCGGGACGATGGGGGCGTTCATCAGGATCCGGTCGCCGATCTCGGGAAAGAAACAGCTCTTCGACATCGGCGCGGCCGGGCCCCTGATGAGCTTCATCCTTTCGCTGCCTGCCCTCGCCGTCGGCGTGGCTTTGTCCAAAGTCGTCCCGGCGCTGCCCCGGGAGAGCTCCATCCTGTTCGGCGAGCCGCTCCTGCTGAAGATCTTCGGCGCGATCTTCCTCCCTCCGGCCGGGCCGCATCACGACATCGTCCTCCACCCCGTCGCCTTCGCCGGATGGGTTGGGCTCCTCGTGACGGCCTTGAATCTCTTCCCGCTCGGCCAACTGGACGGAGGCCATGTCGCCTATGCGGTATTCGGCGGGAAATCCAGGGTCGTCGGCCGGTTGTTCCTGGCCGTCTTCGTCGTGCTGGGCATTTTTTATTGGGCCGGTTGGTTCATCTGGGCCCTCCTCATCCTCCTCTTGGGGATGAAACATCCGCCGACCTGGGACGAAGCCGCTCCCATCGGGTCGAAAAGGCGGATCCTCGGGGGGATCCTCGTCGTCATCTTCATTCTGTCCTTTATTCCGGACCCGATCCAAGGGTATAATGGGTTGGATCTCATACGACAAATATGGCCTTTTCGATGAGCCGAGTTATTCACAAAATCTGTGGAAAACGTGTGGATAAAACGCCGATTCGGGCGCTGAATCACCGAATATTCATGAAGATACGACGATTTGCACAAGAAATCGTCGCGCCTTGTAAGTAACACATATTAAATGATTTATAAATATAGCGATTTAAACGAGTTGTAGCGGCGAGGCGCGTGTCAGAGGGAGAATCGATGGACAATACGTTCAGCGACGTCGTCGAAGCGTTCAATACCCTGAAAGCCAAGTTCCAATCGGGCGAGATTTCCCGCCAGCAATTCATCGATGAGATGAAAAAGCTCCGGATCAAGGACGATCAAGGCCGGTTCTGGATGATCGGAGCCCAGACCGGAAAGTGGTACTTCTTCGACGGCAAGGACTGGATTCAGGCCGACCCCCCGTCCCTCAAGGAGAAAAAAGCGATCTGCGTCTTCTGCGGGTTCGAGAACAAGCTCGAATCCGAAGTCTGCGCCCGCTGCGGCGGTACGATCGGGGAAGGCCCGGCCCTCTGTCCGAAATGCGGGGCGAAGCTCGAAAAGCCGTTCATGACGTGTCCGCGCTGCGGCGCCGGGCAAGCGGCCGAGGCCGCCGCGGTCCATGCGCAGCCGGTTGCGGCCAGGCCGGCCGGCGCGGCCCCGGAATGGAAAGGATCGTTTGTCCTGCGGTCCGTCCAACCGGCCTCGATGTTTTTCTTCGGCGGGATCTTCGGCCTCCTCCTGGGGGTCATCTCCGGCGCCTTCGCCGGAGCGACCGGCTATTTTGCGAAATCCCTGACGTTCCTGCCGGGGGCTCTGGCCAATCTCCAGGGCAAGCTCCTCGGCGGCGCGATCTTCGGCCTCTTGGGCGGCGTGCTCGGCTTTCTTGTCGTCGGCTACCTGGCGTTCCTCCTGGCCGTGATCATGAACTTCATCTTCTCGTTGATCGGCGGGCTCAAGTTTCACGTCCAGCCGTTCTCCAAACCGAGGAAAAAGAATCTGGTCTATGAGGAATCGGATTATCGCGACGAGGATTCAGAGACTATGAATTGAGCCCGCGGCCCGATTTCAACCGGGCCAAGGCATACGCGACCTGCCCCACCGAAAGCGATTCGTCATTCGGAGAATACTGGACCGGCCGGAGGACCTTGAATCCCTCGTCTTCCAGGAACCGCGTCGATTGGGCGAGGAGTTTTTTGTTGAGGAAGACGCCCCCGCAAAGGACGACCGTCCCGATCCCATGCTCCTTCTTCGCCCGCCGAGCGGCGTCGACGGTCAGGCGGCCGAGCGCGGCGTGGAATTTCGACGAGATGCGCGAGACGGGAATCCCTTTCCGGACATCGGCGAGGACGGCCCGGACGGTCTCGTCGAACGAAACGCGATAGGGCATCCCCGTCGCCGACCATCGATAAGGATACGAGGTCCGGACGGAAGAAGACGCGGCCGCCTCCAGGCGCATGGCCGCTTCGGCTTCGAACTCATTCTCCAGCGGAGCGATTCCCGTGAGCGCGGCCACGGCGTCGAACAGCCGGCCGCAGCTGGTCGAGTGCGGCGAGCGGAGGCCGTTGTCCATCATGTCCAGAACGCCCCGGAGCGTTCTTGCCTCCACTCTCTTCAGGCTCCCGACGCGGGGCAGGGGAGTCGTCCCGGCCGCGCGAAGGTAGGCCGCGGCCATCCGCCAGGGCTGTCTGGCCGCCGCGTCGCCTCCCGGCAGCGGGACGGGCTCGAAATGGGCGAACCGCTCGAACCGGAAGTGGTCTGCCAGGAGAAACTCCCCGCCCCAGGCCGATCCGTCCGCCCCGTACCCGTAGCCGTCCCATGCGACGCCCAGGACCCGCGTCCCCGTCGGTACGCCGTGCTCGAGAAGGGCGGCCAGGACGTGGGCGTAGTGGTGCTGGACTTCGAGGCGAGGAAGGCCGAGCTTTCGGGCGTATTGGGTCGTATGGAAATCGGGGTGCATGTCCGTGACGACGCACGCCGGCGCAATATCGAATAGTTTCGTCAGGTGGCGGATCGTCTCCTCGAAATAGAGATGATTGCGGTAGTCGTTGAGATCGCCCAGAAACTGGCTGGTGACGACATATCCATTTTTGTATACGGAGACCGTATCCTTGAGCTCGCCGCCGAGGGCGAGGACGTTCTGGCTCGCACGGAGATCGTCCGGCACCCTCTGGGGATAGGGGACATAGCCTCGGGCCCTCCGGACGAAGAGCGGCTCGTTCCCGACGAGCTTGACCACGGAGTCGTCCGTCCTCATCTGGATCGGCCGGTCGTGCGTGAGGATGAAATCACAGAGGCCGTCGATCCCCTCGTCCTCCTCTTTCATGATCGGCGAATCCTTCGGATTCGAACTCGTCGCGACGATGAGCTTCAGGTCCTCGAGGAGAAGATAATGGAGGGGCGTGTACGGCAGCATGAAGCCGACTTCGTCGAGGTTCGGCGCGACCCCGGCGATCTCCTGCTTCTTTTCGAGCAGCACGATGGGCCGCCGCTCGGACCGCAGCCACCGCCGTTCGGCCGGCCCGAAGCGAGCGTATCGCTCAACGGTCCGGAGGTCCAGGGCCATGAGCGCGAGAGGCTTCGTCCGCCTCTCTTTGACGGCCCTCAGGCGTTCGACGGCTCGGGGCTGGAGAGGGTCGCAGACGAGATGAAACCCGCCGAGTCCCTTGACGGCGAGGATCTTCCCCTGCCTGATGAGCTTGGCCGCCGCCTCGATGCCCCCAGGGACGGTCTTCTCCGTCCCCGCGCGGCGGAGGCCGACGGCCGGACCGCAGCGCGGGCAGGCGATCGGCTGGGCGTGGTATCTCCGGTCCAACGGGTCGGAGTATTCGGCCGCACATTGGGGGCACATCCGGAACGCGGCCATGGTCGTCTTCGGCCGATCGTAAGGCAAACCCCGAACGATCGTATACCGGGGGCCGCAATCCGTGCAGTTCGTGAAGGGATAGCGGAAGCGGCGGTCTGCCGGGTCGGAGATGTCGCGGCGGCAGCTCTCGCACGTGGCGATGTCGGGGGAGATGAAAACGAAGCTCGCGCCCCCCGCGGACGGCCGAATCGAGAATTCCTCGCAGCCCGTGAAAGCCGCTTTTCGCTCCCGGACGCTTTCGATGCGGGCCAAGGGAGGCTTGTCCCGTTCGAGAGCCCGGAGGAATCCGGCGAATCCGGCGCGGTCTCCCGTCTCCAGGTGGATCTCGACGCCGCCGGCGACGTTCATCACCCAGCCCTTGAGGCCGCAGCGGACCGCCTGGCGATAGACGAAAGGCCTGAAGCCGACCCCCTGGACGACGCCGAAGACGGTCAGCCGCAGCGCCCGGCCGGTCATTCCGGATCCCGGCGGCTGTAGATGCACCCGCAGTAGTTTTGCCGGTAGAGACCGTAGCGGCGGCTTGTCTCGACGCTCTTTTGGAAGCCGTTCTTCTTCTTGAAGTCGGCTTCCAAAAAGCGGAGCCCGTATTTCCTTCCGGTCGAACGGCCGATCCGGTTCAGGACGTCCGCTTTTTTCCAGGGGCTGATGCTCATGATGGTGGTGAAGGCGGGGAGGCCGAGCTCGAGCGCCTTGCGGGCCGTTCGGTCGAGGCGCATCGCGTAGCAGACGTCGCAGCGGCGGCCTTTTTCCGGCTCGTCCTTGAATCCGCCGGTAAGCTTCAGCCAGAGGGCGGGCTCGTAGTCGCCTTCGATGAGGCCGAAGCCGAGAATCCGGCTGACCTTCCGCGTTTCCGAAAGACGCAGGTCATATTCGCCGGGGGGCCCGATATTGGGGTTGTAGAAAAAGCCCGTGACGGCATGGTCCTCCTGGAGGAGGGCGACGACGTACGAAGCGTCCGGGGCGCAGCAGATGTGAGCGAGGATTTCAGGCAAGCCCATGGGCGTTCCTCCATCGTTCTAGCGGAATCTTTCGATCTCGCTCATATAATGGAGGATCCTCCGATTCAGCTTGTCGATCTGGACATACAGGCCGAGAAACTCCTGGTGCTCGGGACGGCCCTCGTCGATCAGCGTCCCCAGCCTGAAGAAGGATTCCGCCTTCAGCCGGTCGATGTCCCTGAGGGCTTGCTGGCCTTCCCGGATCTTCCGCTCGTTGTCGCGGGCTTCCCGCTTGAGGCTCTTTTCGGCTTCCCGGGCGGCATGAAGCTCGTGGACGCTCGGATTCTGCCCGTCTTCCTTGAGCTTCAGCAGCCGCTTTTTCGTTTGCCGGGCGTCATCCTGTTTCTTCTGGAGCTCGAAGATGAGGGCCATGATGTCCTTGAGCTCGGACTGCCGCTCGAGGCTCTGCCGTTCCAGGAGGTCCAAGGGCTGAAAGAAGCTCTCGTATTTCTCCCCGGGAATCCGGACTTTCCAGGCGGCGCGGCCGACGTCTTTGACGACCTCCGCCTTCCGTTTCTCCTCGCGGTTGAGGCGGATTCGCAGCTGGGTCCGTTTGACCCGCTTTTTCGCGCCGGACAGGAATTCGTTCAGCCTCAGGCGAAGGTCCTTGTCCCGGAGGAAAATGAAGGCGAGAAGCAGGACGATGACGCAGAGGAGGAACCACAGGATCCAATAGGGAAGGCCTTCGCGCGCGATGGCCGGCACCTCCTGAAGATCCCATGCGGTTTTCAGAATCCTACGTCTCCTCTTTGAGGAACGCTCGTGCTTCTTTTATTATGGAAACGGGCCGGTTTTGTCAACCCCTTCGGAACAGAAGCCTCTTCAGGTCGAAGGCCGCCGGCCCGACGGGCTTGTAATCGCGGATGGCGCGGTCGATGAGATAGGCCATAGCCGGCAGGTTCTCCCGGAAGATCGGGTCGATATCCTCTTGGCGGTTGAAAAACCCTCCGGAGGCCCAGTCGATGGGCGTGATCTCGATCGTGTAGGCGGGGATGCCGCTCAAGGCATAGGCCCAATCCGTCACATCTCCGTTCGAGAGGTAAAGCGCGTCTCCCGACTGGCCGTATTCGTAAATCCGGCCGTTGACCGCCTGCATCCTCAGGGACATTTCCTCCGCGATCTCCCGGAGCGCCGCCAATCCCTCGGGCGGCTGTGAAGTAAAAGCCCAGGGGTAGAGGATGACCTGGTTGTAGCTGTGGAAGGAGATCATGGCCTGGAAATTTTTCTTCATGAACAGATCCCGCACCGCCCGCGTCTCGGGCTCGGAGAAGGGAGCGGTCCCTCGATAGATTTCGGACGCGGGATTGGAGCTCGAGCCCAGATTGTCGACGCCCCATTTGTACGCGTAGTTCCGGTTGAGATCCACGCCGAACTCGCCGTTGCCGCTGTCGCGCCTGTTTTTCCGCCACAGCCGGTAGCCGTGGATCGAATATTCCAGCCCGTCCGGATTGACGAGGGGAACGATCCAGATCTCGCACTGGTCGACGAAGCGCTTGACGGCCGGGTCGGAGGCGTAGTGCTCGGCCAGGTATTTTCCCATGAGGAAAGGAACCTCGACCGAGATCCATTCGCGGGCGTGATGGCCGCCGAGGAAGAGGACCTCGGCTTCGTCCTCCTCGAGGAGGACGTTGTCGCTGATTTTTAAAGCGTAGAGATTTCTCTTCTCCAGGGTGTCGCCGATATCGAACACCTTGACGATGTCCGGGAATTGGTGCTGGAGGGCGAACATGTCCGCTTCGAGCTCGAGATAGGAGTGATAGTCCCCGTTGATGCCCTGAGGATAGGCGGCTGCGGCGAGGAAGAGAGGCAGAAGAACCAGCAGAGCATTTCGGGTCTTCATCCTTCTCTCTTCCAACCTCATTATAAACCAAAACCCAGGGCAACTGCGAATCGTTTCACGGACAGGCGGTTCCCCGAACCGGATTCGCGGCCCAGGAGAGCGCCGAGGTCCAGGCGGAACCCGCGCCAATAGAGGCCGTTTCCGAACGTGAAACAGCCGTAGGCCGACCGCGGGTCATCCATCGGCTGCGGGTCGTAGACGAAGCCGACCCGGACGGGGATGCGGGCGTTCGCGCCGAAAACCCGGGCCTTCGTCTCGTATTCCGCCCCGGCGCCGACCCGGACGACGTCTCTGAACTCGCGCCTCTGGCGTTCCCCGAAAAAGTCCAGGAGGTATTTCGACCAGGCGACATACGCCGCGTCCAAGGCCAGGGTCAATTCGGGAAGCACCCGTCCGCTCAGGCCCACGCCGAGGACGAGCGGCTGGCGGGCGGAGTCCTCCGCCGTGCTGGTCAGCCCGATATCGGTGTTATAGGGAGCGGCATACGTAAACCGGACCGTGCTCGCGCTCCTGGCCTTGAGGGGGTAGGGGGCCTTTGCCGCGGCCGCGATCCTTAATGAATCCGAAAGCTCGAACAGCAGGCCTCCCTGGACATACCAGCCGTTGAAATCCTGCGCCTTCGTGTCGAGCAGAGTATACCCGACGGGAGTCTCCTGTTCCAGAAGCTCGCGGTCCAGCCGGCCGAACACATAATTCAATCCGACGCCGGCGCTGAGCCGAGGCCCCAGGCGCCCGCCCACCGAGACATGGAGCGTCCGCAGCCAGCCTGTCTGGGAAAAGCGCAGGAGATAACGATAGTCCGAGTTGGCGTAAGTCTCTTCATAGGCCGCTTCGGGCCGGTCGAAAAGCTCCGCCTGCCCGATGTTCAGGCCGAACGCCCAGTTTCCGAAGCGGACGGCCAAGCCGGCGAAATCCAGCGCCGCGCGTCCCAAGCCGACGTTCCCGTCCGACCTGAAGAGGCCTGTGTTGACCACTCCGTATTTGAAAAACTCGGTCAGGCGGTAGTCCCCGTTCACCTGGATCACGAATTTCGGGAGGAGGGCAAGAAGGGCCGGGTTGGAGACCGGCGCGGACGCGTCCGAGGCCAGGGTGAAGGCCGTCCCGCCGCGCCCCAAGGCGGCCGCTCCCCAGAAGGGAAAGCTATTCCAGGTCCCGACGGGCGCCTCATCCAGGTACTGGCCGCGGACAAGCTGGGCGGACGCGGAAAGGGGAAGACAAACGAGGGAAATAATGAATATAGACCAACCTCTCCTTGCCCGCTTCCTGGTCATGGCCTATATAATATAAGTCCGCGTTCGCCAATTTGCAAATCGGGACGGCATGTGCTATACAAAAAACCTTTGAGAATATGAAGGAAAAAAAATGAACACGAAGCGACGGATGAAGATCTTGAGCACGGCTTTTTACGTCCCTGAGCAGGTCTTGACCAACGCCGACCTGGAAAAGATGATCGACACGACGGACGAATGGATCTTCACTCGGACGGGAATCCGGGAGAGGCATATAGCGGCCGACGACCAGGCCACCTCCGACCTGTGCGCCGAGGCCGGCCGCCGGGCCCTCAAGAACGCCCATCTGGAGGTCAAGGATATCGATATCATCCTGGTCGCAACGAACACTCCGGACACCGTGTTCCCTTCGACCGCCTGCTGGGTCCAGGCCAAGCTCGAAGCCGGGACCATCCCCGCCTTCGACCTCGTCGCCGGCTGCACCGGATTTCTCTACGCGATGATCGTCGCGGAAGGCCTGATCCTGTCCGGCACGGCCCGGCGCATCCTCTTGATCGGGGGCGACGTCCTCTCCAAGGTCACCAATTGGAAGGACCGGGGCACGTGCGTCCTGCTCGGCGACGGCGCGGGCGCCTTCGTCCTCGAAGAAAGCCGGGATGAGTCGGGGATGCTGTCGTCGTTCTGGGCCGCCGACGGAATGCTCGCCGAGCTTCTTTATATTCCCGCCGGAGGAACCCGCAAACCCGCCTCGCATTCAACCGTGGCCGAGAGCGGTCATTATATGCATATGAAAGGCAACGAGGTCTTCAAGCACGCCGTCCGGCGTATGTCCGAAGCGGCGGAAGAAGCCCTGAGGCGGGCCGGCCTGACCCGGGACGACGTCGACGTCTTCATCCCTCACCAGGCCAACAAGCGGATCATCGACGTCGTCGGAGAACGGCTGAAGTTCAGCAAAGAGAACATCTACGTCAATATCGAGCGCTACGGCAACATGTCCGTGGCCTGCATCCCCGTGGCGATCCACGAGCTCCGGCAGCACAAGAGGCTCAAGCCGGGGACGGTGATGCTGCTCGACGCCTTCGGGGCCGGCTTCACCTGGGCCTCGATCGTCTACCGCTGGTAAGGGAGGCTCGCTCGAAGCGGGCGAACGCTCTCAACGTTGTGGCGCTGAACGACGAGATCGGGACACGGCCTTGCTCCCTCTCGGGTTTTTAACGCCGTTTCCTCACCGCCCTTCTCGGCGGCTCAGAACTCGCTTCCCGGCTTCTTAATAACGGGGGACTACGCCGGGAAGCTCAGACATGCTTCGCCGGCCGGTTTCTTTCCGAACCGGCTCCCCTCGAAGGACGGCTCGGAAAGGCTAAACCCTCCATGGTCGCTTCAGCCGTATCCCGATCTCGTCGTGTGTCTCAGTTCTGGGATCGAGTGTTCGCCCGCTTCTTCGCTCGCTGACGATAAAAAGAAATGGTATGCATCTTTGGTGCTGGAGCGAAGGGGGAGGAGGCGAAGCGACGATTAGCAAATCTCAGTCACGCTGCGGAAAGAAATTATGGATTATTTCTAAGCGAAGGCGAGGGGGATGCCGCCCGGAGCCCGTCCGAGAGCGAGCGCGGGCATGGTTCGGAAAAACGAAGTTTTTCCGAGAGCGCGAGAGCGAGGCCGAGCGGATTTTCCGCGCTGGGGAAAATCCGCGTGGCGACGGGCGGCAACCCCGAGCTCTTCGCCGCCGAAAAAATCGAAGCGTGCAGGCGTTAAGATTCCCGCTGGGAGCAAGAATCCTCCCCCGAGCGATTTTAATTTTCGGCGGAGTATTTCTTGAACATCGCCGTCAGGGCGGCTTTGTCCAGCATCCCTTCCTGGGCGTAACGAACGATCCCCTTCTTGTCGATGACGAAGGTCGTTGGGATCGCTTGGATCGGGCCGTAGTCCCGCAGGATCTTCTCCGTGACCATGGCCACGGGGTAGCCCATCTTGTTCTGGTCGACGAACGGCTTGACCTGTTGAGCGGTCTTTTCGTCGACCGAAACGCCCACGATCTCGAGCCCTTTGGCCCGGTTCTCGTTGTAAAACGCGACGAAATCGGGGATTTCCTCCCGGCACGGAGGGCACCAGGTCGCCCAGAAATTGACCACGACGACCTTTCCCTTGAGGTCGGCGAGGGAGAGCGTTTTCCCATCCAGGCTTTTCAGGGTGAAGCCCGGGGCGGGCTGGTTCGGAACGAGGGCCGCGAGCGGGACGGAGACCGCCAGGGCGGCTATGAGGAGGACAAGAACCTTTCTCATGGCATCTCCTAATATGCAATAAATCTTATATATTGTATAGGAATGATCAGAAATTCGCAAGGGCAAAAAAAGGGGAGTCGCCCGAGGCGGCTCCCCGGGAGATGCCGCGTCGATCAGACGGCTTCGCACTTCTTGAGGAGGCGGGCCCAGTTGTGGTCCACTTCCTCCTGCATCTGTTTGATCTGTTCGGGCTTCAGGTGCCGGAATCGGCCCTGGAGCTTGAGGTAATCGTCGATCGGCTTCTTGTCCTTGACCTTCATGGTCAGGCCGTACTTCTCGCCGTTCTCGACCTCGTAGAGGGGGAAGATGCAGTTCTGGACGACCATCCGTCCGAGTTTGATTGAGTCTTCGGGTCGGCTCTTCCAGCCCGTCGGGCAGGGCGCATAGATGTGAAGGAAGCGGGTGCCCTTGATGCCTTTGGCCTTCTTGGCCTTCTTGATAACGTCCTCGGGGTAGGACGTCGATGCCGTGGCCTGGTATGGAATGCGATGGGCGGCCATGATGGCGTCGATGTCCTTTTTAGGCCGGTCCTTGGGGAACTTCACGGGCGTCGTCGTCGTCCAAGCGCCGGTCGGCGTCGCCGAGCTGCGCTGGATGCCCGTGTTCATATACGCCTCGTTGTCATAACAGACGTAGATGATGTCGTCGTTGCGCTCGGCCGCCCCGCTGAGGGCTTGAATCCCGATGTCGAAAGTCCCTCCGTCCCCGCCCCAAGCGACGACGGTCGTTTCATGGTCTCCGATCATGTCCAGGCCGGCCTTGACCCCGGTCGCCGTGGACGCCGCCGTCTCGAAGGCGCAGTGATAGATGGGCACACTCACGCACGAATGGGGGAACGGGCCGTCGATGACGGACCAGCAACAGGCCGGGATGCAAAGGACGGTCCGCTGTCCGAGAGCTTTCAGGACAAAGCGCAGGGCGAGGGTTGCCGCGCAGCCCTGGCAGGCCAGGTTGCCCGAGCCGACCAGCTCCTCGGCGGGGATGGTCATGGTCATTTTCTTTTCTTTTTTCATCTCTTCACTCCGATCCAGCCGATCTCTTCCTCGGGCTGGTCATGGGAGATCGCATAATCGACGACCTCCCGGAACGAAGCCGGGGTGATGTCCCGGCCGCCTAAGCCGGCAATGAAGCCGAAGACGGGCTTACGATCGCCGTGGCCGTAGATCGCCGATTTCACCTCCTGGGCGAACATCCCATGATGCCCGTAGGAGATGTTCCGGTCGACGACGGCGACCTTCTTGGCGTTTTTCGTCAGTCGCCGAATGATTTCAAAGGGGGTGGGCCGGAAGACCTTGATCCGGAGATTGCCCACTTTATAGCCGTGCTCGCGCATCTCGTCCACGGCGACGTGGGCGGTGTAGCCGGCCGTGCCCGAGGTGACGAGGATGATGTCGGCGCCCTCGCAGTGGTAATCGTCCACCAGGCCGAGGTAGCGGCCGAACCGCTGTTCGAATTCCCGGCCGGTCCGGTCGATCATCTCGGGGACCTTCTCCATGTCCTTCTGGAGCTTGTAGCGCAGCTCCATGTAGTGTTCGGGCGAGGTCAGTCCGCCGAAGGCGCGGGGGTCGTCGGGCGTCACGCGGAACGGCGGCTTGAAGGGCGGCAGATAGGCGTCGACTTCGGCCTGATCGGGGATGTCCACGACCTCGTAGGTGTGGGAGAGGGCGAAGGCGTCGAGGACGACCATGCTCGGGATGGCCAGGGCTTCCGAAACCTTGAAGGCCTGGATGACGGTGTCGACGACCTCCTGGTTCGAGGCGCAGTAGAATTGGATCCAGCCCGTGTCGCGCTCGGAGAGGCTGTCGTTTTGGTCGGACCAGATGGTCCAGCCCGGGGCCATGGCCCGGTTGACGTTGCCCAGGACGACCGGGAGGCGCCCGCCCGAAGCCCAATGGAGCATCTCGTGCATGAGGGCCAATCCCTGGGCCGAGGTGGCCGTGAAGGCCCGCGCCCCCGCGGCCGAGGCGCCGATGCAGGCGGCCATGGCCGAGTGCTCGGACTCGACCTTGATGAACTTGGCGTCGAGCGTCCCGTCGGCGCACATTTCGGAGAGGAGCTCGACGACCTGCGTCTGGGGCGTGATCGGATAGGCGGCGATCACCTGGGCCCGGGAGAGCATGGCGCCGTAGGACAGGGCGTGGTTGCCCATGATGACTTTCTTCATTTCCGTTCCTCCACCATGACGATGCACTTGGCCGGGCATTCCTCGGCGCAGATCCCGCATCCCTTGCAGTAGTCATAGTTGACGACCGGCCACTCGTTTTCGATCTCGATCGACATGTCGGGGCAGAACTTCCAGCAGATGCCGCACTGGATGCAGTCCTCGAGCTTGATCTCGGGCCGGATGTTCCGCCAGGAGCCGGTCTTGTTCCAGAGCATATTGCCCAGCGACATGGGCATCGTCGGGAAGTCCTCCACGGTCTGGAGGACGGCCTTTTTGATCTCTTTTTTCTTGGACATGGGCGTTCGATCCTTATCCTTCGGCCTTCTCGTAGGCTTCCCGAGCGGCCTTTTGGTTGTCCTGGGGTTTGATGGCGATGGCGTCCGCAATGGCCCCGAGGAGCGAGTCGAGCCTGGTCAGGTTGAGGATCTTGACGATGGCGCCGACGATCGCGGTGTTGACGATGGGCGTCGCCATCGTTCCCAGCTTGTTGCGGACGGCGATCTCGGTGGCGTTGACGGAGGACACCTTGAACTTGGCCGGGAAGCGGAAGTGGGCAGGCTCCCGGTCGCTGTTGATGATGATCCGCCCGCCGGGCTTGAGGCCTTCGGTCACGTCGATGGCCTCGACGAGCGTGGGGTCGACGACGACGACATGGTCGGGCTCGTAGATCCGGCTCTTGTCGTAGATGGGCTTGTCGCTGATGCGGATGAAGGAGACGACCGGCGAGCCGCGGCGTTCGACGCCGAACTCGGGGTAGGCCTGGACGTAGTTGCCCTCCTTGGCCAGGGCATCGGCGAGGATTTTCGAGGCTACGACCGTCCCCTGGCCTCCTCGGCCATGAAAGCGTATTTCGATCATGAAGACTCCTTGTCGGAAAGATCGTTCGTAGGATCCGAAAGACGCTAGTTTAGATGTCCGGGGAAAAACTGTCAAGGGAGAATGCCGAAAAATGGGAAGGGGCGTCTTTTATAAGAGCCAAGCGCCGAATGCTTGATCGGGGTCAGCGGCTTCGGCGGACGTAGCACCAGATCAGCGTGGCCGGGGGGCCCTCGGACCGGGTTTCGATAAAGGCGGGCTCGTCCCGCAGGTCCCAGTCCCTCTTTAGATAGGCGTCCGGAATGTAGGCCCAATAGTAGCCGGGCCAGTCGATGAGGACGTCGATCTCCTCCCGGTCGATGTAGGCGTCGAGCGCGCCCTTCTTCAGGAAAAGGAGGGCCTGCGGGTCGATCTTGCCGTCCAGGTTATAGACGTTGTCGTTGAAAAAACCCAGGACCCCGCTTTGAAAAGCCCCGACCTTGTGCGGCGGCGGAAATTCCTTCTGGATGACTCCGGCGGCGATCGTCATGCTGAAGGCGATCCTTCCCCGATGGTAGGTCCGTGCCGCCCAGAAAAAAAAGCAGAGGGGCAGAATGAGCAGCACGGCCGTTTTTCCGGCCGGGGGGAGGGACTTCACTCTCGCCGCTGCAGCCAGGGCGAAAACCGGCAGGGTCAGGACAAGGACGGGGGCGGTGTAGCGCGGGTAGAAATGACCGGCCCAGAAAAAAAGGCCGTAAACGGCGACGAGGCCGGCCAGGGCGACCGCCCATCCGGCGAAGAAGCCGGATTCGGACAGGGATTCGGCCAAGCCGCGAAAAAGCCGTTTCGTCCGGGTCAACCAGAAGAGGACGAGGGCCAAGGAAACGAACGCCAGAAGGACGAAATATTTCGAGCCCGCCGAAGCCCAAGGGGCGAGGTGCCCGATCAGAGCCTTGAAGAGCTGCCAGAACCTGTCCGGGGCGTCTTTGATCGAGATGAGGGCGAACTGAGCCGAACCCGACGACGGCATCCACCTGCCCGACGCCGACCTGACCCAGAGAAACCATGGGCTGACGACGGCCAGGGCGGAGACTCCGGCCGCAAGCGCCCAAGCGATCCGGACGCGCCGTTTCCAGAGCATCCAGCCCATGAAGAGGCCGAGGACGACGCCGAAGTCGATCCGGGCTAAACCGGTCAGGCCGGCCAGCCCTCCGAAGAGGATCGCCGAGCCCATGCCCGGACCCGGTTTCAGACGGAGGGTGAACAGGACGCAGGCCGAGAGGAGGACGAGGTAAATGGCCGTCTCCAATCCGTAGCCGAGGAGGCCGAAGAGAGAAAAATGAAAGAGCGTCGCGACGAACGCCGTGGCAAACGCCGCGGACCGCAAGTCCGCGGCCCCGGGCGTGAGGCGGAGGACGATCCGGCCGCACTGCCAGGCGAACAGCAACCCGCAGAGAAGGCAAAAGAGCAGAACTGCCCGGGCGAAGGCCCATTTATCGCCTCCGCCTTTTTGGACGAACCAGGCCAAGCCCGCGTAGACGAACGTGCTCAACGGCTGGATCCCGGTCGTGACCCGGTCGAAGTTATAGACGATGCCCTTTCCGGAGGCGATGTTCCAGGACATCGTGAGCATGTAATAGGCGTCCTCCCCCAAGGGCTTGTCGGCGAGGAAGGGAAGGCGGGCCGCGGTCTGCATCGACGCCGGAAACCCGACGCGGGACCCGAAGGAAAGAAAGACCGCATAGGCGACGTAGACCGCAGCGAGGGCCGCGAGCGCCGGCGTCAGGCGCCGCTCCCGTTCGACGGCCTGGGGACCCTGCTCCACTGGCGTTTCCGTTTCCTGCCCATTCATATCAGATTCCCGTTTCAGGCGCAACCCGGGGAAGAGCTGACCGTCGAACAGTTTCGGGGACCGCGCGCGAGGCGGGCGCTTCAGCTCTTCAGGAGATAAGACGTGTACAGCTTTTTCAGCATGGCCGCGTCGGTCTCCCGGCTGGGGCTCTCGCAGACCACCCGGCCTTCGACGCCGACGTCTTTCAAGGCCTGGAGCCATTCGTCATAGTGAAAATCGGAGTCCGGCAGGTTCAGGTGCTTGACCTCGCCTTTCGGGCTGTATTCGATTCCGGAGATATGGATATGGACGGTTTTCAGGGCGCTCTTCCCCAGGCGCTTCTCGACCTTCTTCAGGATGCGGTGAAAATCGAGATATGTGTTGGCCTTGCCTTCGCGCGCGTGAAGATGGGAAAAGTCGAGGCAGGGGGCGAGCCAGTCGACCTCCTGGCAGAGCCGGATGACCTCGTCGAGGGAACCGAACTGCGACCGCTTGCCCATGGTTTCGATGCGGAGCGTCACGGGATTACGTTCGGACCGGAGAGCCGAGAGCACTTCGGCCAGCTCTTTTTTTACGGCGTCGAACGTCTTATCCGGCGGGGTGAGGCCGTAATAGCCGGCGTGAAAGACGACGCTATCTGCGCCCGCCTGCTGCGCTGCCCGCGCCGACCGCAGGAGGTGGTCCTGGCTCTGCATCCGCTTGCCCGGCTCCACGGAATTGAGGTTGACGTAGTACGGCGCGTGCGCGCTGAGCCGGATGCCGAGAGCCTCCGCCCGGGCCCTGATCTTGCCCGCCGTGTCGCTTCCGATCTTGACCCCCCGGACGAATTCCATCTCCAAGCAGTCGAGCTTCAGCTCGTGAAGGTGCTGGAGAGCCGAAAGGGTCGAGGTCTGGGGCGATGAATCGGGAACGCCGGCCGTGCCGAAGAGAAGCGGCTTAACAGCGGACGGCATCCGGATCTCCATGGGGGTTCAGGAATTGGGACACGAGACGCATGGCGCAGTATTCTCCGCACATGGAACAGGCGGCGGATTTCGTCCTCCGCTTTTTTCGGATATCCGCGAATTTATGAGGGTCGATGACCAGGGTTTTCTGTTGATCCCAGTCCAGTTTCTTGCGGGCCTTCGAAAGAGCCAGGTCCCGGTCGAGCGCGCCCGGCACCCCTTTGACGATATCGGCCGCGTGCCCCGCAATGCGGGACGCGATCAGCCCCTCCCGGACATCGTCGGGGGAGGGAAGTCCGAGATGTTCGGCCGGCGTGACGTAGCAGAGGAAATCGGCTCCCGCGGCTGCGGCGAGGGCGCCGCCGATCGCGGCGACGATGTGGTCGTAGCCGGCGCCGATGTCCGTAACTAAGGGGCCAAGGACGTAGAAGGGTGCGCCGTGGCAGACGCGCTTCTGCAGTCCGACATTCATCTCCACCTGGTCCAGGGGGACATGGCCGGGACCTTCGACCATGACCTGGACGCCGGCCCGCCAGGCCCGCTCGACGAGCTCGCCGAGCGTCAACAGTTCGTCGATCTGAGGCTTGTCCGTGGCGTCGAGGATCGATCCGGGCCGGAGTCCGTCGCCGAGACTGAGGGTAATGTCAAAGGCGCGGGCGATTTCGAGAAGGCGGTCGTAATGCTCATAGAGCGGATTCTCTTTCTGATGGTGGAGGATCCAGGCCGTATGGAAGGCGCCGCCTCGCGAGACGATGTCGGCGACGCGGCCCTGTCCCTTCAGCCTGTCGATGGCCCTGGCCGTCAGGCCGCAGTGGACGGTCATGAAATCGACGCCTTCGCGTGCCTGGGCTTCGATGACCTCGAAGAGGTCGTCGACGGTCATGGCCAGAATGGAACCCCTCCTCTCGATCGCCTCGATCGCCGCCTGATAGATGGGCACGGTTCCGAGGGGGATGGGGGCCAGGCCGAGGATCGTCTTCCGTATCTTTTTCAGGTCGCCCCCCGTGCTCAAATCCATGAGCGTATCGGCCCCGTATTTCAGGGCTATCCCGACCTTGTCGAGCTCCGCTTCGAGGCGCGGGAAATCCTTGGACGTGCCGAGATTGACGTTGACCTTCGTCCGCAATTTTCGGCCGATTCCGGCCGGTTCGAGCCGGGGATGGCGCCGGTTGAAAGGGATGACGACTTGGCCCTTAGCGACCGAGCGGAGGAGGTCGTCCGGGGTAAGCTGTTCCTTCCGGGCGACTTTTTTCACGGCCGCCGTCAGCGTCCCTTTTTTGGCTTTTTCGAGTTGTGTCATGAGATTGAGAGAAAGCAGTTTACATCTCTTGCCCGGATTATTCAACACTCCGCCGCGGCTCCGCCGTCAAAAAAGCAAAATAAACAAGGATTTCTTGTTCTTTGGGACCTCCCCTTTACGGGTGAGACGGGGGAGTCCAAATTCACCCCCTGATTCATCCATCCGGACGATTGTGAGGGATTTTTTATGCACGTATCATCGGAACGAAACTAGGGAAGTAAAAAGTGACAATATTTTTCCAGTTGTGTGACATTAATTGTCAGTTGAAATAGAATAGTTCTTACAATGGAGTCGAGTGAGGAAACACCCATAGGCGGTAGCCTGTTGAAAATGAAGGACTTCGAGAAGAAATATCGGGCCGAGGGAGCCTATCACCACCGCCTCGAAGGATTCGCCAGATGGTGGACGTTCGACAACTATCGCATCCTCGCATCCTGGCTGGGGCGTGACGGCTTGACTCTGGACTTGGCCTGCGGGGACGGGATGATCTGGCGGTTTTTGAAGACGCGGCATATTGTCGGGGCCGATCATTCTCTGTCCGGGCTGAGGCAGGCCCGGCAATTCGCCGCCCCGCCTGTGGTCCAGGCGGACATGAATTTACTCCCCTTCAAAGCGGAGACGTTTCAAAACGTGGTCTGTTCGCTGTCGTTCCAATACCTTCATGCCTCCGACCTCGACGTCTGTTTCGGCGAGCTGGCCAGGATTTTGAAAAAAAGCGGGCGGCTCGCCTTTTCCTATCCGAACGTCCGGCCCGACCGGCAGGGCGAGGATCCCTCCCATGCCGCTCTGCCCTTCGAGGACGTCGTTTCGAAGCTCGCGCGCACGGGCTTTTCTCCCGTGAAGGTCCGGGGCATTTCGCTGCGCATGCCGCGCCGGATCGTCCGCTGGAGCGTTCGCCCCGCCGGCAAGCCGTTCGCGGGTCTTTACTATGCGTTTTCTAAAATCGGCAGATTCCTTCCGCACAGGTCCTATCATTACGCCGTCTGCTGCGTCAAAGCCAAAGAGGGATCGCGATGAACCAGCGCCGCATTCCCTTCGGCGAGCCGTGGCTGGGAGAAGCCGAGGAGAAAGCCGTGACCGACGTCCTCCGGAGCGGATGGCTGGCCCACGGGCCGAAGGTCAAGGAATTCGAACAGGCCTTTGCCGCGCATTTGGGCGTGAAACACGCCGTGAGCGTTTCGTCCTGCACGGCGGCTCTCCATCTCTCCCTCCTGGCCTTGGGGATCGGGCCCGGCGACGAGGTGATCGTCCCCGCCCAGACCCACGTCGCGACGGCTCACGCCGTCCTGTACGTCGGGGCCAGGCCCGTCTTTGCCGATGTCGAGCCGCGGACGGGGACGGTCAGCCCGGCCTCGATCCGGCGCGCCCTGACGCCGCGGACGAGGGCGGTCATCGTCGTCCATTTCGCCGGTTTGCCGTGCGACATGGACGAGATCGCTCGGGTCGCCGGAGACGGACCGATCGCCGTCGTCGAAGACTGCGCCCACGCCGTGGGCACGATTTACCGCGGCCGGCGGGCGGGAACGATGGGGGCGGCGGGCTGTTTTTCGTTCTATCCGGTCAAGCACATCACCACCGGTGAGGGAGGGATGCTGACGACCGACGATGACCGTATCGCGGCCCTGGCCCATAAACAACGGGCCTTCGGCATCGACGTGCCCGCATTTTACAGGCAGAAGCCGGGCGTCTATGACACGCCGATCCTGGGCTACAATTTTCGGATGACCGATATCGAGGCGGCCATCGGGATCTGCCAGCTGGACCAGGTGGACGGCCGGATCGAGCGGCGGATCGCCAACGCCGGCCTCCTGACGAGCCTCTTGAAAGACGTCGCCGGGCTCGAGCTCCCCGTCGTCCCGTCCTACGCCAGGCATTCGTTCCTGTTCTACCAGCTGACCGTCACCGCCGGATTTCCTCTGACCCGGGACGAGCTTCTGGCCGTTCTCAAGCAGAGCGGCGTCGGAGCCAGCATCTACTATGCGACGCCCGTTCCCTTGATGACGCTTTATCGGCGGATGTACGGCCATCGGGAAGACGAGTTCCCCCAAGCCGAGCGCGTCGCCGCCGAGACCGTTGCTCTTCCGGTGAATCCGCGCTTGTCCGCCGAGGACATGAGCTATGTCGGCGACGTGATCCGAGAAGCGTCGAAGACAGGGCCCGTGAAGCCTGAAGGAGACCCCGCATGAAAAAACGGACGTCCATCCTGATCACGGGCGGCTGCGGCTTCATCGGCCACCATCTGGCCCTGGAGCTGCGCCGGCTCGGAACGAACGTCACGGTCTTCGACGACTTCCGTTTCACGATGGCGAATGCCGCCTATCGGCACTTCATCGACGTGCGCCTGGAGAAACTGGCCCGCGCCCGCATCCCAGTCATCCGCGGCGACGTGACCGATTCTTCCGCCCTGGCGGCGGCCGTCGAGCGCGTCCGCCCGGCCAAGATCGTCCACCTCGCGGCCATCGTCTCGGCGGCGGTCTGCGACCGGGAACCCGAAGAGGGTTTCGAGATCAACGTTCATGCCACCCAGAAGCTCCTCGAAATCCTGCGCCGGACGGGGGGCATCGAACAGTTCGTGTTTCCCTCCTCCAGCATGGTTTACGGCCATTTCCGCGCGGCGTCGGTCACCGAGGAAACGCCGGCGGACCCGATCGGCATCTACGGCGCCGGCAAGCTCGCCTGCGAGCATATGATCAAGGCCTATCACAATATCTACGGACTGCCCTACACGGTCATCCGGCCTTCGGCGCTCTATGGACCCACGTGCATCAATCGCCGGGTCAGCCAGCTTTTCATCGAAGCGGCCCTCCAGGGGAGGCCCCTCGCGCTCGAGGGCGGCGGCGAAGACCGGCTGGATTTCACGTACATCGACGGCCTCGTCCACGGGCTGGTCCTCGTCCTGACGAAGAAGAAGGCGCTGAACGAGACTTTCAACCTGACCTACGGGGAATCGCGGCCGCTCAAAGCCCTCGTCGAATTGATCCGCGCCCGCTTCCGGAACGTCGACGTCGAAATCAAACCCTGGAGCCGGACCGTTCCCCGCCGGGGGACTCTGAACATCGACAAGGCCCGCCGTCTTCTCGGCTATGCGCCCCGGTTCCCGCTGGAGAAGGCCTATCCTCTCTACATGGATTGGTATGAAACAAGCGGGTTCCTCGAACTGAACCCCCGGCAGCGGCCGGCGGAGCCCCGAGGGAATTCGAAATTCGCCCAGCAGCCATGAGGTTTCGTAACTCGACGGCCGTGAACGCGAAGGGCCGCGCCCCCGCCGTCCTCCGCGCGGGGCTCCTGGCCGCCTTGTGGCTCGGGTCGGCGTCCGCCGGCCTGGCCCAACATCCCGCCGAGGTCGAGGTCGTCTTCCGCTATGACCGGTATTCGAGCCTGAGCTTTACGGGTTTCGAAACGCGGCTGTTTCGCATATTCGAAACTGCCCGGATCCCGCTGACCATCGGCATCGTCCCTTTCGCGGTGAAGGATGATTTTTTCAACGCGGCCCCCCAGACGACGGTCCCCCTGAGCGGAGAAAAAGCGGCCTTGCTGAAGGAGGGCATCGAGGCCGGCATCCTGGAACCGGCCCTGCATGGCTACAGCCATCAAACCCGGCCGCGGTCGCTCGGAGGCCGATATACCGAGTTCCGGGGATTGAGCCGGGACGAACAGACGCGGCGCATCCGTGAGGGGAAGGAGTTCCTGGAACGGCTGTTGAATCATGAGGTCCGGATCTTCGTCCCGCCGTGGAACGTCGTCGACGCGACGACCTATGCCGTCCTGGAGAGCCTCGGCTTTCTCGGCGTCTCGTCGGGATTCGACGGAGGCGGCGGAATCGTGACGGACAAGACATCGCTGAAGTTCCTGCCCGCGACCACCGACTTGGCCGGATTCTACGAAGCGCTGAGGAGCGCGCGCCGGTCCCCCTGTGCCTCCAAGGTCATCGTCGTCCTTCTCCACGACTACGATTTTTCCGAAGTGGACGCCAAGCGGGACGTGATGTCCCTCAGCGCGTTTTCGGACCTGCTGACCTCCTTCGGCGGCCGGTCCGACGTTCGAGCCGCGGGGATGGCCGAAGTGATGAACCGCCCGGAGCACGATGTCTCGCTCTTCGCCGACAACAAGAGATATTTGATCACCCAGAACCTCATCTACCCCTGGCTGTGCGATGTGTTCAATCTCAACTCCGGATTCTATCTCTGCGAGTCCTATCTCGCGGGCGTCGGCCCCAAGGCCTCCTGGCTCCTGTTCGCCTATATCGCGGCCGTCCTGGTCGCCTGTTTCGCGGCCGCCTTCAAGATCGGCCGCTGGTTGTTCGAGCGATGGCCCTGGCTGTTTGCCGTCGCATCGTCCGTGACCATCGGCGTGCTCGTTTTTCTCGCCTACGACATCCAGCGGGACGCCGACATGTCCTATAAAGGGATGACCGGCCTGCTGATGTTCTTCGGCTTCCTTTCGGGCGAAGTGCTCGCCGTCGTCTTCAACTGGCTCGCCCGGAAGCGGAAATTCAGGCAGGGCCCCGTGGAGGACTGGATCGCATGACCGCGCCCGCGGCGACCGAGCCTTTGGCCCAGCGCGTCATCAAGAGCGGATTCTGGGTCTTCGCCCTGAAATTCGTCCAGGAAATCCTCTACTTCGGCCGGATCATCATCCTCGCCCGGCTGCTGGCGCCCCGCGACTTCGGCGTCATCGGGATCGCCATGCTGACCCTGGCCATCCTCGACACGTTCTCCCGGACCGGGATCCAGGACGCGCTGGTCCAGAAGAAAGAGGATATCCGCGGATTTCTGGACACGGCCTGGACGGGGCTCCTGTTGAGGGGAGCCGCCCTCTGCGCCCTGATGTTCGCCCTGGCTCCCGCGGCCGCTTCCTTTTTCAAGGCGCCCGAGGCGTCGGGCATCATCCGGGTCTTCGGCTTATCGCAGCTGGTCGTGGGCTTCGTCAACATCGGCATCGTCGAGTTCGAAAAGGACCTCAGATTCCACAAACAATTCCTGTTTCACGTCGCCGGAAACTTGACCAACTTCTTCGTCGTCGTCGGCCTGGCCATTCTGTTTCACAGCGTCTGGGCCTTCGCCCTGGCCGACCTGGCCGGGCGGATCGTCCAGGTCGCCGTGAGTTATATGATCCATCCCTACCGCCCGCGTTTCCGCTGGAATCGCGAACAGATGAAGGAGCTGTTCCGGTTCGGGCGCTGGGTGATGGGCTCGAGCATCCTGATCTTTCTCGTGACCCAGGGCGACGACATCTTCGTCGGCAAGATCCTCGGCGCGACGATGCTCGGCTTTTATCAGATGGCCTTCAAGCTCTCCAACACGCCGACGACCGAGATCTCGCACGTCATCGGCCAGGTCATGTTCCCGACGTACGCCAAGCTCCAGGACAATCCGGCCCGGCTGAAGGAAGCCTACCTCAAGGTCTTTCAGGTCATCACCTTCCTCGCGTTCGCCTTGACCGCCTTCATCCTCGTCCTCGGGCCCGACTTCACCCGGCTGTTCCTGGGAGAGAAGTGGATGCCCATGGTCGCGTCGCTGCAGATCCTGGCCCTCGCCGGCCTGGTCCGGTCCGTCGTCGGGACGACCGGGCCGCTCTTTTACGGCGTGGGCCGGCCGGAGATCGAGGCCCGCTGGGAATTCGTCCGGTTGGTGGTTCTGGCCGCCGGGATCGTTCCCCTGACCTTGAAATGGCAGCTCGCCGGAGCGTCCCTCGCCGTCTTCCTCAGCCTCTTTGTGTCCGCGATCGGGTTCGTCGGGAACGGATTGAAAATCATGTCCTGTCCGCGCCGGGAATATGCCCGCTACTTCGTGCCGCCCGCGCTCAGCGCCGCCGCCCTTGTCGGAACGGCCTGGGGGATCGCGCGCCTCGCCGGCCACGGCCTGGCCGGGATGATCCTCGCCGTCGCGGCCGGCCTCGTCGTCTACACGGGCCTGACGCTCGTTCTCGAGCGCAGCCTCGAATACCGGGTCCTGTTCTTCGCCCGGGACCGGGTCTGGCCGCTCGTGCGTAAGCAGGCCGGCAAAATCATGAAGTTGTTCGTCCGATGCCAAGCGACAAAAACTTCGTTCTGATCGGAGACCGCCGGTTCGGGTTCCACACGGGGTCGTCGTACCATATCTCGCGGCGTTTCGCCATGATGGACTACCGCGTCGCCTGGATCTCGTATTTCCTGTCGCCCTTCCATTTCTTCGGCACCCAGGACCGGAATGAATTCAGGAAGCGACTGCTCCTGTGGCGCCAGGGAGGCGCGCTGACGAACGGCGGTTGCGTCTGGTCGTACGTGCCGTTCACCCTCCTGCCGATCGTGAACATGCCGATCCTGAACTCGCGCTGGGTCATGAACCACAGCGACCGCATGACGTTCCCGTCCCTGCGGGCGATGATGGAAGCGCGCGGCTTTCTAGAAACCGAGGTCCTCTGGATCGACAGCTCGCGCTATACGTTCGCCCTGGACCGCATCGCCCACCGCAAGAGCCTCTTCCGGCCTTCCGAGGACATGACGATGATCCCCAAGGAGCCTCCGAGCTTCGTCAGGCGCGAACGCGAGCTCTTGGAGCGGGCCGATGTCGTGATCGCGCACAGCCGCCTGATGATCGAGAATTACCGCAAGCTGACGACACGGACGATCCACTTTTTCCCGAACGCGGTCGATTTCGAGTTCTTCCGCTCCGCGCCGGACGACCTTCCCGGCGAGTATGCGAACATCCCCGAGCCGCGCGTCGTCTGCCTCGGCGGCATGGCCAATCCGCTTCTCTTCGACCAGGATTTGATCGGGCATTGCGCCCGCCGCCTGCCCCGGGTCTCGTTCGTTCTCCTCGGCCGGATGTACGCCGATGTATCCCGCTTGAGGCGGCTGCCGAACGTCTACCTCCTCGGACAACGCGACTACAACAAGATTCCGGCTTATCTGAAGAACGCCCTGGCGGGCATCGTCCCATACAAGAAGTCGCCGCATTCCGAGCGTATCGGCGGCGACATGCTGAAGCTGTTCGAGTATATGGCCTGCGGGCTGCCCGTCGTCAGCCTCGATTTCCGCGAGTTCCAGACGTTCAAGTCACCTGTCACTCTGGCTTCGAATTACGAGGAGTTCGCCGAGCGTCTCGAGAGCGCTCTGGTCGAAAAAGACCGCCGGCGCTATGTCGAGTTCGCCCGCGCGAACTCCTGGGAGGCGAGATTCGGCGAGCTGTTGCGGCTGCTCGGATTGAACGAACCCCGCCCGGCTCCCGCCCGGCCCGCCGTCCGCCTGGCGGCGAACGGACGGCCCGCCGGGCGGCCGAAGATCGCCGTCGTCCATCCCCGGATCCAAGTGGGCGGCGGGTCGGAGGCGTGCGTCCTGTGGGCGCTCGAAGCGCTGAAAGGCCGCTACGACGTCACCCTGATCACGTCGAACGCCGTCGATTTCAACGAGTTCAATGTTTTTTATCGGACCCGGATCGAGCCCGGAGACGTCAAGAAGATCCGCATCCCGCCCCCGATCCTCCTCCAATCGGGTCGGCGCTTTGCCGCCCTGTGGGGGTTCCGGCTCAACCGGTACTGCAAGAGACACGCCGGAGAGTACGACCTGATGTTCTCCACGTACAATCCCATGGATTTCGGAAGGCCCGGCGTCCAATACGTCCTGGACCCCCTGTTCAACAGCGAGATGCTCAAGATCCTGAACCCCACTCCGAAAAAATGGCGGCGGTGGTTTTACCAGGATTCCCTCTTCCGGCGAGGGTACCTGCGGCTGGGGGAGCGGCTGTCGGCCTTTTCCCTCGACGGCGTCAAACGGAACATCACCCTTGTCGACTCCGATTGGATGGGCCGGCTGACGAAGATCGGGCTGGGCATCGAAACACGGACCCTGTATCCTCCCGTCCCCGACGACTTCACCCCCGAGCCCTGGGAGCGTAAGGAGAACGGCTTTCTGTGCGTCGGCCGGATCGTCCCGGAGAAACAGATCGAGCGCGTCCTCCGCGTCCTGCAGGAGGTCCGGGCCGTCGTGCCCGACGTCCATCTCCACATCATGGGCCGGATCGGCGATCACGACTACGCCCGACGGCTCGTCCGCGAGGCGAACAAGCTGGGCGATTGGATCCGTTTCGAGACGAACGCTCCGGCCGACCGGAAGGCCGAGCTCCTGAACCGCCACCGCTACGGCATTCACGGCAAGGAGAACGAGCCGTTCGGCATCACCATCGCCGAGATGATCAAGGCCGGGTGCATCGTCTGGGCTCCCCGCGGCGGAGGGCAGGTGGAGATCATCGACCACCCCGACCTGACGTACGCATCGATCGAGGACGGAGCGTCCAAGATCCTCCGCGTCCTGGGGGACCCGGCGCGGCAGGCCGAGCTCCGGGAGCATCTCTCCCGCCAGGCCGCGAAGTTCTCCGTCGAACAGTACCAGAGCCGCGTCCTGGACATCGTCGATCGTTTTTTGAACGACCATGCCCGTATTCACGAATAAGCTTTCCTTCGTCGTCCCGACCAAGGACCGCCCGGACGAGCTCCGCCGGCTGCTCGCGAGCCTGGCCGCCCAGAGCGCGCTTCCCGCGGAGGTCATCGTCGTCGACGGGAGCGGCGATCCGGTCCGGGGGGTCGCAGAGGAATGCCGGGCTCTCCCCGTCCGCTACCTGCGCAGTCTGCCCCCCTCGGCGACCCGGCAGCGCAACCTAGGGATCCGGGCGGTCCGTCCCGACCACGATTTGATCGGAATCCTGGACGACGATTCCGTTCTGGCCCCGGACGCGTGCGAGGCGATGCTCCGCTTCTGGGAGACGGCGGCCCCGGACGTCGGCGGGGCGTCGTTCAACCTCGTCAACCATCCTCCGGTCTTCGCCGCGGGCCTCAAGCATCTGCCTCTCTCCGAACGGATCGGCCTCTACAGCGCGAGGCCGGGGGCCGTCCTGCCCTCCGGCTTCCAGGTCATGCTCGCCGGGATCGAGGCCGATACGGCCGTCCAATGGCTTCCGTCCGGGACGTCGGTCTGGCGCCGCGACGTCTTCCGGGCGTTCCGCTTTGACGAGTGGTTCGCCGGATACAGCTACCTCGAGGACTTGGATTTCAGCTACCAGGTCGGCCGGACATGCCGGCTTGTCGTGGTCGCGAACGCCAGGCAATTCCACTATCCGTCGTCCCGCGGAAGGCTGGCGGGATACCGCTTCGGTCTGAGGGAAGTGGCGAACCGGCTCCACTTCGTCCGGAAGCACGAGGAGCTCTCGGCGGCCAAATGCTATCTGGGCTTGACGGTCAGGGCGCTCCTCAGCCTGGTCATGGCCGTCCGCGAACGGAACCGGGACTACGTCCGCCGCACGGCGGGAAACGTCGTCGGCATGGCCAAATCCCTGATATGAGACGATGAAGATCCTGACGGCGGAGAAGTACTATTTCGTGGCCGGGGGAGCTTCGCGCGTCTTCCTGGAGACGAACCGCCTCCTGGAAAGCTACGGCCACCAGGTGATCCCGTTCGCGGGGCGCTACCCGAAAAATTTCGAGACTCCCTATGCCCGGTACTTCGTGCCCCGCTTCACCCTGTTTTCCGGCGAAGACGAGGGCCGGGCGACGGCCGGGCAGATGGCCAAGGCCTTCCTCGACGCCCACTACGCGTTCGACGTAGCCAGGGCCGTCGACCGGATCGTCGCCGACCTGAAGCCCGACGTGGCCCATCTCCACACGATCCTCTACCAGCTCTCCCCGGCGCTCATCACCCGCCTGAGCCGGGCCCGCGTCCCCGTCATCCAGACGCTCCACGATTTCAACCTCGTCTGCGCCTCCCGCTATCTCTACACCGGCGGCCGCATCTGCGAGCGGTGCCGGGGCCGCCTTTATCATCACGCCCTCCTCCGCAATTGCTGCAACGGGAATTTCCCGGTGAGCCTCATGTCGGCGAGCGCTATGACCTTCCACGCGCTCTTCCATCTGTATCCGGGGAACGTCGACCGGTTTATAGCCCCGAGCCGCTTCCTCAGGACGAAGATGATCGAATGGGGACTGCCCCCGAAGAGGATCGTGCATGTCGATCATTTCCTGCCGGCGGCGAAGTTCGCCGCGCAGCAAGGGCGCTCCGAGGATTATTTCGTCTTCGCCGGCTACCTCGTCCGCCAGAAGGGCATCTACACGCTGCTCGAGGCCATGGCCAAGGTCCGCCGCGGCCGCCTTCTCATCGCCGGCCGCGGTCCGGAACGGGCGAAGATCGAGGCCTTCATCCGCGGCCGGGACTTGAAGAACGTGGAGCTCGTCGGGTTCCTGGGCGAAGGCGCGTACGCGGACGTTCTGGGACGGTCTCAGTTCGTCATCTTCCCCTCGGAGTGTTATGAGACGTTCGGGATGGGAATCCTCGAGGCCTTCCTCCTCGGCAAGCCGGTCATCGCCTCCGACCTCGGAGCGTATCCAGAGCTCGTCCGCCCCGGGGAAACGGGACTGCTGTTCGAACCGGGGAATCCCGACGACCTTGCGGCCAAGATCGAGGCTCTCCTTTCGGATCCGGGCCGGGCAGAGGCCATGGGCCGGGCGGCCCGGGCGCTCGCCGTCCGCGATTACGGCGAAGACCTCCATTACCGCCGGTTGATGGACGTCTATGAACAAGCCGGAGCTTGAATGAGATCCGGGTTGAAAAGGCGAAGACCATGAAACGATCCAAGATCCTGATCTCCGCGTTCGCCTGCCATCCCGCGACGTCGAGCGATTTCGAGGGAGAGGAGAAGATCCTCGGGTCGGGCGAATCCGTTCTCGGCTGGAACCTGGTCAAGCAGATCAGCCGGCGGCATGAGGCCTGGGTGATCACCCAGCGGCGGAACCGGAAGGGCATCGAACGGGCCGTCGGCCAGGGCGAGATGACCGGCGTCCATTTTCTCTATGTCGATTTCCCCTTCTGGCCCCGTTCGCTCTGGTATCACCAGGTCAGCCTTCACTTTTATTATTATTGCTGGCAGATGCGGGCGTATCTCCTCGCCCGGGAGCTCGGCCGCCGGATCCGCTTCGACGCGGCCCATCATGTCACGTACGCCAATTATTGGATGCCGAGCTTCATCGGGGCTTTCCTCCCCGTGCCGTTCATCTGGGGTCCCATGGGGGGAGGGCAGAGGACGCCGAAAGGCTTCATGCGGGAATACCCTCTGAGCGGAAAGCTCGAAGATTTGGAGCGCTGCGTCAGCCAATGGATCGGCCGCCATCTTCTCTGGTCGCGGCAGCGCTGCCTGAAGAACGCCCGGGCCATCCTCGTCTGTAACCGGGACACGAAGGTCAAATTCCCGATGAAGGTTCAGGCGAAAATCCGGTTCTTCCCCGTAACCGGGATCGGGATCGAGGACGTCGCCCCGGACTCGGCAATACACGCCTCGTCTTCGAACCTCCGGATTTTGACGACAGGCCGCCTCGTCTTCTGGAAGAATTTCGCCGAATCGATCGAGGCTTTCGCCGCGTTTTCCCGCTCTTACCCCGAGTCGCGCTTCACGATCGTCGGAGACGGGCCCGAGGCGGGCCGCCTTCGGGATCTGGTCGCCGCGCGCGGAATCCAGGACAAAGTCGAGTTCGTCCCCTGGCTTGCCCAGAAGGAGCTCTGGGCGAAGATGCGGGAGAGCGACGTCTTCCTTTACCCGAGCCTGCGCGAAGGGGGAGGCGCGGTCGTCATCGAAGCCATGGCCTCGGGGCTTCCCGTGATCTGCCTCGATGCGGCGGGTCCCGGCTTTCACATCCAGAAGGAGTGGGGCATCAAGGTCGCTCCCACGACTCCGGCGTCGGCCGTCGCCGGAATGGCAGAAGCGCTCATGACCCTGGCCGTGGATCCCGGCCTTCGCCTGCGGCTTAGCCGTGCCGCCCGGACCAGGGCGGAAGAATTTTATGTCTGGGACCGTTTGGGCGACCGCCTCGAGGGGATTTACGCCCAAACCGTCGGATCGGAGGGCCGTTAGGACATGCCCGTCATTCTCGCCATCGTGCTCTGGATGGGGATCTGGGCCGGGATGTTCACCGGCTTTTACAACCTTCCCATGCTCTCCTCATCGAATCCCTTCTCCTTTTTCCAGGGCGTCCGGGCGCTCTTTCCCCTCGTGTCTCTGTATTTCTGCCTCGTCTGGCTGTTCAAGGAACGGACGCGGTTCCCCTTTTTCAAGGATCCCCTGGGATTCCTTTTCCTGTACACCATCGTCGGCACGACCTCCTCGCTCCTGCTTTCGCCGTACATGCCGCAGGCGATGTATTGGGTCGGCGTTTACCTGGCCCCCCTGTTCATGATGTGGGTCGTGCTCCGCGATCCCGAAGCGAAGGTCCTCCTGAGATACATCGTCTATATCAATTACGGCGTCTTCTTCTTCCTCACCTTCCTCTTGCTGCCCGAAGCCGTCAAGATCTTCCGCGGCCAGGCTGGATTCTCCGCCTTTTACAATCTGCCTTTGGGATTCGGAGGGGTCACCAAGAACGGCGTCGGCCGCTACGCCATGATCGTCATCATCGTTTCCGCGACGCGCTTCCTGTCCGAGACGCGGCGCCGCCGGTATGCCTGGCTGGGGGCCGTCTTTCCGGGGCTATTCCTCCTGATGCAGACGCAGTCCCGGACCGCCCTTCTCGGCCTGGCGGTCTGCAGCTCGCTGTACGTCATCATGAAGGGGATCGACTGGCGATACCTCCTGGCCAGTCCTCTGGTCCTATTCGTCATCTGGTTTTCCGGGTTCCGGATGCGGGCTCATGGCCGCTGGGACGCCCTTCTCGACCTCTCCGGACGGGAGGCGACCTGGGGCCGCGCCTTTCAGCTCATCGGCCAGTCGCCCTTCCTGGGCTGGGGCTTCGACGCCGACCGGATCATGATGAACGAGGAGCACATCCACAATTCCTACATCCACGCCGCGATCCAGGTCGGGCTCATCGGGCTGTTCTTTTTCGTCGCCTCCCTGGCCAGCATCTGGCTCCTCGTCATCAAGACGCGGCTCCTGGAGCACACGCGGGACGTCAAGGGCGAGGAGCAGACCGTCCTCATGGAATCGATCATGATCGTCGCCTTTTTGACTTCCCGGTCCTTTTTCGAGTCCACGGCCGCCTTCTATGGGGTCGATCTCCTTCTCATCGTTCCGGCCATGGCTTTCATCTCGCTCTATGCCTTCGAAAGCCGCAAGACCGAGAACGAACTCGAGGCCGCATGAAGATCATTATCCATACCATGTACTATCTCCCGGAGTTCGGCAGCGCTCCCATCCTCATGAACGAGCTGGCGACGTATCTTGCCCGCAAGGGTCACTCCGTCGATATCGTCACGACGCTGCCTCGGCCTCCCCACAACCGCGGCTACGAAGGGCGATTCTACGTCCTGGAGACGAGGGCCGGCTTCCGGGTCAAGAGGGTCCTGACGAATTTCACCGCCCACCACTTCGGGCGCCTGATCGCCTGGTCGATCTACACGCTGTTCACCATGGCCCATCTGGCCAAGGTCCGCCGCGGGGACGTCGTCTTCCTCCGCCTTCCGCCTCTCCAGCTCGGCGTGACAGGCCTCTTGGCCCGGGTTCTCCGCGGGGCCCGCGTCATCCTCAACGTCCAGGATATCCATCCCGACCTGTCCATCGAATCGGGTCTGCTGAAGAATCCCCTGGCGATCAAGGCCGCCCTCGGATTCGAGCGGTGGATCTACGACACGAACCGGAACATCGTCGTGATCAGCGAAGGCTTCAAGCGGAATCTGACGGCGAAAGGCGTTCCGCCGGACAAGATCAGCGTCATCCCGAATTGGGTCGATACCGAGTTTCTGCGGCCTCTGCCGAAGAGAAATCCCGTCTCCGAAAAATTCGGCTTGGACAGGAAATTCATTCTCCTCTATTCCGGCATCATCAGCATCTCGAGTTACGCGACCCTCGTCCGGATTCTGGAGACGGCCGCCCTGCTGAAGGACGACCCCGACATCCTTTTCGTCCTGGTGGGGGAGGGATTCAAGGCCAACGACCTCCAAGCCAAGGTGGCCGAGCTCGGCCTGCCGAACGTGGTCCGGCTGCCGTTCCAGCCTTATGCGGACGTGCCGTCCATGCTGGCGGCGGCCGACGTGCTCCTCGTCCCCCTCGACAAGGAGAAGTCGCTCCTGTCGGTTCCTTCGAAATTCTACAACTATGTCGCCGCAGGCCGGCCGGTGCTCGGGCTGGCCCACGAGAACTCCGAGGTCTTCCAGATCATCCGGGATGCCCGCTGCGGGACGTGCGCCCCCCCAGACGACCCGGACAAGATCGCCGCCGCCGTTCGGGCCTTGAAGGCCGACGCGGCGGGCCGGGCGGCCATGGCCGCCGCAGGCCGGGAGTATGCCTTGCGGAATGTCTCCAGGGACCTGGTCTTGAAGACGTACGAAGACTTGATGGCGAGGATCGACTGAGGTCCTCCCGAAAGCGGGACTGATGAAAGCTCTGTTCTTGAAGAGACCCTTCGATATCGCCCTGTCGGGCGCCGGCATTCTCCTCTCTTCGCCGCTCTGGCTTCTCCTGGCCATTCTCATCTGGCTCGAAGACCGGGGGCCGATCTTCTACAAGCAGGAGCGCGTCGGCCGAAACGGCCGGATTTTCAGAGCGATGAAGTTCCGGTCGATGATCGTCGACGCCGAAAAAGAAGGGGCGGTCCAGGCGGTCGAGCACGACCCCCGCGTCACCCGGATCGGCCGGCTCATGCGGGGCACGGCCATGGACGAGCTGCCCCAGCTTTGGAATATTTTTAGAGGCGACATGAGTTTCGTCGGTCCGCGCGCACTGCGGCCCAAGGAGAAAGAGGTTCATGGAGATCCCGATACCCGGGAGATCGAGGACATCCCAGGTTACCGGGAACGACATGCCGTCCGGCCCGGACTGACGGGCCTGACCCAGGTCTATTTGCCCGGCGACACCCCCCGGCGGAAGAAATTCCGCTACGACCGGCTCTACATCCGAAAAATGTCCTTCTGCCTGGATATCAAGCTGATCGTCCTGTCCTTTTGGATCACGTTCCGGGGAAAATGGGAATCCCGGCAGGACAAGATATAAAAAGCTCATGATCACGGCAAAAAAGACAATATTGCCCCTGCCGGGCCGCTCGTTTGCGAAGAATGGAAAGCCCCGATAATTCTTCAAAAAAAAGCTTGACAACGTTAACAATATGTCGTATTTATCTGATTAAAGGCCCTATATCTAGTGGAATATTTAGATTTGGCCTCGAGAAAATCGATCTTAAAGAAAGCCGGAGGAAGACCTAAACGCGATGGGCGCGTATGATGTCGCCGTCATAGGCGGCGGGCCGAGCGGCCTGCATGCGGCCTCTCTCTTGGCGGAAAAAGGCCTGAAGGTCATCGTTGCCGAGAAAAAGGACGAGATCGGCTCGAACGTCATCTGCACCGGGATCGTCGGCAAGGAAATCTTCGAGGAGTTTTCGATCCCGCCGGACTCCGTGATCCGGGATATTCAAGCCGTCAAGCTCGTTTCTTCCTCTGGAAATTCGATCTGCTATCGGCATCCGTCCACGTTTGCCTGCATCGTCGACAGGAAGGCTTTCGACCAATCTCTGGCCGATAAAGCCAGGGCCGCCGGGGCCGAGATCGCCCTCGGCACCTGCGTCCGCGACGCGAAGCTCGGCCGGGACGGCGTCGAGATCGAAACGGAAGGAGCGAATGCTCCGGCCCGCACGATCGAAGCGCGCATGGCCGTCCTGGCAACGGGAATCGACCATCGCCTGAACAAAAAGCTGGGGCTGGGCGTTCCTGAAGACCATCTCCTCGGCGCCCAGGCTGAGCTCGAGGTTTCGAACGGCGCAGCGGTGACGGTTTTCGTCGGCAAACATGTCGCTCCGGGAGCCTTTGCCTGGGCCGTGCCCACGGAAGAAGGCCGCCTCCGCCTGGGTTTGCTGACGGCCCGCGAGCCCCGAACCTGGTTCTTGAGACTGCTCGAAAAATTCTACCCGGAGAAAATGGCCGAAGTCGACCCCGACTCGATCCAGATCAAGGCAATCGCCCAGGGAGTCGTCTCGCGGACATACGGCGAGCGGGCCGTCTCTCTCGGCGAAGCGGCCGGCCAGATCAAGACGACGACGGGCGGCGGAATCTACTTCGGCCTGGTCTGCTCCCGGATCGCCGCCGAGACGATCCACGATTGTTTTAAGCAGGGATCCTACTCGGCCGAGCGCCTTTCGGCCTATGACAAGACCTGGCGGGCCGCCATCCAGAGAGAGATCGTGATCGGGCATTATGCCCGGCGGGTCTTTTCTCTGTTCACGGATTCGCAGATCGAGCGCCTCTTTGAGCTGGCCAAGAGCGACGGAATCATCCCCTTGATCCAGACCAAGGGGCGGTTCGACTGGCAGAGCGGCCTCTTGATCGAGCTGGCTAAAAAAGTTCCGCCCCTGAGCTATTTCAGCGACATCCGCAAAAAACTCGATCTCTTCGATCGCTTTCTGTCTTAAATCCCGGATTTCCCGGAGACCATGACAAAACCGCGCGTTGGATTGTTCCTCGCCGTCTTCCTCGCCGTCTGCGCCGGGACGGTTTCGGCCCAGAACTACCGGAATTTCGAGGATGACTGGACCCGGATCAAAGCCGCCTCGCTGTCCGTCGGCCCGTTTCGCATCTTCCCCTTGTTCCAGATCAAAAACGTCGGATTTTCCAACAATGTCTATTTCGAGGAGCGCCCCGTCCAGGATTTCCGCGGAACGCTCTCCCCTGAAGCGACCGTCTATCTGCCCCTCCGGACGAACGCCATTTTCTATATCAGGGAGAATCCCGAATACACCTACTATGTCAAGGAGAAGCGGCAGCGGGGATTCACGAACAGTGCCAACGCGGGCCTGAAATTGCGCTTTTTCCAGCGGGTCGTCCTCTGGGGAGAAGTTTTCCACGGGGAGTACCGGGAGCCCGTTTCTTTCGAATTGGCCCGGCCGACGCGGAATGTCCAGGATTCCCAGTCCCTCGGCGTATTTTTCGAGACGGCCAGGAAGACCGCCATCGGGGTTTCGTGGAAGTCCGCCCGTTATGCGTACGACGACATTCAATTGGGTACGGAGGTCGTCGCCCTCGCCAACGCCTTGAACCGGGAGGAGCGGACGGTATCCTTCGAATTCTACTACCAGGCCTGGCCCGGTGCGTTCGTGTTCACCAATGCCGGATTCTCCGAATACCGGTTCGACCAAGCGGCTCTCGGCCGGGATTCGCGGTCCGCCGAGCTCGCCGCCGGCCTCCGCTTCCCGATTCTGGGCAAGATCCAAGGAACGGTTTCTGCGGGCTATCGAAAGCTCACCCCTCTCAGCCCGGGCAAACGGGGTTTCAGCGGCTTCTATGGAGATACGGAGCTTTCGTACCGGTCGGGAAAAATCGGCGTCCTGCTCGGCTTCAGCCGAGGCGACAACTTTTCCTATCTCGAAACGTCTTTTCTCTACCTGGGCACCCGGGTTTTCGGGGGCGTCTCCTACCATTTGACTCGGTTTCTCAGACTGGATTACAATATCGACCTCGGGTCGGCGGATTATCCCGGATCCGTGAGCACGGCCGGCGCCTCATGGGATGTCGCGGAGATCCAACGGCGTGATTCGCAGGTCGGGCAGTCCGTAGGTTTCACCCTGCGCCTGTACAAAACCTTCGGCCTCGGAGTCGCGTACAATTCATCCCGCTGGACGTCCAATCTCCCAGGTTGGGATCGGCGGCGGGATTCCCTCGGCCTGAACTTGACGACCCAGTTTTAGGTCGTTTCGATCGTTTGCTCCGCTTCATCCGGATGGCCGCATCCCGTCCGGATAGACGGCGGAGGCGTCGAAGGAGAAAACGATGAGAAAAATCACCCTAATCTTGGGTATTGCCGCCTGTCTGGCGGCTATTAGCCTGGGCGGCTTCGCGGCCGCGGCGGGAGGCGTCCAGGAGACCGCCGGATCCGGATACCGCATCGGCCCCCGGGACCTGCTCGAAATCAAGGTCTATGGGCAGGAGAAGCTGAACACGACCGTGCGCGTCACGGAGCAGGGGAAGATCACGTTTCCCCTCCTGGGTGAGGTCTCCGTCGAGGGCTTGACCGCCTCCGAGCTCGAAAAGCGATTGGTCCAGCTGCTGTCCAAGGATTTATTCCGGAATCCGGAAGTCAGCGTCCGGATCATGGAATTCCAGAGCAAGCAGGTGTCCGTGCTGGGCGCGGTGGCGAAGCAAGGCTTCATCGAACTGATAGGGCGGCAAACCCTGCTCCAGGTCATCACCGCCGCCGGCGGCCTGATGCGGGACGCCGGAAAAGAGATCATCGTCTTCCGCCTGCAGGCCGACGGGTCGACGTCCCCCCTGCATATCGTGGCGGACGACCTGATGCAGCGAGGGGATCCCAAAGCCAACATCATCATCGAGCCGGGCGATACGATCATGGTCCAAGTGGACAAAACGGTCCCGATCTACATCTCCGGCGAGGTCAAGAATCCGGGAGTGCTTCAGGTCCTGAAATCGTATATCCCGACCCTGACCCAGGCGATCGCCCAGGCCGGCGGATTCACGGACCAGGCCCGGAAGGGAAGGGTCATCGTGACCCGGCGGGACGCCAAGGGCGTCGAGCGGAAATACGAGATCGACGTGACCCGCGTCCAGAACGGGAGGGACAAGGATTTCCCCCTGGAGGAGAACGACGCGGTGTTCGTTCCCAAGACCTGGTTTTAGGGCCTCCCCTTTAGAGGTGAGGAACAGCTCGAGGAAATCACCCCTCTTTTCCTCTCTGGCGACGATTGCGACCCCGGGGGAGAGGGCGTACGATCACCTCGAGTAAAAAACCGATGCGGCTAAACGTGCGCAAAGTGTGAAGACAATGGCTACGCCCAACGTCAACAAGCCTATCCGCAAGCCGGAGCTGGATATCCTCGAGTACTGGCGCATCATCTGGAAGCGGAAATGGACCATCGTCACCACGGCCGCCGTGATGATCGCCCTCTTCGCCGTCTATTCCTTCACGACGACGCCCATCTATCAGGCGACGACGACCCTCGTCCTGGAGGAGCCGAGCTCGAACAGGCTGACGATCCAGGACGTCCTGAGCACGTCCTCAAGCGGCAACGTGGCCATCATCAGCTCGTATTTCAACACCCAGCTCAAGATCCTCCAGAGCCGGCTGCTGGCGGAGCGCGTGGCCAAGAAGATGAACCTCGGCCGTCGGGCCGAGCTCCAGACGGCCAAGAAATCCAAGGAAAGCCTGATCCAGATGATCAAGGGCGTGCTACGGCTGCGCTGGCTGTTCCCCTCCAAGGCCCTTCCGCCCTCGGGTCCCGCTCCCGAGGTCCAGGCGGATCCCGATTCCGTCTACGCCGAGTATGTCCTGAAGGGGCTGGCCGTTCACCAGATCCAGGATACGCACCTGGTGAATGCCAGCTTCAAATCGCCGTTCCCCCGCCTGGCCGCCGACGTCGTCAATTCGCTCGCCGATGAGTACATCGATTTCTCCATGGAGACGCGGTACGAGGCGACGGAGCAGACCAAGCAGTTCCTGGACGATCAGATCGCGCGTCTTCGCGAAGACCTGGCGACCAAAGAGCGCGAGATGCAGAAATACAGCGAGGAAAAAAAGATCCTCCAGTTCAGCGACAATCAGAACAGCGTCCTGTCCAAATTCGGCGACTTGCAGCGCGCCGCGACCCAGGCCCAGGTCGAGCGGCTCAACGCGGAAGCCAATTTCCGCGAGCTCCGCAGCCTCAATATCGATTCGCTCCCGCAGGTCATCAACAACTTGACGATCCAGAACCTGAAGACGGTTTATCTGCAGCTGAAGGCCGACTATGACGAAAAGACGCGGACGATCTACAAGCCGGATCACCCCGAGATGGTCCAGCTCAAGGTTCGTCTCGACAACACGAGGACGCAGCTCGACACGGAGATCAAGAAAGCGGTCGACGCGGCCTAATCCGCGTACCGGACGGCCAAGGACAAGGAAGACGGCCTCCAGTCCGAGCTCGAGTCGCAGCGGACCGAAGTGGCCAAGACGAACAACGATTCCATCCTCTACAAGAGCCTGGAGATGGAAGTCGAGAATATCCAGACCGTGCTCAGCACCCTCGTTTCCGAGCAGAACAAGACCCAGGTCTCGGCCCGGCTGGGCGGCCTGAAGACGAGCAACATCAAGATCCTCGACCGGGCCCTCGTTCCCGAGTCCCCGGTCTCCCCGAACAAGAAGCGGAACCTGATCGTCGGCTTCCTGCTCGGGTTCTTTTTCGGGATCGGACTGGCTTTCCTGACCGATTTTCTCGACAACACGGTCAAGGGTCCGGAAGACCTCGAGCGCCTGACCAACCTGCCCTCGCTGGGGATCATCCCCCACTTCTCTCCCAACGGGCAGAAGGAGAAGGGCCGCTATTATTCGCTCTATTCGTACCGGTACCGGTCCCGCTACGGCCCGCGGGGTGCGGGGGATTCGTCCGCCGAGCTCTCGAAAATCTCGGAGATTGAGCTCATCAACCACCTTTTCCCCAAGATCTCGATCGCCGAGGACTACCGGACGGTCCGGACGGCCATCCTGTTCTCGCACGCCGAGAACCCCCACCGCGTCATCGCCTTTACGAGCACGTCCCCGCAGGAGGGAAAGTCGGCCACGATCTCCAACATCGCCATCTCCTTCGCCCAGCTCGGCGAGAAAGTTCTGCTCATCGATGCCGACCTCAGGAAACCCCGGCTGCACAAGATCTTCAAGGTCCGCAACAAGTCCGGCCTTGCCGATTTTCTGACCGGCCGGGCCGGCCTGGAAGACACCATCCAAAAAACGGCCGTCGACAACCTCTGGCTGATGCCCAGCGGGCCCCATCCCCCCAATCCGGCCGAGCTTCTGAACTCCCGAAGGATGAAAGAACTCATCCGCCTCATCCAGGACCGATACGCGACCGTCTTGATCGACACGCCCCCCGTCCTGGCCGTCATCGACCCGGTCATCGTCAGTTCCCTGTCGGACATGACCGTCCTGGTCATGAAGCTGGGCGCCACGACGCGCAAGCCGCTGCTGAAAACCATCGAAGAGCTGTACAAGGCCAAAGCCGAGATCATTGGCGTCGTTCTCAACGACGCCAAGCTGCGGCGGAACGGCTTCGGCTACGCGGGCACCTATTTCCAGTACGAATATTACCAGGACAAAAACGTGGACGAAGAGCCTGCGAAAAAGGCGGGCCGCAAGCATGCTTGAGGCCCGACAGGCTCAACGATGACCGCGCTTCCCAAGCTCTTCGGCCGCGACATCAGCCTGCCGGAGGAGCCGATGTATCTTCCGGCCTCCGTTCCGAGCGAAGAGACCCTCAGCGCCAAGGACAAGCTGTGCCGGACGATCATCGAATACGGGCTCCTGGCCCTGATCGTGTTCACCCCCCTTCCCATTGCCTCGGTGGACGACTGGGCCATTCTCCTCATCGAGCTCGTCGCGGCCGCCCTGACCGCCGTCTATTTCCTGATGGGGACCCGGCCTCAGGTGAACGGCCGCCTCCTCCAGCGCCTGCCCTGGCCGCGGTACGCCCTTCTCGCTTTTTTCGTCCTCTTCCTCCCGTTCCAGCTCATCCCCATTCCGAAGTCGATCCTGCGGCTGTTCTCTCCGCACGCGTACTCCCTCCAGCAGCAGTATTCCCCGCGCTTCGCCGAGATGAAGTCGATCAGCTTGTCCCTCGTGCCCTCCCAGACCCTGAGGGAAGGGCTGCTCCTCCTCGCCTACGCCCTGATCGGATTTCTCGTCGTCCGCGTGATCACGCGGCGCGTCCAGATCCGGCGGATGATGATCGCCATCGTCGGCGTGGGCACGTTCGAGGCCTTTTTCGGTCTGTTCATGCTCTATCAGAAGAATCCGTCGCTCCTGTTCTACAGCAAGACCCACAACCTGGATTCGGCGACGGGCACCTTCGTCAACCGCAACCATTTCTCGGGCTATCTGGAGCTCGTCATCCCCATCGCCCTGACGCTCTTCATTTCGCGCATCGACCTCTTCACGTTTCCCAGCAAGAAATGGCGGCAGCGGCTGGCGGTCCTGACGGGGAAGGGCACCTCCATCAACATCCTCCTGGCGGTCGGGATCGTGATGATGTCCCTGGGCATCCTCCTCTCGAACTCGCGCGCCGGCGGCGTCCTCCTCCTCGTGATCTTCATGCTCTTCTTCGAAATGATCGTCTTTTATTTCAGCCGGTCCCGGTTCAGGAAGATGTGGATCAAGAACTTCCTCAAGATCATGTTCGTCGTGATCACCCTGATCGCCCTCTACGTCGGGATCGAATCCATGGTCGGGCGGTTCTCCCTCGACAATCTTCTCCAGGACGGCCGCCCCCGCTATTGGACGACGGTGATGCGGATCGTCAAGGATTTCCCTCTCTTCGGGACGGGGCTGGGGACGTTCGGCTTGACTTATGAAGCCTATGAGACGCTGGGGCTCAGCGGCATGCTCGCCCATGCCCACAACGACTATCTGGAATACATGTCCGAGCTCGGCCTCCTGGGGTTCGTCCTCCTCGCGGCCCCCATCCTGTTCGTCCTGGTCGATTCCTTCCTGACCTGGACGAAGCGGCGCAATCCCGAGATCAAGAGCTTGGCCTTGGGAGGGATCATTTCCGTCTTCGTCATGCTGGTCCACAGCTTCACCGATTTCAATCTGCACATCCCGGCCAACGCCCTGCTCTTCGTCGTGATCCTGGCCATGAACTGGTCGGCCATTTATTATCGGAAGTCCTGACATGATGCGACGATTGGGATGGATTCTGCTCGTGGCCGTGATCGGCCTCGTGGATATCCTTCATTATCGAGGCTACCACCTGTACAACATGTCCCGGGAACGGATTCCGGACGTCGACCGGAAGGTCGCCCTGTTCGACTCGGAGCAGACCTTCCTTCCCGTCAACGACCTCCTCTACCACGAGATGGGCAAAGCCTATTTCGACGCGGGAGTCAGCCGGCTCCAGGATGTCGGACGGAGGGATGAGGCTTTTTACAAATCTCACCAGAGCTTCGTCCGCTCCCTGACCCTGAATCCCCTTTCGGCCTACGCCCACTTCGATTTCGCCCAGGCCCTTCAGTATCTGAATTTTTTGAACCTCCCGTTCCAGGAGAACTACTTCGAGGAATACAAGAAGGCCGCTCTGCTTTCGGGGCAGGACCTTCAGATCTACGCGGAGGTGGGCCGGGTCATGTTCTCCCGGTGGCCGTCCCTGACTCCGGAAGACAAGGACTTCGCCCTGGAGATCGTCCGGAAAGTCCTGTCCCGGAAGGAGCCGGAAAAGATCGCTTCCTTCCTCCAGATCTGGGATCTGAGCGTCAAGGATTACGGCATATTGGCCAAGATCCTCCCCGTCGATGCGGGCGTCTACCTCCAGACGGCCCAATTCCTGGGGGAGAAATCGCTGTCCCGGGAAGAGCGGCTGAAGTTCATGACCCAGGCCGAAACCCTGGAATTCCGCAAGGCCAAGGACGAATACGTGGCCGGCCAGACCGATTTCAACGGGCTCAAGCTGCGCGAAGCGAAAGATCATTTTCAGGCCGCACTTAATGCCGCCCAGGGGATCGTCTTCTACCAGAACCTGACGGTTCAAAGCCCCGTCGACGTCATGGAATACAAGAACCTGCTCAAGTCGATCCACCTGGGGATGGCAAAATGCATCCTTGAAGAGAGCCGTCGATTGGACGAGGCCTTGGGCCATCTCTACGCCTACCTGAACCTGGAAGATCAGCTGTCCAGCGCCGGGGAAGTGGAGACGTTTCTCCGAGAGCGCGGCCTCGTCGAAGCGAAGTCGGGCGGGAATTTCCAGGACTTCGGCCGGTTCGCATTCGAGCTCTACCTCGGATTCAAACAGAACCGGTACCGGGAGATCGTTCAAGCGGGCCAGTCCTTGGAGAGGAGCCTTCTCGTCATCCCCGACAAAACGAAGCAGGATTACGCCCGTGTTCTGGAGCTCGTCGCCGACGCCTACCAGAAGCTCGATTATCTGTATGAATCGAACAAGTTCTACCAGAAGGCCATCGATATGGGCGTCCGTAAAGTGGACCTCCTCCTGAAGATGAGGAAGAACTACGAACGGCTGAACGACGAGGCGAAGATGCTCGCGATCGACCGCGAGGTGGCGGCCCTGCTCGAGTTCAAGGAAGTGAAGTTCCCCGCCCTCCGTTTGAAAAAAGGGGAGCCGTTCAAACAGGACATCGTCCTCAACGGCCGCAAGTTCCGGCTGAACCTGTTGTTCGAGGACAACCTGTCCGAGCCGCGGCCCCTGATCTCGATCATGTTCAACGGCCAGATGATCTGGGAGGATTATCTCCAGACCGCCGAAATCGCCATCTCCCTCCCTTCGGATATCGGAACGAACACCATCCAGGTGGCAGTCGTCAACAAGCCAGTGACTATGCTCGAGCTGAAAGCGGCGCCAGGCGAGGATCTCGCGCCCAATAAACAAGATATATCTTTGGAAGAAAAAGGCGACAATTCGTCGAAAAAGAGGAATTTATCTTGACAAAAAGCCAGGTTGATGCTTATATTTAAATCGGTTAGGGCTAGGAGAATTTAAATGCGTCAAGGTACGCAAAAAGGTATTGCTGTTTCGCTTTCCATTATTTTCCTTTTTTCCTCCCTATCTATTCTTGCGCCGCCCGTTTCCGCGCAGGCCATAGAAAGAGGAAACCTCCTCGGCTATATCTTCGACCGAGACGGCAAGACTCCTGTCATGGGCGCGGTCATCAAGGTCAGGAACATCACTTCGGGAGCCATATACGAAAGCCTGCCGTCCGACAACCAGGGATTGTTCAAGATCGAAGGCCTGAGCAAGGGCATCTACACATTCGGCATCACGACCGAATTGGGCGATTTCAATTCGAACGAGCTGGTCGGGATTTTGGCCAATGAGACGACCAAGATCGCGATCTCCTTGAATCCCTACGAAAGCGGAGTGCAGTCCGCCGTCCAGGAAGTGCTGCGGGACCAGGTCGTGCCGCAAAACCAGGGCGAATCGAGGGTCGGCCGGGTCGTCCGGTACAATGCCGATACGCGGGAAGCCGAAGTCTTCATCGAGCGCGGCCTTCTCCAGCTCGACGACAGGATCCGCGTCCGCGGAGCGGAGACGAATTTCTATCAGGATGTCGGATCCCTGAGGGTCGGCGAGAACCGGGTTCGCCGGTCCCTCGCCGGCGAAAGCCCGTGGCTGCTGGTCAAAGGACCCGCCCAGACGGGCGACGCCGTCTATATCGTCTGCAAGAAGGGGATCGTCCCCTTCTTCCTGACGCCTTGCGGGATCGCCTGGGTGATCGCCGGCAGCGGGGCGATCCTGGCCGGGATCATCGAGATTACGGATAAAACGGACCTATCGCCTTTCAAAAAATAGAAGCCGGCCCTCCTTTTTCCTCTCTCTTTCTCCTCTTTTATTTTCCCGCCTCGAGTTTACACCTTCCGTCCAATTTGGTAGCATGAAGGCGGAAGCCTTCGCTAAAATGAAAATTCCGTTCGTGACCGCCGGCGCAATCAGCCTCCTTCTGGTCACCGTCCTCTCCGGAAGGGACGCGCAGCTCACCGCCGCCGAACGGCGGGATGCCTTGAGGATCCTCCGCTTCCTCGACCAGGTCGAAGTCTCGGCCTCGGCGAAAAAAACGGCGCCGGCCGCGAGGTTGGACTTCACCGAGAGCGAGTTTAACGCGTACGTCGCCTATCGCATCGCGGCCGAAAAGGACCCCGTCATGAACGAGCTCCGGCTCAAGCTCTTCGATCAGAACCGGATCGAAGGCAAGATCGGCATCGACCTCCGCGGTCAGAATCTCCCGGCGGTGCTGAAACCGCAGATGAACCTCTATTTCGAAGGGGTCTTCGAGACCCGGGAGGGGCGGATCCGTCTCGATTTCCGGCAGATCTACCTCGACGGCCAGCGGATCCCCAGCCTCGTCTTGGACATGATCATTTTCATCGCCTCGAAGCTGGGCAAAGCCGATGCCGGCAGCGTGCACGATTGGTACGAGCTTCCTCCCGGAATCAAGGACCTCAAGACGGCCGCGGGGCAGGTTTCCGTATTTTATTGAAGGCGCGCATGATCAGGATCATCAGCGGCATATACAAGGGAAAACGGCTGCGCAAGGTCCCCAGCCCGCTGGTTCGGCCTATGCCGGACAAGCTGAAAACCGCCCTCTTCAACATCCTCCGCGACGAGGTCCGCGGAGCGGCCGTCCTCGACGGATTCGCCGGGACGGGGTCGATCGGCCTCGAAGCTCTCAGCCGGGGAGCCGAGAGCGCGGTCTTCGTCGAGTTCCTGGCCTCCGCCGTCTCAACGCTCAAGCGCAACGTGGCGAAGTGCGGGGCGGAGGACCGGGCGAGGGTCCTGCCCGGGGAATTCAACCGGGCCGTGATCCGTCTGGCCAAGGAGAAAGCCCGGTTCAACCTCGTTTTCCTCGACCCCCCCTATAAGCTTCTCGATGAAAGGAATCCGTTGAAGGTCATCAAGAAGCGGGATATCCTGGCGCCCGGGGGGCTGATCGTCCTTCGCCGTCATTTCAAGACGAGATTCGACGCCCGCTTTTTCATGCTGTGCCGGCAGGTCACGCTGGGCGACGACACGCTCGCGTTCTATCGCTGAGGGCTCTTCGCCCCGCTCGCCGCCGAGCTTCGTCCCCGTCTTGCGAAGCCTCCCCGATTCCTTTACAATGGCGATGGAT
>Ga0172371_10000663_pt1 | contig 54031 bp, 46 predicted proteins | sample Lak12m_FD_114543 | JGI IMG/M metagenome (GOLD analysis project Ga0172371, IMG submission 114543) | Freshwater microbial communities from Kabuno Bay, South-Kivu, Congo - kab_022012_12m | ecosystem: Environmental > Aquatic > Freshwater > Lake | place: Democratic Republic of the Congo: South-Kivu... | reverse complement strand
TGCCTGCCATTCAAACCGGCCTTTTGTTCCCTCGATCGCGAAATGCATGCCTTCATATGATGCGTACGCGATCAGCGAGTAGCTGGCCTGCACGCCGTTTTCGTAGGCGATTGTCACGTTCATCGTGTCATGGATATCTATCTCCTCGCCGAACACGCACTGGTCGCGGAAATACCCGTCAAGGTGTTCCACTTCCCGGTACAGGGTAGACATGTAGGAATTCTTGAAAACATCGGCGTATAAAGGGCACTCTCCGCTGTGGGAGCACTCCGAGCACCGCTTGCCCCGGAAGGGGCCGTTCTTGCCGTAGAAGAACAGGCCTCCCTGGGCGGCAACTGTCCGGGCCCGCGACTGGACCATCCAGTTGATCATGTCGAAATGGTGGCTGGCCTTCTGGAGCAGCAGGCCCCCGCTGTTGGCGAAACGGCGGTGCCAGCGGCGGAAGTAATCCGCACCGTGAAACCGGTCGAGCACTTCCGTGAAAAGCACGTGCTTCGGTTCCCCGATTCGCCCGGCCATCATCTCGTGCCGCATCACCTCGGCGCAGGGCTGGCAGCGTGCGTTGTGGGTCACCACCACCGGGTGCTTGGCCCGGGCGGCAACCGCTCGGATCGTGTGGACCTGGTTCAGGGTCGTGCACAGGGGCTTCTCACAGTACACGCTCAGGCCGGCTTCTATTCCACGGACGACGTACTCTGCATGCGTCGCATCCGCGGAGGCAACGACCATCGAATCCGCCCCGGACGTGCGGAGCATTTCGTCGAATGACTCGTACACGGGAATGCTGGAGTTGAGTATCTTGTTGCACGCGCGTGCGCGCCCCGGATTGATGTCATACAGGCCGACCGGCTCGACCTCGTCGCGGTAGCGCTCCAACATTGGCTGGACCCACATGCCGATGCCCCTCGACCCCGTGCCTACAACGACGAATTTCCTGCGCTCGTTCATTCTTCTCCAATCAAGACGGCCAGCTTGTGCCGGCAGTCGGTAACGTTTACAAAGATTATGCCATGCAGGCCGGCGCGCAAGGCGCCGTCCACATTGTCGGCCCTATCATCCACGAAAGCCGTCTCCGCGGGGTTCAGCGCGTGAGCGGCCAGCAGGTGCTCATAGAACTCCGGCGACGGCTTGAGAATCCCTATGCGGCCGGATGTCACTACCCCGTCGAAGTCATTGAGGAACGTGTGGCGTTTCGCCAGGTCCCGGAACACCGACTGGTGGATGTTTGAAGCGCAGAACAGCCGGAGCCCGGAATTCTTCAGCTCGTAAAAGAAATCAACGGATTCCGGGATGGGCGCCAGGGAATCGCGGTAGATTGCCATCAGGTCCCTGATCTGGTCTTCGTTCCGGTTTGTCTTGCGCGCAAAGAGGCGGATGGCCTGCAACTCGGTCAACTGCCCGGAGTCGAACTTGAGCCAGTCGGGATGCAGGAATATCTCGCGCATCACGGCCTGGCCTTCGGCCGGGTTGTCAAAAGCCCGGGCGACTATCTTCGCCGGGTTCCACTCGAGCAGGACACCGCCGAGGTCGAACACCACGTTCCGGATGGTCAGAGAGCTTTTCATGACGTGAAAAGCCAATAGGTTAGCCTGCTTTGGGGCCAAGAAAAGCCGAAAATCGTTAAAAGCCGTAGTCCCGTTCTTTTGATCTGCGATCCGGGTGCATCGGCATTGACATATGGGGGGTGCGACGTGATAGGTAGCGGTTGGAGGGCGCGGGTACACATGCGCAGCAGTCACATGGAAGACGTCTCAGACGAACGAATTGCAGTGCAAGTGGTGGATAACTTTCCTGCGCTGGGCAGGATAGCCGCCCTGCGCTTTGTCCGCTGGGTGCAGTCCAATCCCGGCGGTGTTGTGTCGCTGCCCACGGGCAAGACGCCGGAGCATTTCATACGTTGGGTGAATCGAATCCTTGAACGGTGGATGGACAGGGAGACGGTCCACCTCCTGGAGCAGGAGGGACTGGACCCGGCCCGGAAACCGGATATGCGCGGCCTCAGGTTTGTGCAGATCGACGAGTTCTATCCGATAGATCCGGCCCAGCACAACAGCTTCTGCTATTACGTCAAGGATTTCTACCTCGCCGGGTTCGGCCTGGATCCCGGCAGGGCCATGTTGATTGACTGCTCGGCGATTGGCCTCAAACCCGGGCAGACCCTGGCGTCGGTGTGGCCGGATATGCGGGTGGATCTGACGCTGCGGAACAGGAGTCCCGGCACCGTGCTCGAACGGGTGCAGAAGGACGCGCTCGAGCGGGTGGACCAATGGTGCCAGGAATACGAGGCGGCCATCCGTGCAATGGGCGGGATTGGTTTCTTCCTCGGCGGCATTGGTCCGGACGGCCATATCGGTTTCAACGTCCGCGGGTCTGATCACTTTTCGACCACCAGGCTGACAGCCACCAACTACGAGACACAGGCGGCTGCTGCCACAGATCTTGGCGGGATTGATGTATCCAGGAACCGGCTTGTGATCACGATAGGGCTGGGCACCCTCTCGTTCAACCCGTCATGCACGGCATTGATCATTGCCGCCGGCGAGTCCAAGGCGAAGGTGGTGGCCGATGCGATCCTGCAGGCGCCGGACGTGCTGTACCCGGCCACGGCCCTGCACAGGCTCCCCAATGCCTCTTTCATCATCACCGCCGGAGCCGCAAGACTGCTGCCTCGGCGTCGCCTTGCACAGCTGAGCCTGCAGCCGGCGCTGCCAGCCGAAGAGCTGGAACGGATACTCATTGATGTATCAGTGAAAAACGGGCGACGCCTGCTGGACCTGACTCCTGACGTGGTGAAGCAGGACCCGTTCGGCGGGCTTCTGATGACCCGCAGTCGCATGGATCTCGATGCCCTGAAACGGCAGACGCATGCGCAGATCGAGGCGCGGATCAGAAACGGGTCACAGGTCTTCACGAATGCGCGGTTCCTGCATACCGAGCCGCATCATGACGACCTCATGCTCGGAATGCTGCCGGCCATTGTCCGCAACAGCCGCCGTGCGACAAATACGCATCACTTTGTGACATTGACCAGCGGTTTCACTGCTGTGACGAACACGTACATGGCGCTGCGGCTCCAGCACCTGCTTGCGCTCATGGACACGCCGTCGTTCCGCCAGCTTGATGCGGAGGGCTATTTCGCGCCCGGGGATCTTGCAGGCCGTAACCGCGACCTGTGGCAGTACCTGGACGGTATCGCCGCCAGGAACGAGGGAATGAAACAGGAAGGCACGGCGCGGCGCCTGCTGCGTGACCTGCTGGACCTCTTCGGGCAGCAGGCCCCGGGGACCATACGGGCGCACGTGGAAGAGCTGCTCAAGTATCTTGCCGAGGCGTACCCGGGCAAGAAAGACCTGCCGGAAGTCCAGCGCCTGAAGGGAATGTGCCGGGAATGGGAGGCCGAATGCCTGTGGGGCTACTTCGGATGGAACTGCGCCAGCGTCAGTCACCTGCGGCTTGGATTCTACACGGGGGATGTCTTCACCGAAGAGCCGACCACGGACAGGGATGTGCCGCCGATCCTGGCACTTGTCCGGAAGATGCGTCCCGACATGATATCGGTGGCATTTGATCCCGAGGCAAGCGGACCGGACACGCACTACAAGGTGATGCAGGCCGTTCGCGCGGCCATCGAGCAGTATGCGGCGGATCCTTCCGTGCAGGCCCCGAGGGTCTGGGGCTATCGCAACGTGTGGTATCGTTTTCACCCGTCCGAGGCCAACGTGTATGTGCCGGTCAGCCTGAACATGTTCAGCATCATGGAAAGCGCGTTCATGAACACGTTCATCTCCCAGCGGGATGCCTCGTTCCCAAGCCATGAATACGACGGGCCTTTCTGCGGACTGGCCCGGCAAATCCAGGTTGAGCAGTACCAGGCCATCAAGACATGCCTGGGCCGCGCCTGGTTCCATGAGCATCCCGAGGCGTTGATCCGCGCAACGCGGGGACTGGTGTTCCTGAAGGATATGTCGTTCGAGGAATTTGCCGGTCACAGCCGCGCCCTCCAGCACGCCGCGGAAGCGCGATAAATCCTCTCCCGGTCTGTCTTGCGGTGTTTCCGGGATGGACAATTCCGCCCGTTTTTCTCCATAGTCGGACGACAACGGATTGAGGAACCATGCCCAAGGCAATTGACATCAGGACTCTTTTTGCCCGTCTCGAGGAAGAGGGGGTACGGTACTGCCACTGGAAAAGCAATATCCGGCTCGCCAAGTCGCTTGCGGCGGAGACGGATCTTGACCTGCTGGTCACGACGCCCGACATGCCGGTGTTCCTGCGTGTTGTGGAGGCCGCCGGATGCAGGGAGGTGCGCAATCCTGCGGCCGACACATTCCCCCGCATTCGCGACTACTTTCTTGCCGACGGAGCAGGGCAGCGGATGTTCCACCTGCACGTTCATGAAAAGGTCATCTTCGGGCACAAACATCTCAAGGAATACGAAGTCCCGCTCGAGGACGAGTGCATGCGGGTGCGTAACCACAAGACCGGGGTCCGCGTCCCGCCCGCAGAGTGCGAGCTGCTCATTCACATACTGCGCCTCGCGGTGAAGTCCTTTACGCCCATGCAGTTGACATTGCCGCTGCGCAGGATGACCAATGCCCATCCTTCCGTCGCTGATATGGAGGAGCTGGATGCGCTGCGGGCGGCCACGGACAGGCAGGCTTTCGGCAGCCTTGTTGCACGTGTTCCCATGAAGATGGACAAGGAAGCCGTGATGCGCCTTGCCGAGGACATGGCTGAACCGCTTGAACAGATCCTCTGGCGGATAGCGCGGAGCCTTGGAAGATACCGCAGGATGTCACTGTTGCGGATGCTATGGCGGCTCGGGACACAGCGCGTACTGGCCCTGACCGGGCGGGTTGGAACAGCGGCGGCGGAAGAGCGGCGCAGGAAACGGTTGGCCCGGGGATTCCTTGCCACAGTCGTCGGCTCCGACGGATCGGGCAAGACCACCGTGCTCGGCCACGCTGAGCGGTTTCTCGGCAGTCACCTTGCCGCCGGTCGTTTCTACCTCGGCAGCAACAGGCCCGGGCCGGCCAGCCGGGCGTTCCGTGTTGTCACGCTGCCATTGAAGGCTCTCAGCCTCAGGCTGGCTCGTTTCTGGAGAGGGGCCGGTGCGCTGGCGGATGTAATCGTGCTGGTGCAGGAATGGTTCTACCTGCGGGAACGTCTCCACCGGCTTCGCCAGGCACAGACTCGGGCGCGCGCAGGCGAGCTTGTGATGCTCGAACGGTTCCCGGTCCCGGGTGTGCAGGATGCCGGCTACAATCTCACCAACCGGACCTACTCGGGTCGCCTCGAACGCCTGCGTATGAACATACTCGCGGAGTACGACGGGTTTCCCGGTCCGGACGTGGCCGTGTTCCTTGCGATTGACCCGGCTGTTGCCGTGCAGCGCAAGCCCGACCATGACCCCGTCGAAATCAGACGCAAGGCGGAGGCAATGGACACCAGGTGGGCGGATATCCCGGCCAGGCGCCGCGTGCGCGTGGATGCCGGCCAGCCCCTTGAATCCGTGGTTGCGGAATCGATCAACGCGATATGGAACACCGTCTCATAGTTGAATTCGCGGGAATCGCGGGCAGCGGCAAGACCACCCGTGCCTCGGACCTCGTGCGTTGGTTCCGGGGCGGGGATACTGCCACATGGTTCCGGCGGGAACAGCCCCGATTCTGTGCGTCGGTCCTGCCGGCTTTTTTCACGCGTCCCCTGGAATCTGTCCGGTGGTTGAGGGATGGACAGAGAAGGCAGATCCTGGCCCAGTGGAATCGCCTTGCGCCGGCGGGGCAGGTAGTCGCTCCATCACCTGCTTCCTGGTGGGTATGGATGGACCTCTGGTGGTTGTTTGTAGCGGGAGCACTTCGCCGTGCGCAGGTCGCCGTGTTTGACGAAGGTGTCCTGCAGCACTCGATTTCCGGGTACGGGCCGACCGGGTTCGACCCCGCCGCTATCCGCGAATTTGCCCGCGCGTACGGCCGATATGCCGGGTTGTCGCTTGCGGTGATAGTTCAACCGCTGGTTCCTGTCTGCCTGGAGCGCATGTCGGCCCGCGACCGTGTTCCGGAACGGCTGCGCGGGATGGATCCTGCGGCTCTGAAGGAACACCTGGAGCGCGATGCCCTTTGCGTCGAGGTGCTGGCCCGGACACTGGGTGATGCCGGTGTCCGTCATATCCGTGTTCCCGGCATGGATCTTGAGCAGGACATGAAAGCGATTGTGAGCGCGATTGAGAACACCAGGAAATCTAAAATAGAGATGGAGTAATAGACAGTGTTCTCGAGGTATGGGAACGGCTCGGCCAGAGGCCTCGCCCTACCAGTTCAGTATTGTCCGCAATGGTAGGGCGAACCGTCCCTGGTGAGCCGCGAGAACGATAAGGACGCGACAAAGACAACAGGGCAGTTCGAAAGGATAAGGTGGAATGAGGATAGGCGTCGTCATTTCGGGAATTCCGCCGGGGCGGATCGGCGGGGCGGAAGTCCAGGCCTGGGAACTGGCGCGGCGCCTGGCGCGCGAGCATTCCGTCACGCTGTTCACGCGCCGCTATCCCGATGTTGATTCCGGCATGCGGGATGGCGTGCGCATCGTCTGCACCACGAACCTTTACGGCAGGCTGCCCAAACCCCTTCCCTATGCTTTCCATCTTGTGTCGACCACCCGTGCCATCTGCCGCGAGGCGGCAACCCTGGACGTGCTGCTGTGCTACATGACGGAACCCGGCGGGGTGATCGGCCTTATGGTGAAACGACTGAAGGGACTTCCTTTCTGCACGTGGATTCGCGGCGGTGACTGGTACTTTGTGCAACCCCACTGGTGGGGGCGGATGGCCCTGCGCCGCGTCTTTGCCGGCAGTGCGCGTGTGCTGGTCCAGACTCCGCGGATAGGGGACGAAGTGAAAGCCTGCTATCCTGCCCTGTCACCAGTGGTTATTCCCAACGGCATTGAGCCTGATTCCCGTGTCGCGAAGGGTGGATCGCTGTTGTTCCTGGGCAACCTGCTGCGGCGGAAAGGTGTGCACGTGCTGCTGGAGGCGTTGCGGAGGCATTCCGAAATACCGGCTGTGATCGCCGGCGACGGGCCCGAACGTCCGGGGCTCGAAGCTACGGCTTCCGGTTTGGGGCATGTACGGTTCATCGGCAGGGTGGAGTCCGGTCGCGGGCGTGATGTGATGGCGGAGCAGGCGCGCGTGTTCGTGTTGCCCGCGGTTGCAGGCGAAGGGATGCCTAACGTACTGCTGGAAGCCATGTCACTTGGCATTCCAGTGATCGCGAGCGACGTTGCCGGAATCCGTGATGTTGTTGAACATGGTGTTTCGGGCCTGGTTGTGCCGGCGGGTGATGCCGTGGCGCTCGAGACGGCCATCGTGCAGCTATGGGAAGACAGGGAGTTGCGGGAACGGCTCGGGCAGGCGGGCAGGCGAGCCGCGTCCGGCTACGGCTGGGACAAGGTTGTTGCCGCCCACGTTGATCTCCTGGGCAAGGCGACGCAGGAAAGAAGCCATGGGAATTGAGCAACTCAAAGCGGCATACGAGTCGACGAAGCACATGGCCGGCGGCAAGCATGGGCCAAAGTCGTTCAGCCACATGGTGACACGGTGCCGCGAGCTTGTTCACGGGATCTATCTGGACGGGACCGAGGTGCTGGAAGTGGGGGCAGGTGGCGGCTTTCTTTCCAACTACCTTGCCGAATGCTTGCCGGTACGGTCGGTTGTGGCGCTCGATGAATATGCAGGGCACGGTTCCCCGGTGGCCACCGGCGAGATGATCGCCGCAATGCAGTCGGCCCTGAACAATGCGGAACGACTTTCCATTGTCCGGAAGGATTTCATCCAGTATGAACCCGGCCCGAGGTACGACCGCGTGATATGTGTCAATGTGCTGCACCATATCATCAACTTCCGCGTCAAGGAGCATGGCGGCACGAGGCAGGACGAGGCGGAGGCGGTGTTGCGCCATGCGGCCCGCTGTCTCAAGCCAGGCGGCATGGTCGTCATCCAGGAGCTTTCCAACCGCAACTGGTGTTTCCTGCCCGGGTACAGGTCGGGCATGAGCCATGTGAATTGGGAGTCAAAGCTCTCGCCTGCGGATTGGCGCGAGGCCCTGGTGCGCGCCGGGTTCGACAACGTGGATGTCCGGTATCGCCTGCCGCTCAACCTGCCCCGGTGGAACTGGCTGCGGCCGCTGTTCAACAACGAGTTTGCGAGCCTGCTGATGGATTCATCGTTCGTGGTTACGGCAAGGTTCGTGTGAGGTCAGAAGCGTCACCTGCGGGTCATCGGCAGACGGCAAACCGGGAGGTTTGCCCTCCATGCTGATTTCCATACGCTTGAACGGGACGTGGCGGGCAGCTCTGTCGAAACACTTCAGTCCATGATCTTCCGCACCACTTCAGTGTCCCAGTCGAAGCGGTAGCGATCGGCGGTCTTGCGGCATGCGTCCGCCGCTTTGTTCCGGAATGAATCATCCTGCATCATGCGCGTAACGAGGCGCGCGACTTCCCGCGGGTTGTCCGTCGGGAAGCGCAACTCCGCCTCCTCTATCACATCCCGATGAACGGGGATGTCGGACACGATGCACGGGAGGCCTGCCGCCAGCGCTTCGAGCACGGAGTTGGACATTCCCTCTGCAAGTGACGGCTGCACGTACAGGTCCGCGGCTGACACCAGGTCTGCCGCATCGTCGCGCCAGCCTGCGAAGGTAACCCGATCCCGGATACCGAGGGAAGCAGCCTGCTGTTCGAGGGCAGGTCCCTCGGGTCCGCCACCGATCAGGACCAGGTGGGCCGGTGCGGGCACATCCTTCAGTGCGTCGAGGAGAAGGCGCGCGTTCTTCCGCCGCTCGAAGCGGGCGGTGCTTGCGACGAGGAACACCGGTTCGGTTCTCCGGGTGATACGGAGCAGTTCCACGCGATATTTCGAGCGGTCCGGCGTGATTGCCGGCAGGTCGTTCGGCAGCAGGACAATCTTGTTGCGCACGCGCTCACCCAGTGCCTCCACGAGGCGGTTGCCAAGCTGCCGGTGGACGGTGACAAATCTCGTGGCGCAGCGACCGAGCAGAGCGACGAACATGCGGAACGCCATGCGCAGCGGCCATGCAACCTGCTTTATGACATTCTCCAGCAGCTCATCGGACCGGACGAAGACCACCAGTGGGCGGCGTGTGAACATGCGGGCCGGCAGCAGTGTGAATGCGGCGGAAAAGGTGAACCCCATCAATCTCGCGCCCGGCGCGCGGGCCGCAAGGCGCGCACACTTGACGGAGCCGGCAATCGCATACCATAGCCAGAAACCGGGCGAACGCTTGCCCGGGTCGGATGACGCGAAGAGGCGCGGGGGCCTGATCAGGTGAACGGTGACCCGGGGATGATTCAGTTCCGGAGGCTGGACCGCGACGTAGTCGACGGGAATTCCGGCATTGGCGAGGGCAAGCACGGCCCGGCGAAGTCGACGCGCGGCGCCGGTCGGTCGGAACCAGGCATAGGTGGTAATGACGCGTGGCTGTGTATCCATGGCTGAAGAATCCTACGCGAAGTTACCAGAGTGCCTGGTGGAAGCGAGTTCTATTTGGGCGGGTCGGCCCGGAAAATTCATGGCGATATTGTTGTACGATATAACGATTTTCTCCGCTATTGTGTCCAGTACGAACAGACAGACTGTGGAACCGGAGGATGGCCATGCGGACTACGTGGACAGCGGCACTGACGACAACCCTGTTGACAGCACTTACGGCCGTTGCGGCCGTGCCGGAGACTGTGTGGATTGAGGCCGAACACCTGGCAGGGGTTTCCGGGTACTGTTTTCCGGACATACAGGCCAACGAAACGGCAGGGTCGTGGGCCCTCTCAGGTCCGGGCGTTGCGCCCGAATGGACGCAGGGCGGCGAGAGCGAATGGCTGAGCATCGCCTGCGGCCCGAAGGAAGACAAGGCTGCCGCCACCGTGACGGTCGAAATACCCTGCGCCGGCGACTGGCGGTTGTGGGTACGCTACCGTGACTGGCGTGACCAGGCGGAAGAGTTCGCCGTGAAGGTGGAGCAGGCTGGTGCCGCCGCCAGGGAACTGGTGTTCGGCAGCAAGCCGGTCGTGGATGAGGACGACGAGTTCAAGCTGTACTGGAAGTGGGCGTTCTGTTGGGGCATGCAGGGGATCAAGCTGGCAAAGGGGCCGGCCACCCTGACTCTTCTGGCGCGTTCCGCACAACCCGGCCATCGCCAGGTGGATGCCCTGTGCCTGACCACAGATGCTTCCTACCAGCCGCTGTATCGCGAGAAGCCGGTGAAGCCGGTGTGGAAAGTCCTGGATGAAATTCGTGCGAAGCCCGGGGTGGCGCCTGAGCCGCTGGCCGTCAGGCGCGTCGACGACCGCGCGCCCGCCGCGTGGAAGGTGAGAACTCCGGGTGACAAGGGGCTCGTGTACCTGTGGAACATGCGTGGACAATGGGAAAAGGATCTCGCATCACAGAACCCCCAGAGGATGCTGTTTCCTTACTCTGTCGATCCGGCAAGCCACAGCAACTTCATCGCCGCTTTCGGAGGGAAAACCGATGTGCCAATCTTTTCCGACTCGCGCATTGCGCCGGTATTCCACAACGCTGGTCCGGAAATCCTCAGTAATACGGCTTTCACCGCCTGGCTGGACGCGAACCCGGATCGGATGTGGGGGAACATGATGAACTACTTCCCGCCCAAACCGTTGTCGGCGGCGGCCAAGGCACAGTGGCCCAAATACCAGGCGCGCTACGTCGGCAATATCGCGGGCGAGAGCCTCGGATACTTCCAGGATGACGCCACGTTCGACCGTGCGGGAATGGGCGAGGCCATCAAGAAAGCAAAGACCCGTGAAGATGTGTTCCAGATACTCACAGAAAAGTTTGGAGCCGGGATTGCCGCCCGCGAGCAGGCGGTCTGGGGTCAGCCCGTGGACAAGCCGTACAGGTACACCATCTCATGCCTGTCGGTGGGAATGACGGCCTTCGCACATGCCTGTTACGAGTGGGGTGCGGGGACGGTGGGCTATGAGAGTCACAGCGTCGCGGGGAGCCTTGGCATGCGGATGGCCTTCTTGAGAGGGGCCGCGCGCCAGTATGAAGGAGTCACCGTTACGTACCGATCCTCCGGCTTCGGCGACGCCCACACGTACTTCAGCGAGATGGGTGCAACCGCGGGTCCCATGTACATATATGACAACTGGTACGACGTGTGGTGCGGAGCCGGGATGGCGTGGTACAAGTTCGACATCTGGCACCAGTACTTCTCGGGGTCTGGAGTGTTCTACCAGGAACAGGGATTCGACGAGTTCTGGCGGCCGGGCGGCTCCGCGACGCCGCGCAAGGCGATCCAGCTTTCGCCGAAGGGAAGGCTTATTGAGCAGTTCCTCAAGGTCACGCGTGAGCATCCCGACCGCGGTGTTCCTTTCACGCCGATAGCATTCCTGCTCGATCGTGCTCACGGGTGGGAATCGGTGCCCAATCATCCCGCCTACTTCGAACGCGATCCCGCGCTCAACCCGGCGGTGCTCAGCCTGGACCGGCACGGCCGGATGCTGCGGGAATGGTTCCAGGTTGCCTACCATCCGTACGGGCCGAGGGAAGCGGACCCGAATACCGGCGTGAACCAGACGTATCCTGCCGGGGTATTCGGCGACGTGTTCGATGTGATGGTTACGGCACCGGGGAGGACCGGCATCATCGACAACTACCCGGTTGTCGTATTGAACGGCCAGGTCGCGCTTTCGGACGAGTGGGGGAAGAAGCTTGCCGACTACATGGATAGAGGAGGGATCGTCATTGCCAGCGCCGGGCAGCTGAGCGGCTCGGGTGCAGCAGCCCTCAAGTTGCCCGATGCCGGCGCTGTTACCGAAGACACGGTCCTGCAATGGGTGCCGGACGGTCGCCAGGTTGAGAGCCAGACGTATCGCTATCAGCCGCTCAAGGAGGGCGACCCGTTGCTCAAGGCTGCAAATGGCGACACGGTGGCCGCCGCATACAAACGCGGCAAGGGTCGCCTCGTCTATCTAAGTATTCCGCTCGGTCTCGGCGTCGATCAGTCCGCGACCCCGGCCGTGGCATTGCTGCTTGCATATGCCCGGCAGGGACTGACACCGGTCGAGGTGCAGGGGGATGTCGAGTGGCTGCTGAACAGGACGGCAAAGGGGTGGATTGTCACGCTGTTGAACCCCTACGGGAACGCCAAGCCGCAGCATGGGATCGTGCCGACAGACCGCACGCAGGCACGTACCGTGAAGATCACCGCTGACAAGATTGGCGGGGCGACGGAATGGCTGTCGGGCGAGAAGCTTGCTGTCACACGGGAAGGCAAGACGTCTGTAGCCACCATCACGGTACCCGCCGCTGGCGTGCGCGTTGTCGAGTTGGATTGAGTGTTCGGGTCTGCGCCGCAGACAATACTGGTCGGTGAAGCATTGTGGAAGGCTTCTTGTTCTAACGGCCTGCCTGGTTCAGAAGGGATGCGTCTACTTCGCGTCCGGCACGAACTCAAGCGCGGCGGAGTTGATGCAGTAACGCCTGCCGGTCGGCGGCGGGCCGTCGTCGAACACGTGCCCGAGGTGGCCACCGCAGCGACCGCAGAGGATCTCCGTTCGCACCATTCCGTGGCTGGTGTCCTCCTGCTCGCGCACGCTATTGGTTGACGCCGGTTCGAAGTAACTGGGCCAGCCACAGCTTGAGTCGAACTTGGCATCGGACCGGAAGAGCTGTTGTCCGCAGCCGGCACACGAGTATGTTCCACGCTCATGGTGCGCGTTGTATTCTCCGCTGAACGGGCGTTCGGTCCCTTTCTGCCGGAGGACGCGGTACTGCTCAGGAGTCAGAGTGCGTCTCCACTCGGCGTCTGACTTGTTGACCGGGTCAGAGTCATTCATTGTTGCTCCTCCGTCTTTCTGTGCTGCAACATCCTGTACTAGTCCGGCGCCGCACCCGCCGCATACGAGCGTTACTGCAGCCAGTACCCATGTCAGTCTCGTGTGCATAGCATCTCATATCAATAAGATGCATCAGGCATGCCAACGCGGGATTGCCCCGGAAAGCGGGCAAATAGTGTGTCCGGAAGGCGGGTGAAACAGACACACGGTGTCTTCGGCCGAGACATATCTGCCGGTTGGCCGTGTCATCTAAAGTCTGACATAGAAAATCAGGTTTCTCCCGACATACAGATTCTCGGACTATGTGTAGGATTTACGTGTGCTGACATTTGTCCGGCTTCCGTGACTGATGGAAGCATTACGCGTAAGCGGGAGAAGAATGAGCAATCTGCCTGTCCATCCAGTGGCTCAAAACGCAATTGTTCGCGTGCGAGGGCATGCGGTGATTCTCGATACCGACCTGGCCGCGCTCTACGGTGTGGCCGTCAAGCGTCTGAATGAGCAGGTCCGCCGCAATCCTGATCGATTCCCTGAAACGTTCATGTTCCGGCTCACCGATACGGAATGGCTTTCTTTAAGGTCGCAAAATGCGACCTTAAAGCGCGGCCAGCATCGTAAGTATCTCCCTCTCGTCTTCACCGAACACGGGGCCATAATGGCTGCCACGGTACTGAACAGTCCGCGCGCGATCCAGATGAGCGTGGCGGTGGTAACCGCCTTCGTGAAGCTGCGCCGCATGGCGCTTTCTGTCGAAGGCCTTGCGCGGAAGGTGGACGAACTGGAGCGCAGGTACGACAAGCAGTTCAAGGTTGTTTTCGACGCGGTTCGCCGTCTCATGACCCCACCTGCGCCGCCGCGCAAGCCGATCGGTTTTGGCCGCGGGTGAGGCGCCGGCCAGTCTCTTGATGCAGAGGCCGGTGCCGTAGCGGTTGTGGGGAGAAGAGTGGAGTTATCGAGGTCAGAACGCCAGCTACCAGGCGCAAATCCTGTTAGACCACCGCGCCGACGGGGGAAGCTTTGTGCAAATACGCATGGGAAGGAGTGGCTAGCCCGGCCACCATTTTGCGAAAGCAGCCTGTCCTGGCACGTGAACGCCTGACCGAGCGTCTCGGGCATCGAAGCCCGGTCTTGTCGGGCCGCTGGACTGATGAGTCATGGACGAGATATGCCATAGTCGTTCACCGACGCATGAGGCTACCACATCGCCGCATACGGTGGAAGTCCAATAGCAGGTAGACATTGCCGCACAGCATCGCCCGCCCGGGGGCGTTACGCCCTGGCTGTCGAATTCGACTCCTTCAAGGTCGGAAGGGTACGGCGGTATGCTTGACGGCGTTGCGGGGGGCGGGTAGGGTCCGTGCGAACAAAGGGGAACTGCATGTCTTTCGGTGAGTACAGGATCTGCTACAATAATTTCGCAGGGCACCTGCTGAACAACTATAACCCGAACCTCCTCTACCCGGGACTCGAAGGAAAATGGAGCGATGACGACTGGCGACGCTGGATAGACATGCTTGCCTCTTTCGGGTTCAACATCTACGAGTTCTGGCTTGAGCCTTTCTTCTTCTGCCGGCAGGGACTCGCATCACCAGTGGGGCATGAACTCATACGCGTCATGAACCTCGTCTGTGAACACGGCCGTGCCCGCGGCGTCAAGGTCGAGATGCTGGCAGCGCTCTCAACCGTCGGGCCGGACTGGAAAACTTATTGTCCCAATCGCAAGGACGAGTGGGCGGAAGTCCGCTTCCTGTGGGATGTATGGACACGCGCGCTGCCGGGCATCGACATAGTGGGGATATTCCCCGGCGATCCGGGCGGCTGTTCACTGGACGGATGTACCGCGGAGACGTACATCGACCGGTCCGTGGAAATTGCCACGTTGGTGAATCACAACATTCCCCGCGCGACCGTTGAGTTCGGCACCTGGGGTCCGCCTTTCTTCGGGTGGGGGATAATCGAAGGGCCGCCCGGCTGGAACAATGAGTTTGTCCAGGCATACCAGGGATCGGCCTGGAAGTTCACAAAGGAACGGATGGAGAAGTCCATGCGCCACCTCGTGCGGCGTCTGCCGGATTTCCCCGCAGGCACGAGCGTGGCCATCAACATGGGTTTCACGCCGGACGGCAACCCGGACGGCGAAAACAACGCCATCGCGTGGGCGAAGGAGATCGCTAAGACAAACCCCATACTGACGTGGGATTTCAGTCTTACCGAGGGCGAGAATGCGGTGATGCCGCACTACCGGTTCAAGCGCCTGTTCGAGCAGCGGCGCGCGGAGCGGGCCGCCGCATCCTACAGCGGCGGGATCTGTTTCACGATGACCCCGCGGCTCAACCAGCTGTCGCTATACCAATCGGCGCAGTCGTTCCTGAAACCCGATGCCGACCCGGACACCGTTGCGGGCGATTTCTATGAAAAGTTCTTTGGGCCGGAAGGGCGCAAGATAGTCCCGCACCTGCCGCTTTTCGAGGTGATTCCGGACTGGGGTAACCATGTCGGGGTGACCTACGAGCGGGAATCCTGCCACAAGTCGATGATGTCCCTGGCCGATCTCCTGGAATCGCTGAAGGACAGGACACGGGGCAAGGTGCCGTTCCTGCCGTCGGTGGAAGAGTACAGGAAGGAGCTTCTGTGGTTTGCGCGGTGGTTTGCCGATGTCTCGGAGTCGGCGCCGGACTACGATGGTCTGGCAAAGACGTATTGGAGTCGGGTATACTGTATATACGACCACTTGAAAGACCACGTGGATCCGCGTCCGAAAGGAAACGTGAAGAGTCTGGTGGATTTCTTCCGGAAGGGCGGGAAGGCGTGACCCTGGTCAGGCGATTGTGTTCGGAAACCCTCACCCCAACCCTCTCCCCTGAAGGGAGAGGGAGACTGGTTCAGGGGAACTCCGTTCGACACAGTTCACATCTGGCGAGAGGCATGTGTTTCTTCTCCTCTCCCCTTGGGGGAGAGGACTGAGGTGAGGGGTATTTGCAGGCATGGCGAGGGAATGACTGATGCGAAGATTCAAGCTGTTGTGTTGTGAGATCTTCTACCGTGAAGTATGCAGCCTGGTGGCGAACAGTCCTGCCATCTGCGATGTGGAGTTTCTCCCGAAGGGGCTCCATGACCTGGGCGTGGAGAAGATGCGACCGCGTCTCCAGGAACGGATTGATGCTGCAAGTGAGGGCCCCGTGGAAGCAGTGCTGCTGGGCTACGGGCTCTGCAACAACGGGATCGTCGGGCTGGAGGCGCGCAAGGTACCACTAGTGGTGCCCCGGGCCCATGACTGCATAACGTTGTTCCTCGGCGGTCGCAACAAGTACAAGGACTACTTCAATGCCCACCCTGGTACCTACTACCGGACCACGGGATGGCTCGAGCGGAACGATCCCGACAGTGCTGGCGACGAGACCGTCTTCCAGAAACTGGGCCTGTTCCTGCAGTACGAGGAACTGGTGCAGAAGTACGGTGAAGAGAACGCGAAATACATAATGGAGACGATGGGGGACCCGGTCGCGCACTATGACCGCATAACCTACATACGTATGGGGCTTCCCTGCGAGAATGCGTTCTGCGAGCAGGCGAAGAAGGAAGCCGTAGAAAAAGGGTGGCAGTTTGAAGAGCTCAGAGGGTCCATGGAACTGCTGCGGAAACTGGTTTGCGGGGAATGGGATTCCGACTTCCTTGTGGTGCAACCCGGGGGCAGGATCGTGGCCGCGTATGATGACGGGGTGGTGAAGTCGCAAGAGATCGTGTGACTTGGACTCCGTGTCCCGATCCGGGTCCGACGCGGTTAAGAAAGCAATTTGCGCGCCGTTCAGTGTTGACTTCATGTTCTGTTTGGGCAAAAAGACCCGAATTGACAGTTTGATGAGTACAACAGACCAAAGTACAGCGGGCCCGGCCAACCGGACCCGGAAATGTGCAGGGCGTGAGGCTTCACCCGAGAGTGACAGCCTGTGCGATGGCAAACCTCCCCCTTCACCATCCACGACAGTCCACAAGCAGGACTTACCATACGTTATTCCCAATGCAGAGCCGATGCCGGGGTCGTCTGGCCCGGCCGAATGGAACGACTGGCATTGGCAGGTTCGCAACCGCATCCGCAAGGATTCGCAGCTGAAGGGTGTGTTCCCGGGGGTTGACGATGCCGGGATCGCCGGGGCCGTTGCCAAGTTCCCGATGGCGATAACGCCCTACTACGCTTCCCTGATCAAGGCCTTCGACAACACCGACCCGATCTTCCGGATGAGCGTACCGCAGATAGAGGAACTGATTGAACCGGCATGTCTCAAGGACGACCCGCTCGAAGAGGACAAGGACATGCCCGTGCCGGGCCTGATCCACCGGTACCCTGACAGGGCGCTTGTGATTGCCACGACAATGTGTGCGATGTACTGCAGGCACTGCACCCGGAAACGCGTGGCTGGCCACCGTGAAGGCTGTATTTCGGCCGCGCGCATGAAGCAGGTGACGAAGTACCTAGCCGGCCATCCGGAAATCCGCGACGTGATAGTCTCCGGCGGCGATCCGTTGACCATGGAGACCGGCGTGCTGGAGCAGGTGCTGGCGGCGGTGCGATCGGTCGAGACGGTTGAGATCGTGCGGATCGGGACAAGGGCGCCGGTGGTGATGCCGATGCGCATAACCGACGAGCTTGCTGCCATGCTGAAGAAGTACCACCCGCTCTATATAAATACGCATTTCAACCATCCATCGGAGCTTACGCCCGAAGCTGCAGCAGCCTGCGCCCGTCTTGCAGATGCCGGCATTCCGCTTGGCAACCAGACGGTGCTGCTGCGCGGAGTGAACGATGATCCGCGCACCATGGAGGCGCTCTGCCGCGGCCTGCTCCGGATGCGGGTGAGACCGTACTACCTGTTCCAGTGTGATCTTGTGCGTGGCGTGGAACATTTCCGCACCCCGATTTCGCGCGGCATGGAGATCATGGAATACCTTCGCGGCAGGCTCAGCGGGCTGGCCATTCCCGCGTTTGTCGTGGATACGCCGTATGGCGGCGGCAAGATTCCCGTATCTCCGAACTATATCGTTTCCATGAGTCCGACGCATACTGTGCTGCGGAATTGCGAAGGAATGTTCGTGTCCTATCCTGAACCCGGTCTTGGCCGCCCTGCCGGAGAGTCGGGTGCAGCGGCGCATGATGAATCAGCTCCCGGCGTGTGGGAATTGTCCTCGGGAATGTACTCCATGATTCAGCCTCAGAAGACGATCCGCCACTCGCGACGGCAGGAAAGGGCAGCGGCGGACGGGGAAAAGCCTGCTCTGTAAGTATCCTGCTTCCAACGGTATATCCTTGCCCTGGCATCGTTCGTTCTTCGCTGCAATGAATGCCCTGAAGATAGCGCTTGTGTATGACCTGCGCGGCGACTACCTGGCCGAGGGGTTCACCCCGGAACAGGTGGCAGAGTTCGACACTGAGTCCACTATATCCGCGCTTGAAGAGACCCTCCGCGAGCTTGGCAACGGTGTCGAGCGGGTGGGCCACGGGCGGGCCCTATGCAAAAAGCTCGCGCAGGGAGACAGGTGGGACCTGGTCTTCACGATTGCCGAAGGAGTGCATGGCCGCAGCCGCGAAGCCCAGGTGCCTTGCCTTCTGGAAATGTTCGGGCTCGCATACACTTTCTCAGATCCCCTGACCTGCGCCCTGACGCTTGACAAGGCCATGACCAAGCGTGTTGTGGCTGCAGCAGGCCTACCAACACCGCGATATGCCATGGTCACCTCCACGGCAGAGGTAAGGAAAGTCGAACTTGCCTTCCCGCTTTTTGCCAAACCGGTGGCGGAGGGAACGGGCAAGGGTATCGATGAAACATCCCGCGTCGATACAGCGCAGCAACTTGGGGAAGTTTGCGGAAGGTTGCTTGAAAGGTACAGGCAGCCCGTCATCGTAGAAGAGTATCTGCCCGGGCGGGAGTTTACGGCAGGCGTTCTTGGCACCGGTCCTGCCGCACGCGTTCTCGGTGTGATGGAAGTGCGCGTCAAGCCCGGAGCCCCGGCCGCCGACTACTCGTACAAAGTGAAGGAAATGTGTGAACAGTTCGTTGAGTACGGCCCGATGGAAAAGGGCCCGCTTCGCAGCGAGGTGGAAAGCCTTGCGCTGGCCGCGCATCGTGCCCTGGAATGCCGCGACACCTCCCGTGTTGACGTGCGGCTTGATGCCGCCGGAAGGCCGTCCTTCCTTGAGATCAACCCTCTACCGGGGCTGCATCCCAGCCACTCCGACCTGCCCATGATTGCTGCGCAGGAGGGTATGAGTTACCGGGACCTGATAGGTGCCATCCTTGCCAGCGCGGCGATTCGCCACGGGCTGCTGTGAAGTTCCACCGGTCCCGACTGCCAGAGATTCGGGACGGTATCTGAACGGAACCCTCCGTAGCCATGGCCATTGCCCGCCCCGTGGCGTCCGCCTTCGCCCCCGACTCTCCAGAGGTCGGGGCTTCGGCGCGACAAGAGCCAAGGGGCCTCCTGGCGGAGGAGGGTGAACTGCCGGTCAACGGGCTTGACCTGTGTCCGGCAGGCATATTGTGGTATCAGCGCAGGTCAGAATACGGTGCCCGTTGCGATGCCGTGAAATACATGGCTGAAGGGGTTGGTTTCTGGTAGATTATTGTCTCCAGTTTGGAACTGCAGCAAAAAGCCCCGGGAGGGGAACATGAGCTCAAGCGAAACGGATCTCAGCGGTAAAGACATCGTTCCCTGCACGCAGAACAGGGTTCTGATTGTGGACGACGAGAAGTCCATCAGGGAAATCTTCATGCAGGTCCTGGGGTACGGTCTCAAGGACTGTCGCCTGGACATGGCAGTCAACGGCATGGAAGCCCTTGAGATGTTCCGCCAGTCGCACCATGCCATCATCCTGATGGACCTGCGCATGCCCGTGATGGACGGCCGGGAGGCCTTTGACGAAATCAGGAAGCACTGCCGGGAGCAGCGCTGGGAGATGCCGGCGGTGATTTTCTGTACCGGCTACGCGCCGCCGCACGAGGTGGCCAACATAGTTTCCGGGAATCCCCGCCACTGTGTGCTCCAGAAGCCTGTCGATAACGAAACGCTCATCGAGGCACTCCAGACCCGTCTCAGGGGTGGCTGGTAGGGTTGCCCCGGGGAATCCGGATCCGGCAGCCGGGAGGACAAGCAGTGGGGACGCGGGCAGGACGAAGAGGCGGTCCATGGGCTATCGCGGCCTGGGTCGTGGTCATGGGAATGTTTGCCCTTTCGGGCCTCAGGAGTTGCGCCTCTGACGATGAGGAACAAGAGGCCGGGTCCGGCGGCAGCGATCACGATTCCGGAAGCGTTGCTGCTCCGCAGTATGAGCCTCCTGCCGAAAAGCCTGTTGCCGTCGGGGAACCTTTCCGCGTTCATGATGGAGTTGTGGAGCTTGCTGACGCCGCCGGGCATGTTGATGTGTCTGAAAAGGGCGATGGCTGGCAGACCCCGACGCTGACCGTGGATGTGTTTCCGGAGACTCCGGGTACGGCAGCTCCTGTGGGAGGTAAGCCATGAAGAGATTGCTGCTTCTCGTTATCCTGCTGACAGTGGCCACCGTCATTGCCTCTGAAGAGCCCGCGGGCGCCGGCAAGCACCTCCGGCGGGGACTGGTGGCGCACTACTTCGCCGATCCGCAAAACTGGGACGGAAACTGGCCGGACAACGTGAGCGCCCCTAGAGTCGATCCCTCCGCATGGACATTCAGGGAGTATCGTTACAGCCGTGTTGAGCCGCTGATCAACCACCAGTTCATCAGGCGCGGATGGTTCAGTGTCCGCTGGAAGGGCGTGCTCGACATCTTCCCGGGGAATGGTTCGAAGACGGGCGGGAAACGGGATGGGGACGACTACATCTTCGAGATCCATGCCGACGACGGGTGCCGCCTGACTATCGACGGCAAGATCATCATTGATGACTGGCGGGCCTGCTGTGAGGCATCTCCCGTGGCGATACGGCGCAGCCCGGCAATCCGGCTGAGCGACGGTCCGCACGAAATCGTCGTTGAATACTTCCAGGGGCAAAGCCTGCGGCAAGACGATCGCGATCCCATGAAGCTCTACTGGTCCTCGCAGTCGGCGAACGTCCCGCGGCAGGTGATTCCCGCCTCCCATTTCCGGCATTCGGCGGCCCACGCCGAGTCTCCCCAAAGGTGACTGGAAGGCTGTTCTTCCTTCCGTCGTATGTGCCGTTAGGGCCCCAAATTACACACGAATGCGTTTGACCCTCCCGTCCGGCGCAATATAGGATAAAACCACTGGATTCATTTCCGGAAGGGGTGTGTCTTTGCGATGTGCCTTCCGGCTCCATTGGCCGAACGGCACACGGGAAGATGACATGGCAGAACAGGAACCAACACCGCAACTGGGCAGGTCGGATCAGCGGGCAAAGGCGCCAGGGCAGAACGGACCGAACCGTACGCTGATGCCGTGGCTGGTGATCCTTGTGATGGTAGCGCTGATGGCCCAGTGGATCTGGGTCCGGCGCGAAACCTACGAGGAAATCCCGTATTATAACAACACGAAGGATGCAGATTTTGTAGAACTGGTAGGTAACGGGCGTATCCGGCAGGTGGAGATCGTAAAAGAAGTATCCGGCATCCAATTTATCCGCGGGGAAGTGCTGCCGGATCCGGCTGATCCGACTTCCAAGGCCAGGAAGTTCAAATCGTACGTCAGCAATGCCGATTCCGAACTGCAGAAGTTCCTGATCGCCAACGGCGTCGAGTTCGCGGTACCGCCGCAGAACCCCTACCTCTGGTCCCTGATCTCAAGTGTCCTGCCTGTTGTGCTGGTCTTTGCCTTCCTCTATTTCCTCTTCGTGCGCCAGATGCGCAATGCCGGGCATGGCGCCATGAGTTTCGGGAAGAGCAGGGCAAGGCTCCTCAACCGCGAGGAGAACAGGGTAACCTTTGCCAATGTTGCGGGGATTGACGAGGCGAAGGAAGATGTGCAGGAGATCATCGAGTTCCTGAAAGACCCGAAAAAATTCCAGAAGCTTGGCGGGCGCATCCCAAAGGGGGTGCTCCTGATGGGGCCGCCCGGCACGGGCAAGACGCTGCTGGCCAAGGCCATAGCAGGCGAAGCCGCGGTGCCCTTCTTCAGCATAAGCGGTTCGGATTTTGTTGAAATGTTTGTCGGCGTGGGTGCTTCGCGCGTGCGCGACATGTTTGAACAGGGGAAGAAGAGTGCGCCATGCCTGATTTTCATTGACGAAATCGATGCCGTCGGCCGCAGCAGGTTCAGCGGCATTGGCGGCGGGCACGACGAACGTGAGCAGACTCTGAATGCCCTGCTGGTGGAAATGGACGGGTTCGAGACGCAGGAAGGTGTGATCATCATCGCTGCCACCAACCGGCCGGACGTGCTTGACCCCGCCCTGCTGCGACCGGGCCGGTTCGACAGGCAGATAATCATAGACCTTCCGACTGTTGAGGGACGCGAGGCAATCCTGACCATGCACGCGAAGGGTATCAAGCTCGGGCCTGACGCGGAGTTGAACCGCATTGCGCGCGGGACGCCCGGTTTCTCGGGGGCTGACCTGGAGAACCTGCTAAACGAAGCAGCGTTGCTGGCCGCCCGGCAGAACAAGGAAGGCGTCGCCATGGCGGACCTCGAGGAGGCGCGCGACAAGGTGCGCTGGGGCAGGGAACGCAGGAGCCGCGTGCTGGACGAAAAGGAAAAGAAGATCACCGCCTACCACGAAACCGGCCATGCTATTGTCATTTGCTCGGTCGAGGAAACTGAGCCGCTTCATAAAATCACCATCATCCCCCGCGGTGTTGCCTATCTGGGGGCTACAATGCAGTTGCCCGAGAAGGACCGGCACATCGAGAGCCGCAAAAAGCTGCTCGGTATTCTTGCCGGACTCATGGGCGGCCGTGCGGCGGAGGATATCATATTCGGGGAGATGACCACGGGGGACTTCTCGGACCTCAAGGAGGCAACCCGCCTTGCTCACCTGATGGTCTGCAACTTCGGCATGAGCGACACGCTTGGCCCGCAGACGTTCGGCGAGAACCAGGAGCTGCTGTTTCTGGGGAGAGAGGTTACGCGATCCCGCGACTACAGCGAACTGACTGCCCAGCATATTGATGCGGACGTGAACAAGCTGCTGCGAGACGCCTACGACCGCGCAAAGAGCATCCTTACCGAAAAGAGGGCCAGGCTCGACGAGATTGCCGCGATGCTCCTTGAGAAGGAAACGATTGACGGGCGCGATGTGGAGGACCTGCTCCGGCATGGACGGATTCTTGCGCCGGAGGAGCGCCGGAAGATACAGGATGAGAAGGACGGCAAGGACAAGCCTGTCGGCGGACCGGTCGCGGGCGTATCCTCCGCCCCTTCCGCCGCATGATGGCCGCTGCAGGCGATTTCAAGAGGCATGGACGTGAGCAAAGCGGTGTGGTGGAGTTGCTGCGGGCGCCGGCTGGATCTGCATGATCGGCCGCTGCTGATGGGCATTCTGAATGTCACGCCGGACTCTTTTTCGGATGGCGGGAAGTACCTGTCCTGTGATGCAGCCGTGGCCCATGGCGTGGCGCTTGCGGAAGAGGGCGCGGATATCGTGGACGTGGGTGGGGAATCCACCCGCCCGGGGGCGGCGCCGGTGAGTGCCGCGGAGGAATCCCGGCGTGTCGTGCCGGTAATCCGCGAACTGGCGCAGAGGGTGAGGGCGCTTATCTCGGTTGATACCACGAAGGCCGAGGTGGCGCGACAGGCGATGGACGCAGGAGCGGCTATCATCAACGACGTGTCGGCCCTCAAGTCCGATGCCGGGATGGCCGGGGTCGCGATGGATCGCGGCGCGGGGGTGGTGCTGATGCATATGAAGGGCACGCCCGGGACGATGCAGCAGGACCCGCGCTACGGGAATGTGACCGAGGAAGTGGCGGGATACCTGGAGGCGCGGGTGCGCGAACTCTCCGCCCGCGGGCTGGATCCGGAGACGCTTGCCGTGGATCCGGGGATAGGTTTCGGAAAGACGGTGGATCACAATCTGCAGCTCCTGCGGGAGTTGCCGCGGCTGGCCGCCTGTGGCAGGCCGGTGGTTGTGGGAGTGTCGCGCAAGAGTTTCATAGGGAAGATCACGGGTGCCGATGCGGAAGACAGGCTGCCCGGCAGCCTTGCCGCCATGCTCCGTGCCGCAATGTCGGGCGGGAACGTTTTCCGTGTGCATGATGTGAAGGCTTCGCGGCAGGCGCTGGACCTGTTGCTGGCAATCGAGCGCAGAGGGAAATGAACTTTCTGGATGCCATAAAGTCGTTCGGTTTCGGCGGGCTCTTCCAGGTGCTTGTCCTTGCAGTGATGTTCTACTACATCCTGCTTTTCTTCCGGGGCACACGTGGAGTCCAGATACTGGTGGGGTTGGCGCTCCTGCTGGTGGTGCTGATCACTTCAACGCACTTTCTCCAGTTGTGGGAATTGAACTGGCTGCTCCGCAAATTCCTTGTCGGCTTGACGCTTGCCATGCTTGTGATCTTCCAGCCCGAGATCAGGCGTGCACTGGCGGAACTTGGCCGGCAACCGGTATTCGCGTCAACCGCGGAGGAGCGGGGTACGGTCAACAATGTTGTCGAGGCGGTGATGACCCTGGCTGAGCACAGGATTGGTGCCCTGATCGCGATGGAGCGGGAGATCGGGACGCGTGCCGTGCAGGAGACAGGTGTCAAACTCGATGCCCGTGTTGCCCCGGAACTGCTCGCGTCCCTCTTCTTCCCGCATACCCCCCTGCACGACGGAGGCGTGATCGTCCGTGGAAACCGCATTGTCGCCGCCGGCTGCGTGTTCCCTCTCTCTCAGCAGACGGACCTGCACAAGCAGCTTGGCACGCGGCACCGTGCTGCCATCGGCATGAGCGAGGAATCTGACGCGGTCGTCATAGTCGTTTCCGAGGAAACGGGCACAATATCAGTCTGTTACCGTGGCCGGTTGAGCCGTGGGATGGACGAGGTCCGTCTCAAGAGATTTCTCGCCGCGTTGCTGCTGAGGGGCAAGCAATCGGAAAGCGCGTGGCGTCGCGCCCAGGAACAGCTTGACCTCACACCGGAAGGCATTGCCAAGTCCGAGAACATGGCGGGACAGGAGAAGACCGGCGGTGGATGAACTCAGGACATGGGTTGCGAACCTGGTGCTTCGTAACTGGCACCTGAAGGTGCTGTCGCTCGTGCTTGCCGCACTGAGCTACTACGCGATCCGCAACGCCACGAGCCTCGAAGTGCCATACGATGTCCCGATACGTATTGAAGTGGAAAAGGGGATTGCTGTTCTGGACCAGGATCCACGCACGGTGGAGGTCACCTTCCGCGGTTCGCAGGAGGATCTGCTGCGGCTTGAGCGCGCCAAGCTGCGCGTGTCCATAAAGATGGACCCCGAGCTTGTTGCCGGCCCCGAGACGGTCGCGATCAGTCCCAACGACGTCAAGGGTGCATCGGGCGTGAGAGTCGTGAAGCTCAAGTCGGACACGGTAAGCGTCACGTTCGACCGGGAGACGCAGAAACAGCTCCAGGTCACCAAGCCCCAGGTTGTCGGGAAGCCGCTGATAGGCCATGTGGAGCTGGACTATGAGCCCAAGACAGTGTCCGTGCGGGGCTCGAAGCTTCGTCTGCAGGACAAACAGCTGCTGGAAACAGAACCCGTTGATGTGGACGGCCGGGTCGAGTCCTTTTCAAAGGAAGTCCGGGTGTTGCCGCCGAAAGACATGAGCGATGCCAAGATCGAGCCTCCCGTGGTGCTTGCCAAGCTGAACATTGTCACCGAGGCGGGAACCAGGGAATGGACGAACGTTCTTGTCAGGGCGGTGATGAAACCGGGCGAGATCCGTGATGTCTTCATCGAGCCCCCGTCCGTAACGGTATCGGTCCAGGGACGATCCGAACTCCTGGCCGCGCTCTCGATGGACATGGTGGACGCTTTTGTGGATTGCGCCGGCCTGGATCCGTCGGGGACCTATGAGTTGCCGGTGTGTGTGTATCTGCCGAAAAGACCGGACGTAACCAGCAGCGTATCGCCCGGTACGGTTAAAGTGGTAGTGAGGGAGGCCAGTCAGTAGCCATGGCTCAATCGGAAAACAACCTGTTGTCGAGCGTTAGGTGTTTCTGGGGAATCATCCTCCTGGTCATGTGCCTCTTCCTGGCGCTGAGCCTGTTCTCGTACGAGTGGCGTGACATAAGCCTCCTGCACACGCCTCCGAACAGTCCGCCGTCGAACCTGATAGGTCCGGTCGGGGCATGGATGAGTTTCTTCGTGTTCATGGCGTTCGGCGTGGGCGGCTACATGGTGCCGCTCTGGTGCTTCCTCCTGGGACTGATTCTCCTGATCAGTCGCCAGCAGCGCATATGGCCGCGGGTGCTCAGTTCGGTCCTGCTGCTTCTTTCTCTTGTATCACTGATGGAGCTTGTGGAAGGCCTGGGCACGACGTGCCGGCAGCTCAACATCGACGATCCGGCCGGGATTTACGGCCGGATCCTTGTCCGCGGGGTTCTTATCCGGTGGCTGAGCCCGGTGGGGACAGGCATCGTTACCGGTGCTGTGCTCCTGATATCCATGGTATTCGTGCTGCGAATCCACAACCTTGTGCGCGCCTACGAGATGACGCGGGACGGGATCAGGTTGCTGAAGGAACGTGTGCGCGAAGCCAACCTTGAGCGGCAGGATCGCCACGAACAGATCGAACGGGAGCAGCGCGATCTTGACCGCCAGCGCCGCAAGCTTGAACGTTCTGTCCAGGGGGGGCGCGGAGCGCAGGTAGTAGAGGAACGTGTGCCGGCCCGTCGTGCGCCGCAGACTCCGCGTGAACCGGCGCAGCGGCCTGCCGCCGTGATTCCTGAGCCTGCGAAGAAACCAGAGCGGATCGAGCGTACGGAGCGCGTGGAGAAGCCGGAACCTGAGATCGTGCGCCAGCCGCGTGAAGTGGAAGTGCCCAGGCCCCGCGCGGAACCGGCGAAGAAGTCACCGCCTCCTGCCTTTGCCGCGCCGCAGTCGCCGCAGGCTGTTGCCGGAGCTGCGGATGGAAAAGGAACACCCTCTACCTATACCCTTCCTCCTCTTTCCCTGCTCCGAATACCGGAAGCTTCCGACGACATGGATATCAGCACGGACACCGGTACCACGGGGCGGGTGTTGATAGAAACGCTCAATGAGTTCGGCATCGAGGTGCAGATCAAGAACGTGGAGCAGGGGCCGACGGTTACAAGGTATGAGCTGGAACCGGCCCCGGGCGTGCGGGTGGAACGAATCGGGGCGCTCAGCAACAACATTGCCCTGTCGCTCAAGGCCACAAGTGTTCGCGTCCAGGCCCCGGTGCCCGGCAAGGGCGTTGTCGGGATAGAGGTCCCCAACTCGACGGCGCGAAAGGTCTACGTGCGCGAGATCATGGAAGGGGAGACTTGGCAGTCCGGAAAGGCGAAGCTGCCTCTTGCCCTCGGGAAGGACGTTGCCGGATCGGACCTCGTGGCCGACCTGGCCGACATGCCGCATATGCTTGTTGCGGGCGCGACCGGGGCGGGCAAGACCGTGTGCATCAATTCGATCCTGGCCGGCCTGCTGATGTCCCAGCCGCCGTCCCGTTTGCGCCTGCTGCTCGTGGACCCGAAAATTGTCGAGTTCTCCGTCTACAACAACCTCCCGCACCTTGTCGTGCCGGTGGTTACCGATCCGAAGAAGGTTGCCCTTGCGCTCAGGTGGGCGATCAACGAGATGGAAAAACGGTACAAGTTGTTTGCGCGGGCGGGTGTCCGAAATATCGAGAGTTACAACACCCGCGAAATCGCCACCCAGACAAGCCTCTTCAAGGAGGGCGCAGAAACGGAGCAGCCCCAGGAAGAAACACCGGCGACGGTGCCGTATATCGTGATCGTCATCGATGAACTCGCCGACCTCATGCTTGTCGACCAGGCGGAGATAGAGAACTGCATCGCGCGGCTGGCGCAGCTGTCCCGCGCGGTGGGTATACACATGATCCTTTCAACACAGCGGCCTTCCGTAAATGTCATCACCGGAACGATCAAGGCCAACTTCCCGGCCCGCCTTGCCTTCCAGGTGGCCCAGAAGGTCGACAGCCGCACGATCCTTGATACCGTAGGTGCGGACAAACTGCTCGGACGCGGCGACATGCTCTTCCTGCCGCCGGGGTCAAGCAAACTGACAAGGGCGCAGGGCGCGATGACGACCGATGAGGAAATCAGGAAGATAACGGACTTCATTCGCAGCCAGGCGACGCCTTCGTTCGAGCTGGAGATAAAAGATAAGCTCGAGAAACCCGCGGGGTCGATGGACTCCGGAGAGGAAGACGATCTCCTGCCACAGGCCATCGAGATCATACGTGAGACGAATCGCGCATCAACGTCTTCCCTGCAGCGGCGGTTGAGGATCGGCTACACGAGGGCTGCGAGGCTCATGGACATCATGGAAGAACGCGGAATTATCGGCCCGCCAAGGGGTTCGGACCCGCGGGAAATCCTGATTGATCTGGATGGCCAGATTCCGGATAATGCCGGCGAATCGCAGTCTGAGGAGGAAAGTGATGAGGCTGGGGGACGAACTCCGTAAAGCGCGTCTGGCGCGCAAGTTGACAGCCTCGCAGGTTGCCGCGGCAACCCGCATGAAGGTCCAGGTGGTTGAGGCCATCGAGCGGGAGGACTTCAGCGGGATTGCGGCCCCCATATACAGCAAGGGCTTCATACGGCTTTACGCCGAGTACGTGGGGGTGGATTCCAGGCCGCTGATTGACGATTTTGTAAACCGTGTCCTTGCTCCCCATCCGGCGGAAGATACCCAGGAGACCTCTGTCGTAGAGCCCGGTTCCGCCGGCCGTGTTGCTCCCGCCGTGCCAAAGGCGGAGGCGGAGGAGAAGGTGGTAGTCACGCGACGGGCGCCTCCCCAGGCACAGAAGCAGGAAGCCGCTGCACCGGCTGAAGAGCCCGTTCCGCAGCTTGACCTGTTCGCCCAGACTGCGCGGCGCAAGCCGGAAGCAGAGCCTGAGCCCTTGCCGCGTGCCCAGGAGCCTGTGGCTGCTCCTGAACCGGAAACGGAAGAGGAATCCGCGGAGACGACGCCGGCAGTTCGCTGGAAGGAACATCGCCTTGCCGAAGCATGGAAACGGATTGTCGGCAGGGTTGTGGACGGGTTCGCATCGGCCGGACATGGTCTGTTGGTTGTTCTTCTCGCCGCCTTCCGGAAGATACGGTTCCGTTCCGCTTCGTCACCGGCGCCTGTTGTCGGCGGTGAAATCGGGACTGTCCAGAGACGGCGCATTGCGGCGCCGACGGGCTTCCTGCCATGGCTCTCAATAATTATAGGCGTGGTCATTGTTCTCCTGTTTGCGGTATCCGTGGCCTATCAATACGCACACCGCGGTGCGAAACCGGTGCCGCCGGAATCGACCGGGATCATGGAGACATTCCGCCCGGTCGTCGAGCCTCCTCCTCCCTACGTTGACTGAAGCCAAATGAAACCTCCCGCCCGGGTCCGCGTTGGGTTCGTCAGCCTGGGATGCGCGAAGAATCTCGTCGATTCCCAGATCATGGCCGGCTCTCTCATGGCACAGGGCATGGAACTTGCCTCCTCTCCCGAGCATGCTGATATAGTAGTGGTCAATACGTGCTCGTTCATAGCGGATGCGCGCGACGAATCGACGCAGGCCATAAGAGACGCCTGCATGCTCAAGCGGGACGGCAGGTGCAGGGGCGTGATCGTCTGTGGCTGCCTTTCGCAGCGGTACAGGGACAGTCTTGCCGCCCGGATGCCAGACGTCGACGCGTTTATCGGCGTGGATGAACTGGATGAGTTGCCGCGGATTGCCAGGCGCGTTGCAGCGGGGGAATCGGGCATCATCAACGTGTCAGCCTCGCCGACCCGCCTGTTCGATCCCCTGCCGGGCCATCGGGTTATCCTGTCGCGCGGCCCCTATGCCTATCTCAAGATTGCCGAAGGCTGTAACCACGGGTGCGCCTTCTGTGCGATCCCGGGGATCCGCGGCAGGTACAGGTCGCGACCTGTTGCCTCGATAGTCCGCGAGGCGGCATCGCTCCTCGATGCGGGCTTCCGTGAACTGAACCTGATCTCGCAGGATACATTTTCATACGGGAGGGATCTTGGTGACGGCGCAACGCTTGTACGCCTACTGCGTGAACTTGACGGCATAGGAGGCGACTTCTGGATGCGCCTGCTGTACGGGTATCCGACGGGGGTGACCGACGAACTCCTCGATACGATGGGCAGTTTGCCGCGGATCTGTCGATATCTTGATGTCCCTGTCCAGCATCGTGACCCGCGCATCCTGGAAGCCATGCGGCGCGGCGGGACGCTGAAGGCGCTGCCTGCACTGGTGTCCCGCATTCGCAGTGTCCTTCCCGGTGCGGCCATCCGCACCACATGCCTGGTGGGGTTTCCGGGGGAGACCGAAACGGAGTTTGAAAACCTTGCTTCATTTGTGAGAGAAATGGAGTTCGACCATCTGGGCGTATTCGTGTTCTCGCCGGAAGAAGGAACTCCGGCGTTCGACATGGCCGGGGCCGTTCCTTCTCCTGTCGCGGAGGCCCGTCGCGTGAAGCTGCTTGAGATGCAGAGGGACGTGGTGGACAGGCGGCAGGCCGCCCTCGTGGGGAAGCAGGCAGACCTGCTTGTGGAACGCGCTGGAAAAGCACGGAAAACGGTATGCGGGAGAACGCGGCGCCTTGCGCCAGAGGTCGACGGCGAGGTGCTTGTCCGCAATGCCGGAGAGAATGTGAAGCCAGGGTCGTTCCTGTCTGTACGCTACACGGCTGCAGATGGCTATGATATGGAGGCTGTTCCGATGGCCGGTATCGGGGGAGAACGGGAATGATTCAGGAATGGGACATCAAATCGCGAAGCACCGTGTGCACGAAATGCCAGGCGGCTTTCCAGGACAAGCAGCCGTACTTCTCGTTCCTGAAGTACACGGAAGAGGGGTACCAGAGGGGTGACTACTGCGAGGCCTGCTGGCCGGATGTGAAACGGGAGGGTTCACCTTACAGCATGTGGAGGGGTGTCTACCAGGTGCCGCCCGCAAAGCCGGAGGACGCGTTGAAGAAAGAGACGGCTGAATCGCTCCTGCGGAAACTGCTGGAGACGGAAGATCCATCCAGGCGCAATGTTGTCTTCATTCTCGCCGTAATGCTGGAGCGCAACAAGCTGCTTGCGGAACGTGATGTGCAGAAGAAGGACGACGGAACATGGCTTCGCGTCTACGAGCATCGAAAGACTGGTGAGACATTCGTTATTCCTGATCCGCGTCTCCGGCTGGAAGAACTCGAGAAGGTCCAGGTCGAGGTGATCACGCTGCTCGGTGGCAAACCACCGGCAACGGCGGGACAGGGGACTAGTGGGGCCGGGGATGGTTCGGACGGTAATGTGCCGGCAGATGCACAGGCGGACGAGGATGTCGGTGAGGAAGAGGAGGATGAAGTGAAAGACGCAGACCTCGAAGAGGATGAACGGGAAGAGGACGAAGACGAAGAAGACGACGACGATGGCGACGAAGAAGACGAATTTGACGAAGACGAGGATGATGACGAAGAAGACCCTGATGAGGATGAAGACGAGGAAGACGACGACGACGACGAAGAAGAGTAAATAGTCATGCTGGATCTTAGCGTCCATGGCGGGATGGTTTTCGACGGGCGCGGCGGGGAAGCCGTCCGGGCGGATATCGGAATAGAGGGTGACAGGATTGCCGCCGTGGGTGATCTGTCGCTGGCAGAAGCCCGTTTCTGTGTGGACGCTTCGGGTCGCAATGTTTGTCCCGGTTTCGTTGATGTGCATTCGCATTCCGATGCCTACCTGTTGATTGAGCCTTCCGCTCCGAGCAAGATTCACCAGGGAGTTACGACCGAGGTTGTGGGCAACTGTGGCGCCTCGGCCGCTCCCAGGACGGAGCGCAACCGGATGCCGTCGGACTGGCTGGAGCACAAGTACCCTGGTACGTGGCAGAGTTTTGCCGAGTACCGGACCCTCCTGGAGAAGGTCAAACCGGCCGTCAATGCGGTGCTGCTTGTCGGGCACAACACCCTTCGGGGTGGTGTGCTTGGATACGAAAACCGTGCGGCAACTGCGGACGAACGTCGCCAGATGCTCGCCCTCCTGCAGAAGTCCCTGGACGAGGGCGCGCGGGGAATGAGCACAGGGTTGATCTACTCTCCCGGGATGTTCACCCCGCCGGAAGAGATCGTGGAGCTGGCCAGGGCCGTTGCTGCAAGGCATGGCACGTATGCCACGCACATGCGGAATGAGGGGCCGAAGCTGATAGAAGCCATTGACGAGGCGCTTGCCCTGGGTCGCGAGTCCGGTGTAAGCGTGCAGATATCGCACCTGAAGACTTCCGGCGAGGGAAACTGGCATCTCATCGATGCCGCCCTTGACCGACTCCGCAAGGCGCGGGCAGGTGGTGTTGCTGTAGCCGCCGACCGCTATCCGTATATGGCCGGTAATACCGACCTTGATGTTGTTTTTCCTGCATGGGCGGCAGAGGGCGGCAGGGATGTAATCATGGCCCGGCTTCGCGACCCCGGCCAGAGACAGAAGCTTGTCCGTGACATGCGCGACAGCCGTCCCGACGACGCATGGAAAGGCGTTGTTATAGGCTCCGTTGCAGCGAAACAGTACGCGCGTTTCCGCGGTCAGCCGCTGGTGGCGGTGGCAAAGGAACTGGGCATGCATCCTGTCGAAGCCATCGTGACCCTGGTAGAGGCTGACAATCTGAAGACCATGGCCTTCTTCTTTGGCATGAGCGAGGAGAACATGAAGAGAATCTTCGCCGAGCCGTATGTGATGGTTGGCTCGGATGCGTCGATTCGTTGCCCCACCGGTCCCCTCAGCAAGGACTACCCGCATCCGAGGGCGTATGGCACTTTCCCGAGATTCCTGCGGATGTCGCTGGAGGGCGAAACGGTTCCGCTACCGGAAGCAGTCAGGAAGATGACCGCACTCCCGGCGGAGAAGTTCGGCTTGCGCGACCGGGGCCGCCTGGAGAAGGGCATGAAAGCCGATATTGTTGTGTTCGATCCGGACAAAGTGCGCGATACCGCCACGTATGCCGATCCGCACCAGTTTGCGGCCGGCATAGACCATGTTATTGTCAACGGGATCGTGACGCTGAAGGACGGGAAGCTAACCGGTCAGCGCGGAGGAAGGGTGCTATGAAACTCCTGGTAACAGGTGGAGCCGGCTATATCGGCAGTCATACCTGTGTGGAGCTGTCAGGGGCGGGACATGAACTGGTTGTCGTGGACAATCTGTCCAACAGCAGCGAGGAGTCGCTGAAACGCGTGCAGGCGATCACCGGTCGGGCCATTGTCTTTCACAAGGTTGACCTTCTCGACAGGCGGGGACTTGAGGACATCTTCCGGAATAACAAGATAGAGGCGGTGATCCATTTCGCCGGGTTGAAGGCTGTGGGCGAATCTGTTTCAGTCCCCTTGCGTTACTATCACAACAACATCACGGGGACGCTTGTGTTGTGCGAGGTGATGGCGGCCGCCGGGGTAAAGAACATCGTGTTCAGTTCGTCCGCTACCGTGTACGGGGACCCGTCGCGTATGCCGATTACCGAGGATTTTCCGTTGTCAGCCACGAATCCCTACGGACGGACAAAGCTGATGATAGAAGAGATTCTTCGCGATCTGAACAAGGCCGACCGGGAATGGAACACCGTGATCCTCCGGTACTTCAATCCCGTGGGGGCGCATGTTTCCGGCAGGATCGGGGAGGATCCGCGCGGCATACCCAACAATCTCGTGCCATATGTTTCACAGGTGGCGGTGGGGAAGCTCAAGGAATTGTCTGTCTTCGGCGACGACTACAGGACGCGAGACGGTACGGGCGTTCGCGACTACATCCACGTGGTTGACCTGGCGCTGGGGCACTTGAGCGCTTTGGAGCGGTTCAAATGCGAGCCGGCTGTTTCCGTGTATAATCTCGGAACAGGACGCGGGTACAGCGTGCTCGAGGTTATACGGGCTTTTGAGAAGGCGTCAGGCCGGAAGGTGCCGTACCGGCTTGTGGCGCGACGACCGGGTGACATTGCCGAGTGCTATGCCGATCCGGCGAAAGCCAACCGCGAACTGGGTTGGAGCGCGGAGCGGGGCATTGAGCAGATGTGCGCCGACGCCTGGCGCTGGCAATCCACAAACCCTGATGGTTACGGCAAGGTCTCCTGATCCGTTCCGGTCGGTACTGCCATGTTACGCCACTCTTTCTGCCATGTTCCAGGCATAGGGCCAAAGACCGAGCGGGCCTTGTGGAGTTCCGGCATCAGGTCTTGGGAAGACTTGCGTGACGAAACGAGATCCGCCCAATTGGGCGCGGCGCGCCGGGCACGGCTTCGTGCCTTCATCGATGAATCGGAGGATCGGCTTGCCTGTGCCGATGCGCGTTACTTCGCCGAACGGCTGCCGCCTGCGCAGCACTGGCGGCTGTTCCCGACATTCCGCGACAGGTATGCCTGTCTCGATATCGAAACCACTGGATTGGGCGGATATGGCGATCACGTGACCGTTATGTCGCTCTACGACGGGCGTGAACTGCGGCACTATACATGGGACGAGAATCTTGAGGCGTTCCAGTCAGATGTAGACAAGTACCTGTTGCTCGTGACGTTCAACGGCAAGGGATTTGACGTGCCCTTCCTGCGCAACTGCCACGGCATGGTTCTTGACCAGGCACATATTGACCTCAGGTACGTGTTGCGCAGCGCCGGTATCAGCGGCGGCCTGAAGGCGTGCGAACAGAAGATGGGCCTGCAGCGCGGTCCCCTTGATGGAGTGGACGGGTACTGGGCGGTGCTCCTGTGGGACGAGTTCCAGCGAAACAGTAACCACAAGGCGCTGGAAACACTGCTGGCATACAACATTACCGACACGGTCAACCTTGTCCGGCTGATGTACGAAGCTTACAACCTGAAACTGCGCGGTACTCCCTTTGAGGCGGAGAAACTCCCGGTGCCCGAGGGGCAGCCGGCAATCCCGTTCACGGCAGACCAGGGAGTGCTCGAGAAGATTCGCGCCAGGCTGCATCATGCCGGTTTCGGTTGAGAAGCGTCTTTCGGGACAAGCAAAGTTGCTTGTTTGCGGTGCCAAAATGAAATACTGGTTCATGCCATGAGCGCGCCAATCATCATCCTGGTGGTACTGGCCTTCATTGCCATAGATGCCGCAACGCTGTTCTTTGTATTCCGTCGCCTGAAGGAACAGGCAACAAGGAACAATGCCAACTGGAAGTGGCTGGCGGAGCGGATGGGACTGCAGGTGGAAGGCGGGCAGCAGGTTTACCCGACCGTCAACTGGCTTGCGTTTCTCACCACACCCGTGGTTCTGAGTGGGCAGTATCGCGGGCACACGATGCGGCTGTACGTGGTCTGGGAGGGCAGTGGAAGGTCCAGGACGCGGCACTACATCGCACAGATCACCGGGCCGAATGCACGTGGCCTGAGATTCGAGTGCGCCCGCCCGCAGGGGTTCTTTTCCCGGAACCGCATGAAGCTGGCGGAGGTCAAAACCGGAAACTCCGCTTTTGACGGAGCCTGTCAGACCTGGTCAAACGACCCGGCATTCCTCAAAGTCGCACTGCTTCCTGAGCTGCAGAATCGGGTGCAGGAGTTGTGGAAAGGCCGTAAGTCGGTCGCGGGTTTCCGCCTTGATGGTGAGGCGTTGCTCTATGACTGCGTCGAGCCCGAACTGAGTGATACGCTCCGGGAAGACCTCGTGAAAGCGGCGGACATCCTCTGCGAACTCCGCGGGATCGCAATGTTCTACAACCGTTGACTGGATTCGGGCGCCTCGCCCGCATCGGCAATCGGCTCCATGAGGCGCTGTATCAACTCAAGATGCTTGTATGGCAGGCGTCTGCGCTGGTACCAGCGCCTGGCAATCGCAAGAAGTTCCTGCCAGTCATTGGCGGAGGGCTTGGACTCGTAGTCCCATCTCTCCTCGTCGGAACGGTGGAACTGCCACTTTATCTGCCTTTCGCCGACAAAGCTGACGCGGATCTCGCGTTTCACTCCGTCTTCAAGCCGCTCCGACCAGCCGATGGGCTTTCTCATGACACGCTCCAACAGGCCCACGTGCCGCTGGGAACGGGCATGGCACCCGGTCCACCCTTGAGTGTCATCTCGCCGTGCTCTGTACGGCCGGTGGTCCCGGCGGCAGATTGCAACAGGTTGTGCAGGACCAGTGGTGTAAACGCGGGCGTGTGGCAGCTCAGCAGCACGAAGAGGGGTTGGTCGGTCAGCAGTGAGAAACACTGTTTCAGTGTTCCTGTCAGGTCCGACTCGATCTTGTAGACCTCACCCGATTTCCCGCGTCCGAACGAAGGAGGGTCCAGGACGACGGCGTCATAGCGGGTTCCGCGCCTGATCTCCCTGCCGAGGAACCTGGTCACATCCTCAACTATCCAGCGGATCGGGTGGTCGGTGAGGCGGTTCAGCGCGGCATTTTCGCGGGCACGGGCTACCATGCCTTTGGACGCGTCAAGATGGCACACGGTCGCTCCGCCCTGGGCAGCGGCGATTGTTGCACCGCCGGAGTATGCGAACAGGTTAAGGACAGATGCCACTTTCCGCACGCGGACGGCCTCCCGGATACGTCGCCACGCATCCTTCTGTTCGGGGAATATGCCAAGGTGCCCGAAATCGGTCGTAGAGAGCTTGAACACTACTTCTTCGACGGTGATGTTCCAGCTCTCGGGGAGGCAGTTACGAACAGTCCAAACGTGTCCATCTTCGCGGTCAAATGAAGCATCGGCCTTTTCCCAGGCTATGTGAGGCAATCGCGGTTCCCACACGGCGGCAGGGCATGGCCGGGCAAGGGTTACAGGGCCGAACCGCTCCAGTTTGCGCCCGCGGCCGCTGTCGAGAAGCTCGTAATCATTAGACTGCGACTGCATGCGAAGAGAATACGGTGTCAGGTGTCGGGTGTCAGGTCGGAAGTTGCATATCCCGCATCTTCTCTTTCCTGTAATAGCCGCGCCGGCCCGCATCGCTTCGCAAAGCGATGCAGGCGGCGCTATTACTGCAGGGCGTGCTGGTTACGCGATTGACCGCCCGAAATGGAAGTCGGATGATGATGGCGTGACAGTTCAACAGGCACAGAAAGCACTTGAGATCATCGACCTGGGACGGAAGCCGTATGGCGAGGCCCTGCGGATCCAGGAAGAACGGGTGGGGCAGTGCCACGACGGCAAAGTGCCGGATGCGCTGTTCCTTGTCGAACATGATCCGGTCTACACGCTGGGAAGGAATGCTTCGCAGGCAGAAGTCCTTCTCTCGGAAGCGGAATGCCGCGCGAAGGGCGTCGAGGTAATCAGGACAACCCGTGGCGGAAAGGTGACATTCCATGGCCCGGGGCAGCTTGTCGGGTATCCAATCATCAGGCTTGGAACCAACGCTCGCGAGGCGGTTCGCTATGTCGGGATGCTGGAGGATGTGCTTGTTCGTGTTCTTGATGAATTCGGTCTCAAGGCGACGGGGGATAAACACAATCGCGGCGTGTGGGTTGGTAACGAAAAGATTGCCGCGCTTGGCGTGCGCATCACTGGTGGGGTAACCATGCACGGTTTTGCCCTGAACGTACGCGTCGATCTGTCTTTCTATGGAGGCATTGTTCCGTGCGGCATCAAGGACAGAGGCGTGACCTCCATGCACAGGTCTGTGCAGGATATCTCAGTGGATAAGGTGAAACCGGTCGTCGTGAGGCAGTTCCGCGAGGTGTTTAGATATGGCCAATAGAGCACACGCAGGGCAGGGCGCCAGGTCTCTCCCGAAGCCCCCGTGGATCAAGGTCCGGATCGGACAAGGACCGGGATATGCCCGCGTTGCCCGCATCCTCCGTGAGACGCGGCTGCATACGGTATGCGAAGAAGCGCTCTGTCCGAACAAGGGGCAGTGCTGGGAACACGGACGGGCCACGATCCTGATCCTTGGCGACGCATGTACCAGGTCATGCGGTTTCTGTCACGTTTCCTCGAAACGTCCGCTGCCGTGCGATGCCGATGAGCCAACCCGCGTAGCAGAGGCGGTAAAGACCACCGGGCTGACCGATGTTGTCATAACGTCGGTGACGCGCGACGATCTGCCTGATGGCGGCGCGGCGCACTGGGCCGAGACAGTACGGCGCGTACATGAGGCGGTGCCGGGTATTCTGGTGGAAGTGCTGATACCTGACTTTGGCGGGGCGCCAGAATCACTGCAAAAGGTGATAGAGGCAAAGCCCGATGTGCTGGGACACAACCTTGAAACAGTTCCCTCTCTTTACGCCACAGCGCGGCCGGAGGCTGATTATGAGCGATCGCTCTCCGTTCTGAGGCTGTCAGCCGGGAAGGGCATGATCACCAAGACAGCATTGATGGTCGGGCTGGGGGAATCAGCCGACGAGGTGATGGCGGTGATGCGCGATGCCCGCAAGGCCGGTTGCGATATCATCTCTATCGGACAGTACCTGCAACCCACCAGTGGGCATCTGCCGGTGGTTCGCTACGTAGACCCGGCGGAGTTTGCCGAATTCCGGCGCCAAGGGATGGAGATGGGGTTTGGCGTTGTCGTATCGGCGCCGCTGGTGAGAAGCTCGTTCCATTCGGATGAGCAGGATGCGTTCGTGAGGAAGAGGACTTCCCCCTGAATTCCATTGAAATGACGCGTGTGAATGTGTAGGTAACGCGCACACAGGAGACCCGACATGTCTTACGAAGCTGGCTGGGCGGTAATGAACCTCGAGAGGCCCAAACAGGTTCCTCGCACCGAGTACTCGGCGGAGGGGCACTGGGACCTGGTTACCGCCGTTACCGGAATCAAGGTGACCGTTGACAGTCCGGCGGAACTGCAGGCGCAGGCACAGGAAAAGTTTGTCGGTCCGGAAGGCTGGGATTTCTCCTTCTTCTGGAACACGTTGATCGGGTGGGGTGAATTTCCTGAGTACCACACCAGCATGGGCCACGCTGTGTACGCGGCGGGCGGCGTCGATTTCAACACGAACATACAGTCGCCGTTCAAGACTCCTGAGGAAGTGCTGGCTTTTGACCCGCTTGAGAAGCTCGGTCCGAGAAACAAGAATGAGTTGAAGAAGCGGTTTGAGGAACACTACAAGGCGGCATGCAGGGCACGCCCGGGCGGGGTAAACATGAGCGGCGTCTACATCACATGCATCTCCGGGCTGCTTGACCTGTTCGGCTGGGACCTGTTGCTGCTGGCCATGGGAACCGATGCTGAGAAGTTCGGCCGTCTGACCAACAGGTATGCGAAGTGGATACAGCAGTATTTCGATGCGCTGGCCGAGTCCAATGTTCCGGTGGTGATGATCCATGACGACATGGTATGGACCGAGGGTGCCATATTCCCTCCTGCCTGGTACCGGAAGTATGTGTTTCCCAATTTCAAGCGTTACATGAAACCGCTGCGCGACAGCGGCAAGAAGATCATGTTTACGTCTGACGGCAACTACTCCGAGTTCATAGACGACATTGCCGCCTGCGGCGTGCACGGGTTCGTCATGGAACCGACCACGGACATGAAGTATATCGCTGAGAAATACGGCAAGACTCATGTGTTCATCGGTAACGCAGATACGAGGATCCTGTTGTCCGGCCCGAGGTCGGCGATAAAGACCGAAGTGGAAAGATGCATGGCGATAGGAAAGCCCTGTCCCGGTTTCATGATGGCGGTGGGCAATCATATTCCGTCAAACACACCGGTTGAGAACGCGGTCTACTACAACGAGATCTACCTTAAACTGCGTAATCGTTGACCGGCCGGAGATCCTGCATGGCGATCGAAAGACTTGATCTTGCGTCGTTTCCGAAGTGGGCGGAGAAGCTGAGGCGTCCGTTCCAGGCCCGCTACTTCGCCATGTACTCGAGCGTCTTCGGCGGGATAGTTACCGACCCGGTGCTCATGCTGGTCCCTATTGATGACCACATGGTCCACAGGGGCGACGGTGTGTTCGAGACCTTCAAGTGTGTGAATGGATACTTCTACAATCTGCAGGCACACCTTGACAGGCTGGAGAACTCCGCGAAAGAACTGGGCTTCGTCCTTCCGTTTCCCATGGTAGGCCTGAAGGATATTGTAGTTGAGACGGCAAAAGCGGGAGACAGGCGCGACTGCCTTGTCCGGATCCTGCTCTCGCGCGGCCCGGGCAGTTTCGGCGTCAGCCCGTACGAGTGTCCCGCTGTCCAGGTCTATGTAGCGGTGACCGAGTTGAAGCGGCCTTTCATGGAACTGCATCCGGGTGGCGCCCGGCTGAAGACAAGCACCATCAAGGCGAAGCCGGCGTTCTATGCAGGGATCAAGAACTGCAACTACCTTCCCAACGTGCTCATGGCCAAGGAAGCCGCGGACGCCCGCGTGGATTTCGGCGTATCCTATGATGACAAGGGATTCCTGGCCGAAGGAGCCACGGAGAACATCGGCATAGTGACACGGGATCGCAAGTTGCTTTTCCCCGAGCTTGGCGGGATCCTTCGTGGCACCACCATGATGCGCGTGGCGGAACTTGCCGAGGCGCTGGTGGATGACGGGACCCTGCGCGAGGTGGCTTTCCATCGTGTGACACGCGATGACGTCCGGGCCGCTGCCGAAGTGCTCGTTGTAGGCACTACTCCGAACGTGACCTTTGCCTGCGAATACGACGGCAGGAAGGTGGGGGACGGGTCACCCGGCCCCGTATACGCCGCCCTGAGCCGTCTGCTGATCGAGGACATTGCCTCCAACCGTGCTCTCCAGACGGCCGTGTTCTAGGCCGGACCGATTCAATTCAGGACGTCGGTGGCTGATTGACTCCTATGAACGCCGCATGTTGTGACAGGACGGGAATGAGGCCGAACCCGGATTCACCACGGAGACACGGAGGCACGGAGAAGGACAGGGCACGGAGGCTCGCACAAGGCACTCGGTCCCGCCGCGGGACCGAGTGCCTTGTGCGAGTCGGTTCTCTTGTAGAGAAAGAGGAGCGATGTCTGGCCCTCCTCCTCCTCCCAAACAGACGCGAGACAACGGCGGACAGGTCCGCGTCTTCACGGGACTGTCCGCCGTTGTCGAGCCCTCGATTGCTTCCCTCTCCGTGCCTCTGTGCCTCCGTGGTGAGTTTGTGGCAAATTCACTTGAGGGAGAATTGATGTTCGAATCGCTCACGCTTCGAAACCGCGCATTTACGCCGGCATTGTTCTGCGCGCCGATGGCTGGCGTTACGCACAGCGCCTTCCGAAGGCTCGTTGCGGAGTTCGGGGGCTATGGAGCGCTGTTTACCGAGATGCTCTCGGCAAAGGCTGTACTCAGGGAAACATTCGAGAATTCCCCGTACGTCCGGCGCAGGCCGTTGGAGGGGCCGGTCTTCTACCAGATCCTGCTCGGCGATACCGTCAAACTTGATGCGATCATGGAACGCATCAGGTCCTACGAGCCGGCCGGTGTGGATGTGAACCTTGCCTGCTCCGAATGGGCTGTCCGGGCGCAGGGATCCGGTTCGGCGCTGTTCGAGGACATGGGTCGCATGCAGCGGGTGTTGGCGGCAGTCCGTGCGGGATTCGACGGTCCGCTAACGGTGAAGATCCGGCTTGGAAATGAAGATGCGGACTGGCAGGCGGAGTTCTCAAAGCGTGTCGGCGTGATACGGGAATGCGGCGTGGACGCCGTGGTCCTGCACCCGCGGTTCATCGGGCAGAAACTCAGGCGGCATGCCCGGCACGATCTTCTCGCATGGGCATCGGGCGAAATCGGGCTGCCGCTGATCGTCAGCGGCGATGTGACGGGACCGGAAATTGTTGAAACGCGAAACGAGGCCTTCTCCAGTGCCGCAGGCCTGATGATAGGGCGCATGGTTGCGACACGGCCCTGGTTCTTTGCCGTGTGGCAGGGGAAGAAGCCGGCGATCGACCACGGGGCCCTGTGGATGCGTTTTGTGGACTATGTTGTCGAGGACTTCAGGCCGGAACTGCGCCTGTCGCGTGTCAAGATGTTCACTGAATATTTCTCGCGCAACTTCGTGTTCGGGCACACACTGTTCACGCGTGTGCAGAGCTCGCACAGCGTTGAAGAAGCGCGGCAACGTGCAGCGGACTTCTTTGCCAGTAACCCGGCAATCGATGATCGCCCGCACGTTCTCGGGATCAGTTGAGAGGGCAGATGGCGATCTGTGCCGTATAAGGAGGAACGCATGCAAGCGGAACTGAGAGACAGCCTGGAGAACCTCCATCCCGATTCGATCCACGGCAAGCCCCTGTGCCGGGCACTGACAATGGACGTTGCGCGGGGCGGCACGGCAGCGGTCCACGTCTTCCTGACGGGCCTTGCGCCCGGCGATGTCAGGTGCCGTGTCCGGGAAGGAGGACGTGATGTCAGAGAGACCAGGCTGTTCCGGCTGATTGACGTGCCTGTCGAAGATAACACCGGCCTTGTTGGTTTCACGGAAGGAAGTACGGGCATGCACCGGAACGCGCCAAACCCGTATGTGATCCGGCGTGCGCCGTTCAGGACCTACGATGCCATGGAACCGGTCAAGGGTTCTGTCCGGGTTGCCGATCCGGTCCTGGCCCTGCGCGTGCATGTTCCGATTCCGCGCAGCGGACGTATCGGGACACGTTCACTGGTGATAACGGTCGTGGCCGGACGCGAGTGCGCGTCACTGCGGTTTGGCGTCCGCGTGCACAAGGCGGTCATTCCGGCAGTTGGCCGGGAGTCGTTCGCCGTGACGAACTGGTTCAGCTACGAGAACATAGCCACGCGCCATGGTTTGAAGATCTGGAGCGAGCCTTACTGGAAAATGCTGGGACAATATGCCCGCCTGATGGCGTATGGACGCCAGAACACGTTCTGGGTTCCGCTATCGTGCGTATTCACGCTGAAGGCGGGGAGCCTGGTTCTTGACCGGGCAAGGCTGCGGCGGATAGTGGCCACGTTCACGCGTGCAGGTCTGTATTTCATTGAAGGCGGGCATGTCGCGGGACGCACGGGCGGGAAATGGGAGGCAAAGACATTTGACGTCGTGATTGCGGGTGTGCGAGCCACGGAACCGGATGGTAACAGGCACCTCTCGGCGATCGGACGGCAATTGATGGAGGAGATCAACCGCAACGGCTGGCGCGAACGATGGATCCAGCACGTGACCGACGAGCCAACGGCCAGCAACTCAGCCGACTACCGCATCCTTACGGGGATGGTGCGGAAAGTGATGCCGGGCCTGCCGATTCTCGACGCGACCATGGACCCGGCTCTTGTCGGGTCAGTGGATATCTGGTGTCCGCAGGTGCAGGAGTACCAGCGTCACCGCGCGGCGTTCGAAGCCCAGCGGCGACTCGGCGACAAGGTCTTGTACTACACATGCTGCTTCCCCGGCGGGCGCTGGCTGAATCGCCTGCTGGACCAGGAACTGCTCCGGCCGGCTTTGCTTGGCTGGGCAGGGGCGCTTTTCGGGCTGGATGGGTTCCTGCACTGGGGTTTCAACCACTATCGCAAGGAACAGGATCCGTTCAAAAAGAATGTCCTGGAAAAGTGGGGCGGAGGTGCCAACGCGTTACCGCCTGGCGACACGCACATCGCCTATCCGGGCCGTGATGCGCCATGGTCGAGCCTCCGGCTGGAGTCACACAGGGAGGGATTCGAGGACTGCGAGCTTCTGCGACAACTCCATGTGCGAAACCGGCGTCTGGCCTCCGGTATTGCCCGCAAGGCGCTGCGCGGCTTTGATGATTACGTCAAAACCGTGCGGCCGTTTCGGGCCGCACGCCGTGCCCTCCTGACCGCGTAGCGGCCGCGGGGATCTACCTCACGGCGATCTCGGCCCAGGCGATGGTGCCACTGCGGCTTTCCGAGAAGCACTCGATGGCGTTACGGTTGTCGTGAAGGACACCCGGCGGGACCGAAAACGCGAACCGGGTACCCACCAGTGGGGGAAACTCGGCCGGGAAACCGCTATCCTCAATGTGGGAACATGGCGTCCCGTTGACCCGTACCTCAACGTCACAGGGGTCCGCCGGCGGGTTACAGTCGCGCGCAAACCCTATCACGACACATGCCTGCTGCCCGCCGGACGGCGCTGGACCGATGCAGGGGCAGAATGTAGGCGTGTTGTGGCCGTAGCGGCCGGCGGCTCCAGGTTCGTAGAGGAAAGACGTGGGCAGGATAGCAAATTCCGGTTCGCCCGGCCCGGTAATCTCGCGGTATCCAACCGGATGCCGCCGCGGCAACTCTCGCAAACAGTCTTTGTCGCCGAGTTCAGTCATCAGCTGCAGAAGGTCCGTAGTCCTGTCAGGGTTGGTGCACTCCCAGTAGCAGAAATTGAAGAGGTATGTGCGCTCGATGCCGCGGTGATATGCCGCCAGAGCGGCCCCGCGGAGAATCTCCCGGGTAACCGGCATCGTTCCCTTGCGCGTGTGCGCAATGTGGAACGGGCGAAACGGACTGCGCGTGAAACAGAGGCCCAGTGTGACGCCGGCAGGGGCTGTTACTGCCTTCCAGAGCTCAACGGGCGGATCGGGAGATACTGCTTCCAGGAACTGGGACAGTACCACGTGGTCTACCAGTCCCTCCGCTATCCAGCGGAAGGCATCAAACCCCATCCGCACGCACGTCTCAGGGTTCTCCGGCAGCCGGACGCCGACCCGCACCCGGTGCCCCGTTCGCTTTGCAGCCTTTCCGGCCAGTCCTTTCACTTCACGGTGGAAATCGGTAAGTATCGTCAGGCCGTCCTGTTCGGAACCGGGGCGGAAGCACTGCGGGTTACGGACCCAGTCCAGCTCAATGCCGTCGAAATCGTAGCGTTCACACAACTCCCGTATCAGGGCGAGGAAGTGTTGCCGCACCTCGGGCCGGGTGTAGTCGTACTGGTTGTCGGTCCACCATTCGTAGCGGTAAGGACGCCGCCAGAAATCAGGATGGCTCCGCCAAAACTCCGAATGCCAGAACGAAGCAAGCTTGTCGTTCTCGTGCCAGTCGTTCATGCGGACCGTGAGCCACGACTCAATCCCATGCTTCCGGCAGCGCGCGAGCCAGCGGGTGAACTGATCGACGCCGTGTTTTGACAGGAGATGATGGTGGTGGGGCCAGAGGCGGGCTGAACCGGGGCGAAGAACACGGTGTTCGGGGGGCAACCAGGCAAGGGCGGGCTGATCGGGGGGACCGTCGGGATCGTATCCCTGCCATAGCGGTTCCCATGCCTTACTGTCGAACAGGGCCCGCTTCACATTGGTGCAGAAGAACAGCGCGCCCACGCCCTGGCTCTGTGCATAGGTTTCAACGAGACGATCCACGCCCTCGGCCGTCATGTCGGAGGCCGGATGGGAGCAGTAGAAATGGTTATTGTCCTCGTTGAGGCAGGTGCTGCCGCGGGCCGCATTGTCCGGACGACCTTTCACATTCCCTTTACCGCTGCTTCACGGGCACGCCAGTAGAAAACGCTCCGCGAAACAAGCCGATCGAGCAGCGCAGTATCAGGGTGGCCGTGCATCGCCGGGTAAGGGTCCCCGCCGGGACCGAGCGGTTCCGGCGTGGCAAAGCGGTTTCCGTCAGCGTAACCGATGCAGTAAAGGGCCATTATGATGGCGTCGATGTCCATGGAGCCGTCGCCCAGGGCGCAGCGGTTGGAATCGGCGAGGTGCAGGTTGACGACCTGTTCACCCGCCTTGAGCAGCGTGTCTGCAATGTTCGATTCCTCCACCTGCATATGGTAGACGTCGCCATTGATGTGCCGCACGCCCGGATGATTCACGGCACGTATGTAGCGCTTTGCATCCTCGAACGTGTGAACGAGCGACACCTCCGCTGACCTTATGGGCTCAATTGCCGCGCGGACTTTTGCTTTCAGGAACTCGTCGGCCACCAGCCGGAGCGTATCCACTGACCGCTCTAATTCGCTGGAATCATAGGGCGCGGGACGCCCGACAGCACCAGGTACGACCAGCATGTATGTTCCGCCGACGTCATGGCAAAGGTCGAGCTGCCGCCGGATGTAGTCCACGGCGTTCTGCCGCACGATGCCGGAGTTGCTTGCGAGATCATTCTGGGGACCGAACATGCCGCATATGCCGGCAACTCGGATGTCGTAACGGCCGAGCGTCTTCAGCGTCTCCTTGGAACGGTAACCGAGGTCCTTTCCGTAACGATTGCCATGCAGTTCGATCCATTTCACCCCGAAGCGGTGGAGTCTCCTGGCGGTCTGTTCGAGGGATTCCATCCCGAACCCCCAGTTGCTCCAGGAGAGCTGCAGTTCCTGTTTCTTCAGTTTGGGATTGTGCTTCAAAAGGGTTCGAAACGACTCAACGAGCGTCTTGCGTTTCTTCTCAAAGTTCTGTGATTCCATCTTCGCCTCCTGCTGTTGGTGCCAGTGGTCATACTCGCCAATCCAACAGATCGTATTCAAGGATGATTTGCTTTTGTGGAACAGTTTCGCATTATTGCCGCCCGTGTCATGAAGAAGCCGGCATGTTTACTGATGGTGTTTGTGGACGGCCTGGGCGTCGGATCCAGTGATCCGTCTGTAAACCCCGTCCACAGCGGATGCTGTCCCGTTATCAGTGATCTGTTGAGGCGGCACCGAAGCATCGACGCCTGCCTTGGTGTCCCGGGCCTGCCGCAAAGCGCCACCGGGCAGACGACGCTGCTGACCGGGGTCAATGCCGCCGTCGAAGTTGGCAGGCATGTCGAAGGTTTTCCGGGGCCATCGCTCAGGCGTATAATAGAGGAGCATAATATCTACAAGCAGCTTGCCCGCCAGGGCCGGGTTTCGACCTTTGCGAATGCCTACTTCGTCGATGAAATTGAGGAAGTGACCCGGCGATCGATCCAGTCTGTTACCACCGTGGCGGCAATGAGCGCTTTCGGCCGGGTGAGAGGCAAGGATCTCCTGGCCTCCAACCAGGCCGTTTACCAGGACATCACGCGCGAAGCTCTTGTCGCCAGAGGATACACCGGACCGCTTGTGACGCCCGCTGAAGCCGCTGAGCATCTTGTTGGTATTGCGGCGCAACAGGACCTGACCCTGTTTGAGTATTTCCAGACCGACAGGGCGGGCCACAGCGGCGATCGCAAGTTCGCCACCGCGATCCTGGCTATCCTGGACGCTCTTCTCGGTCAGATCATGACGCATGTTGGCGGCGGGCATATCAGTCTCGTGTTGACCAGCGATCATGGGAACATCGAGAACATGACCACAACGCGACACACGATGGCGCCGGTTCCATTTGTTGCGGAAGGCGGCGAAATCGAATACCTTGCTGGCCGCGTCAAGTCGTTGACCGACGTGACGCCGGCAATCGTGGAGTGGATGGGTCGAGTGTCATCCTGAGCAAGGCGAAGGATCTCCCCGCGGACCACCACGATGAGCGTGTTGCGATGCGGAACGATCAGGCAGGAGCGGGAATGGCGGGGAGATTCCTCTCCCGCCTGCGGCGGGTTCGGAATGACATGAGGAACTGGTAGAGCGAACAGCACAGGAAGGTGACCCATGGGCTTTGAAAGCGGAAGTCTGAGTTTCAGGATGTTCTACGTGCCGGGCGGATTGCCGTCCGACTGTGTGCGCCGGTTTGCAAAGCACGCCGCGCCGCCGATCCAGAAGCTGGGCAGGGAAGCCATTAAAGGCTGGGTATCAGGCAGGCACCTGCTTGATCGGGAGATTGATGAGGACAACGCGTTTGTTGGCGGTTACCTGCGCCTCACGCTCATGAAAGCGGAACGCAAGATACCGGATGCCCTTTTGCGCGCCGAGTGCCGGATCCAGGAACTCGCGGAACTGCGTGCAGAAGGCGGGGCATCGCTGAAGCGGGAACGCAGGGTGGAAATAAAGAAGGAAATCATCGAACGGCTGATGTCCAATATGCCCCCGATGTTGACCGGGATACCGATGGTTTACGATGGCCAGAGCGAGACGCTCTATGCCGGGGCAACGGGCGAGAAACAGACGGATATCCTGGTCCAGGCCGTGAAAGAAGCGGTGGACAAGGCCCCGGTTCCTGTTACTGCGGCTTCAGCGGCAATGCGCAGGAAGAAGGTGAATGTCCGCGACCTTGACCCGACAAGTTTCTCGCCGGAACTTGAAGATGAACTGGCAAGCGACAGCCTGGGGCAGGACTTTCTGACATGGTTGTGGTTCCATTCCGAGGCAGGCGGGGGACTGGTGGATACTGATCGGGGTCAGTTTGCCGTTGCCATCCAGGGCCCGCTTGCGTTTGTGTTGGAGGGGGAAGGGGCTCACGAGACACTGCTGCGCAAGGGAAGTCCGCTGGTCAGCAGCGAAGCCAAAACCGCCCTGTTGAGCGGCAAAAAGCTGATTTCCGCCCGCTTGATAGTGGCGCGTGGCGATGAGCAGTGGGAAGGAACTTTTGATGCGGAGCGATTTGCCTTCCGCAGCCTTAAGGTCCCGAAGGGCCAGCCGCTTGATCCCATCAGCCGGTTCCAGGAACGGATGGTATTGCTCGAAACGTTCCGTGAAGGGTTTTTTGCTTTCTTCGACAGGTTCCTCGTCGACCGTGCGGACGCTGCAAAGTGGAAGCCCGTTCAGAAGAGCATCCACCAGTGGGTTGCCGGGAGAACGACGAAGAGGTAGCTGCCAGTCATCAGTGAACAATTGGCGTGATACGGGTCTGTCAAATGCTGTGGAGGCACAGGCCCTTGCGGAACAAAGTGTTACCCTCGTTGCTTTCGAATTGCTCAATTGAACCGCAGAATATCGAACAAGGAATTGTGAACATAGAAGTCCTGATCTTCCGTCTGCACTTCGATGTTCAGTATTCCTTGTTCTGCGGTTCTGCTGTTCAACCAGAACAGCCGCGAGAAGACGGTACACGTTTGCGGGGAAGGTTTTGGCAGATCGAGGGCTACACGCCTAGTCTGTGCCGCGCTCGTCCTTGAGCAGGGCGTCCAGTCGTTTCCGGACCCTTTTGCTGTCCGGATGTGTCTTCAGGTATTCCTGCATCTGGGCGATGATTTCCTTCTTCGATATCGGGCTGGGGAGCAGCTGCGCGGACTTGAAGATGTCGTGTTTCTGGAAGACACGTATCGCCCATTCAAGGTGATCCGGTTTGCTCACAAGCATCACATGGGAGGGCGCCAGCGAAGCAATGGTGTCGGCGGTCAGCGCCGCATTGTCTTTTGTGGAATGCCCTCGTTCTTCGAGCATCACGACGTTGCTTGAAATGCCCTGGGCCGAGGCCAGGTTCGCCATCATGCGCGCCTCGGATGTCTGTCCCGCCGTTGGTCCACCCGTGAACAGCAGGAGCGTGCCCGGGTGTTCCTTCTGGTAGGCAACGGCTTTGTTTACCCGGGCCACCGTGTCCACGGTGGGCGTTGAATCGTCCAGCGGTTCGTTGCCAAGGACGATCAGCACAGTGTCCCAGTGCCCGGTGCCTGATTGTCCACCTGCATGCAGGATGCCGGAGCACGAAAGAAGCAGGAACAACCCGGCGAAGAAGAAACACTTCTGTTTCATGGCACTGGTCTCGGACGGCTTCCTATCTTACCAGCAAAGGGTTGGTCCAGGCGCGGCGGCCGCGGGCGTCTTCGATCTCGACGTGGACTGAAGCCCAGTCGGCGGGAATGTCAAACTCCGCTTCCGTGAACAGGCTCTCGTCGCGCATGGCGAAGCGGCGTCCGAGCCACGCTGGGCCTACCAGCCAGGCACGTACTACCGGACTTGTCTTTATCCTGACGTGGGTTGTATTTCCCTCGATGGACAGAAAATCGGGTCCCATGGATGAATAGAAGTTGCCGTGCCTGATGGCGTACAGGATCGCGTCGCGCTGGAGGGTTGGCGCGTTGACAACTATCCAGCCGCCGTTCCAGCCGGGATGCGCGTCTGACAGATGAGCATCATCGGCCGCGAATGCGCGGGTGCCCGGGTTATGCAGAAGCATGGCCTGCCAGTAGGCTGCTCCTTCGCCCTTTGCATTGATCCAGTGGCACACGTGGTTATAGACCTCAACACCGTCAAACCCGTGCCGGTTGGCGTCTTCCAGCGAGTTTCCGCACCACAGCGGATGGGCAAGGATGAGCATGGCGCCATGCTCGCGGGCAATCTGCATGGCGGGGACCAGGCCCATCGAGCGATCCATGGGGGGAACACGCCCGAGGCAGACGACGTGGAAGGGAGAGCCTGCCTGGTCTGCGCCGTCAATCTCCATGCCGTCAAGCCACAGGACCGGCGCGTCCCCGCCCGGTTCCTTGGCCGAGTCCGACGCTACCCAGTGATCGGTGTGGAAGAGAAATCGATAGCCGGCACCCGCGTAGAGAGTCGAAATCTTCTCGGGTGACATGCCGCCATCGGACCTGTTGCTGTGGATGTGGGTGTTCCCCTTGTACCACTGTCCGAACGTATCATAGCGGAACTTCGCATGCATGACTTGTCTCCCTCAAGAAAAGGAAATCGCAAGTTGCCACGCAGAGCGAAAGAGCACCAGAAAAATCCGCCGAGAATCCAGGTTCCTGCCGGCCGGAGCATTTTTGTGTGTATTTGCGTGTGCAGTTGACGTATCAACTTTCCGGCAAGGTTACGGAGGGAGCCATGGCGCAGATTGTATTTGATTGTTTTCCCGGCGGGCGGCGCAAAGCACTGGTCATGAGCTATGATGACGGCCAGATCCATGATCGCCGTCTTGTGGAGATATTCAACCGGTACGGTATCCGCGGCACTTTCTGCCTCAACAGCGGGAGGCTGGACCGGGATGGGTATCTTTCGAGCGGCGAGATTGCATCCCTTTTTGCCGGCCATGAGGTCGCGGTCCATACGGTGACGCATCCCTGCCTTACGCATCTGCCGAGGGAGCGGGTGATCGCCGAAGTGATGGACGACCGCCGTGCGCTTGAAAAGCTTGTTGGGTACCCGGTCAGGGGCATGTCCTACCCGGGCGGCGACTACAATGCAGCCGTCACTGATCTTCTCCCTTCACTTGGCATTGCCTACAGCCGCACAGTGGAATCTCCGCCGTCTTTCACGCCACCGGACGATTTCATGCGTTGGCCCATCAGTTGCCATCACGGTTCCTGTATTGAGAAGGGGAAAGCCTTTCTCCAGGTGCCGCCGAAGTGGGGACGCCAGGTGTTTCTTGTCTTCGGCCACAGTTACGAGTTTCCGAAGGCCAACAATTGGGTGCTGATTGAGGAGTTCTGCGTTCTTCTGGGCCGCAATCCGGCAATCTGGTATGCGACACACATAGAGGTGGCCGACTACCTTAAAGCCCTTGAGCAGGTCAGGTCCTCGGTGGACGGAACGATCCTCACCAATCCCACCGGCGCCGAGATCTGGTACAGCGACTGGAGCCGACAGGGCGACGTGTTCGGCTCGATCAAACCGGGCCAGACGGTGCGGCTATAGTGCTGGGATCCTAAGGTCAGACTGGTTGTCCTGATTGTAGGAGCCGAACCACTTGGCCTGCGAAGCGTCTGCGCGGAGCATGGCCGTTCGGCGATTTCCCAAGCCGCTCTGGTCTGCCGTCTGCAATCGCCGCAAAGTGTTGCGGCTCCTACAATCCGGGAAAGACAGAAGGGCCTTCCCGGTGAAACCCTAGTACCTGTACTTCCCGGCCAGTTCGATCATTGCCTGGACCTTTTCGCGCGAAGTCTCCGTCGGCAACATGTCGCCTGCAGCCAGGACATAGCCCCCGCCGACAGCGCCTTCATCGAGGCAACGTCGGGTATCGGCAATAACTTCGTCCAGGGTGCCGTGCGCCAACTTCACGGTGTTGACGCCGCCCATTAGGGCGACACGGTGACCAACCCTCTTCTTTGCGTCGCGCACCTGCACCCCGCCGAGGGGGTCCAGTGGTTCAATGCAGTCGACGCCAGTGTCGGCCATCAATTCGAACAACCTGGTGCTGTTTCCGCATACATGCATGTATATGAGGGGACACTTTGAACCAAGGCGCTCGTGCATCTCGCGAACGAACCGCTGGAAATAGGGAAGGAAGAACACCTTGAACCCTTCCGGACCGACCACCCCGCCGTAGGTGTCCGCTATCATGAATCCATCTATACCGATCTTCGCCAGGGCGAGGGCATTCTGGATCGCGATCTGAAGCGCCTTTTCCTGCGCGTAATGACAGAACTCCGGCTGGTCAAAGAGGTCCATCATCGCGCGTTCCTTGCCCCGCACGAATGTCAGGTACTCGGGCGTGAAAGCGCCGGGGCAGCTTATGACGAAGTAGTCATCCCCGGCCTCCCTTATGATGGCCTTGATCCCGTCGAGCTTCCCGCTGCGCGAGACCTCGTCGGCGGTGGGGACGGGAATGGCGTCGACATCCGCCATCGTGTGCAGTGTAGGTTCTTCTGAAGGCAGGACTCCACCGCCTCCACAAAAGTCAACGCGGTCCAGGGTCTTGCCTGTTTTCGGATCGCGACCGTGCCAGATGCCGTTCACCTGGACGACATCGAGGGGCTCTGGCGGCATCCACGCGCGCAAACCGTCTACCCCGTAGTGCTTAACACACTGGAACGAGAGCTGGTTCATTCGCAGGGGGTTCTTGACCACGTCCAGCAGTGTCTTCTCGAATTCCAATCCGAGTGCGAGCACCGCATGCGGGACACAGATCTGCGGTATAAACGGGACGTGATCCGGCTTGCCGTTTCGCATTGCGATTCTTACGCGTTCCTTGCCTTTCATGGATTGGCTCCTTTCGAAGTTGGGCGTTGGAAGTTCAACGTTCTTCTTTCATGCCTGACATAGTCTCACGCTATTTCACCAGATCCGCGATATCAGCCAATGTATCCATGATGGTATTGATCAACTGGTCGTATGTGCCGTGTTCGCGGATCGTCGAGCTCCATTCAGTCTCCGAACCGGCGAACATGAATGTCGCAGCATCGGCATCGAGGCGGATGTACTGTGACCGGAAACCTGCAAGTGTTTCTGTCAACTTCTTGTTGGCGAGTATCCTACCCACCAGTGGGTCGTCCGCGGAGCAGATCTCCCCGGCACGGAATCCCAGCCGGTGTTTTGGCGGCTGGGGGTCTGACGGTTTCAATGTCGAGTACCCGCTGATCACGTCCAGCCTTGGCACGCCGGTCTTACCGTGTTTGAGGATGATGAAGAAGGAAAGCGGCTGCCCCATGGCGCTGGACAGGAGTCGGTCCAGCGGGCTTCCGACGACCGTACCGACATGTTCGTAGCTGCCGGTCAGGAACCTTCCCACGGGACCGAGTTCGCGGCCGATTTCGCCCATTGCGACCCTTGCGCCCAAGCGGCCCCACACATTACCCGCTTTTGCCGTGAACAGCACCTCGTAGCCCCGGTGCGTTTTGCCGTAGTACTGCAGGCCACCTTCGGTGAGGGTTGTCTCTTTCAGCCCTGTCTTCTCGGTGAAGTCCTGTTGCGCCTTCCGGGCTGCTTCCCGGGGCGAAACACATGAACAGACGGCCAGTGCCAACACGATGGTGAAGCTTGTTGATGCCATGCAGCGTTGAAGTGTCGATGCTGGTTTCAATGAGTGACCTCTGTCCGGAAGACTAACAGGAAGAGAGCTGGCCGCAAAAGAGAGAAAGACGGCTGAATTGACCAGATGAAATGCTGACATATTGATTGACTCATCTGTGTGGTTCTGGTCTGGTCGACATGTAATGAGAATTTGACGTAGCGTGCCCGAAGGCGCACGGGTGGGATCAGGAAAGTCGCCATGAGCCACCAGCCGCATACGCAGTTGCCCGGCAAAAGCCTTTCCAAGCCGTTTCCTTGGAACTCTCCACGCTGTCAACCGGGGGTGCTCTCATGACCGCCCTGCGCCGTTCCTGGCAGCAGCTTGCAGGTTCCACGCGCATCGCCCTCACCGTGTTCCTGGGCCTCGTCGTAACCGTGACCCTGTGGGCCCTCGCCGTGGATACGGACAGCGACGGGATGAGCGATGACTACGAACTCTTCTTCGGCCTCAACCCCACCAACGCGGCAGACGCATCACTCAATTGCGACAGCGATATTCTCACTAACCTGCAGGAGTACTCCCTCTGGTCCGATCCGTTCTCAACCGATACCGACTGCGACGGGTTCCCGGACGGTCTCGACAGCAACGCGCTGAGCAGGGCCTTTATCGGCTGGGGCGATCCCCTGTTCACCTACACGAACGAATACCGCTACACCGGCCCGGATTGGTGGCTCGGCGCGTACAAAGTTGGTGGCCAGTGGACGACGAATGAGCCCTATGCGTGGCACGTGGCTGGCGGCACGAGCACCGCATCGCTCCGCATCGATCTC
>Ga0172371_10000661_pt1 | contig 54121 bp, 41 predicted proteins | sample Lak12m_FD_114543 | JGI IMG/M metagenome (GOLD analysis project Ga0172371, IMG submission 114543) | Freshwater microbial communities from Kabuno Bay, South-Kivu, Congo - kab_022012_12m | ecosystem: Environmental > Aquatic > Freshwater > Lake | place: Democratic Republic of the Congo: South-Kivu... | reverse complement strand
TCCGGGGGCGCAGAAAACCCGAAACCCGCCGCTGTGATGCCATCTCGTACCATCGGAACGGACGGTTGTCAAGAAATGGAGAACGATCATATCAACATTTACCGTAAGGAGGAACTTATGAAGAAAACAAGGGTGTTGATCATCGATGATGAAAAAGAAAATGTCCGCTATTTGACCACTATTTTAGAGGAGAACGGGTTTGACGATATCCACAGCGCATTTGACGGGGAGGAAGGGCTCGCCAAGGTGGCGGAGGTCTCCCCGGGGCTGATTCTGCTGGACCTACGAATGCCCAAGAAAAGCGGCATCTTCGTGTTCAACGAACTCAAGAAGGCATCTGCCTACCAGCATATCCCCGTTATCATTCTCACCGGTGAGGGCGGTTTCCTCAAGCACCTGGCTGAACTGCGGAGCTTTCATGAAGATATCGAATCACTGGGCGAAAAACCCACCGAAGAGGTCTTGAGCCGGTTTATCGACTCTAGGCCCGATGGATTCCTGGAAAAGCCGATCGAGCCCGAGGCCCTCATGGCCGTCATCCGCCGAATCCTCATCACCCTGGACGAGGTGGTGGAAAAACGGTGCAGCGAGGTGAATGCCCTTCGCGCGAGAAAGATCGAGGGAGGGGTCGTCTATCATGGAAAGGCTTTTGACACGGGTGAAAGGAGCCGGTGCAACCTGACTGCCGTCGCGGCCAGGGCGGCCGCAGCGGACGTTTCCCTGCCGGACGGTTTTTCCTGGCGTTCCTCGGACAATCAGAACATCCCCATGACCAAGGTGGATCTGCTTGCCTTTCATGCGGCCGTGACCGATTGGGTCTATGCCAATTACAAGGCCTCCTGGGAGCATAAGGCCGCGCTTCAGTCACTCACAGAGATCGAGGCGGCCGAGGAGTACAACATTCAGAAGGGGTGGCCAAACCACATCTTGGCGTAACGGCGGTCGCCTTGAGAGGGCAACAGGCGGGACCTTGAAAAAGGGCCTGTGCACTGAGATGCTCGAAAGGCGCAGCGAGGATTGGCAAGGTACTGATTAGGGGGGTGCCAGGCGAGACTGTTCCCCCGAATCAATCGCCCTGTCAATCCATTTCATCACGTCTTCCATTGCATATCTGACGCTTTCGTCCTTGGTTAACTGATAGGATGCCGCATTCATAGCCTTCACCTCTTTTAGAAGGACGAGATCCGATGCCCCGCTGAATCGCCCGAGCCCCCGAACGGTTACCCGCAGGAGTTGGACAAGTACCTTTAGCACCTGGCCGCTTTGGGCAAGATGGTAGATCTCCGATTCTGGGTTGCCATACTCTCTGACCGCTCCGAACAGGATACGGTGAGACAGGGCCCCTCCTACGAGGGAAAAGAAGATGTAGCATTCCCTTTCCAGCGAGAGTAGATACCGTATGGGGATGGGCGAACCCAGGTCTATGCCGTTCAGCGTCTCTTTGGCCATTCGGTGAATGGCCCGTATCTTTTTAAATATCGGCTCTTTCTTATCTTCAATAAACAACCCGATGTCTTGAATGACTTCGGGATCGAGCCCATCCCTCACGCGGAGGATCTCCTCCGGGGAGACTTCGATGTCCTTGCGCAGTTCCTTGTTGTACCGTCGAATGAGGAGGTTTGCCAGGATTAGGGCATTCCGGTCTGAAAAGGAGACGTTGTCCGGGGACTTCAGGAAGTCCCCCAGGATGATCCTGAGGGCGCTGGTCCGCTGCTTCATTTGGTCGATTAGGGTGAGGATCGAGTTGAGAAATGCCACCCGGTCTTCCCGCCTTCGAATCTCCTTGAGATAATGCCAGAGGAATTCAAAAACCTTCTGTTCATATCTGGCAAACGCGGGGATATTCTTTTCAAACGCCGGCCTCAGGAACGATCCATTTTCATCGAAGCACCCCTTGAGCAGGTCCACGAGGGCCTTAGCATCCTTGAGTGCAATACCGAAATCCTCGGCGATAGTCTCATAATCCTGAAGGTCGAAGTCGACGGGATGGTGCGTCATCTGCCGCATCTTCTGCCGCGTGCCGAACCGGTGCTTGAAAAAGGCGACCATCCCCTGAAGTCTTTCGTGGACCTTCCACCCTCCTTCAACGGCGCTGCCGGGCGTGCCCTTCTCGGCCCCTTCTCGGATGCTCAGATGTTCAAAAACGTCCTCCGGGACCTCATCCAGCCGTTTTCGCACGCTTCCCAGGACCTCCGCTGCTACCCCTCGGGCGTCCCCGTCAGCCTCGATTCTGTCGAGGAAGTCGGCCACCTGGCCCAGCCGTACTTCCAACGCATCGGCCTCCAGACCAGGGAAATCCGCCCCATAGATGCTCTGCATCAGCATGGCTGCCTTGGTGGGCGAGTCGTTATACTTTTCCAGCGCCAATCGCCCCACGGCCGCCTTTTCGCGGCTGATCACCTCGTCGTCCCTCTCGGCGAACAGCCACCGGGCGTTGTTGATCTCGATGGGCGGCTTCACCAGCTTTTCCCGCAGGTTCTTGAAGGCAAATATGGCCTCATAGGCGCTGGCATAATGACGGAGTGGCGAGGCCTCGTCGGCCTGGGACAACATGCGCGAGATCTTGTCTGCCAGACCTTGAACACTCTCAATGGCCAACCGGTTGACCCCTGCCAGCATGGTCAGGTTGGGATCCGGCCTCTGGTGGGGGTCGAGTACCACCTTCCGAGGGGTCTTGGCGTTGGGGTCTGGAAGGTTCCGATAGAAGGCGGCGCCGGAGGCCCCCACAAGACAGCGACCCAAGGCCTGAAGGCAGAGACGCATATGCTCCCTTGTCTCGTCGGTCCATGTGCCGATGGCGATGCGGCAGGTAGTGATTTCCATGGCTCTGAGCAACTCAAAGGCGCTCGCCAGTCTTCCAGGGAGGTGGGCGGCTCCTACCCCTTTGCGGTTGGCCATGGCCCGGACGATGGAGATGTCCACGGCCACAGGCCCGTAACTGAGGATGTAGTCGATCCCTTGGCCCCCCTTTGCCCCGGGGAGCGAGAGCATGCCGCGAAAACGCAATAGGATCCTGCCGCTGCGATCGGGTATGCGAGACAACTGCGACAGGCACTGAAAGAGTTCATCCATTTCTGGGACCTGCTGTCCGCTCATCCCTGACAGCCCCAGACCCCTGAGGTGTCCGGCCAGCCGAAAGATGAACTCAACCATGAGCGTGCGCCATTCATCCATGCGCGCCTCTTCCTGGCCCAGGGCAGAAGCGAGGTCTCTCCCGGCGGAAGAACCGTGGGGGATGACGCGGGGCGATGTGTCGATGCCACCCAGGGCTTTGTACAGGTCCTGGGCCGTCTCGTCGAGCAGGAACTCTTTTTTCATGACTCGAACAGCGACCTCCCAAAGGGGTGGGGGTTACATGATGACAGGATCGTTAGGATGACCCATGTTGAGACGGTTTTCAATTGCGCATGGCCGCCTTTCCCGAGATGCGACCGATGGTGTTGGCTGGGACCCAGCCCCGGTTTTTGTCAGATACGTGAATGAGGGCCCATGTGTCCTCGGTTCTTTCATGGTGCAGGACGGTCCCCTCGTGAAGCTTGAACAGCACCGTATCGGCTATGTCCGGTCCGGCCAGGGCAGGCACCTCTTTCTGAAGGACGACGGCCCGGTCATCGGTGGCGATGAGGTAGTATTTGAGGCCGAAGGACAGCCCGGAGACAAACCAGATCGATATGGCAATAAGTAAGAGATAATACAACCATTCCGAACGGTTGAAAAGGCGAAAGAGAAGGAGAGACCAGAAAAGTAGGTTGAGGACGGCGAAGGCGCCCAACAGCTCATTCAAACCGAATGCGTCGAGCCAGAAAAATATCGTCTCCACAGATCCGCGGCGATCTTCGATGGCGTCCCGGGCCTGATCCCGTGCATGGGATAAATTGAACCGAAGGTCGGGGTCTCTCGGGGTCAGCAGACGGCCCTGTTCATAGGCCCAGATGGCGTGGCCGAGCTGTCCGGCCTTGAAATACGCGTTTCCCAGGTTGTAATAGACAGGGCCGTCATCCATGCCGGTTTGAAGGAGGCGCCGGTATCCGTCGATGGCCTCCTGGAAGCGGCCCTCCTGGTAGGCCTGGTTGGCCTTTAAAAAGGCCTCCTCCCACCCAGCCTCACCATGGGCATTCGAGAGGGTCGAGAAGCCCGCCACAAGGACGGCTATGGCGAAGCGGATCCGTTTTCTCACTTGAGCTCCCTCTCGATCGCCCGGGCAATTTTCGGGACCTCTTCAGCGTTCAGGGCAGGCACCCGGCTTTTTCCTGCATAGATCGCCCCTTCCGCTTGGTGCAGGAGATCTCGAAGCCTGCCGGCCGTCTCATCACTCACGCCTCTCGATGTCAGGATGGCGGCCGCCTCCTGAGCGGTCAGGGTGGCCAGTCTCAGCCCCAGGCGGTCGTTGATATACTCCCTGAGCGCTGTCATCAGGCCGGTGACGTCCCCGTCCCGGCAATGGCGGCACTGCCGAATGAGACGGCGGAGCGCAAGCCTGGCCCGCTGCGCGGGCAGGGTCCGAATTGATCGGCGTTTGAGCCTCACCCCCGTATATGTGGCCGCATACCCGAAGACCGGCAGGAGAAGGATCGTCCAAAGGAACGCGCTCCCGTCAGGGGACCACGATCGGCTTCCCAGGTGCTTCAGGGAGGTATGAAGGGGGAGGATGTCCCTGCCGACCTCCTGGATCGCCTGCTTTTCGGATTTGTCCCCCCCATTTTCCTGATTGGCTTCTGCCTTCACCACGAGCATCTTTCCCTTTCCCGGAAGGACGGCCAGGGGGTGTTCGCGGCTCTTCAAGGTCCGGTATTCCCCCGCCTTGGGGTCGAAGAAATCGAGAGTAAGGGGGGGAATCGTGTAATCCCCCGGCAGTTCAGCCACAATGGCCCATTTCATAATCTTGGTCCCGGCCAGGCCTTTCGAATCGTTCGCCGGAGCCACTACCGGTTGGTCCGCATAGATCTTGAGCGAATCCAGCGGCGGCATCTTGAGATCGGGAATCCGGTGGATATTGCCCCGGCCGCTCACCTGCACGGTCAGGGTTGCGGATTCCCCCGCCCGTACCTTGGCCGGTGTCAATTCGGAGGCGATGGTGAAGTCGCCCACCAGCCCGCTGAATCCATTCGGCTTTCCCTTTGCGGGCAGGGCCACCACATTCAACTGAAGAGGTTCACTGGATACGCTTACGGGCCGGCCCGTCCTGAAAAAGGGATCCGCGAAAAAGGGGTCGTCAAAAAGTCCTCTCCCGGAAGGTCCTCTGGAGTCAAAGACGGTCATCTCCATCCGGGCGGGATCAATGCGGTACTCCCTCTCTTCGAGGGCCAACAGGGCGTAGGTGACCTCGACGACCTGCCAGGTCTGCCCGTCCAGGACGCCTTGGTACTCGCGAGGCCTGCCCAGTTGTTGGAAGGTTATATGGTCCTGTTCGGGAAGCTGAAGGGAGATGTTGGACGCCCGGGTCCTCAGATAGAGTTTGAGGGTGTAGAGGATCTGCTCCTCCACATAGGCTTTTTTGGCTGAAAGGGTGGCCGTCAGCAGCAGCGGTCTCTTCGCTGAAGGCGTCTGAAGAGCCGCCTTGGCGACGGTCAGAGAGGCCGTATCGCTTTGAAAGGCCTGACCGTCCACCCGAACCCTGGCGGGCCCGATCTGAAAGGTCCCCGATTGGGACGGGGTAATATAAAAGGTAAAGTCGATACCCGAACGGATGCGCCCATTGATGATCTCCACGCGGCTCGAACTCCCTCCGGGGGTCACCTGGAAGGAATCGAGGCCCTCGATGATCGGCGGGGCATCGCATTGCCTGGCCCCTGACACATGAATCTCCATTTGGATGGTGTCCCCGAGGATCGCCTCGGCCCGGTCCATGCTCAATGAGACCGAGACGTCGGCGTAACCCACAAAGGGCGCCATCATGGCCATGAAACATGCCGCGAACAGGACCCCTCTTTTCATCCTACCAATCCTTTCCTGATGCCGTACCCCGCTGCTGTCCCTCCGGCTGTTGAAGCTGGAAGAACTTGGAACGGTCTTCCATCACGTTGTCCAGTAGAGCCTCCGCCTTTCTCCGGTCCATGGTGGAGACAGGCGGGGGACCATTCTCTGCTTTTTCCGCCTCCTCGGGGGTGGCCTCGAGGGGCCTTAATTCCCCCGATAGGTCCTTTGAACCCTCGTCAGGCCGCTGGTCCCGCGCCTGACCGGTCCCTTTCGCTTGATCCTCGCCCTCTTTTTGCTCCGCATCCTTTCCGTGATCGCCCTCTCTGGGCGATTTATTGGAAGTGGGCTTCTCCTCGGACTTTCCCTTTTCCTGATCCTTCTGGGAACCCCCCCCTTCGCCACGGTTCTGGGCAGCGTCCTTTTCTTTCTCTTCTTTTTCCTTTTTTTGTTGTTCCAACCGTTTCAGGGCGATTTCCAGATTGTGCCGCGCATCCTCCTGGTCGGGGGTGATCCGAAGGGCCTGTCGGTAATACTCGGCGGCCGAGGCCGCATCGCCCAGTTGAAGGGAGGCATTTCCCAGGTTATAGGCCGCCCTGAAGCGGATGTCTCTGTCTTCAGCCCTTCGCAGCACGCTCGAAAAAGCGGCCATGGCCCCCTTGTAGTCCCCGGCCTGGTAGTCGGCGCACCCCCGATTGTAACGAAACCGCAGCTCCCTCGGATGATCCATGTCCGATTGGGCGTACATCTTCTGTGCCTCGGCAAACCGGCCCTTCCTGTACAGCTCGTCAGGGTCCTCGGCCCCCAGTGCGGGTGAAACAACCCCAGGGCCGCCGGTCAGGAACAGAAGGAACAGGAGAGTGTTCACCCTCATCGTGGACCGTTTGCCGATTGCCCCTGGCCGCACGCCGTTGCGCCCCATTCCCCCCGGCCGAATGAGTCCTTCGAGGAGCAGGAGAAAAAAAGCAACCATCACGAAGATCGGGAAACGCTCCTCATAGACCTTTATCTTGCCGCTTTTGAGTTCCGCGGCCTTTGTCTTCTGTTTGATTCCATCAAAATAGAGCAGATCCAGATCCAGATCCCCGGCCACCGACCGGACATAGGATCCGCCGGTGGCAGCGGCGATCTCTTTCAGCCCCTCCTCGTCGAGCCTGGAAAGGACCAGTTGTCCCTTGTTGTCCTTCTTGAAACCGCCTTTTCCATCGGCCGAGGGGATGGGGCCCCCGGATGGATCTCCAATCCCGAACACAAAGATCTTGATCCCCTTCCGGGCGGCCTTCCGGGCCGCCTCCAGGCCCCGGCCCTCATTATCCTCGCCGTCCGTGATGAGGAGGATGACCTTGTCGGTCTCGGATGCGGGGTCAAAGGAAGAGATGGCATGGTCAATGGCTGCACCCAGATCCGTCCCCGGTGACGGCGCCATATCCGGGGTCAGGGATGTCAGAAACAGGGTCATGGCCCCGTAGTCCAGGGTCAGGGGGCAGTGGGTAAAGGCGGCCCCTGCAAACGCCACCAGCCCCACACGGTCCCCCTCAAGCACTCGAATCAGGTCCGATATCTCCCGCTTGGCCCTCTCGATCCGGTTGGGCGCCACATCCTCCACCAGCATGCTTCGGGAGACGTCGAGGGCGATGATCATGTCCACCCCTTTCCGACGTACCTCCTGGTAATGGCTGCCCCACCGGGGCCCGGCCCATGCCAGCACCATGAACCCCATGGCCGCCAACAGGCATGCCGATCGCAGGACCTGCCTTTCCTTTTTCATTTCGCCGACCAGACGTTCCAGGAGGGGGGGGTCGGCAAAGCGCGTCAAGGCCTGGGCCCGTCGACGGCTGGACACAATGAGGAGAAGGAAGGTCAGGGGGACCACCCATAGAAAGTGGAGTATCCAGGGGTGCGAGAGGTTCATGGAATCACCCTCAAAAACCAGGTTTTGAGCAGGATTTCCAGGGCCAACAGGATGAGCCCGGGGACAAGGAGCCAGGCATAGAGCTCCTTGAAATGGAAGAATTCTTTGACCTTGATGTCGGTCTTTTCGGCGCGGTCAATGATGTCGTAGATTTCCGCCAGCTCGCGGCTGTCCGCCGCGCGGAAATACCTCCCGCCGCCGGTCTCGGCCACCTTTTTGAGCGTCTCCTCGTCCAGGTCCACCCGCTGGTGCATCACCCGGGTCCCGAACGCCGTCTTGACTCGAAAGGGCGCCGGTCCTTTTCCGCCCACGCCGATGGTATAGATCTTGACGCCTAAAGCCCGAACCGCCTCAGCGGCCGCGAGGGGCGGCACCTCGCCCGTATTGTTGCGGCCGTCTGTGAGAACAATCAGGATTTTGGATTCGGCCTTCAGGTCCTTGAGCCGTTTCCCGGCGACGGCGATGCCCGATCCGATGGCCGTCCGATCCCCTGCCATGCCGATGGTCATTCGCTCCACCAGCCCCAGCAGCAGGCCCTTGTCGATGGTGAGAGGCGACTGGGTAAAGGCCTCTTCCCCGAAGACCACAAGCCCGATCCGATCGGTTTCCCTCTTTTGAATAAAATCGGTGACCACCTTTTTGACCGCAGTCAGGCGGGTGACCGGTTCATCGTCCAGCTTGAAATCGAGGGCCTCCATGGAACCCGAGGTATCCAGGCAGAGCATGATATCCACGCCCGAAGATCGGACATCCCGGGACACGTTGTAGAGCTGGGGCCGGGCCGCGGTCATGACCAGCAGGGCGAGGACACAGCCTCTGAGGATCGTGGGGATCCTGGCCCAGATGCGGCTGCGAGGGTCTGTTATTCGGACCAGTTGCGAGGTCATGGAGTAAGGGATGGCCGCAGGCCGCCGCCAGAGGGCAAAGGCGATCCATCCGGCAACGGCCGCCAGGAGCAAGAGGAGGACCGGGTAGGCAAACCGGAACATCATGATCTCTTCTCCCCCCTTCCCATGATCCGAAGCCAGGGAGGTCTCATGCCCCGAGGGGAGTTGCCCTCGTCTTCATCCGGCCGGTCAAAGACCGCCCCGGTCTCCCGAATATAGGCCAGGGCCGCGTCAATGTCGTCGCCTTTCCTGGCAGCCATCGGTTTCAGGTCCGCGCACTTGACCAGGTCCGCATCCTGGAGCAGGGGGAGGATCTCCCGGTCCTCGGGCGTCTGAATGGCGAGGGCGATCTCCTGGGTGGTATATTCAGCGGCAGGAAATCCCCTGAGTCTTTCCAGATAGCGCCGCAGGATTTCAGAGAACCTGAAATAAAATTCCTTGACCCTGCCTTGTTCGAACAGGCCCTGAGATGCCAGTTCGCGGATCTCTCTCTCGGCCGCGATATGCGGCGGGACCTGGGATCGGAGCCGCGATCCCCTCCCGCTGCGTCTCTGAAGCCAGAGCAATATGCACATCCCTGCTGCGCAGACCGCCAGGCCCCCAAGGACCCACGGCAGGAACTTCATCAGCCCGGAGCGGACCGGGATAATCCCGCGGATCGGCCTCGGTTGAGCCTCTTCAGGACGGACGGTAAGGTTGGAGAGCACCGCCAACTCCACGGGATCAGCCGTCAGCAAGGCCGTCTGGCCTTCCCTGGAAAGGTAGGCCAGGGAGAGGGGGCCTGTCTTGAAAGGACCGAGACGATCCAAGAGGAGCCCGACTCGAATGGTTTCATCGGTTTTTTGAATACCTTCGACCGAGAGACCCTCAAGCCCCTGGATTTGAACTTCAGGTGTCAGATGGGCCCCTTCCGGAAGACGGTAGCTGAGCACCAGGTCCACCCGGCTCCCAACGAGGGCCGAATCCGGTACCAATCGGGCCTCCAACTTTGGTTCCGCGGCGCCGGGGGCTGTTGCCCAGGCCGCCTCGCACCCGAGCAGCAGACAGACCAGAGCCATCCATCGAAAACGGCAGCCCCGCCCCTTTCTCATTGCCGACGCCTCCTCATCTCAAAGAGCCGGGTCAACGGTTCGACGACGGGGCCGTCCGTTTTGAGCTCCACATGATCGACGCCTGCCCGTCTCAGGAGCTCCATCAGGGATGCCCGCTGCACAGCGCGGTAGACCCGCCACCTCTCCCTCAGGCGTCGACTCCGCGTGTCAATGAGGGCGATCTCGCCGGTCTCAGGGTCCCTGAGGGCCGTTATTCCCACCTCGGGAAGGACCTCTTCGGCCGGGTCCGCCACCTGGATGACCGTGAGGTCATGCTTTCTGGCCGTGAGCCGCAGGGTTTTATCGAAACCTGAATCCAGGCAATCGGATATGAGAAAGACGATGGAGTGGCGCTTGGCCACCCGGTTGAGATAGGTCAGGACGGCGCCGATATCCGTCCGCAGGTCGTGGGGTTCGTACGTGAAGACCTCCTTGATCAGGCGCCATACGTGAGAGGCCCCTTTCTTGGGGGGGATATATTTTTCAACCGTGGAGCTGAACAGGATGGCCCCTACCTTGTCATTGGTGCGGATGGCCAGAAAGGCGAGCATCCCGGCCACCTCGGCCAGCAGTTCGCGCTTGAACCGGCCTCTGGTGCCGAAGAGATGGGAGCCGGATAGATCAAGGAGGAGGATGACCGTCAGCTCCCTCTCCTCATGAAAGACCTTGACAAAGGGATGGCCGAACCGGGCCGACACATTCCAGTCGATCGTTCGAATGTCGTCGCCGATCTGATATTCCCTCACCTCGGCAAATTCCATGCCCCGCCCCTTGTAGGCGCTTTCGTACTGGCCTGCAAAGAGGTCGTTGGCCATGCGCCGCGTGGTGAAGTGAAACCGCTGGATCTTTTTGAAGACCGCCTCCGAAAGCATGTCAGGGGACCTCGATCCGCTCCAGTATGATCTTGATCAGGTCATCGGCACATTTCTCTTCGGCCTCGGCCTCGTAGCTCAAAATGATCCGGTGCCGGAGCACATCCGGGGCCATGGACTTGACGTCCTGGGGGGTCACATATCCCCGTCCGCTCAGAAAGGCGTGGGCGCGCGCGGCCATGCCGAGCCAGATGGAGGCCCTGGGCGAGGCCCCGTAGCTGATCATGGGGCCGATATCCAGCCCGAACTGATCGGGCCGGCGGGTGGCTGCGACCAGTCGCACAATGTAATCCAGGATACGGTCCTCCATGTGGATCTGCCTCATGGTCTCCTGGGCGGATCGAATCTGGGCCAGGTCCGTCACGCCTGTGGCCGCGTCGTTCATGCCGGCGTAGACCCTCGTCATCATCTCCTTTTCTTCCTCGGGCGATGGGTAATCCACCTTGATCTTGAGCATGAACCGGTCGATCTGGGCCTCGGGAAGGGGGTAGGTCCCTTCCTGTTCAATCGGATTTTGAGTGGCGAGGACCAGAAAGGGGTGATTCAGTTGAAAGGTGGTCTCCCCAATGGTGATCTGTCGTTCCTGCATCGCCTCCAAAAGGGCGCTCTGAACCTTTGCCGGGGCCCGGTTGATCTCATCCGCAAGGATGATGTTGTGAAAGATCGGCCCTTTCTTGATCTCGAAGGTGCAGGTGTCCGGCCGGTAAAACTGGGTCCCCAAGATATCGGCGGGGAGGAGATCAGGGGTGAATTGGATCCGCTGAAATGTGGTCCGGATCGTGGCGGCGAGGGTCTTCACGGCGGTGGTTTTCGCCAGTCCCGGAAGACCCTCCAGCAGGAGATGGCCGTCGCACAAGAGCCCGATCAGCAGTCTCTCGATGAGGTGCCTCTGACCCACAATCACCTGCTCGATTCCCGCCATGACCTGCCTTACCGCCAGGCTTTCCTTTTCAATCCGCTGCGTGATTTCCTGTATGTCCATTCTTCCGTCTCCTCCTGATGCTATCGGCATGGGGTCTTTGTCTTCAAAGGATTTGCCCTTCCCCCTGTTTGCCAATAAACAATATAACCATATGATATGGTTGATATAAAATGGTTTTCAAGAACAATAAACACGGTTTCGTGACCTGTCAAGGCCGGCCACCGGTGAGAGGAGGCTGAACAGGACATGATCAGCTACCTTTGAATCGAGTCACATGGAAAAAGGGGGGTTCTGCCAGTGGACCGGGATCGAGTCTATCCTTTCTGCAGCAGGCCAAGGGCCGTCTCAACCACGTGCTCGGGGGTGAATCCGAATTCCTTGAAGAGGACCCCGCTCGGGGCCGATGCCCCGAACCGATTCAGGCCGATGACCCTTCCCGAATCCCCCACATAACGCTGCCACCCCAGGGAGACCCCTGCCTCGATGGCAATCCGTGCCTTGATCTCAGGGGGGAGAACCCGAAGGCGATAGCCCTCGTCACCCCTCTCGAACAGCTCCCATGACGGCATGCTCACGACGCGCACCCGGATCCCTTGTTCATCGAGCTTTTCGGCCGCCTGTAGGGCGATCGAAACCTCCGAGCCGGTGGCGATCAGAATGAGTTCGGGAAGGCCGGCAGGGACATCCCGCAGGATGTAGGCCCCTCTGGCCAGGTTGCCGGCTGCGGCATCATGCGTTCGATTCAGGGTGGGGACGTCCTGCCGCGTCAGGGCAAGGGCCACAGGACCGGGCAACCGGAGGGCCTCCTTCCAGGCCTGGGCCGTTTCGTTAGCATCGCAGGGGCGGATCACCGTGAGTCCTGGAATGGCCCTGAGGGCAGCCAACTGTTCTACAGGCTGGTGGGTCGGGCCGTCCTCCCCGAGGCCGATGCTGTCGTGGGTGAAGACATAGATGACCTTGAGTCCCATAAGGGCCGCCAGCCGAATGGCCGGCCGCATGTAATCAGAGAAGATCAGGAAGGTTCCCCCGTAGGGGATCACGCCGCCATGAAGGGCCATGCCGTTCAGGATAGCCCCCATGCCGTGCTCCCGCACCCCGAATCTCAGATTGCGGCCCCCATAGGCGTCTACCTGGAAATCCGGTTCGCCGGCAATCTCCGTTTTGTTGGAGGGGGCCAGGTCGGCAGAGCCGCCGATCAGGTTGGGGATCTGCCGGGCCAGGGCGTTGAGGACCTTGCCCGAGGCCACCCGTGTGGCCATTCCCTTGGGGTCGGCCGGAAAAAGGGGGACCTCCTTTTCCCACCCGTCGGGAAGAATGCCGTTTTGGCGGCGCTCCCATTGGGCCGCGAGGTCTGGAAACGCCTCGGCATAGGAACGGAAGCGCTCTTTCCATAAGTCTTCCTCTTGGGTCCCCTGCTCCACTGCGGTCCTGAACCGATCCCTCACCTGATCAGGGATCCGAAAGGAGGGTTCCGTGGGCCAGCCGAGATTCTCCTTGGTCCGTCGAAGTTCCTCCGGACCCAGGGGCTCCCCATGGGCCGAGGCCTTGTCCATCTTGTTGGGGCTCCCGTACCCGATGTGGGTCCGGACCAGGATGAGGGACGGCCGATCGGTCTCCTGCCGTGCCCTGGCGATGGCCGTCTCGATGGCCTCCAGGTCGTTTCCGTCCGCCACACGTTCCACGTGCCACCCATAGGCCTCAAACCGTCGATCGCGGGCCTCGGTAAAGGTCATATCCGTGGGGCCCTCGATGGAGATATGGTTGTCGTCATAGAGATAGATCAATTTTCCGAGCCCGAGATGGCCCGCCAGGGAGGCCGCCTCGTGGCTGATCCCTTCCATGAGGTCGCCGTCGCTGACGATGCCATAGGTGAAATGACCCACAATCGTGTATCCCGGCCGGTTGAAGCGGGCCGCCAGAAACCGTTCGGCCATGGCCATGCCCACTCCGCTGGCAAACCCCTGGCCCAGGGGGCCGGTCGTGATCTCCACCCCTGGTGTGAGGGGATACTCGGGATGGCCTGGCGTCCGGCTCTTCCACTGGCGGAACGCCTTGAGATCGTCCAACGACAGATCATAGCCGGTCAGGTACAGGAGGCTGTAGAGTAGCATGGACCCGTGTCCGGCAGAGAGGAAGAACCGATCCCTGTCCGGCCATTGGGGATGGCGAGGGTTGTGCCGCAGAAAGCGGGCCCACAAGACATACGCCATGGAGGCCGCCCCCATGGGCATGCCGGGGTGCCCAGACCGGGCCTTCTCCACGCCGTCTGCGGCGAGCATGCGAATGGTGTTAATGCATAACGCATCCAGTTCTGATGTCATGGGTGGGTCAAGCTCCTTTCAATTCGTGTGGAGACCCAGGGCCGACGGCAGTTCATTGAGGCATCGCCGTCGATCCCCGAAACCTCCTGACAATCATTGGAATAAAGAAAGAAAAAACAAAAAGCGCTATGGCGAGGCCAACCTTGACGGAGATCAGGTCCTGCCATTGTCCGGAGATCCAGGCATTTTTCAGGGTGCCTGCCAAAAAGGTGAGCACGAAGATCGATACTGCGACCCCCAACGCGGTCCCGAGCAGAAAATCTCGAAACCGGACCCTGGTCAGGCTCAACCCATAGTTCAGGGGGGTGAAGGGGGAATTGAGGAGGCGTAGGTAAAGCACGGCAGTGAGTCCGTTTCTTTCGATGGCTTCGTCGCATTTTTGGAGCCGGTGACCGATCATGCCGGCGACAAACTCTCGTCCCAAGGCCCTTCCCACGACAAAGGCCATGCTCGCCCCCCCTACCGCGCCCAGCCACCCGCAGAAAAATCCCCAGGAGGCTCCGAACAGCCCGGCGCCCAGCAGGATGGGAATGCTCGCCGGTACAAAGAGGACGATCGCCATAGCCTCTATCAGAACAAAGACAGCCGGGGCCCACCATCCTGCAGCCCCGAGGATCCGGGTCAGATGCTCCGGTGTGGCAAGCTCCCTTGCCGGCGTGAACCGAAAAAGACAGATGGCCACCGCGAGAAAGACGATGAGGGCCAGAAATTTCACTAGCGTTTTTCCGGTAATGGATGGTTTTGGATCGGACATTGATTCCATATCAACCACTCGAAGACGGGCCGGATCCTCTTTACCAGGTTTTGGGCGATCGATCAACGATCAAATTCGTCCCCTCAGCCTGGACCAAACGAAACCCAGATACTCGTGTATGGCCGCGGTAGATGCCTCCAATGCATCCACGCTGGGGAAAACCCAATCAAGCATTACCAGGGCTTCTCTGTCTTTGGTCCCTCCCGCCGGGGCCGGGATCGGGTGCATGCCCTGTTTTCTAAACAACGCCAGGGAACGCCGCATGTGAACGGCCGAGGTCACCAGGATAAAAGGGTGATCCCCTACGATCGGCCGTATCAGCCGCGCCTGATCCTCCGTATCAAAGGAACTGGATTCGATCACGATATCCCGGTGGCCCACCCCGAGAAACCCCGCCATATCAGCCATGACAAAGGCCTCAGGCACCGGATCAAAGGCCCCGCACCCTGAGAACACGAGTCTGCTGCCGGGGTGCTCCCGAAATATGCGGACACCTTCCATGACGCGAAGGAGGGAGTGGCAGGTCAGCCACCCGGTGACGGGGATGGAGGGCTGGGCCATATGCCCTCCCGCCAGGACCACCACATATTCGACAGCCCCTGAGTGATCCCGGCTCTGCATGGAAACGCGATCGAACCCGTAGGGCTCAAATGGGTCCTTCAAGGGATCGTCAATGGTCCTGGAGACGGGGTGATAACTCAAGACCGCAAGGGCGAGCAGGCCGATCGTAATGAGGATCTTTCCGGTCATCTCCCTCCTTCCCCGCCATACCAGAAAAAGCCCTAAAAAAGCGATCAGGAGGCAGGCCGGCAGGGGCATGAGCATGGATCCGATAATCTTCTTAATAAGAAACATCGAGGGAACTCCTTGACGCCACCATCCAGCAAAAAAAAGTGGCTAACGCGGACAAACCGCAACCCATCCCGCCACGGCTGGCTTCACACAACGACGCAAAGCACACAAAGGATTTTTTTGTAAAGAAACGAAAAAAAGCCCTTTTCTTTGTGGCCCCGTAAGAGTCATCGAAGTGAGGCGTACTGAAATACATAGAGATTTTTTTGTTTTTCAAGCCAGAAAACTTGACGATAAAGACCCAACATCGTGCCCTTCGTCAAAAAGCCCCACCAGCGATGGGACAACCCGATTCGCAAAAAACTGTTGCCAAGGGAGACAAAAAAAGATACAAGCAGTGGCCGAACGGCTGAGGCGCCTGCCGTAATCTGTTCACAGTCCAAGTATTTCTGGGGGGTCCCGATGGACGATATTCTGGATTTTTTTGTTTGTGATGCCTGCTCGAACAAGGATTTCAAGCTGGTTTATAACTTTGGCCTTCGATTTCATGGCGTCAATTTTTCGGATGACCTGATCTACGACGAGATTGTGGAAGAGAGATATGAATGTACCGGGTGCAAGAAGACATTCGCCAAAAAAGAGGTGGAAGAGGCCCTGATCAGGCTTCGCAGGGAACGCAAGCGGGGCGCTAAAGGGTGATCTCATACTGTTCCACGTGGAAGCTCTCCTTGCCCATGATGGCGATCCTCCGGCTGATCCTCTTTTCCAGGTCAATGATCGATTTTTGTTCTTCTTCCTTGAGCGCCTTTTCTATTTCCGGGTTTACCAGGATGTGGACTTCTCCCTCCTCTGCGGGGCTTGCACACTCCCTTTCCAGGTCCCTGAATATCTCGCAGCAGATGGTCTTGGCCGATTTGAGGGTTCCCCGTCCCTCGCAATAAAAGCACGTATCGGTCAAGAGCCGGTTGAGACTCGCTCGGGTCCGCTTTCGGGTCATCTCGATGAGCCCTAAATCGGACATGGGGAGAACGTTGGTCTTGGCCCTGTCCCTGCTCAGGGCCTCCTTGAGGGCGGTGAACACGCGATGGCGGTTGGGGGCCTTTTCCATGTCGATGAAGTCGATGACAATCAGTCCGCCAATGTTCCGAAGCCTCAATTGAAACGCGATCTCCTTGACGGCCTCCAGGTTGGTCTTGAGGATGGTCTCTTCCAGATTCCGCTTGCCCACATAGCTCCCGGTGTTGACATCGATGGACGTGAGGGCTTCTGTCAGCTCAATGACGATATAGCCCCCCGACTTCAGCCAGATCTTGTTTCCCAGGGCGCGGGAGATCTCTATCTCGACGCCGAAAGCGTCGAAAATGGGATCGGAGCCCTCATAGAGTTCGACGGAATACCTCAGCTTAGGAGCGAAGGTGTCTATAAACTCCATGATGTTTTCGTACTCTTCCTCTGAATCGATGATCAGACGATCCACTTCTTTCGTGAAGAGATCCCGCACCGCCCTGAGGGAAATCGAAAGGTCCTTGTAAAGGAGGCCGGGGCTGGTTCCTTTTTCCATTCTTGTCTGGATGTTGCTCCAGAGCTTCAATAGAAAATCCATCTCCGCGGCCAACTTCTCTTGGGTTCCGCCCTCTGCCACGGTCCTCACGATAAAACCGAGGGAATTGGGCCTGAGCGTGCGGACCATCGCCTTGAGGCGTTCCCGTTCCTCTTTGTCCTCGATCCGGCGGGAGACTCCGATATGGTTGACCGTGGGCATCAGCACCAAGTGCCTTCCCGGAAGGGAGATGTGGGAGGTGAGCCGGGCCCCTTTGTTCCCCAGAGGCTCTTTGGCCACCTGGACCATGATGTGTTGACCCTCATGCAGCAGTTCCTCTATCTGGAGGGCGTTTTTCTGACCTGCATCCTCTCCCGCCGATTCGGCGTCCGTTTCCTCGGAAGGACCTTCCTCCTCAGGGATCTGGCTGCTTTCGAGCATCATCTGTTCCAGTTCTGAGTAGTCCTTGAAAACATCCGACACATAGAGGAAGGCGGTTCTGCCGAGTCCGATGTCTACGAAAGCGGCCTGCATTCCTGGCAGGACCCTTGCCACCCGCCCTCGATAGATGTTCCCCGTCAGTTCCTGGCCGATGTCTCTTTCAATATGGAGTTCCACCACGGCATTGTCTTCGACGAGTGCGACCCGGGTCTCATAGGGCCTTGCATTAATGATCAGTTCGCTGGACATCTTTAAATGCCTCCCCGACCTCAGATGGCAAACACACTCATTTTTCAAGCCATTCGGCTGACATCGTGGTGCAGATCGTCTCGATGCAACCGACGCACGGCCATATCCCTGCCCTAAGCCAGGGTTTGGCCCGTTTTCATCACCCTCAGTTGGCGGAGGTCCTCGTCCTCCAGTCCGAAGATGCCCTTCATGATCTCTAATGGTTTGAGCCCGGGGCCTTCCCGCTCTTGAATGGCCAGGTGTACCCTGCCGGGGGGGACCAAGGCGATTTCGCTGACAAGGTTTCGGGCGTTTATCGCATGTTCGCCTTTTTTCCCTGTCTTGACAACGGGAAAATGGTCTGTCCGGAGAAATCCTTTCAGGCGGTTTTCATCCAGCGCTACCTTGTTGAGGGTTATCAAAAACCGGCTTTCGGTGATACGAAGCCGCTTTTGAGCCGGGGCCACTGCCTCCACAACGGTGACATCCAGGCCGTCCGGAAGTTCACGATTCATCCTTTCTTTGAGTTCGGCGGGCTCTTCGGGGTGGAGCAGTTCCACCTGCATCAGCTCCTCCATGCTTTCGGTTCCCACCGGAAGGGCAGTGAAAAACGAGATCCTCGGCATCGGGTGATACCCTTTGGAACACGCCAGCCTCAGTCCGGACCTGCGGAAGGCCCTTACCATGACTCGAACAAGCTCCAGGTGGCTGAGATGTCTCGCCCTTCCCAGTTTCCTATAGGTGACGCGATATCGACTGGCGGCCCCCGATGCGGTCAGGGGAGTCCTGCCGCCTGACGTGGGGTTGGCCATTTCGGGGCATGGGTGAAGCACCGGATCGATTGTTTCATGATCGCACACGCCGCACTCCAGACATTGTCCCCTGCAATCAGGGGTCAGGGCGCCGCGTCCGGCCCTGATCCATTCGTTCTTCAGGAAGGTCCTGGCGACCCCCGATTGAATGTGGTCCCAGGGGAGGATCTCGTCCAGCGATCGGTCCCGGTGCAGGTAATGGTCGGGGTCGACGCCGCAACGGACAAAGGCCTCTTCCCATGCCCCCTTTTTAAAATGGTCGCCCCATGCATCAAATCTCGCCCCGAGACGCCATGCCTCCAGAATTACAGGTCCCAGACGCCGGTCCCCCCGGGAAAAAACCCCTTCCAGCCAGCTCAGTTCGGGCTGATTCCATTTGACCCGAATCCCGCCGGAACCGGGACTTCGATGAAGACCCTCCTGGATTCGCCCGATTCGTCGCCGGCTCTCCTCCAGGGAGATCTGATCGGCCCACATAAACGGGGTATGGGCCTTTGGAACGAAGGTGGAGATGCTCACGTTCAGATGGTTCCTCTTTCCCCCCCTGCCGGCCAGTCGGGAGATCTGCCGGGAGAGGTCGATGATGTCCAGGAGATCCTTTTCCTCTTCGTAGGGCAGACCGATCATAAAGTAGAGCTTGATCAGACGCCAACCGGCCCGGTAGACCGACTGAGACGTTCTCAGGATATCCTCCTGGGTCAATCCCTTGTTGATGATCCGCCTGAGCCGGTCGTTGCCCGCCTCTGGGGCCAGGGTAAATCCTGTCTTTCGGACCCGCTTGATCTGCTCCATCATCTCGGGGTCAAGGCTGTCCACACGCAGGGATGGAAGGCTTACGCCAATCTGTTGAGGGGCCAGTCGGTCCATCAGAGATCTGAGCAAAGGCCCGATGCAGCTATAGTCGCCCGAACTCAGGGAAAGGAGCGACAGATCCTCATGGCCTGTCCATCTTAGGGCGTTTTCCGCCTTATTGAGGATAGATGCGATGGGCCGTTCCCGCACCGGTCGGTAGATCATTCCTGCCTGACAGAAACGACACCCCCGTGTGCAGCCCCGGGACACCTCGATGGACACACGATCGTGGACCAGTTCGGTAAAAGGCACGATCTGACGTTCTGGGAAGGGATATGCCTCGATATCCGGCACGATGGCCTTTTTCACCTCCCGGTAATCCGGGTGCAAGGGCAGGATCTCCTCCACAGATCCGGCAGGGGTATGATGGATCTCGAAAAAGGAGGGAATATAGACACCCCTCACATGTCGCAGCCCGATGAGGAGCTCTTTCCTGCTGGTTCGTGGGGCACGCCGGGCCTGTCGTACGGCGCGGCATATTTCCAGGGCCACGGATTCACCATCCCCCACGACCATCAGGTCAAAGAAATCCGCCACCGGCTCGGGATTGAAGCAGGCCGGCCCCCCGGCAATGACAAGGGGGTGGATCTCCGTCCGGTCCCGCGCCAGCAGGGGAATGCCGGAGAGATCCAGCATGTTCAGGACGTTGGTGTAACAGAGTTCGTGTTGCAGACTAAAGCCGACCAGATCGAACTGTGCCAGCGGGCGGCCCGACTCCAGCGCCGTGAGGGGGCGGTTGAGCCGTCTTAGCGCGGCCTCCATATCCACCCATGGACAAAACACCCTCTCGGCGGACAGCCATTCCTCACGATTGAGGATTTCGTAAAGAATCTTCAGGCCCAGGTGGGACATACCCACCTCATAGACATCAGGAAACGCGAGGGCGATGGAAACCTCGGTACGAGATGGGTCTTTTCTCACCGCATTGATTTCGCCGCCCATATAGCGGCTGGGACGGGCAATATCGACGAAACCGTTCTGGTCTAAGATGGACATGGTTTTTTACACTTGAAGTTATGAGTTTGGAGTGCCTGAAGTTAGGAAGGGAAATTCTGGTTCGAACTTTGAAATTCCCCCTTTCCGATCCACACTTCACACTTCTTTGCTTATTGCCTCCGCCTCATGCCCTCAGGGCATTCGGGCGAACCGGCAGTAACATGGTGATCTCGGCTCCCCCATCGGGGTGATTGCGGCCGGAGATCTTTCCTTCAAGCCGGTCAATGATGCGCTTGACGATAGCCAGTCCCAGGCCAGAACCCCTTTCTTTGGTGGTGAAAAAGGGGAGGAAGACACGGGCCATGTCCCTTTCATTAAAGCCTGGCCCCGTGTCTCGAATCACCACCTTGATCTGGGCCGATTCTATGATCGGCGATTCATGGGCCAGGGATGTGGCGATGTACAGGGTCCCTTTCCCGGCCATTGCCTCGGACGCATTCAGAAAGAGGTTCCACAGCACCTGTTTGAGCTGTCCCGAATCCGATTCTATGGTCGGGATCGCCTGGAGATTGAGCTCAATCTCGGTCTGGGGACGGTGTTCCCGACTGTTCCGGAACAGCTCCAGAGACTCACGGATGAGGCGATTCAGGTCAAACTCCGAGAGGCTCGGTCTCTGGGTGCGTGCAAAAAGGAGAAAATCCGAGATAAGCCTGTTCAGCCGATCGGTTTCCCTGAGGATGATGTCCATCAGACGGGTGTTGTCGTCGCTTCGCTGAATCTCCTCTCTCAACATCTCGATTGAGCCGCTGATGGATGCCATGGGGTTCCGAATCTCATGGGCCATTCCCGCGGCCAGCTCGCCCACCAATGCCAGACCTTCGACCTGCTTCATCTCCTCCTGGATCTGTTTCAGCCGGGTTACGTCCTGCACGATGAGAACCTGGCCTTTTGGGTTTCCCGGTGAGAACCTGAGAGGGGAGACGGAGACCTGCAGATGCATCTCCTCCCCGCCAGGGGTTGAATATCTGATATCGGTCAGTTGCGTCGGCGTGTCACTGAGACCCTTTGAAGTGGAGGGGCGGGCCAAGAGTTCGGCAATACCGGGGAGATGGTCCTGGATCGAATGACCGTAAACCTGTGGTGCGGACAGACCGAACAGGCCTTCGGCCGCGGGGTTGAACAGGATGATCCTTTCCGCCTCATCCAGGACGATCAGTCCGGATGAGAGACTTCCGATGATGCTCTCATGAAGGGCCTCCAATCGGGTCAGGTCGATCTCCTTGTTCTGTAGTGCTGCCTTGCTTTTCCTGACCTGTTCCGAGAGGAAGCTGCTGAGATAAGCCACCAGATAAAAGGCGGCCATATTGGCCACGATGGTAAAGAAAAGGTAGTAGCTCTGATACTGCTCAGGATAGCTCAGTCGGCTCGACATGGGGTGGATGACCCCGTAATAATGGAGATCCAGGAGCAGTCCATAGGAGATGCTGCTGGCAGAGGCCATGATCATGCCGCCTTTTCGGTAGAGCAGTATGCTCCCGCTGAATATGCTGAGGATGTAAAGAAAAGAAAAAATGCTCTCGATTCCCCCGGTCGTGTAGACCAGGGCCGTGATGATGAGGACGTCCGTCAGGAGCTGCACGTAGGCCTGAAACGGAATATTCTTCGATCGTTTCAGCGTCCACACATACATGATGCTGATGCAATAGATGCTCGCGAGAAGGAGGTAGTGGGCCGTGTGGATGTCGCCGAGATAGGACCGGCTCGCCCTCACCTGGATAAAGATGAGGGCGCCCAGGAGAAAGGAGATGAAAATCACCCTCAACAGCATCAGGGCCTGAAGTTTCTTCAGGAGTTCCTCTGGGGGCATTTCTGGGTGAGGGGTGACCATTTCTCGAAATCATGATCCCATGGCAGCGGCCATACCGAAGATGGGGAGGTACATGGCAATGACCAGACCGCCAATGGATCCCCCCAGGAATACCATGAGGAGAGGCTCCAGCATGGCGGTCATGGCTTCCACGGCCGCATCCACTTCATCGTCATAGAAGTCGGCGATCTTTCCAAGCATGGTGTCGAGGGCCCCCGTGGCCTCGCCTACTGCGATCATTTGAACGACCATGTTGGGGAATATGTCGTTTTCCGAAAGGGGCTCGGCGATCGGCTGCCCCTCGGCAATGCTGGAACGGACCTCGAGAATCACCTCTTCCAGCACCACATTCCCGGATGTCTTGGCAACGATGTCAAGGGCTGTGATAATGGGGACGCCGCTCGTGATCATGGTACCGAGGGTCCTGGAAAACCTGGCTACGGCCACCTTCTTTAAGAGGGGGCCGAAGATGGGGAGTTTCAGGGCCAGGGTGTCCGTCACCTTTCTGCCGCTTGCCGTTGCCCGGTACCTTTTAAAAAGGAACACAAAGACCACGAGGGCCGCTACGATGTAGTGGATGTTGCTTTTTGTAAAGTGGCTCATGTCTACGACAATCTGGGTCGGGATGGGCAGGGCCTTCCCAAAGCTGGAGAACATTTCCTGAAACACCGGGATGACAAAGATCATGATGACGGCGATCACGATAATGGCAATGCAGATCACGACGATCGGGTAGGTCATCGCCCCCTTGATTCGCGACTTCAGTTTTTCCGCCTTTTCGATATAGTTAGCCAAACGCTGGAGGATGGTGTCGAGGATCCCGCCTACTTCACCGGCGGCCACCAAATTGACAAAGAGATCATCGAATACCTTGGGGTGCTTTTGCATGGCCTCGGCAAGACTTGATCCCCCTTCCACATCTTTGACAATTTGTCTGAGGATCTCTTTAAATGTTTTGTTTTCAGCCTGTTCGGCAAGGATCGTCAGCCCCTGAACGAGGGGAAGACCCGCGTCGATCATGGTGGAAAACTGTCGGGTGAAGATGACGATGTCTTTTTTGGTCACCTTCGGCTTCATAAAAGAGAGACCTTCAAAGAGATCCTTCGGCTTTGGCTTCAGCTTTTTGACCGTCAGATTCCGCCGCTTCAACTGGAGGGCCGCCGCCTTGTCATCCACGGCCTCCAATTCTCCCTTGATGACCCGACCTTTCCGTGTCTCCGCAACCCAGGTATAGACCGGCATTGCCATCCTCCATGAAGATGTTCAGAAGGCAACAGGATGCACCCGCAGCCATTTCTTAAGTCTGAGAAGGTTGATGTAACCGCCTGTGATAGAATAGAGAATTCAGGAAGTTCTGTCAAGAGAGCCGTTCTGGATCCCTCATCCTGAAATAATCTCTCACCTCGTTCACGGATACCTCGGCCGGCTGGCCAAGGAATCGATGTTTTGCCGCTGTCACCCGCCTCAACGACTCATGGAGCCGGATCAGGGGGACCTCCTCTCGAAGGAGGGCGTCCCTCATCCTGTCCATGGAATCCAGAACAGCTCCCTGGTCTCTGCATATCAGGAGGAGGTCACAGCCGGCCGCAAATGCCGCCGCAGCGCTCGAGGCCACGCCCTTTGCCTTCTGGATGGCCCCCATCTCCAGATCGTCCGTGATGATGAGGCCGTCAAAGCCCAGCCGGTCTCTCGCGAGACCGGTGACAATTCGGTGGGAGAGGGTTCCCGGGTGCTGGGGGTCGAGGGCAGGGTACAGGGCGTGGGAGGTCATGACGGCCGACACGTCCTGTTTGATAGCCGCCTCAAAGGGTACGAGATGGAACGCCTCTAACTCCTGCATCGCTGCATCGATGATCGGAAGCTCATGATGTGGGTCGCGTGTAGCCCTGCCCAGGCCGGGAAAATGCTTGGCCACGGCCATGACACCGTTTTTCTGGAGGCCTCGTATCACGCACTGGCCCAGCAAGGCGACTTTCTGCGGATCATCGCTGAATATTCGCCCTGTCAGGTGCCGTTCAATCTCACCCGCCTGGACATCGACCACCGGCGCCATATCCATGTTGAGTCCCACCAGCCGCATTTCCCGCGCGGTCGTCTGTCCGAACTCCAGGGCCTTTTCCGGTCCGTTCGGGTCGCTTCCAAGGGCGCTGTTGCCGGGAAAGAGGGTGAAGGGCGGCTGCAATCGGGCCACTCGTCCCCCTTCCTGATCCACCGCCAGAAAAAGGGGGATCCCCTGGCTCTCCATGGCCGCGGCCTGAAGACGGCTGCACAGCTCGGCTGTCTGGACAGGGTCCTGAATGTTTCTGGCGAACAGGATGATGCCCCCGAGGCCGCGGTCTCGGATCAGGGCCTCGGTCCCTGGGTCCATTCGGGGGCCGGGCATGCCGGCCATAAACAGTCTGCCAATCCAGCGATTCAGCTCGGACAGGTCCAATGTGGAGCGCATCAATCGGCCTTCTCGAATGTATCGTGAATATTCGTTGACATGTCGGCTTATGGTGTATAATCAGTTCATCATAAATGCAACGGAAAAGATCTCATGAAGGCAATGATCCTCGCGGCCGGTCTCGGGACCCGGCTTCGACCCCTGACCCTGAATAGACCCAAGGCCCTCATTCCGGTGGGCAACCGGCCCATGATCGATCGGGTCATCCATTACCTGAAGCGCCACGGCGTGACCGAACTGATGGTCAACGCCCATCACCATTCGGAACAGATCGTGGCCCATTTGAACGGGGGCCAACCCTTTGGCCTAAACATCCAGGTTGCGGTGGAACCGCACATTCTCGGGACAGGCGGGGGTATCAAGAACACGGAAGGGTTCTGGAACGAGGCCCCTTTCATCGTCATGAACAGCGATATCCTGACGGACATCGATTTAGATCGCGCCCTAAAGGCCCATCGGGTGGCCGGCCGTTTGGCCACCCTCGTCCTCCACGACTGCGGACCGTTCAACCAGGTAAGTATCAACGACGATCTCCACATCCTGGACATTGGGAGCGAGCCGGGTCCCGGCAGACTGGCCTTTACGGGGATCCATATCATGGAACCGGCCATCCTCTCCCATATCCCGGCCGGGGAGTTCTCGAGCATCATTGATTGTTACCTGAAGCTCATCAGAGGAGGCAAGGCCATCGGGGCCTATGTCTCTGAAGGGCATTACTGGCGGGACGTAGGGACCCCCGGCAGTTATCTCCTCGCCAACCAGGAGATCCTCAAGGGAGAGCCATGGCTGGCCGGCGAGGACTCTCGAATCGACCCGTCGGCCGTCATCAGGGAATGGGCCGTGATGGGAGACCGTACGGTTCTTGAAGCGGATGCTGAGGTATGCCGATCCGTCCTTTGGGAAGGGGTGACCGTCCAAGAAGGGGTCCGGGTAATGGACAGCGTGGTCACCTCATTCCAGACGGTCACGGAAAATCTGAGGAGGGCAGTCCTGTGACACAGGCCCAGCAGTCCCCATTCACGGCCTATGGTCAACGATCTGACAGGGCCTCAGCCCTGGGAACCATCAGGCCGTTTCCGTTGGAATCGAATCGATGAACCCGATGCTTGAGGCAGCCGTCTTCGGATTCTTGAAAGAGCGGGAGCTGTCACTGGATGACGCCGAGATCGAACGCCTGCCCGGGGACGGGTCCAGGCGCGTTTTCTGGCGGATCGCCCTTCCCGCCTACGCGATCTCGTTCATTGCCATGTCCAATCCCCCTGACACCCCTGCCCTCGGCGTCGAAAACCATGCCTACCTCAAGATCGGCAGGCACCTCTATCGAAAGGGGATCCCGGTCCCCGACATATACGCGTACCATCTCACATCCGGATGGTTCATCATGGAGGACCTGGGTCGGATGACCCTGCAGGATGCGGCCGCCTTGGAAAATGATCCCCTGCCCCTCTACACCCGGGTCCTGACGTATCTTTTCCAGATGCAAACGGAGGGGGCGGTGGACTTTGATCCGGTATGGTGCTGGCAGACCGGCCGATATGACCGGACCGTTATGATGCGTTATGAGGCGGATTACTTCAGGGATGCCTTTCTGGTCCGCTACCTGGGACTGCCGGCAGAGGGGCTCGGTCTCGATCCCGCATTTGGCCATCTGGCGGAGACCGCCTCGGAGGCGCCCAGTGACTTTTTTCTTCATCGTGATTTTCAGTCCCGAAACATCATGGTTTCGGAAGGGCGGATCGGGTTCGTGGACTGGCAGGGGGGGCGGCTGGGTCCGTTGGGCTATGATTTGGCCTCCCTCATCATCGACCCATATACCCTCCTTTCCCCTGGGCAGCGGCAAGCAGTCTATGCCCGGTATCTGGAACAGGTGGAGGGGCACAACCCCGCGTGGGTGGTGGCGTTTGAGCATAGCTATCCCTACCTGGCCATTCAGCGGAATCTTCAGATCCTGGGTGCCTTTTCCCATCTGACCCAGGCGATGGGCAAGGCCCACTTTGAGGCCTATATACCCGGCGCCCTCGACACGCTCCACGGTCTGCTGCGTGAGGTCCCGGACCGCCCGTTGTTACGGCTTAGGAACCTGGTGGACGAACTGAGGTCCCACCAGAAAATCCTCGACATCGCCCGGTAGGGTTTTCAAGGACTGCCTGAGACGACAGAAGGGGAGGCGAGGCATGAGCGGGAAAAGACTGTTTGAAGCGGGCGAGCTGGTGACGACCTATACGGGACAGGCGGGAATCATCATCCCGGAGGCGGCCCTTCCGACGATCAGGGCGGGCACGCGGGAGGGGAAACGGCCGGGGTACTACTTTGCGCCAGGATGCTGCCATCGTCCGGACTATGTGACACAGGTCCCGGTCCTGTTCGAGGATGGGACCTATGACGTCATGCGGGCCATGACCATTCGAAAGGCCCCGCAACTGTCGGAGGAGAAGAGGGCGTTTCTGCGGCAACGCATCCGGGAGCGCACGGGGGAGGACGAGGGAGGTTAACCCAGCCAGCATCCAAGGTTCAGGAGGAACCCGATGGCATCGTGTATCTTTTGCAGCATCGTCAGGGGGGAGGCCCCCAGCTTCAAGGTCTATGAAGACGACAGGGTCCTGGCCTTTGCAGACATCAACCCGATTTCTCCGGGGCATACCCTTGTCATCCCCAAGAAGCACGCCCGGGACCTGTGGGAGATTGCCGAAGAGGACCTGACGGCGGTACAACTGGCCTCCAAAAAAATCATTCAGGCCATCGCGACGGCCCTGAATCCTTCAGGGGTGGCCTGCCTTCAGCTCAACGGTCCGGGCGCCAACCAGGTGGTTCTCCATTATCATCTTCATCTTATTCCACGGATCGGTGGCGGGCCGGAACTCCCTGTGGCCAACTGGGAACTCAAGCCAGGGGACATGCCCGCCATCCAGGCGACTGCACACCAGATTGCAGCGGCCGTAAGATAGGCCGTTCGGCTCGCCGGCCCGGGCGACACGCCGAACCGGCGAACACGCGCAGGACTATTCGATCAGCTCCACATTCCAATATAGATAATCACGCCAAGAGGTGGGGACTTCTTTGAATCCGATTGTGATCCTGAGGGCCGGCAGCCAGGCGGGCTTGGTGGGATGGCGGATCAGGGTCATGTTGGCTTCCTTGGGCGTTCGGCCCCCCTTCTTTCGATTGCACGCCGTGCAGGAGGTGACGATATTGGTCCAGAGGGTCTTTCCTCCTCTGGATTTGGGGATCACATGATCGTAGCTCAGCTCCTCCACCGGGAGTCTGAGGCCGCAGTACTGACACTGGTACTTGTCCCGCGCGTAGATATTTTGTCTTGAGAATTTGACGGCGCTTTTCGGCTTCTTGACCATTCTGAGGAGCCGCACCACGGACGGGAGCTTGATGGTGAAACTGACTGAGTGGATCTCCCTTCCATATTCCTCGAGAACCTCTACCTTCCCCAGCGTGGCGAGGGTGATCGCCTTTTTCCAATTGATGATTTTCAGAGGTTCGTAGGTGATGTTCAGCAGCAAGACCTGTTCCATAGCCTCGTACCCGTCGACTCTGTGCCCATGCCAAGAGAAGCATTCACCCTTTATCGACTTCAACCCGGCCGCGAATGCCCGCCTATATCGTTAGTTGATGTCGATACAATTAATTTTAGCACAAATGAAACCAAGGCACAAGCATAAAATGGGCCTGCCTGAATCCACAGATGGGTGCTCAGACCCTGAGCTCTGGGACTCACGGCCAAAAGGCCCTGTCACGCGGGGGCCCAACGGGTCTTGGACAGCGGGCGGGAATAACCGACGGACGGCCCGCCAAGGCAATGGCCTTAATTCAGAAAATATGCTTATTATAGATTTTATACTAAAAAATTTACGATATGGATCATTTTTTTATTGACATTCTATAAAATCTATAATAAATGTACCTCAAAATGAGACTCAAGACCGGAGGAACCACACGATGGAAGACATCCTCACCGTTTTCAAGGCCAGTCAATACTGCAAGGTCTCTCCCAAGACGATTATTAACTGGATCGAATCCGGCCACATCCAGGCCTACAAAACGGTCGGCGGACATCGGCGCATCAAGAAGACCGACCTGATTGACTTCATGAAGAAACAGGGGATTCCCATACCTGAGGGGGAGACGCCAATGACCGAGCGAAAACGGGTGCTCGTGGTGGACGATGATCCTATCATTGTGGAAACGATTGTTCAGGCCCTGGAGGAGGACGAGCACGACTACGAGGTGGTCTCCGCCTCGGACGGCTTTGAGGCGGGATTGCAGGTCAACCACTTCAGGCCGCACCTCATGATCCTCGACATCATGATGCCGGACATCAAGGGGTACGAGGTCTGCCGAAAGATCAAGACCGATGAAGCCACGAAGCGCATCCAGATTATCGTCCTCTCGGCCTATCTGGACGACGAAAAGTTCAAGAAGATGAAGGAATACGGGGCCGATGTCTGCTTTTCCAAGCCATTTCCGCTCCCCCAACTGAAAAAGGAGGTAGCGAGACTGTTGGGTTTGGGAAGTGAGAATTGAGCCGCGATGGAGCGGGTTTGCGCCCTGAGCGATCCACCATCCCTATTCGCCTGCATGAAGGAGAGCCCGGATGAAGTTGAAGGAATCCTTGGAGAAAAAGAGATTTGTGGTTACCTCGGAGATACAGTCTCCGATCGATGAAGGCCCGGAGGCCCTGATCCGACGACTGGAACTGGTGAGAGGTCGCGTGGACGGCATCACGGTCCCCGAACTGGAAATCGAGGGGGTCGTGGGGGACAGCATCGCCACCTGCCATCTTTTGAACCAGAACCGGTTTGAGTCGATCTATCAGACCACCACCCGGGACAAGAGCCGGCCTCACCTCCAGAAGGACCTCCTTCAGGCCCATGAGGCAGGGGTCGAAAATCTTCTCGTCTTTACAGAGGATTACCGGATCACCGGCGACAGTCTTCAGGAGATGATGTTTTTTCATGTGGATGCCGGCAAGCTGGAATCGGTGCTCGAGCATATGCGACGGGGGAGCACGGTAGATGGCAGCCCACTCCCTGCCAGGGCCGATTTTGTGCTCGGTTCAGGCGTCGAGTCGGGGTGGGGGAAAAATGTGCCGGACCTGGAGATGAAGGAACTGGAAGAGATGACGCGGATCGGGACCGGCTATTTTTTGACTACGCCCGTGTTCGATCTTCCGCGATTCGAAAAGTTCATAAAACAGATTCAGACCTTCGGGGTCCCGGTCATCGCTGAGGTGATGATCCTGAGGACCGCGGGCATGGCCCAGTTTCTCAACCGTCACTTCAAATCCGGACTGGTCCCCGACTGGATGATCCAGAAACTGGCCAGGACCCCGGACCGGCAAAAGGCCAGCCTGGAGATCTTTGCCGAGACGGTGCAGGGGCTGAAAGACCTCTGCCAGGGGATCCATATCATCACCATGGGGGGCGAGGAAAAACTGAGGCTGTATCTGGACGCCGCCAAGCTTAGATAGGCGTGAAGCGCAGGGCGCGAGGCATTGGGTCCTGGTCGGAAACTGATTACAGGAGTCACGGCTGTGGAAGAGATCTCCCTTACCATCAACGGGGTCCGGATGAGCTGCCCGGCAGGGAGTTCCATCCTGGAAGCGGCCGAACGCCACGGGATACCCATACCCAAGCTCTGCCACCATCCCGACCTCAAGCCGTATGGGGCCTGTCGTCTCTGCCTGGTGGAGGACCAGAAAAACGGACGCATCATGGCCTCCTGCGTCACCCCGGCGGCCGCTGACATGGAGATCCTGACCGACTCTCCCCGCGTGCTGCGGCATCGCCGAAACATCCTTCGCCTGATGATGGCCGAGCACCCCGAGTCGTGTCTGGTCTGCAACAAGGGAAACCGATGTCAGTTGAGGGACCTCGCAGGGCAGATGGGGCTGGGAGAGACCGGGCTCTATCCGATGCCCCATTACAAGCCGATCGAGCAGGCCAATCCCTTCATCATTCGGGACCTAAGCAAGTGCATCCTGTGCGGCAGGTGCATTCGAGCCGACCATGAACTCGTGGTGGTGGGGGCCATCGACTACCAGTCGAGGGGCTTTGCCTCCCGGCCGGCCACGCTTTTTGACCTCCCCCTGGAATCATCCTCCTGCACCTTCTGCGGCACCTGTGTATCCATCTGCCCCACAGGGGCTCTCACCCCCACCATCGCGGGCTATGTTGGGACGCCCGAGCGGGAGACCGCGACGACATGCGGCTTTTGCGGGGTAGGCTGCTCGCTTCTGATGGGGGCGTCCGGGCAGAAGGTGGTGGAGATCAACCCGTCCGGCCTTCGCGATTCCGTCAACGGGGCGACCCTCTGCGTCCGCGGTCATTTTGCCCACGATTTCCTCAACAGCGGGGACCGGCTGACGCGGCCCCTCCTCCGCCGAAACGGCGATGCCGTTCCTGTCTCTTGGGGTGAGGCCCTCGACCATGCGGCCCGTCGTCTGATGGCCATTCGTCAGGAGAACGGCCCCCAGAGCATCGGCTTTTTCGGCTCGTCCAAATGCACCAACGAAGAAAATTACCTCTTTCAGAAGATCGCCAGGGTCCTTCTGGGCACCCATAATGTGGACAACGGCGGATTCATGGCGGGAAGACACGCCCTTCAGGTTATCGGGGAAGGGGTCGGCGGCAGGTGTCGCGTCAACCGCCTGACCGATCTGGAGAAGGCCCAGGCGATCGTGGTGATCGGCGCAGACCCAGGCCACTCGGCCCCGGTCGTCGGGTATCACCTGCGGAGGGCCGCTCGACGGGGGGTCCCTCTCATCGGCGTGGACCCTCGAAAAACCGACCTCTTTCCCTTCGCCGCCCACTGGCTGACCGTGGCCCCCGACACGGACGCCGATCTGATCACCTGCCTGACGGCCCTCCTATGGAAGCGGTTCGCCCATGATTCGGGCTTTATCGATCAATTTACCGAAGGATTCGACCTCTACCAGGGAGCCCTTTCCTCATTTAACCCGGAGCGACTCTGTGTGGCGAGCGGATTGGACATGGCATCTCTGACCCGGGCCGCCGACCTCCTCAAGGGGAAAAAAATCAGCTTTGTGGTAGGCCACGGGATCACCCAGCAGCGCCACGGGGTCCAGGCCGCGCAGGCCATCTTGAACCTCGCCATGATGACGGGAAGCCTCGCAGCCGGGGAGGGGGGTCTTCATATCCTGACAAGGGAGAACAATGAGATGGGGGCCTGGGATATGGGGAGCGTCCCCCATGCGCTTCCCGGCCGCATGCCCCTTGAGGATGCGCTGGCCAGGCGGACGTGGGAACATGAGTGGCGTGCAAAGCTCTCTCCGGATCCGGGCCTCCATGTGGCGAGAATGATCGAGGAGGCGGAAAAGGGGAATCTCAAGGCGATGGTCGTCATGGGGGAGAACCCGGTTCGAGCCCTCCCGCAGCATGAACGGGTTGAGAAGGCCTTGTCGGGTCTGGACCTTCTGGTGGTACTCGATATCCTGCATACGGAGACCACCCGGATTGCCCACGTGGTCCTGCCCGGGGCCGCTGTCGCCGAAAAGGAGGGTTCGGTCACGAGCATGGAGGGCCGCATCTCCCGTTTCGGTCCGGTAGTTCCCCCGCCCGGCGATGCCCGACCGGACTGGGAGATCCTGGATCGTCTGGCCGTCGCCATGGGCCATCCCCAGCCCTACGGTTCCCTGAGGCGCATCCGGTCGGAGATAGCGCACTTCATTCCCATGTATGCCGGCCTTGGGGAAGATTCCGCCAGAGGATGGACCTGGACCCAGCAAAGGGGGATCCCGGGGCGTTTTCGGTTTTCGCCCCTCCCTTCAGCCAACCGGGAGGAGACGGACGAGGATTATCCGATAACGGCGATCCTGGGGTCCCGGCGGTTTCACCTGGGAAGCGGCACCCGTACCGGCCGTTCAGCCCGCATTCGCGCCTTCGGCCTGAAGGGCGAGCTTCTCCTGTCGCCCACGGAGGGGGACCGGCTCGGATTCAAGACGGGCGATACGATCCGGGTGACGTCCCGTGCAGGGGCACTGAGCCGCCAGGTGTTGATCGACCGGGGAATGCAGCCAGGCCAAGTTTTTGTGCCCACAGGCGTTCATGGAAATGAGGCGCTGAACCTGGTCGTCCTGAGTTCGTGGGGGCAGGAATCGTGGCAGGGATGGAAGACCTGTCCGGTCAGGCTGGAACGGGAGGGATAGAGAGATGAGGCCGCAGGACATCGACTGGGAGAGGGTTTCGGCCATTATCGATCGGCACAAGGGAGAAACGTGGGGACTGATTCCCCTCCTGCAGGAGATCCAGGAGGCGGTGGGATACATCCCGCCCCAGTCCATCGAACCGATCAGCGAGGCCCTTCACCTTTTTCCAGCCCAGGTTCAGGGGGTGGCGACCTTTTACGCGGGATTCAGCCTGACGCCGAAAGGAAAATATGTGGTTCGCGTCTGCCGGGGAACCGCGTGCCATGTGAAGGGGGGAAAGAGCATCCTCAGGGTCCTTAAAAAGGAACTGGGCCTCGAAGAGGGGGAAACCAGCCCGGATTACCGGTTTACCCTTGAGACGGTTGCCTGCCTGGGGGCCTGCTTTCTGGCTCCCACCATGATGGTCAATCGCACCTACTATGGCAGGCTGTCGCCTACCAAGGTGGGGAGCACACTGGCCCAGTACCGGAAAGAGGAAGGTTGACAGGTGCCACCAAGGCGAGTCGAAACAGGCATGGAAAAGCTATCGTCCGTAGGACAACTGGAATGGCTCCGCAACCGGATTCTGGCCCGGATGGACGAGCGGAAGACCGTGGTTCAGGTCTGCATGACCGGATGCCGCGCCTATGGGGCCGCTGAGGTCAAGGCCGCACTGGAGGCCGAGGCTGAGCGACAGGGGCTTTCAGCCCTGGTGGAGATAAAATCCACCGGATGTCACGGGTTCTGCGCCAAGGCGCCGGTTATCGCCATTGAGCCGATGGGGATCCAGTACCAGGAGGTGGGGCCGGAGGATGCGGCCGAGATCCTGGACCGCACCGTCCAAAAGCGGGGCCTCATCGACCGTTTGGCCTATCGGGACCCCCGGACGGGAAACCCCATCTTCTATCGTGCCCAGATCCCCTTCTACCAAAAGCAGGAGCGACGGATCCTGGCTCACTGCGGCCGGATCGACCCCACTCGAATCGAAGACTACATTGCAGCCGGGGGCTACGCTGCCCTGGTCAAGGTCCTGACCCGTATGACCCCGGAGGCGGTCATCCAGGAGGTGGTGGATGCCCAGTTGCGGGGACGGGGGGGCGCGGGTTTTCCCACCGGGATCAAGTGGCGGTTTGCCCGGGAGGCGACGGGCCGGCCCAAGTACGTCATCTGCAATGCCGACGAGGGCGATCCCGGGGCCTTCATGGACAGGGCGATCCTTGAAGGAGACCCCCATGCCGTCCTCGAGGGGATGCTCATCGGGGCCTATGCCATGGGCGCAGAACGTGGATATGTCTATGTACGGGAGGAATATCCCATCGCCGTGGAGCACCTGACCAACGCCATCGGCCAGATGACCGAGCTGGGACTCCTGGGGGAGGACATCCTGGGCACGGGGTTTTGCTTTGATCTTCGGCTGAAGATGGGGGCCGGGGCCTTTGTCTGCGGCGAGGAGACCGCGCTGATGGCCTCCATCGAGGGCAAACGCGGAATGCCCCGGGCCAGGCCCCCCTTTCCGGCCCAGGCGGGTTTGGGCGGAAAGCCAACCAACATCAACAACGTGGAGACCTGGGCAAATGTTCCGCCCCTCATTCAGAAGGGGTCTGCCTGGTACCGGGAGGTAGGGACCGAGAAGAGCAAGGGAACCAAGATCTTCTCCCTGGCTGGAAAGGTCAACAACACCGGCCTGGTGGAGGTCCCCATCGGCGTTTCGGTGCGGGAGGTGATCTTTGACATCGGGGGTGGCATCCCCAAGGGGAGGCAGTTCAAGGCCGTGCAGATGGGCGGCCCTTCGGGCGGGTGCGTGCCCCCTCAGTACCTCAACCTGCCGATGGATTACGACACCCTGCAGCGGATCGGCGCCATCATGGGGTCCGGCGGCATGGTGGTCATGGATGAAAACAACTGCATGGTGGAGATCGCCCGCTTCTTCCTGAGTTTCACCCAGTCGGAATCGTGCGGCAAGTGCGCCCCCTGCCGGCTGGGGACGACCCAGCTTCTCGAGATCCTGACACGGATCACCCAGGGGATGGGCCGAATCGAGGACATCCAGACCCTTCGGGAATTAGGGGAGACCATCACCGAGACGGCCTTGTGCGGCCTGGGCCAGACCTGTGCCAAACCGGCCCTTTCCACCCTTAAATACTTCATGAAGGAGTATGAGGATCATATTCTCGAACACCGCTGCGCCGGGGCCGCCTGCGACGCCATGGTCATCTCGGCCTGCCAGCATGCCTGCCCTGCCGGGATCGATGTGCCCAATTACGTGGCGGCCATCGCCAGGGGAAACAACGAAAAAGCGGTCGCCATTATCCGGGAACGGAACCCCTTCCCGGCTGTGTGCGGCCGTATCTGCATTCATCCCTGTGAATTCAAGTGCCGTCGCGGCGAGCTGGATGACCCGGTGGCCATTCGGTCCCTCAAGCGCTATGCAGCGGATTGGTATTACAAGCACATCGGCAAGAGAGCGTCTCCCTTTCCGGTGACAAGGCCCGAGAAGATTGCGGTGGTGGGGGCCGGCCCTGCCGGTCTGACCTGTGCCTATTTTCTGGCCGAGATGGGGTATCAGACCGTGGTCTATGAGGCCCAGCCCATTGCCGGCGGCATGCTGGGCTTGGCGATCCCTGAATTTCGTCTCCCCAGGGATGTCATCCAGAAGGAGATCGCCTACATCGAGAGCTGCGGCGTCGAGATCCGGTACAATGCTCCCATCGATGCGAGACACACGGTCAATGACCTCATGAAGGAAGGCTACAGCGCCGTGTTTATTGCGGCCGGGGCCCAGGCCAGTCGTCGGATCGGGATACCCGGCGAAGAAGAAGGCCTCGAGGGACTCGCCTACGGCCTGGCCTTTCTGACAGACGTGCGGATGGGGCGGTCGGTCCCCCTCAAGGGAAAGACTGTGGTGGTGGGAGGGGGAAATGTGGCCGTTGACGTGGCCCGGACCGCTCTTCGAACAGGGGCCCAGGATGTGCAGATATTCTGTCTCGAATCCCGCCGGGAGATGCCGGCGTGGGAGAAGGAGATCGAGGAGGCCCTCGACGAGGGGATCGCCATCAACACCTCATGGGGGCCCCAACGGATTTTGAGTGAAGACGGCCGCGTGACCGGCATCGAGTTGGTTCGGTGCGTGTCGGTCTTCGATGGGGAAGGACGATTCAATCCCCGTTTTGATGATTCGGTCACCCAGGTGGTGGCGGGCGATCAGGTCCTCATCTCCATCGGTCAGGCCCCGGACTCTTCTTTCCTCTCGGAAGACGGTCAGTTGGAGCGGGCCCTTTGGGGGACCCTGGCCGTGAATGAAAACACCCTCTCCACCAATATCAAGGGGGTCTTTGCCGGCGGCGATTTTACCACGGGTCCCACCTATCTGATCCGCGCCATTGCCTCCGGCCGACGGGCGGCCCTCGCGATCCAGAAATACCTCGAAGGTGATGGGGGGAGGCTTCATATCCCGGACGAGAAGACCGGCCTGGCAGAGGACGCGGGCCTGGCCCTGGAACAGGAAACCACTGAAGACCGGCCCAGAATCCAGGTCCCGCTGGAGGCCCCGGCGGACAGGGTCAAGGACTTCAGGGAGATCGAGAGGGGGTTCACTCAGGAACAGGCCATCTATGAGGCCGGCCGCTGCCTCAGGTGCGATCTCGAAAAAGAGAGGAGTCGCCTATGATCCGATCCATTACCCAGCAGAAGCCCGAGGCGGAGCTGGACCAGCTCCTGGATGGTCTGGCCCGGGTTTTCATCATCGGATGCGGGACCTGCCCGACCCTGACCCATACGGGCGGCCTTCCCGAGGTGGCGGCCATGCGGGAGCGGCTGTCGGCAAAGGGAAAGCTGGTGACCGGAGACATGGTCCTGGCCGTGGCCTGCGACAACCTGACTCGGGAGGCCCTCGACCACGCCAAGGGACGCATGGACCAGGCGGATGCCCTCCTGATCATGACCTGCGCCTTCGGCGTTCAGAATATCGCCCGGCAGACCCAGAAGATGGTCGTCCCGGCCCTGGACACCCTCTTCATCGGAAAGGAGACCCAGGCGGGGGAGTTCGATGAGGTCTGCACCCAGTGCGGGGCCTGCATCCTGGGCGAGACCGGCGGGATCTGCCCGGTCACCACATGCCACAAGGGCCTGGTGAACGGGCCGTGCGGGGGAACCAACAATGGCAAATGTGAGATCGACGCCAACAAGGACTGCGCCTGGACCCTCATCTACCACCGGCTCAAGGCCCTGAACCGGCTCGATGCCATGCGCCGACTGCAAAAGCCCCGCAACCATCAGGCCAGCCTGCGGCCGGGGAAGTGGCGTCTGGATGCTTGATACTGGATGCTGGATGTGAGGATGATTTCAATGGCTACCGCTTTGAGCTCATAGCCCGCTTGCTTGCACCTTGGGCCACCCGTTTGGCCCCTCAACCCGAAACCTCTGAACCGTGAACCTCTGAACCTTGACCCTTTGAACCCTGAATCTCCAAATCCACCGTGAGGTCTACCATGGAGTCTGCATTCAAGAAGACCCTCGACTCGGGGAAGTTTGTGGTCACGTCCGAGGTGGCGCCCCCCAAGGGCGCCAACCTGGACAAGATGGCCCATCACATTGACCTGCTCAAGGACAAGGTGGACGCCATGAACGTGACCGATCATCAGAGCTCCGTCATGCGATTCCCTTCGCTGGGAGGGGCGCTCCTGGTGAAGGAGATGGGAGGAGAGCCGATCCTGCAGATGACGTGCAGAGACCGGAACCGGCTGGCCCTTCAGGCCGACCTCCTTTTCGCCCATCAACGCGGCATCCACAATGTCCTCTGTCTGACCGGAGATTCTGTAATTTTCGGCGACCACAAGGAGGCCAAGGGGGTCTTTGATCTCGATTCCAGTCAACTGGTGGCGGCTATTCGAAGGATGGAAAAGGGGGAAGATCTGGGCGGGAACAAATTGGAGGGGGATCTTTATTTCTGTGCGGGAGCCATTGTGACGCCCGAGGCCGACCCGCTCGAACCCCAGCTCATCAAGTTCGAAAAGAAGGTCGAGGCCGGGGCCGAGTTCATTCAGACCCAGGCGGTCTATGACCTGGATCACTTCAAGAGATTCATGGACTATGCCCGGCAGTTCCCTGTGAAAATCCTGGCGGGGATCATTCTCCTCACTTCCGCCCCTATGGCCCGCTTCATGAACAAGAACGTGGCCGGGGTGAATGTCCCTCAGGACCTCATCGACGAGATGGCCGGGGCCGCCAAGGGGAGGGCCTTGGACAAAGGGATCGAAATTGCCGGCCGCATGATCCGACGGATTAAGGCGGAACAGATGTGCCACGGGGTTCATATCATGGCCATCGGCAAGGAAGAGGTGGTCCCCGACATCATGGCGGCGGCAGGCCTTGGCTAACCCATCCAGAGTTCCGGCAGGAACACGCATCCCCGACAAGTGCCAACTGCACATGACGTGTGCGGAGCCCATCCTGAAGCAATCCCATCTCCACAGGCTCATCACAAGGGAGACCGCATCCCCACGGTCGTGAGGGGTCCATGACCGGGCCATGAAATATGTTGACAGGCATCCGGCGCCTCCCGTAGAATCAGTCACCTTTCCACAGGGACGCGGCCCCGCAGGGCTCCTGCCGAGGGCCACTGACCCCAAGACATAACCCCTGGTTCGTATCGCAAGGAGAAAGGACCATGTGGCACACGGTGAGCAAAGGCACCGCAGCGGTTGAGCCTGCGGTCAAGCAGTACCTTCCCCCCTGCCAGGAACAATGCCCCATCAACGAAGACATCCAGCGCACGAACGTCCTTATTTCCCTCCTTCCGGAGGATCCTGACAAGGCTGCCCCGGGCATTCTTCAAATCGGGGACTATCTCTACGAAAAGAACCCCCTCTTCCCGGTCTGCGGCTATGTATGCGGGCTCTGTGAACTGGAGTGCAACTACCACGCCAAGGGCGGCGCTATCAAGAGACGCCTCCTGAAGCGATTCATCTCCGACACCTACATCCCCTACCTCGAGGGCCGCGACGAATGGAGCCTGATCAAGCACAAGGAAAATGTTGCCATCGTGGGCGGGGGACCGGCAGGCCTCATGGCCGGGTATGACCTCAGCAAGCGGGGATATCGGGTCACCATCTTCGAGGCCTCGGACCGCCTGGGGGGAGCCCTCTGGCTCATTCCCCGGTATCGGCTTCCGGAGCGGGTGCTGGTTTCCACCCTGGAGGCCATGGTGCGCATGGTGGGCATGGACGTCAAATTCAACACGCGGATCGGGGAGGGAAAGTGGAACCTGGATCGGCTGCGCAACGAGGGGTACAAGGCGGTCTTCATCGCCCAAGGGACCCCCACTCCCAGAACCCTCACCTTTGGCAGGGACCCGGTGGAAGGACAGGACCTGTCGGGCGTCATGTACGGCCACACCTTCCTGTACGAGGTCAGTCACGGCAATATTCGTCCCGATTATTTCTCGGGCAAAAAGATCCTGGTCATCGGGGGCGGCAATGTGGCCTTTGACGTGGCGCGAACCGCTCGACGTCTGGGGGGCGAGACCACAGTGGTGGCGCTCGAACGCGAGGACAAGACCTCCCGGGACGGCATTCCGGCCGATGTGGAGGAGATTCGAGGGGCGTGGGAGGAAGGGATCCGGATCGTCTATTCAAGAGGCGTGCAGCGGATCATTGGCGAAGGAGAGCGCATGAGGCAGATCGCCTGTCCGAGGTGCGTTCAGGTCTATGACGACAAAGGGTTCCATCCTGTCTTTGATTCGGCGGACACCCTCCTGCTGGACGGCGATGTGCTCATCGTGACCGTGGGTCAGGGCCCGGATTGGACGCCCCTTCGAAGCGAAGGCCTGGTGGATGATCGGGGAAGGCTGGCCGTGGACCCCCTGACCCTGCAGAGCCGGAACAAGGAGTGGGTGTTTGTGGGAGGGGACCTGCGCAAGATCGGGTTCATGGTGGAGGCCATGCATGACGGGCTGGCGGCGGCCGAATCCATTGAACGGTATCTTCAGGGTCTCGACATGACCGAGGGAAGAAAGCGGCTCTTCGAGGCCCAGGATATCCCCCTGCGGCGTCACTACCTTTCCGAGCCCGAGGTCGTCTGGATCCCGCCGGAAAAACGAATGCACTTTCAGCTCTTTGAGCGCGGGTTCACCCTGAAGGAGGCCATTGAGGAGGCCCGCCGTTGTCTCTCCTGCGGCCCGTGCATCGCCTGCAAGGCCTGTGTGTCCATCGGGCTTCGGGAGTCCCTGAATCCGGTGGAGGTCCTGGCGGATCGTTGCTGCGGGTGCGGGATCTGCGTGTCGGCCTGTTTTTACAACGCCATTCAGCTTAAGGACGTGGAGATGGGCCGCATCTCCGTAACCGATCCTTTCAAATGCAAGTCATGCGGCATGTGCGTGGCCGCATGTCCGTCCGGCGCCCGAACGCTCAGGGACGACCCCCTGGAAGGGATCCTGAATAGGACATACAGCCAGTTATCGTAACCCGATCAAGGAGCGACTCTATGGGCTATGAGCCGAAACTCGTCTGTTTCTCGTGCAAGTTTGGATGGGGATATCTGAAGGACCCGGGAGACCTCGAGGCGGGGGCCTCTCTGTCCACGCCGGTGGAATGCAGCGGCAGGCTGGACGCCCTTCACCTGCTCAGGGCATTCAAGGAGGGGGCGGACGGAGTCCTGATCCTTGCCTGTGAGGAGGGGCATTGCCACTTCCAGGAAGGCAACTTTCGAACCCTCAAGATGCTCTACCTGCTCCAGGATGTGCTGTCGGCCCACGGGATCGAGAAGGAGCGGGTGCGGATGGAGTTTTCCAGGGACCCGGAGGGGACGAGCATCCCGGATCGCCTGGCCCGGATGAGGGCATCTTTGTCGGCCCTGGGCCCCCTCAACAGGACCTTTTTATAAAGGGAGAAGATCACCGTGGCAGAAAAACCCAAGATCGCCATCTGCTGGCTGGGGGCCTGCGGCGGCTGTGACGAGGCCGTGGTGGACCTGAATGAAGGTCTCCTGGATGTGGTCGAGGCCGTTTCCATCGAGCTCTGGCCCGTGGCCATGGACTTCAAGTATGACCACCTGGTGGCCTTTGAAACGGACGAGATCGCCGTAGGACTGGTGAGCGGCCATGTGCGCAACTCCGAACACGCCGAGGTCGCCCGCCTGCTGCGGGACCGGTGCCGCCTGATCATCGCCCTCGGGGCCTGCGCCTGTTTCGGAGGGACCCCGGGGCTCGCCAACCTCGTTCCAAGGGAAGAGATCCTCGATGCGATCTACCGGAAGGCCCCCAGTGTCGTCAATCCGGAAGGAACCATCCCTCAGGCGGAGACGCCGTGGGAGGGAGAGACCCTTCGACTGCCGGCATTCCTTGATCATGTGTACGCCCTCAACCAGGTGGTCGATGTGGATTACTACATTCCGGGATGCCCGCCCCCGCCCGAACTGATTCAAAATGGGGTCAGGGCCGTCCTCACGGAGGATCTCCCTCCCAAAGGATCCACCCTGGCCCCGCGAACGGCCCTTTGTGAAACCTGCCCCAGGAACAAGACCAAGCCGATGCGGTTTGAAATCCACGGGGCGATTCGGCGGATTCACGAGGTGGAGGCGGATCCGGAGACGTGCTTCCTGGCCGACGGGATCCTGTGTATGGGTCCTGCCACCCGGACCGGGTGCGGCGAGACCTGCATTCGAACCAATACCCCCTGCCGCGGCTGCTTTGGCCCGGTCCCGGGGGTCGCTGATCCCGGGTCCCGTTTCATCTCCTCGCTCGCCGCGCTCCTCAAGGTGGGGACCACCGGGGACCCGAAGGCCATCATGGCCTCCATCGGCGACCCCGTGGGATACCTGTACCGGTTCACCCACCCCATATCCACCCTCGGGGCCAGGCGCCTGACCGAGGCATCGGAGGAGACCCCATGACCCAGCGGATCACCATCAATCCGATCACGAGACTGGAAGGGCACGGAAAGATCGAGATCTTTCTGGATGAGCAGGGAGAGGTGAAGGACGCCTTCTGGCAGGTCGTGGAGCTGAGGGGCTTCGAGAAGTTCTGCGTGGGAAGGCCTGCGGAAGAGATGACGCGGATCGCCCCCAACATCTGCGGGGTGTGCCCATCAGCCCACCACATGGCAGCCACCAAGGCCCTGGACGCCCTCTACGGCGTCACGCCCACGCCGACCGCGCGGCTCCTGCGCGAGCTGGAATTCAATGCGTTTATGATTGAAGACCACTATATTCATTTCTTCTTTCTCGCGGCCCCGGACTTCATCGTCGGCCCCGATGCCCCCCTTGCCGAACGCAATATCCTCGGGGTGATCGGCCGGGTAGGAAAGGAGATCGGAAAACAGGTCATCGACATTCGAAAGCGGAACCGCGACATCATTCGCCACCTGTTCACCAAGGCCCCCCATCCGGAGGGAGGACTTCCGGGGGGCGTCCCGCGCGGGATTGCCGAAGAGGAACGCAGAGACCTCATGGCCACGGCCGACGACTCGGTGGCATTCGCCCTCTTCGCCCTGGATCTGTTCAAAAAGGAAGTCCTGGGGCAGAAGGCCCTGAAGGACCTGATCCTGAGCGAGGCCTATACCCTCAGGACCTATGCCATGGCCCTTGTGGACGAGGACGATCATGTCGCCTTCTATGACGGGATGGTCAAAGTCATTGCGCCCGACGGCAAGGAGTTCGTCCGGTTCCATCCCGAGGACTACCTCGACCACATTGCGGAATGGGTGGAACCCTGGACCTATATCAAGTTCTGCTATCTGAAGCAGTTGGGGTGGAAGGGCCTGAAGGAAGGGGACGACACGTCCCTTTACCAGGTGGCCCCCCTGGCGAGGCTCAATGTGGCCAGCGGCATGGCGACGCCCTTGGCCCAGAAGGAGTACGAGATCTTCTTCGAGACCCTGGGAGAGCGGCCTGCGACCCATACCCTGGCCATGCACTGGGCCCGGCTCATCTGCGCCCTGCAGGCGGCGGAGCGCAACCAGATCATTGTGAGGGACCCGTTGCTGACCAGCAGGGACACGCGAAACATGAACCTCAGGCTGATGCGCAAAGGGGTTGGGTGCGTGGAGGCCCCGCGGGGGACCCTCATCCACCATTATGAGACGGACGATCGGGGAATCCTGACCCGGGTCAATCTCATCGTGGCCACCCAGAACAACGCCGGCGCCATCTGCCTGGCCGTCAAGAAGGCGGCCCGGGCCTTTGTCCGGGGGCCGGAGGTGAAGGAGGGGTTCCTGAACCGGGTGGAAATGGCCTTTCGGGCCTATGACCCCTGCCTCGCCTGCGCCACCCACGCCCTCCCCGGCAGGATCCCTTTTGTGGTGACCCTGAGAGGCCCTTCCGGAGACGTGGTTCGGACCCTGAGACATGACTGAAGCCGGGGAAGGCCTCGTCATCGTGGGTTTGGGAAACCCCATCCTCTCCAATGACGGGGTGGGAGTTCATGCGGCCATATCCCTGGCCAGCGTCTTTCCCGGTGCAGAGGTGACAACGATCCCCATGATCGGAATGGATCTGCTGGACCGGATGATCGGGCATGACACCCTTGTCATCGTGGACGCCGTCGCCACCGGGTCCAGTCCGATCGGAACGGTCACCCATTTCCAGTTGCCGGGCCAGGGACTTCACGTCACCTCCTCCCACGGCCCCGACCTCCAACTCCTCCTTTCCCTGGGACATTCCCTGGGCCTCCAATTGCCTCGCGCCATCCTGGTGTACGGCATCGAGATCGGAACGGAGGTCCCATACGGAGAAACCCTTACGCCCGCGCTTCAGGAACGCCTCGAAACCGCCCTCCAAGATATCGCCGCGGATATCCACTGTCACCTGGGACCATCATAGGAGGCGCCGGTCACCTCGATCGCTGCATGCATCTTTTCAAGCCCTGGCAGAATGTTTTATGGAGCACAAACTTACGGTTCCGTCTTATCCTTTGGAGGGGCGGTGAGGGCGTTTTTGTTGCGTACCAGCGGCTATGAAATATGATTTGAACGGCAACAGAAAAGTGAGTTGGGTGGAACCGCTGGAGAGGCGTGAACAAATATCGATGCAGATGAATTTCGAAAATGGTCGTCATCATTGGTGGGCCCTGGGGACGGTGACCATCGGGACTTTCATGGCCACCCTGGACGCCAGTATTGTCAATATCAGTCTGCCGGCCATCATGGCGGATTTCAAGTCCAGCCTTGCCACATCCGAATGGATTATCCTCGCCTATATGCTGGTCATCACCGGTCTGCTGCTGCCCTTTGGCAGGCTTGCGGATGTCACCGGTCGCAAAAAGATATTCCGTCTCGGCTTCGTCCTTTTCAGCCTGGGTTCAGGCCTGTGTGCCCTTTCCCAAAACCCGGCCCAACTCATTTTTTTCCGCGCCTTTCAGGCCATCGGCGCCGCTATGCTCATGTCGAACAGTTTCGCCATTATTACGGCCGTGTTCCCCCCTGAAAAGAGAGGCCGCGCCCTGGGCATCGTGGGGGCCGTGGTGGCCACCGGTTTTTCGGTGGGTCCCAGCCTGGGAGGTTTTCTGGTGACCGCTTTGGGCTGGCGCTCGGTCTTCTATGTCAATGTACCTGTGGGCCTGGTGGGCATCATCATGGCCACCTGCATATTAAATGAACAGATGGTGTCGCCCGCCCTGGGACAAAAGAAAAGGTTCGATTTCCTGGGTTCGGCACTGATCATCGTCGGCCTCTCATCCTTGGTGTTGGGTTTGACCACCGGGCAGGCGGGTCGATGGGGAACCCCTCTGGTCGTCCTTGAACTGGTTTTGGCGGCGTGCACCCTAACTCTGGTGCCGATCTGGGAATCCAGGACGTCGCAACCCTTGGTAGACCTCACCTTGTTCAGGAATCGTCTTTTCACGTTTGGCAATTTGGCCGGGTTTTTATCCTTCCTGGCTATTTCGACCAACGCCTTTCTGATGCCGTTCTTTCTTCAGCTTTCCCTTGGCTGCAGCGCCTTCGAAGCCGGTTTGCTCATGACGCCGACGGCCCTGGTCATAGCCTTTGTAGCCCCTGTGAGCGGCTGGCTCTCCGAACGGATGGACGCACGCATATTGTCAACAGTTGGCCTGGCGATCAATGCAGGCGCTCTGTTTTGGCTTTCCCTGCTGCATGCCCAATCCGGCTATCATGAAGTCCTGATCCGGCTTATCCTGCTGGGTATCGGGCAGGGATTATTCCAATCACCCAACAACAGTTCGATCATGGGTTCAGTGCCGCGGAACAGCCTGGGAATAGCGGGAGGCTTTCTTTCCATGATGCGCAATATGGGTCAGGTTGTCGGCATTGCCCTGGCCGGTTCCATATTGGCCGGAACCATGGTCAGTGTTACCGGGCATGCCTCTTTCGATGCACTGCACGTGGGTGATTCAGCGGCTCAGAGGGCCCCGGTTCTGGCGGCATTCATGCAGGGGATGTATCATGCCTACCTGGTTGCCTCCGTGATATGTTTTCTGGGGATGTGGACTTCGCTGGTGAGGGGCAGACCTAAACCTGTAAGCACAGAAAGTTCTTCCATGCTGCCTCCCGGCTGAGGCGTGGTGTCTGGCATGGTAATGAAAGCCGTGACACAGCGCCATGCACCGTACCGAGGCTCCTTGTTGCGGCCACAATATCCTGCGGCACATTTCCCTTGACCCCCCAAGGCCCGATCCCCTATAGTCAGGACCGAAAAGGGATTTCTTATCATCTCACCATCACCTCACCCCCGATGCGGGGGCCCTCTGGGTGATCCTCACCCTCCGGGAAAAGGGGGTTTTTCATAGGCGGAGCGGTTCCCTTGTGGAACCGCGTTGACGCCTTCCTCATACAAAAGACCCTGCCAAAAAGACCGGACTGGGATTCCGTCCGGGTCTACGGCGACAGCAAGCGGCAGGTGGCTCAACAGGTCCGGCAGGCCCGGGATCGCGCCGCCGGATTGTGAACTTGTGGGTCCGGAGCCGACCTGCCGTTTGGCCGTGCCGAGGAGGCGTTTCATGAAACGGACCATCTTTTTCCTCGGATGTCTTATCATCATCGCAACATTAAACCCGATCTGCGTGTCCCATGCCCAAAGGGGCCAGGGGAGCCGCGCGCCCACGCTCTGGAATGAGGCCGCCGAGGTGTGGCGGGGCAAGTACTCTCCTGAGGACCTGCGCACATGGGAAAGCAGGATGGATCAGTTCAGGTCCAACGACAATGCGGTGGCCCTGTGCCTCAACGCCATTGGCGTCATCTATCAGAACGAGGGGGATTTGCAAAATGCTCTGAAGCACCTCGATCAGTCCCTGGAAATCACGCGCAGAATCAATTTTGAAAAGCTCACGGCAAGGAATCTGATGTGGAGAGGCCTTGTCCTCTGGGACTTGGGAAAGGCCGAAGAGGCCTTCAAGAGCCTGACGGAATCCGTGGAGATCGCCCAGCGGCTGGGAAGCATCGGCATTGCGGGGACCTCTATTCACATGCTGAGCCACATTGCACGCGGGAGGGGCCGCTACCGGGAGGCGATGCAATATGCGGAACAGGCCGTGGAGATCGCCAAGGACCAGGGCAACGACATGCTGATGATGCTCTCCCTCTACGACATCGGCATGATCCACAAGCAGCAGGGGAACCTGGACAAGGCAGCAGGTCATTTGGCCCGGTCCCTGGAGCTTGCCAGGAAACTCAACAACCGGAAGTGGTCGGCCTTCAACCTTGCGGAACTGGGGGATATCTGTTCGCGCCGGGAAGACCACTCGTGCGCTACTGAGAATTACCGGCAGGCAATCGAATTCTTTGGGGTCTTGAACCATAAGAAAGGTCTCGCATCGACCTATAACAAGATGGGCAGGTCCCAGCTTCGCATGCAAACAATAAAACTCGCGCTTGCCTCCTTCGAGAAAGCCCACCAGATCGCCGCAGAAGTCGGCATGAAATCCCTTGTCGCGGAAACCTCTCTCAATATGGGAAAGGCCTTCGACCGCATGGGCAAACCGGAAGAAGCCCTGGCCAGGACGGACGAGGCCATTGTTTTATACAGGGAGATCGATGTCCCGGACCTACTCCGGGAATCCTACTTCACGAAAGGGACCCTGCTGGAACGAAAGGGCGACATCCCGGGGGCGGAGAGGAGCTACAAGGAGTCCGTGAAGGTCCTGGAGACCCTCCGCCAGGACGTGGCCGGGGGTGAAGAGGAGATGCTCGCCTTTGTGGAAATCAGGGGACAGGCCTATCAAAAACTGATCGCCATCCTGCTGAGCCAGGGCAAGGTCTCCGAGGCCCTGGATTACCTGGAGCGAAGTCGGTTGCGGAAATTGAGGGACCAGTTCGATCAACTGGCGCCGCGGCTCGGAGACGAAAAGGAGGAAAAGGCCAAGGCGAGGGAAAAAGAACTGAGAGAAGAGATCGAGGGGGCGAGGACCCAGCTCGTTGAGGAAAAGTCTAAGCCCAAAGAGGCCCAGGATGAAAGGAAGATATCCGACCTGGAGACCCAACTGGGCGAAAGGAGGCGGCAGTACATCGAATACATCAACGACCTGAGGGACAAATTCCCGGAACTCGCATCCCTCCTGGCCATCCAGCCCGACAGCCTGATCGACCTCCAGGGCATGCTCCCCCCCCAGGCGGCCATCCTCCAATATCTGATCCTGGAAAAGGCCTTGTATGCCTTCGTCGTCACCCCCGACTCCGTCTCTCACAGGGAGGTGAAGGTGTCCCAGGGGGAGCTGGAGGGAAAGATCGATTTTCTGAGGAGCTGCCTCATGAACCCTCAGATCCCGATGAACGCGGGACCCCTGGAAACCAAGACCCTGAAACCCAAGGAGCGCGGCCGGTCCGACGCCTACGACATGTTCATCGACCCCTTTCTCAAGTCTTCCCAGGAACTCTATCGTCTTCTCATCAAACCGCTGGAACCCGAACTCGCCCAGGTTCGGCTCCTGGGCATCATCCCCAATGGAAAGCTCCACCTCCTCCCGTTTCAGGCCCTCGGAGAACCCGATTCCCAGGGGGGATTCCGATTCCTGGTGGAGAGCAGAGCGATCTTTTACCTGAACAGCCAGTCCATCCTGAAATTCGCGCAAAAGAGGGCCAAGGAGATCGGGGACAAGGGTACCCTGCTCGCCTTCGGCAACCCGGACAACTCCCTCCAGCATGCAACCGAGGAGATCGATCTCATCCGGAGGATCTTTTCCCCGGCCAAGGCCTATCTGGGTCCGGAGGCCAGCGAGGACAAGGCCAAGACGGAACTGGCGGGATATAACATCCTGCATTTCGCCACCCACGGGAAGATGAAGGGGAACATCAAGGACTCCTATATCCTCCTGGCGCCGTCAGCCGACGGCAGGGAGGACGGCAGGCTGTTCCTGAAGGAGATATGGGGGTTGCCCCTGGCGGGATACCAACTGGTCACCCTTTCCGCATGCGAGACGGCCATGGGGAAAGAGGCCTCCGGGGATGTCATGGTGAGCCTGGAGACGGCCTTTCTCCGGGCCGGGACCCCCACCATACTGGCCTCCCTATGGGCGGTGGACGATCGGGCCACGGGGGTATTGATGAAGACCTTCTACGACCAAGTGACCAAGCAGGGGAAGGCGGAGGCCCTGAGGATCGCCCAGGCGGCGCTCCTGAACGATCCGCGCTATGCCTATCCCTACTACTGGGCGGCCTTCATCGTGGTGGGCGACTGGCGTTAACAGGCTGTGCTCCTAATGGGCGCCGCTGGAGGCACGGCAAGAACCCCATCCCAGAGGTGAACCGATGAAAAAGATGGCATTCGCAGCCCTTGTCTGCGCTCTTTTTTTCGCGGCCGGAGGCGGTTCCATGGCCCTCGGCGCAGACGCCATCGCCCTGATCAGCTCCACTACCGGGAGCGTGGAGTTCCAGCGGGCTGGTGAGCAGAGCTGGCGCCCGGCCCGCATGGGCGATTCCCTGTTCGAAGGGGACATTCTTCAGACCCACGATCGTTCCAAGGCGTCCCTGCTTTTTTCCGACGGCTCCATCATGACCGTCCAGCCTCGGAGCCGCCTCGCCCTCTCCCTTCGGGAAGCCGGCGGAAAAGGCGAGACCTCTAAGGTCGCCTCCGTGTCCAAGTCCGTCATGGAAGGAATCGGGGGGATCTTCTCGGCCGAAAAGAAGAGAGAGACACTGACCGCGGTCCCGGGCATCCGGAGGGAGGAAGCCGGAGTCCGTATCCTGTATCCCAGGAACAGCATGATCCTGGACCCTCCCCCCGACTTCCGCTGGGAAATGCGGGGAAAGAGCCCGGCCGTCATGGTTTCCTTGACGCTCAAGGGGATGGGTGGCAGGCTGTGGTCCCTCAACACGAGAGAGGCGGGGATACCCTATCCGAAGGACCAGAAGCAGTTGGAGCGGGGCCAGACCTATTTCGTGAGGGTCGAAAGCGCGAATGATGCCGGGGTCTCCGAAGAAGTCTACTTCAGGCTGCTGGATGAGAGGAGCGCAGAGGAAGTGAGGCGCGTGGCGGCCCAGATGCAGGACTTTCGGAAATCCCATCCGGATGACTCCTCGCCTGAATTTATCCTTGCCGTATTCTACAGGAACAAAGGGCTGTATCACATGGCCCTGGAGCGCCTTGACGGATTGGAGAAGAAGAACCCGAAGGACCGCTTCGTCCTGGAGGAGGAAAGGGAGATCTTCGCAAAAATCGGCCTCTGGAAGGACTGGGAGGAGGTCGACCGGAAGCTCGCGCCCCGGTAGATGAGGGCGCGTGCCCCAAGATGCATGGTCCGACGACATCCCTCCCCCCGTTTTACCCGGCGTTAACGGATGCCCTTCATCGTGGAGCCAGGATGCATTCCCGAAAGCGTCTTTTCCGTATCGGCCTCGCCATCGGAACCGGGGTCACCCTTGCGATGCTGGCGCTCTTCGCAAACGGGGCCCTTGATTTTCTCGAGAACAGGTCCCTGGACTTGAGGTTCCTGCTGCGGGGGGAGATCGGGTCGGACCCGAGAATCGTCATCGTCTCCATCGACGAGGCCTCCTTTGCGGAACTGCGCCGTAGATGGCCGTGGCCCAGGACCGATCTTGCGCGGTGCATCGATCGGCTGGCCCGGGAGGGCGCCAGGACGATCGGTATCGATCTCATCATGAGCGAACCCGACCCCGGCGACGAGGACCTGGCAAGATCTGCCAGGGCCTTCGGCAATGCCGTCTTCGGCATGAAGTTCGAGGAAACCGTTCGAAGGATGCTCTGGAACGGGAAAGAGGTCGAGCTCAGAGACGAAGCGCTGACGGAGCCCATCGAACCCATCCGCGAGTCGGGAGACGCGGGATATCTCAATCTGCCCCAGGACAGCGATGGATTTGTCCGGCGGTTTGCCCCGGTCCGGCCCTGCCAGGACCAGGTCTGCGCCTCCTTCGACCTGAAGATCGCCCTGCGCTTCCAGGGGATCCCCCTGGGCGACCTGACCTATGTCCCGTTCGGGAGCCTCGGGATCGGAAACCGGTCCATCCCCTTGAACCATGACGACACCGTGTGGATCAACTTCACCGGGCCGGCGGGAAAATTCGAGAGGGTCTCCTTCTACCAGGTCGTGGAAGGGTTTCACCGGCCGGGCTTTTTCGAAGGTAAGCTCGTTCTGATCGGGCCGACATTTCTGGATTCCAAAGACTTCTTTCCGACCCCCTTCACCGAGACGAAGAAGGGCAGGAAATATCCCCTGTTCGGCGTCGAGATACATGCCAACATCATCAACGGCCTCCTGACCGGCAACTTTATCAGGCCGCTGCACCCCCTTGTCCAGCGGCTGATCGTGCTGCTGGGGGGCATGCTCGTGACGCTTCTTTCCCTCAGGCTGTCGCCTCTGAGGGGGGCGCTGTCGATTTCCCTTCTCTTAATCGTCTACGGCATCGGGTGCGTGTGGCTCTTCGTCGAGAATCTGCTCGTGCCGGCTGCAGCCCCTGTGCTGACCTTCGCAGGGGTTTATTTTGCCCTCTCGGTTTTCCGGTATTTTACCGAGGAAAGGGAAAAACGGCAGATCCGGGCCATGTTCCAGAAATACGTCTCACCCGCCGTGGTGAACAAGCTGATCCAAGACCCGGGGCAACTGCGGCTGGGAGGAGAGAAGCGGGTGCTCACAGTGCTCTTCTCGGATATCCGCGGATTCACCTCCCTTTCGGAACGGATGCCCCCGGAAGAGATTCTGAAGCTGCTGAACCAGTATCTTACAGCAATGACGGCGGTCGTGCTCCGCAACGGGGGCATGCTGGACAAGTACGTGGGCGATGCGGTTATGGCCGTGTTCGGCGCCCCCTTGGAGGTGGAGAATCATGCTCTCCTGGCCTGCAGGACGGCTGTGGAGATGATGGAGGAACTCCAAGGCCTGCAAAGCGAGTGGACAGAGGCCGGAAAGCCGGTTCTGGATATCGGTATAGGGATCAATACCGGGGAGATGGTCATCGGCAATGTGGGTTCCCCCAGCCGGATGGATTACACCGTGATCGGGGACCACGTCAACCTGGCCTCGAGGCTCGAGGGAACCAACAAGGAATTCGGCACACACATCATCATCAGCGGCTCCACGCACGAGATCGTGAAAGGAAGGGTCGCGGTGCGGGACCTCGGGGAAATCCGCGTCAAGGGAAAGGAAACGCCTGTGCCCGTCTATGAACTCCTCGGCATTAGCTGAAGGCCCTCGACTTTCTCTTGAAAGCAACCGAAAGACTGGGATACATAATAGACGACGTCAGGCGTGGGCAATGCGCAGATATCTGTTCTGCCGTTTGCTTATCCTGTTTTCACCCCCCTGGAAGTTCGCGCTGGAGGGTACGGGTTTGAGACCCCCGAAGAAGGTATTGTGGGTTTTTGAAGCATTTGAAGGGAGATGATCCATGGAAATCGCAATCGTGGGCGCAGGCGTATTGGGATCCATCTTCGGGGTCCTTTTTGGGGAAAAGGGTTTCGATGTGACCCTGATCGAAGTGCTGAAAGAGAGGGTTCACCTCGTCGACAAAGAGGGGATGTGGCTGCAATGGCCGGACGGGAAGCGAAGCCACTCGAAGATCTCCATCACCGCTGAAGTCGACAACGTTGGCATTAAAGACGTGGTCATGATTGCGGTCAAAGGCTATCACACCCGCTCGGCCATAGAGAGCGCCCTGCCCATGATGGGTGACCACACCGTCGTTCTTTCGGTTCAAAACGGCCTTGGGAATTTGGAGGTCATTGCAGAGGTTGTGGGGCCTGAACGGGTGGTTGGCGGGATCACGGCCCATTCGGGAATGCCGGTGAGCATGAACGAGGTGAGGTATGTCGGAGGGCTCGGCCCTCTGCTGGTGATTGGGCCTTACGACGGCATCTCGAGACCCGGTTTCGAAAAAATGGTTGAACGTTTCACTGCCGCCGGCCTGGACGTTCAGACCACGCTCGATATCAACAGCGTTATCTGGAAAAAATTGATCGCCAATGTGTCCACCAATGCGGTCGCCGCTTTGACCGGTTTGACCGGCAGTATTGCCGTAAACCATGAGCCGTCGATCAAAATCATTGAAGCCCTGTCTCAGGAGCTGGCCCGGGTGGCCCGCGCCAAGGGGATCGATTTTCCCGAGTTGAACGATCCCCTCGATTTTTCGTTGAGGGCCTTTGGTTTTACCAAGGACAACCGTGTTTCCATGCTTCAGGATGTCGAGGCAGGGCGCCCCACCGAGATCGGCACCCTGAATGAAGTGATCGTATCTGAAGGGCAACGTTACGACATCCCCACCCCTTACAATGAGGCTGTTTCATGGTTGATTCGGGGTGTGGAGGAGCGAAACCGTCAAAAGCGTTATGCAACAAAATTGCAGGGTGAATCACAAGCCGTTCGGGATGCAATCAAGAAGGAGGATCTGGAGACACTGCGTCAAGCCTTGGAAGCGGCCCCCCTGGCCCGCATCCTGTCCATCCAGTGCATGGAGTTCGAAGCCGGTCGGGCCAAGGCCCGTTTGCCCGGGACGGCCCAATTGCCCAATTTTTTGGGGTATACCCACACGGGCGCCCTGTTCACGCTGGCCGAGCAAACCATGGCAGCCGCTGCCAATTCTCTGGGATATGTGGGATTGCCCCTCAATTGCGACATTCAGTTCCTGAATGCCGCAGACCCGACGAAGGACGTGATCGCCACAGCAAGGGTCATCGACACGCAGGGAAGGATTGCCCGTGTGCACGTAGAATTGACCCAGGATGATCAGCCTATTGCTGAAATCTCTGAGATGGTTTTTCTGCGCCATTGAGACTAACGCGGAGTCCCGCAACCCAATCCCGCCACGGCGGGACTACCACAAAGACCACAAAGCACACAAAGAGTTTTTCGCTACTAAACAAAAAATGCCCTTCTTTGTGTTCTTCGTGCCTTTGTGTGAGTCGAAAGAAACGCATTGCATCCAAAAATTTTCTTGTTTTTCGTGACAGAAGACCAGGGAATAGGGTACTAAAGGGCGACATTCGATAGGGTCATCCTTCAGCGTGTCGACCTCGGCCCTCTGAAACGATTCGCCCGAGACCTGGGTTATCATGATCACCGTTTTTGCCACCCTGGATGCTGATGCTGAAGCATCCCGAAGAAATGTGAACGATTTTTTCCCAGCCCCGTAAAAATGACCGTTCTGAAGGCCTGCGTTCGGGGGCTCTTGAACGAGGAGACATCGTAGCTGCAATTGGCTATGCATAATTTGTTGACATTTTATTAAATTGATAGTAGCTATGCGTCATGATGAACCTGAGCTGGAGGCACCCCTGTGATGCCTAAATACGACGTCATTTTTTTCGAAAAAAACCTCACCGGCAATGGAGGGCTGGTCCATTTGGGCCGGTACCCTCCTTTCCTTTGGCCCGCTGAGGGGGATAATGTCGGTCGCCATACCATGTAGTGTCATTCGATCCAACTTTTGGGACCTAAATTCAAGAATCGCGCGTCAGATGAAGCGCGCTGCACGGACAGAAAGGAGAGGATCATGAAAAAGCTCGGGATGCTGCTTCTCATCTTCGGTTGTATGCTCACCACCCAGGCACAGGCCGAAACCGCCAAGGTCATCATCGGAACCGGGGGAATCGGAGGGGTTTACTATTATTACGGTACCCAGATCTCCGAAATTTTATCCAAGAACAACGTGGTTTCCGCAACGGCGATCCAGACGGCAGCCTCCGTTGACAACATGCTCCTGATCCGGGACAAGAGCGATCCGGCCAAGAACACGTATTTTCTGGGGACGGTTCTGCCGGATACAGCCCTTGTCACGGTAACAGGCAAACACGAAAAATTTGCCGAAAAACCGGCCAAGGCAGCCATTATGTGGATGATGTATCCGAATTACCTGCACATCGTCACCACAGACAAGAGCGGGATCAACAAGCTGAGCGATCTGCAGGACAAGCGGGTCTCGACCGGCGCCCCTGGTTCCGGAACGGAATTCACCGCCCTGAACCTGCTCAAGGCTGCCAATGTCGATCCT
>Ga0172371_10000660_pt1 | contig 54286 bp, 40 predicted proteins | sample Lak12m_FD_114543 | JGI IMG/M metagenome (GOLD analysis project Ga0172371, IMG submission 114543) | Freshwater microbial communities from Kabuno Bay, South-Kivu, Congo - kab_022012_12m | ecosystem: Environmental > Aquatic > Freshwater > Lake | place: Democratic Republic of the Congo: South-Kivu... | reverse complement strand
GCTTCGGGGCGTAGCGGCGGGTGAAGTAGCCCTTGCGCTTGTAGCGCCAGGCGGGGCTAACGTGTTGGTGGAATTGGCAGTCTGGGTTGGGGCAGTGGGGCGGTTGCCAGCCGGGGGTGTTGGTAGTCATGCCCCCGGCGCGGCAATGACCGCGCCAGGGACAATTTCAGAGCCAGAACTGAATGAGAAGCGGCCCGGTCGCCGGGACCGGGCCGCCGCTTCCTCTCGTCGCTCCCCCTAGATGGACAAGTGCAGGTAAGTCCTGATCTCCCACTCCCGCCCGCCGGGCAACCCGTCGGGGTACGACTCGCCTTCCAGCAAGTCGGGCGCGCCTTCGGGCAGGTACCGGTTGGAGTACCGGTCCAGCGTACGGTAGGTACCGCGCACGCCGATGCGGGTCTGAGGCAGATCGAACCAGCGGGGAGAGCCCAGGGTGGTGGAGAGATCCGCCATCACCTGCAGGGGGTACGTCATGTTGAAGTCCCGATGGTAGTCGTAGGGCCCGAAGTCGTTGATCTTCACGTGACCGGCCAGGACCAGCGAGGTCCAGGCGATCCGGCTGTCGAACCCGTAGCGATGCACCAGGCGCGTGTTGTCGCCGTTGGGCTCCGTGGTGCCGTAGAAGAGGTGGCTGATCATGCGCGTGGTCGGGCCGAGGCGGTTGATCACGCGGCACCGCAGCTCCCAGAGGTCGCGCGCGGGCGTCGCGCCCGGGAACGCGTACACGCTGTTCTCCGCCGAGATGAACAGGCCCGCGTCGGCCGTGGTGTGGTGGCGCCTGGCGGAGAGGCCCACGCTCGCGGCCAGGTCGGCGTCCTCGCGCACGTCGCTGTCCCAGGCCCACATCCAGGTCGCGGGGGTCGGGTCGTAGGTCAGCATGATCTCGCCGGCGGTGGTCGCGCGGTTGGCGCGCACGGCGAAGGGATCGTCCAGGACGTTGCGGGGCCGCCCCTGCGTGAAGGCCAGGTCGTCGCTGTGGGGCATCGGGCCGACGATGGGCCGCTGCCACAGGAAGTTGGGCCCGACCTGCCAGGCGCCCATCGAAACGGCCAGCCCGCTCAGGGCGTTGACCTGGTTGCCCGTGCCGCTGTCCTTCAGGTCCCAGCCGGTGAAGGTGGGGATGGCGGTGGGACCGGCGTCGGCCACCAGCCCCATGTAGGCGCCTTGCCCGTACCAGTTCCAGCGCCCCCGCTGCCAGGTCAGCTTGCCCCTGAAGCCGAAGGTGTCCTCGGGCTTGATGGTGTCGGTCTTGATGTCCTGCGGCGAGACGGGACCGCCGGCCTCCAGGACTTCGTCGGACACCAGCTGGAACGACTCCCCGTTGCGGGGCTGCCCGGACCAGATGACGCCGCCCTCCACGCCGAACGGGCCGACGCGCGACTGCATCTGCACGGTCGCCTTGCGCGTCGACCGCAGCGGGATGGCCACCGAACTGGTCAGCTGCGTCTGCTGCGCGAACTCCTCCTCGAAGATGCCGGTCCAGCGGATCCCGGCCAGGGAGCGCTGGTACTTCACGAACACCGCCGGGTTGGCGCCCCACCACAGCTGCGGGCCGAAGGCGACCTTCAGACCGCCGAGCGCCTTCTTGCCGGCGATCTCGAAGCCGATCGGAGCTTCGCCGTTGTAGATGTCGACGTTCTCGCCGTAGAAGGCGTCGCGGTAGAGGCCGAAGAAGTCCCCCTCGTACTGCCAGTGCAGGTGGCCCGTGCGGTAGAAGCCCTCCAGGCTGAACCAGCGGTCGTCCCAGGACAGGGACGACTGGTAGACCTTCACGCGCTCGGCGGATTCGAGTTCGACGGTCTCGCCGCCGGTACCGAGCAGCGAGCGGGTCAGGCCGCGGTTCTCGTAGAAGATCTCGTCGATGGGGTTGCGCGGCACGCGGCCCAGCACGTTGAGCGACAGCCGGCCGATGACGGCGTCGTTGGGCTTGGCCTCGAGATCGGCGTAGAAGGATTGGCCGCTGTCGAAGCCGCGGAAGGAAGGGGACGAGGACTGCGGCATGGCGATGGGCGGCGTGGCGACGTTGTCGCCGCCGGTGCTGTAGGTCTCGTACTCGATCCGCAGCCCGGCCAGCCGCACCTTGCTCAAGGTGTCGGTCTGCAGGCTGGCCGCGTCGCCCCTGGCCGCGAGCACGCCGTCCATGGGCCGGATGCCGCCGAAATGGGCGCCGATGGCCGCCAGGTCGGTGCCGGGAGCGTACGGGTCCAGCCGGAAGGCCGCGCGCAGCGCGTAGTAGGCCGCGCGCGGGTAGACCTCGTACAGGCCGCTGGCGTCGGGGAACCCCTTGGCGGTGATGCCCCACCACTCTTCGTTCATGTTGTTCTCACCGTCGCGGTAGTCCTCGGGGTAGCCGCCGTTCGGCCAGGAGGCGTTCGTGTCGTGGAGGTTCAGGCGGCTCTCCTGCCCGAACTTCCACCAGCCGTCGGACCACTGGAAGATCAGCCCGCCGACGGCGTTGCCCACCCGGCCCTTGCCGGCCGACTGCTCGTAGATCTCCCGCCACTGTCCCACCAGGTAGTGAGCTTGGGTCGCCTGGTCCTCCCGCATCGTCCGGGCGTTGAAGGCGTCGGCCCCGAATTCGGTGAACATGGCCGGGAGGCCCAGCTTGTCGTGGACCACCTGGTAGAAATCGCGCGCCGAGACGCCGCGGTAGACGTTCGCGCCGAAAACGTCCAGTCCTTGGCACAGCTCGGCGACGAGGTCGATGTACTGCAGGTCGCCGTTGGCGATGGCCACGGGCCGCCCGGGATCGCGGGCCTTGATGTCGCGGATGATCTCGCCGAAGAGCGAGTACAGATGCCGGGCGCGCGCGGTGTCGCGCTCGCCGGCGGGCAGCGCCTCGATCTCGAACGACGACCAGGACAGGCCGTAGTTGTTCTCGTTCCCCAGCAGCCACATCAGCACGCCCGGCGTGTCCTTGTACTCGTCCACGACCGCGGTCAGCTCGTCCCTCAGGACCCGCCTCACCTCGGGGTCGCTGTAGTCGGTCGACGGGTGCCAGACCCCGCCGATGGTCAGGCCGTAGCGGCCCACCGTGTGGTTCAGCATCGTATGGATGCCGTACCGCTCGTGGATGTAGGCCACCCAGCGGGGCGGGACGCCCGCGTTCTGGCGGATGGTGTTGACGCCCATCGCGGTCAGCAGCGGCATCTCCCGGGCCAGGGCCGCCTCGATGATCTCGTCCGGCTGCGACCACAGGCTGTAGGTGTAGTTCTGGCCGATGGGCAGGTAATCCCAGTTCATGCCCAGGATCATGAAATCCCGCCCTTCCACCTGCAGGCGTGTGCCGCTGGCGTCGTCGACGATCCTGACCCGGCGCTGAGCGCCGCCTTCGTGCTGGGCCGCGACGACGACGGGCAACACGACCAGGAGCAGGGTCCAGACCAGGCCGGTCCGGCAGCAGCGGCGTACACGGTCGTCAAGCATCGGACGCACGGGATTCTCCTCGGCTGGGGGGGGAGGGGGCTCCGTCGACGGCGTTGGCTGCCACGACGTCGCGGTACCAGTTGGCGCTGTCCTTGGGCAGACGTCGGCGGGTCTGCGGGTCGACGGCGAACAGGCCGAAGCGCATCCCGTAGCCGTAGCCCCATTCGAAATTGTCCAGCAGGGACCACAGGAAATACCCCGTCAGCGGCACTCCCCGCGCCAGAGCGCCGTGGGCGACCAGCAGGTGCGCGCGCAGGTAGGCGATGCGCCGGGTATCGGCGATGTGTCCTGCGGCGTCGGCGGGATCGTCGTACGCCGCCCCGTTCTCCGTGATGTAGATCTTCCGGGGCGCGTAGTCGCGATGGACGCGCAGCAGGCTCTCCTGCAGCCCCCTGGGGTAGACCTCCCAACCCATGTCGGTGAGATCACCGGCGGGGGCCGGCGGCACGGCCACGGGCCGGCCGTCCGCGTCCGCCCGCATGACGACGCGGCTGTAGTAGTTCAGTCCCAGGAAATCGAGCGGCTGCGAGATGACCGCGAGATCGCCCGCCGCCACGAACGGCATCTCCGGGTCCGCGAGGTGTCCCAGGGCCACCCGGTCGGCGACGGCGTCGGCGGGGTACGAACCGCGGAAGACCGGGTCCAGGTACCAGCGGTTGAAGAAGCCGTCGAACCAACGGGCGGCATCGCGGTCCGCCGCGCAGTCCGTGGCCGGGTGGGCGGGGCTGTGGATGAGCACGATGCCGACCTCGGCGTCGGCCACTTCGCGGCGGATCGCTTCGACGGCCCAGCCGTGGGACAGCAACAGGTGGTGGGCGACGCGCAGGGCCTCGGCGGGGTCGCGGTGTCCGGGCGCGTGATGACCCTGCTCGTGCCCGAGGGTGGCGACGCACCACGGCTCGTTGTGGGTCGTCCAGCACTTCACCCGGTCGCCGAGGCGGCCCGTGACGACGGCCGCGTAGTCGGCGAAGGCGGCGGCCGTATCGCGTTCGCCCCACCCGCCCCGGTCCTGGAGGGCCTGAGGCAGGTCCCAGTGGTAGAGGGTGGGGAAGGGACGGATCCCGGCTTCTAGCAGGCCGTCCACGAGCGCATCGTAGAAGTCGAGTCCGGCCCGGTTCGCGATGCCGCGCCCCTGGGGCAGGACACGCGGCCAGGAGATGGAGAAGCGGTAGGCGCCCAGTCCCAGCTGACGCAGGAGCGCGACGTCATCGCGCCAGAGGTGGTAGTGGTCGCAGGCGATCCCGGGGTGCGACCCGTCGGCGATCTTGCCGGGGATGGCGGCGAAGCGGTCCCAGATCGATTCACCACGCCCGTCCTCGCGCGCGCCACCTTCGACCTGTTGGGCCGAGGTGGCGACGCCCCACAGGAATCCCGCGGGAAAAGTGACGTCATGCATCCGGAACCAGCCCCCGTTTTTCGCGCTGGTGTGCGAAAAAACCTTTGTTCGGACTCCGAACATAGTGTATGCTACTACCTAGTCCTGTCAAGGTCTCTCTCGGCGCGGGATCCAGCCGGCGCGGGAGGTGCCGGGACCCGGAAAACGCCACCGCTCGCCGGCAGGAAGTCGCTCCCGGCGGACGGGGACAAGGTCACGACGGCAGGTCCGAACCAGGGACCGGCCGTACCGCACCCGGATGCGGCCACGCTCGGAAGAGAGGTCACCACCATGTGCAAACTCGTCACCGGACTCGTCGCGGTCGCCGCCTTGGTCTGCCTGCTGCCGAGCGCGGGCCACGCCCTGACGCCCTACAACCAGAACTTCGAAGGGCTCGTCCAGTCGGACATCAATGCCCTCGCCGCGGATGGCTGGTTGGTCTACGGCAACGTGTTCACGCCCGTCGGCGGCTACCTCTACGGCTACGGCCCCTTCCCGGCTCCCAACGACGGCGCCGCGTTCTGCGCCATCGACTCCGGGCAGGGAGGCGCCGAACAGGGCGCCCAGCAGCTCGTCGCCTACAGCGACTACAACAACAGCGGCGCCCACGCCGCCGGCAACATCGTCGAGTCCAACGTCTTCCACGAGCAGACGATCGTCCTGGACGATGTGGGCGACACGTGGGTCTTCGCCTTCGACGCCAAGCACGGCAACTTGGCCGGCGCCTCGACCGCGCAGGCATTCGTCAAGACGCTCAATCCCGCGGCCGGCTACGCGCTGACCAACTTCATCGCGCAGGACATGACGTCGATCCCGGCCACGTGGTCCAACTATTCGCTGTCGCTCACCATCGATGCGTCCCTGGTCGGACAGATCCTGCAGTTCGGCTTCATGAACGACGCGACCCTCTTCGAAGCGTCGGGGACGTTCTACGACAACGTCGACTTCCACCTGGACACCGCCTCCGCCGTCCCTTCGGGCACGGTGGCCGCGGGCGGGAGGTTGCACCAGAACTACCCCAACCCCTTCAACCCCTCCACGCGGATCGACTTCTCGCTGGACCGTCCGTCGCTCGTCGAGATCGCCGTGTTCGATCTCGCCGGCCGCCGGTTGGCCACGCTGCAGCGGAGCGATCTGGGCGCCGGGGAGCACCACGTGACCTGGGACGGCCGGATCGACGGCGGCGCCGCCGCCCCGGCCGGCCACTACCGGTACATGCTGCGGACCGACTCGGGCCGCCTGTACCGCAGCATGATCCTGTTGAAGTAGATCCGTCGCGCCCGCGGGACCGGCGCGCCCGGTCCTCGCGGGACGTCACGTCGATGCGATGCGGACGGTCCGGCGCGGATCGGACCGCATCTTCGGTTTCCACCGATCATACGAGGCGGGTGTCGGTAGATGAAGGGCAGACTGGCGACGGCTCCGCGTTCCGCGGCCATGGCAACGCCGCCCAGGGCTCCGTCCGGCGGCTTCGTCGTCGTGGACGGGCAGGAGTGCTTCCGGATCACCGGCTATCGGAACCTGCCCCCCTTCCTGATGAGCCTGGCGAGCGACACCGACCTGTGGATGTTCATCACGTCCGGCGGCGGCCTGACCGCCGGACGCGTCGACCCGGACGGCAGCCTGTTCCCTTACCTGACCGACGACCAGCTCCACGACGCGCATCACCATACGGGACCGGTGACGTTGATCCGCGTCGAGGGGGAGCGGGGCGAGCCGGTCCTGTGGGAACCGTTCGCCCCGACGGCCGACGACCGGCGGGCCGTCGAGCGCAACCTCTACAAGAACACCACCGGCAACCGTCTGACCTTCGAAGAGGTCCATCACGGGCTCGGCCTCTGTTTCCGCTATTCCTGGTCGGCCTGCGACGAGTTCGGCTGGGTGCGCTCGGCGACCCTCGAGAACCGCAACCCGTCACGGACCAGGGTCCAGCTGTTGGACGGGCTGCGCAACATCCTGCCGCACGGCGCACCCCTGGCCCTGTACCAGCGCTCCAGCAACCTGGTCGACGCCTACAAGAGGACGGAAGCGGACCCCGAGACCGGTCTCGGCATCTTCGCGCTGACGGCGGGCACCACCGTCCGTGCGGAAGCGATCGAGGTGCTCAGGGCCAACACGGTGTGGTGCTGCGGGCCGGAGGCTTTCCGCGTCCACCTGTCGCCGGACTCCGTGACGGCGTTCCGGGAGGGACGCGTGCTGGCGGAAGAGGGCGTCCTGTGCGGCTCGCGCGGCAACTACCTGGTGAGTTTCGGGCTCGATCTGGCGCCCGGCGCCGCCAAGGGGTGGCGCCTGGTCGGCGACACCGGCCGAGACCACCTGCAGATCGCGGCCCTGCGCGCCCGCCTCCTGGACGGCCCGGATCTGGAGGGAGAGATCGCCGCCGGACTGCGACAGGCGGACGACAACCTGCGGCGCAACGTGGGCAGCGCCGACGGCATCCAGCTCACGGCCCGGCGCGAGTCCTGGAGCCACCATTTCGCGAACGTCCTGTTCAACAACATGCGCGGCGGCGTGTTCTGGCGGAACCACGAGGTGCCGCTGGCCGACTTCGTACGCTTCCTGCGGGTGCGCCGGGCGGCGGTTGCCGACCGCCACGGTTCACTGCTGTCGCGACTGCCCGCGACGCTGACGGTCGGCGTGTTGAGGGACGCGGCCCGCGCGACCGGCGACGCCGACTTCGAGCGGCTGTGCCTCGAGTACCTGCCCCTGCATTTCGGCCGACGGCACGGCGATCCCAGCCGGCCCTGGAACCGCTTCTCCATCAGGGTCCGCGGCCGCAACGGCGAGCAGGAGCTCAATTACGAGGGCAACTGGCGGGACATCTTCCAGAACTGGGAAGCCCTCGGCGCGTCCTTCCCTGGTTTCCTGCCGAACCTGGTCGCCAAATTCGTCAACGCCTCGACGGTGGACGGTTTCAACCCGTACCGGATCACCAGGGACGGCGTGGATTGGGAAACCCCCGCGCCCGACGATCCCTGGAGCAACATCGGCTACTGGGGCGACCACCAGATCATCTACCTCCTGAAGCTGCTCGAGGGCCTGCGGAAACGCGAGCCCGGCGCCCTGCTGGCGATGCTGGGGGAAGAGATCTTCAGCTACGCGGACGTGCCCTATCGCATCCGTCCCTATGCGGAGATCCTCGAAGATCCCCGCAACACGATCGAATTCGATACGGCTCGTTCCGGGCGCATCGCCGCGCGGGTCGCCGAGCGGGGAACCGACGGCAGGCTGCTGACCGGCGCGGACGGCGGGGTCTACCACGCGAACCTCTGCGAGAAACTGCTCGTGCCGGCCCTGTCCAAGCTGTCGAACCTGATCCCCGACGCCGGCATCTGGATGAACACCCAGCGGCCGGAGTGGAACGACGCGAACAACGCCCTGGGCGGGGGCGGGGTCTCGGCGGTCACCCTCTGCTACCTGCGGCGCTACCTGGCGTTCTTCGCCGACCTCCTGGCCGGCGGTACGGTTGCGGCCCTGCCCCTCTCCCGCGAGGTGGCCGCGTGGTTCCGCGAGGTGGACGGCATCCTGAGGCAGGAGTCCGGCAGCCTGGCTTCGAAGCCCTGCGAGCCGCGCGACCGCAAGCGGCTGATGGACAGGCTGGGCGGCGCCTTCAGCGACTACCGGGACGCGGTGTACGCACGGGGGTTCACGGGCAAGACGCCGGTGCCGGTCGCCGAGCTGTCCGCGATGTGCCGCACCGCCCTGCGCTGCGTGGACCGGGGCATCGCCGCGAACCGCCGCGAGGACGGGTTGTACCACGCCTACAACCTGCTGGAGATCGACGGCGACGGGCAGGCCGCCCGCGTGGGGCGGCTGCCGGAAATGCTCGAGGGCCAGGTCGCGGCGCTCAGCTCCGGCCTGCTCGATCCCGACGAAGCCCTCGCCATCCTCGGGTGCCTTTTCGACAGCGCCCTGTACCGCCCAGCCCAGCGCAGCTTCATGCTCTATCCCGAGCGCGTGTTGTCGGGATTCCTGGCGAAGAACGCGCTGCCGGACCCTGCGGTCGCGGCGATCCCCCTGCTGCGGGAACTGCTGGATGCAGGGGAGGCGGCGTTGGTCGCCCGCGACGCGGACGGCGTGGTGCGATTCCAGGCCGACTTCGGCAACGCCCGCGACCTCGCCGTCGCGCTGGACGAACTGGCCTCGCGCGCCAGATGGTCGGCCGCCGTGGCGAGGGATCGCGAGGCCGTGTCGGCCCTGTACGAGGCCGTGTTCCGCCACCAGGCCTACACGGGGCGCTCCGGGGTCATGTACGGCTACGAGGGCCAAGGCTGCGTCTACTGGCACATGGTGGCCAAGCTGCTCCTGGCCGTGCAGGAGGTGTTGCAGCGCGCCGAGCGCGAGGGCCGGCCGGCATCGCTGCGGCGGGAACTCGCGGACATGTACGACCGGATCCGCGCCGGGCTCGGCTACGAGAAGACCGTCGCCGAGTACGGTGCGTTCCCCGCCGATCCCTACTCGCACACCCCGCCCGGAGGCGGTGCGCGGCAGCCGGGCATGACCGGACAGGTGAAGGAGGAGATCCTCACCCGCTTCGGGGAACTCGGAGTCCGGGTCGAGGACGGCACCGTAGAGTTCAAACCGACGTTGCTGCGCTCCGGCGAGTTCCTGGAGCATCCCGCCGAGTACCACTTTTTCGACGTCGCGGGGAAGGCTCGCCGACAGGCGTTGCCCACCGGGAGCCTGGCGTTCACCTTCTGCCAGACGCCCGTGATCTACAGGCTCGTCCAGGGCGACGCGAGGCTGCAGGTCGTCTACCGGGACGGGACGACGCGCGAGTACCCGGGCGGTCTGCTCGACCTCCGCGCGAGCGCCGACCTCCTGGAGCGGAACGGCCGCATCGATGTGATCGAGGCAGAGATACCGGAGCGCACCCTGCATCCCGCGGCCGGTCTCCAGCAGCGGGTCCGCCGGCAGGCTCCAAGCGATCGGAGTCGGTAATGCATCCCAGACGGACCTCGGTAGCCCTGGCCGCGCTCCACCTCCTGATCGTGCTGGCCTGCGGCCAGGCGGCCGCCCAGTGCATCCTGGCCAATCCGAGTTTCGAGATCGGCGGTTCGGGCGGCGCCGTCTTCGGCGGCTGGAACCAGTTCGGCACGGTGGGTTCGACCAGCCTCGCCCATCACGGCGCCAAGGCGGCGCGGGTGATCGGCGTGACCAACGGGAACTGGGAGGTGTCCGGCTTCTGGCAGAACCAGACCTGCGAGCCGGGCGAGCAGTGGGAAGTCACCGGACACGTGCGGCATCCCGCGTTGAAGCCGCTGACGGGGCAGTGCGTCGCCCTGGTCAACGTCGAGTGGCGCGACGGATCCGGGGCGCTGATCGACTACGACACCTTCTCCGTCGCCGGCGCCTCTTCGCCCGTGGACCAGTACCTCGACTTCGCCGTGCTGGGCGGACCCGCGCCGGCGGGAACGGCCACGGCCCGCCTGCTGCTCGGCGTCCTGCAGGCCCCGGGCGCGGCGTCGCCCGACGTCTTCTTCGACCAGGTCACCTTCTACAGCACCACCGCGCCCACCGTCGACGACCAGCAGTGGAACGATTTTCCGAGCGGCAGGACGCTGTCCTTCGGCGGCCGTACCTGGCGCGTCAAGGGGCCGGGCGTGTTCGGGCCTGGAGTCAACTACTTCAGCGCCGCTCCCGACCGCGTCTGGGTGGACGGTGCCGGCAGCCTGCACCTGACCCTGATGTATTCCGGCGGCACCTGGTCCTGCACGGAAGTGGCCACCGAGGAGGCGCTCGGCTACGGCGACTACATCCTCACCACGGTGGGGCGCCCGGACCTGCTCGACCCCCAGGTCGTGCTCGGCATCTTCCTCTGGGAGTACGGGACCTGCTGGGACAACGGGTACCTGTGGTGGAACGCCTTCAACGAGATCGACATCGAATACAGCCGCTGGGGCAGCCCGTCCGCCGACGTCGCCCAGTTCGTGGCCCAGCCCTACGACTATCCCGGCAACACGAGCCGCTTCGACGCCGGGTTCGCCGACGGCGAAGTGGCCAGCCACGCCATGCGCTGGCTGGCCGATCGCGTCGAGTACCGCGTCTGGCGCGGGGGGCCCGGCGACGAATCGCCTGAAACCCTGATCCACGCGTGGACCTATGCGGGCCCGCACATCCCCCGGCCAGAGCAGCCCCGCCTGCACCTGAACCTGTGGAAGCTGGAAGGCACGCCGGCGGCGAACCAGGAGATCGTCTTCCAGGACTTCACCTTCGTGCCCGAAGGCGGCGCCACCGGCGTGCGGGACGACACCGTGCCGGGGACCTCCATCGCCCCGGCCGGTCTGCTGCGCTCCATCGTGCCGAACCCCTTCAATCCCCGGACCACGGTGCGCTTCGAACTGACCGTGGCGGACCACATCCGACTGGAAGTGTTCGATCTCGCGGGGCGCCGCGTGCGGACGCTGGTCGACGGCTCCTTCGCGGCCGGCCGGCACACGGCGCAGTGGGACGGTCTGGACGGGGAGGGGACGGCGGTCGCTTCGGGCATGTACTTCTTCCAACTGCGCGGCGCCGGCTTCGTGGAGACTCGTCAGGCGACGCTGGTCAGATGACGCGGGATGCTCGCGGCCGCTCACGCCCGCACTGCGGGGGGACAGGACGAGGGGCCCGGCGCTGCCGGGCCCCTCGACGTTCGGGCGCTGTCGCGGATCGCCTACCTGAACAGCGACTTCACGCCGCCCCAGGACAGGTCCTCGTTGGCGACCGTCTCGGTATGGAAGTTGATGTTGTCGTAGAACACGCCCGAACCCTCGTAGTAGGTTGCGGTGCTCGCGAAACCGATCTGCAGGAGCTGGCCGACCAGGCTGGCGTCGATGGGAAGCGAGAGCGAGTAGTCGGTCCAGGAAGCGGGGGTGGTCGTCATGTCCACCGGGATGTAGTTGGTGGTCGCGTAGCCGGCGGCGGGATTCAGCGTCTTGATGAAGGCCACCGCGGTCGTGGCGCCCGCCAGGTTGCCGAGCTTGGCCTGGAAGTCGAAGATCCAGGTCTGGCCGACGTTGCCGACGTCGATCGTCTGCTCGTGGAAGACGAGGGCCTCGATGTGGGCGCCGTCGGCGTGCTGGACGTTGTTGTAGTCGCTGAAGACGACCATCTGCTGGCTGCCCTGCGAGGCGCCACCCTCGCCGGCGGCGACGGCGCAGAACGCGGCGCCGTCGTTCGGGGCCGGATACACGCCGTAGCCGTACCAATACGACCAGTCGGGACCGAAGACGTTCGCGTAGACCACCCAGCCGGCGTCGGCCAGCGCGCTGGTGCTGGCCTGGTTCAGCGCCTCGAAGTCCTGGCTGTAGGCCGACATGGCCAGGCCCATCGCGGGCGCCGCGCAGGTCAGCAGGACGACGGCGATGACGGCGGTAGCTCGATTCTTCATGCTCGTGGCCTTTCGTTGGTGTCACCGATCGTGCTCGAGTCGTGCCCGTGACCTGGGCGACCATCGAGAACGACTGCTCAAACCTGAACCCTTGAGATCAAGCATAGACTATGTTCGGTAACCGAATCAAGTCCAAAATGATGGTTCCGGCTAAGAAATTGTACCGTCCCATGACCGTGCTGCTGTACGACTTGGCTCCGCACATCCTGCCGAAACAGGGGTGTCCGGAGGCCCTGGAGCCAGGATGGCGGAAGTAAGGGAGGGCCAAGCGTTCAGGGCACACGAGGTGCCCTGAGCGTGTCCCCTGTCTCGGCAGGATGTGAGGATGGAGCGTTTTAGAATACACTTGACCGTCCCCAGGAACTCCGGGTACTTTGTTCGGAGATTGGACAAAGATCGCCACGACTGATGCCCTGCACCATCCGACAGGAGCGTACCAGCGAGATGACGCCATGAACGCCGCCGCCCCCGGTCGGACCGCGCCCGAAGACCGCATCAGGTTCACCCACAAGCTGGCTTACGGCGCGGGCGCCTTCGTCAACAACCTCCTGGCGGCCGCCAGCGGCGGGATGATGATCGTCCTGAATCTGGGGCTTGGCTTGAATCCGGCGCTGGTCGGTCTGCTGGGGGCGTTGCCGCGCCTGACCGACGCGATCACCGATCCGATCATGGGTTTCATCTCGGACAACAGCCGCACCCGCTGGGGACGGCGCCGGCCGTACATCTTCAGCGGCGCCATCTCCGCGGCGATCATCTTCGCCTTGCTGTGGCAGCTGCCGCGGGGTCAGAGCGATTCCTTCTACTTCGTGTTCTTCCTCGTCGGCTCCATCCTCTTCTACATGGCCTACACGGTGTTCGCCACGCCCTGGGTGGCCCTCGGCTACGAGCTGACGCCCGACTACCACGAGCGGACGCGGCTGATGGGAACGCAGAACTTCATCGGGCAGCTGGCCTACATGGTCTCGCCCTGGTTCCTGTGGTTCATGACCTCCCGGCGTTTCTTCCCCGACCAGGTCGCCGGGGCGGCCGGCCTGGCCGTCATCGTGGCGCTGCTGGCGGCGGGTCTGGGCGTGCTGCCGGCCATCTTCCTGCGCGAGCGCATGCTCGCGGTCGCCACGGCCGAGGCGACCGCCGCCAGGGCCGTCGCGACCGCCGCCGCCGGCGGGTCGTTCCGGCGCAACATCGCCGAATTCCTCGCGGCCTTCCGCAGCACGCTCTCGTCGGGGCCGTTCATGAAGCTGAGCCTGGCCACGTTCCTGGTGTTCAACGGTTTCATGCTCATCTCGTCGTTCCAGTTCTACGTGATCATCTACTACGTCTGCGGCGGGGATCAGGCCGAGGGCGCGAAGTACGCCGGGTACGCGGGCACCGTGGGTGCGGTCAGCACCTTCGCCGTCGTCGCCTTCGTCACCTGGCTCGCCACCAGGATCGGCAAGCGGCGCGCCTTCTTCGTAGCCACGGGCGCCTCGATGCTCGGCTTCGCGTTGAAGTGGGTCTGCTACGATCCGGAGTTGCCGTGGCTGGTGGTCGTGCCGGCGCCGCTGCTGGCTTTCAGCCTGGGCGGCCTGTTCACGCTGATGCCGTCCATGATCGCCGACGTCGTCGATACCGACGAGCTCAGGACGCACCAGCGCCGCGAGGGCATGTACGGCTCCATCTTCTGGTTCATGGTCAAGCTCGGCATGGCGGCCGCCCTGGCCGGCGGCGGCTACCTGCTCAACGCCACGGGGTTCGACGTCGCGCTGGGCGGCGCGCAGAAGCCCGGGACCATCACCCTGCTGCGCATCTTCGATGCGGGCATCCCGATCATCGCGTCGGCCATCGCCATCTGGGCCGTGGCGACCTACCCCATCACGGAAGCCAGGGCCCTGGCCGTGAGGCAGGAACTGGAGAGCCGACGTGGGCGGACGGGGGCGGTTGTACCCGAGAACGACGCGTCGTGAGACGACCGTGCCGACGAGCGTCGATCGTGCTGGTGACCCTGCTGGCAGCCATGCCGGTCGGGGCCGCCGGGAGGAGCAGCGACGTGATGTCCACCAATCGCCACCAGCGTGAGGACCCCTTCCTGCCGCGTCCGTTCGGGCTGCGGCCGGATGATCGCCCGATCTCCGGCGCCGTCTGCTACGGCCCCCACCGCGACGGCCAGCGGCCCGGCGGTCCCGAGCCTTCCGTCGCACAGCTGCGCGAGGACCTCCGCCTGCTGGGTCGGCACTGGGACCTGCTGCGGATCTACGGCGCGTCCGGGTTCGCCGAGTCGCTCCTGTCGCTGATCCGGGAGGACGGGCGGGGGATGCGGGTGATGCTGGGCGTATGGATCTCGCAGGACGACACCCTGGCGAACCGGAGCGAGGTCGAGGCGGCCGTGCGCCTGGCGGCGGGCTACCCGGAGATCGTGGCCGCCGTGAGCGTGGGCAACGAAACCCAGGTGTCGTGGTCGAGCGACCGTTGCGGGACGGGATTCCTGGTCGGCTACGTGCGCGAAGTGCGGGCGCGGGTCGCCGTGCCGGTGACCACGGCCGACGACTTCAACTACTGGAACAAGGCCGAGAGCCGGGAACTGGCCGCCGAGGTCGACTTCATCACGTTGCACGCGCACCCCCTGTGGAACGGCAGGCAGCTGGACGAAGCCCTGGCGTGGTTGTCCGAGCAGACGGCGGTCGTCCAGGCGCTGCACCCCGGGCGCGACGTCGTGATCGGCGAGACGGGGTGGGCCACCTCCGCCCACGACGAGGGGGAGCAGGCGCGGCTGATCAAGGGCCGTCCCGGCGAGGCCGAGCAGAAGAGGTTCTACGACGAGGTCCGGGCCTGGGCCGAGGCGGAGCGGCGCACGGTGTTCGTCTTCGAGGCTTTCGACGAGAACTGGAAGGGTGGCCCCCACCCGGACGAGGTCGAGAAGCACTGGGGGCTGTACCGGGCGGACAGGTCGCCGAAGGCGGCGATGAACCCGGCAGCCGGCGGCTAGTCGGGGTCTTCGTGATCGAGGCGGCGCGACCGTCCCTCCCGCGACGATTCCCCGCGCGCCAGCACCACCACCGCCCCCAGGATCATCACGCCCCCGACCAGCCCCAGCGGCGCCAGCCGCTCGCCCAGCACCAGCGCCGCCAGGCCCACCGAGATCACCGGCTCGACCGTCGACAGCGTCGAGGCGCTGGTCGGTCCGATGCGCTCCAGCCCGGCCAGGAAGGTGACGGTCGCCACGACCGTCGAGATCGCGGCGATGGCGGCGATCCAGCCCCAGCCGGCCGCCGTGTCGGGCCAGTGAGGCCCGCGCGCCGCGACCAGGCCGGCGTAGACGACGGCGGTCGCGGCCAGGATCACCGCCGCGGCGGGGATCGGCGGCACGGATTTCAGCAGGTGGGTGCCGTAGATGATGTAGAGGGCGTAGATCACCGCGGCGCCGACGCCCAGGGCGATGCCGGCCGGCGTGCCGCCGCCGCTGAGCCCGATCGTCAGCACGGCGCCGGCCAGGGCCAGGCCCAGGGCCAGCGTCTTGCGGCGGGTGAGGCGCTCCTTCAACACGACCACGGAGAGGATCGCCACCAGCGCCGGGTAGAGATAGAGGAGCAGCGAGACCAGGCCGGCCGAGGCGTGCTTCAGCGCGGTGAAGAAGCAGATGGACTGCCCGACGTAGCCGGCGGCGCCCATGGCGATCAGGCCCAGCAGCGTCCGGCCCCGCGGCCAGGGGAAGCGCCGCGCGGCCATCACCGGCAGCATGATCGCCGTGGCGAACGTGAAGCGCAGCAGCAGCAGCGTGACCGGGTCCACGCCTGAGCGGTAGGCGAGGCGGCCGAAGACCGGCATGGCCCCGAACGAGAGGGCGGACAGGAGGATCAGGCCGAAGCCGGCGAGCCGGCGGCGGCGGTCGGCGCGGCCCGATCCTCCCTCGCGCATCAGAACGCGCTGATCAGGCCGACGCTCAGCCGCAGCTTTTCGGCCTCCACGTCCTGGCCGGCTTCGAGCAGCAGGCGCAGGTTGCGGTCGATCAGGTGGTTGGCCGTGAGCGAAATGGTCTCGCGATCGGCGGCGTCGTCGTCGGACGCGACCCGGTTGTAGAGGCACGACAGCGCCCAGCGCCCGTCCTGCCCCTGCGGGAAGTAGTGCGCCTCCAGGAAGCCGCCGCGCGTGCGGTGGGTGTCGCCGCCGGTGTAGAACGGGTCGTCGTCCTCGCGGTACAGGAACTGGGCGTTGAGCTGGGACTTCGCGCCGGCGTCGAACATCAGGTCGGCGCCCAGGTAGTAGGTGTCGTTCTTCAGCAGGGTGCCGCCGTTGTCCTGGGTCCGCCCGAAGTAGCCGAAGCCGCCCAGACGCGCCGGACCGGTCTGCCTGGCCAGGCGCAGGGCGAAGTTCTTGTACTTGTCGTCGTCGTGGTTCTTGAAGTCGGACACGCCGGCGTCCACGGCGCCGCCGATGCCGTTGCCGTTCAGGATCATCGCCGTGAAGGCGAGGTCGCCGGGCAGCGTGCGCAGGAACATCAGGCCGCGGTCGTAGGTGAGGTCGACGGGGGAGTCGCCGACCTTGGTTTTGTAGATCAGGTAGTCGAAGCGCTCGAGGCGCAGCTCGCGCTTGAAGAGCGGGTCGCAGACCTGGAACTGGCCGAAGACGAGGTCGAAGCCGCTGCCGGCGGCGTCGTTGAGCTGCAGGTAGGCGTCTTCGAGGCCGACGACGTCGCCGCGTTCCATGAGGAAGTAGAAGTAGTAGGACGTCTTGGGGCCGACCGGGCCTCCGGAGAGGATCTTCCAGACCCAGGGCCACTCGAGGTCGACTTCGGCGTCGGCGTCCTCCTTGTACGAGAGGTAGCCCTCCATGCGCGCGGCCAGCGGCAGGTCGCGCGGCAGGCGCAGCAGGGGGTCGCCCACGTCGTACACGGCGCGCACCGGCTCCTGGCCCTCCTCCATGCGGAAGCCGCGGCCGGCGAACTCCTCGCCGTAGGGTTTCAGGCGGGGGAACGGCGCGTGGCAGGTGGTGCAGGAGATCTGGTACTTGCGGGCGAAGGCCGGGATGGCGCCCGCCTCGTTCACGTCCATCAGCAGCGTGACGCACGACAGGGCCGCCAGCGCGGCCAGGGTCGGGATTCTGCGGTTCATGTCGGACTCCCTTCCGCGGTCAGAGGACCTCGAACGTGGTGACGTGGGTGTTGATCTTCACGGGCTCGGATTCCTCGCGCGGCACGTTCATGTATTCGGCCACCGAGGAGACCAGGCGCGAGTACCAGACCTCGGCCGTCACGGTCATCGGCCCCGGCGCCGCGTCTTGCGGCAGCTTCCAGGTGAAGGTCTCGTTCACGGCCGCCAGCGGCGCCAGCCGGTAGTCCGGCCCGAACGAGGCCGTGTTCCACTGCGCGATGGTCATGCGGCCCTGGGGGTCGAGGTAGGGCAGGCGGAAGATGCGGTCGCCGGCGGGCACCTCGCCGTCGCGCTTCAGGCCGGGGAAGCCGGCCAGGCCCTTGATGTCGCCGATGTCCTGGTAGGCCATCGCGGTCGCCGACGCGATCGTCAGCTCCTCGCCCGCGAACCCCTTCGCGTCGACGGGGAGGTGCCAGGTCTTGCCCGCGGCGTCGGTGGCGGTCACGTGCAGCCAGAGCACGCGTTCCTCGGCCGACCCCGACGGCACCTTGTGCCCGGCCTTCGCGTTGACCAGGGTCGCGCTCAGCCGCACGCTGTCGCCCGGCTCGGCCTCGCGGGACTCGGGGTGGATGCGCACCTCGACGACGCCGGCGAGCTTGCCGTTGTCGTGGGCGCCGTGGAAGAGGTGCTGGCGCACGTCGGGCAGCGGCTCACCCATCGTCGCGCTGCGGCCGGCCGCCGGGGGCATGTGGCAGTCCTGGCAGACGATGCCGGCCTTGCCGTGCGGGCCTTCCTTCCACTCCAGGTGCGTGCTCTTGACCCACAGGCCCCAGGGGTCCTGCTCGTTGTGGCAGGTGCCGCAGAACTCGGCGGTGCGCAGGAACGGGTTCTCGACGGTGTCGTGGTGCGGGCTGACCCGGCCCGCCCGCGGCCCCTGCTTGACCCGGCCCGGCTCGCTGATCCAGTTGAAGTTGAAGGGCGTGTCGCCCTCGAAGCCCGTGATCGAGTGGCAGAGGTCGCATGACACGCTCTCGTTGGCGCGCGAGCCGGCTTCGGGATGCGGCGGCGGCACGTCGCCGGCCAGGAAGGCGATGGGCGCGTGGCAGCCGTTGCAGCCGGCCTTCACGCCCGCGACCTTCGGCTCCTTCTCGGCGTGGGGCACCGCGAGTCCGAAGTACTCGATCGCGTCCCAGTGGTGGGTGTAGGCCTGCGACATCATCGCCTGCTCGTGCTGGCGGGCGATGTCGACGTGGCACGTGGCGCAGACCTGCGGGCGCTCGTAGTCGTCGTAACTGCGCGTGCCGAGCGCGGCGTCGCCGGCGGGCGTCGCCGCGACGGTCGCGGCGGCGAGCAACAGCAGCGCTGGGCACAAAGCCGCTAACCGATGTGGGAATCGCATCTTGACCTCCGGATCGATGTCGGCGGGCGGAGCCGTGGACCTAGGCGAGGTTGCCACGCGAGGGTAGGCCTACGGCGATCGGGCGTCAAGCGGTTGAAACGACGATCTCAATGGCCGGCGCCGGATGGGCGGTCGGCAAGGTCAGGCTTGTTCCTGCAGGAACCGGCGGCACGCCGCCACGATCCGGCCGGTGGCCAGGCCGTCGCCGTAGGGGTTGATCGCGCGGGCCATCGCGGCGTGGGCCGCAGGATCGGCCAGCAGGCGCGACGCCTCGGCGACCAGCAGTTCCTCGTCGGTGCCCACCAGCTTGACCGTGCCGGCCGACACGGCCTCGGGCCGCTCGGTCGTGGAGCGCATCACCAGCACCGGTTTGCCGAGGCTGGGGGCCTCCTCCTGCACGCCGCCCGAATCGGTCAGGATCAGCGTGGCGCGGTCCATGAGCCGCACGAAGGGCAAGTAGGGCAGCGGTGCGATGAGGTGGACGTTGTCCAGGCCGCCGAGCAGCTCGTTCACCGGCGCCTGGACGTGCGGGTTCAGGTGCACGGGGTAGACGAAGGCGTGGCCGGGGAAGACGCGCGCCAGGCGGGCGATGCCGCGACAGACCGCGCGGAAGCCCTCGCCGAAGTTCTCGCGGCGGTGGCCGGTGATCAGCACCAGCGGCCGCGCGCCGTCGACCAGGTCCGCCGGCAGGCCGGGCACCTCCGGCGGCGTGGTCAGCACGCGCCCGCGGGCGATCAGCAGCGCGTCGATGACGGTGTTGCCGGTGACGTGCACTTGGGCGCCGGGGACGCCCTCGGCCAGCAGGTTGTCACGGGAGGTGGCGGTCGGCGCGAAGTGCAGGTCGGCCAGCCGCGTGGTGAGCACGCGGTTGGCCTCCTCGGGGAAGGGCGCGCGCAGGTCGCCGGTGCGCAGGCCGGCTTCGACGTGGCCCACCGGGATGCCGCGGTAGAACGCGGCCAGGGCGGCGCAGAAGACCGTGGTGGTGTCGCCCTGGACCAGGACCAGGTCCGGTTGCGCCCGCTGCAGGTAGCCGTCGACGGCCGCCACGGCGCGCGAGGTCAGGCCGGCCAGCGTCTGGTCGGGACGCATCAGGTCCAGGTCGTCGTCCGGGACGATGCCGAAGATGGCCAGCACCTGGTCGAGCATCTCGCGGTGCTGGGCCGTGACGCAGACGTGGGGTTCGAGGTCCGGCTCGGCGCGCAGGGCCAGGATGAGCGGGGCCAGCTTGATGGCCTCGGGGCGGGTGCCGAAGATGAGCGATACGCGGGACATGCCGCCTCCGTGCCTGGCGCGCCGCCCGTCGGGGGCCGGCGCGTGTTGATTTTCGTGCGGAGCGCCCTTACAATAGCCGCCCGAGCCAATCCCGAATAGCAGGAATGAGCATGGATCGTGCCCGTGCGGCGGTCGTCCGCGCCCCGGCCCGGTCGTGGACCCGGAAGGAAACCCTTTGAACGCCAAGCAGATCCGTGCCCGCTTCCTCGAGTTCTACGCCGAGCGGGGCCACACCGTGGTCGCGTCCAGCTCCCTGGTGCCGCAGGACGACCCCACGCTGATCTTCACCAACGCCGGCATGAACCAGTTCAAGGCCGTCTTCCTGGGCCTCGAGAAGCGCGACTACGTGCGGGCCGCCTCCTGCCAGAAGTGCATGCGCGTCAGCGGCAAGCACAACGACCTCGAGGAGGTGGGCCGCGACGCCCGCCACCACACCTTCTTCGAGATGCTGGGCAACTGGTCCTTCGGCGAGTACGGCAAGCGCGAGTCGCTGGAGTGGGGCTGGGACTTCCTGACCCGCGAGATGGGCCTCGACCCCGCGCGCCTGTGGGCCTCGGTCTACAAGGACGACGACGACGCCTACGCGATCTGGCGCGACGTCATCAAGCTGCCCCCGGAGCGCATCAAGCGCCTGGGCGACCTGGCCAAGGGCGACGAGGAGAACTTCTGGTCGATGGGCGACACCGGCCCCTGCGGCCCCTGCTCCGAGATCTACATCGACCAGGGCGCGGACATGGCCTGCGACCACCCGCGGGGCTGCGCCCTGGGCGTCTGCGACTGCGACCGCTGGCTCGAACTGTGGAACCACGTCTTCATGGAGTTCGACCGCGACGAGGCCGGGCGCCTGAACCCGCTGCCGATGCTCAGCGTGGATACCGGCATGGGGCTGGAGCGCCTGGTGGCCGTGGCCCAGGGCGTGCGCAGCAACTTCCTGAGCGACCTGTTCACGCCGCTGATCGATTTCGTGTCCGGGTTGTCGGACCGCCGCCCCGAAGGCGAGGACCGCGTCTCGATGCAGGTCATCGCCGACCACGCCCGCGCCGTCACCTTCGCGGTGGCCGACGGCGCCGCGCCCGCCAACGAGGGCCGCGGCTACGTCGTGCGCCGCATCCTGCGCCGCGCGGCGCGCCACGGCCGCCGCCTCGAGCTGCGCGAGCCCTTCCTGTGGCGCTGCGCCGAGGTGGTCGTGCGCGAGATGGGCGCCGCCTATCCCGAGCTGGTCGAGCGGCAGGCACGCGTCATCGACGTGATCCGTCGCGAGGAGGAGCGCTTCAACCTGACGCTAGACCGCGGCCTGCAGGTCTACGGCGAGATGCGCGATGCGGCGCGGGCCGCCGGCGGCGACCGCCTCGACGGCGCCGACGCCTTCAAGCTGCACGACACCTTCGGCTTCCCTCTGGACCTGACGCGCGTGATCGCCGGCGAGGACGGCCTGGCCGTGGACGAGGCCGGGTTCGCCGAACACATGGAGCGGCAGCGCGCCGGCAGCGGCAAGGAGCGCCGCTTCATGGCCGGCGTCGGCGCGTGGCTGGCCGTGGGCGACGCCGACCCGGCCCAGCAGCGCGGCGCCTTCACCGGCTACGGCAGCCTGCGCGAGGAGGCCCGCGCGCTCGGCGTGCGCTCCCTCGGCGACGGCCGCTGCCAGCTGCTCTGCGACCGCACGCCCTTCTACGCCGAGTCGGGCGGCCAGATCGGCGACGCCGGCACCGTCGTCCTGGCCGACGGGTCGTCCTACGCGGTCTCGACGACCGTGGCCGACGAGGCCGGCCCGCTCGCGATCGTGGCCGCCGAAGCCGAGGACCTCGCGGCGCGCCTGCGCCGCGACCCGCGCGTCGTGCTGGCGGTGGGGCCGGACCGCGCCGCCACCATGCGCCACCACACCGCGACGCACCTGCTGCACGCGGCCCTGCGGCAGGTCCTGGGCGAGCACGTGACCCAGGCCGGCAGCGAGGTTGGCCCCGAGAAGCTGCGCTTCGACTTCCACCACGACGGCGCCCTGGACGAGGCGCAGCTCGCGCGCGTCGAGGAGATCGTCAACCGCGAGGTCCTGGCCAACGGCGAGGTGCGCGTCCACCTGGACGTGCCTTTGGCCGAAGCCCGCGCGCGCGGGGCCATGGCCCTGTTCGGCGAGAAGTACGGCGAGACGGTGCGCATGATCGAGATCCCCGGCGCCGCGGCGGCCTTCTCGCTGGAGCTGTGCGGCGGCACGCACGTCGCGCGCACCGGCGACATCGGACCGGTGCGCATCACGGCCGAGAGCAGCAGCGCCGCCGGCGTGCGCCGCCTCGAGGCGGTGGCGGGGGAGCGCACCCTGGCGCTGGCGCGCCGCGACCGCGAGCAGCTCGCGGCGCTGCGCGGCCTGGTCCGCCAGGACGGCGAGCCCGCCGCGCTGGTGGCGGCGGTGATGCAGGAGCGCGACGAGCTGGCGCGCGAGCTGCGCCGCCTCAAGCAGCAGTCGGCCGCCGGCTCGCTGGACGCGCTGCTCGGCGGCGCGGTCGACGTCGCCGGCGTGCGCCTGCTGGCGGCCCGGGTCGCGGCCGACGACCGCGACGCCCTGCTGGCGCTGGGCGACCGGGCCCGCGACTCCCTGGGCAGCGGCGTCGTCGTCCTGGCCGCGGAATGGGAGGGCAAGGCGACGCTGCTGGTGACCGTCACCGCGGACCTCGTCGCCGGCGGAAAACTGCACGCCGGCAACCTGGTCAAGGCCGTCGCCGAGCGCGTCGGCGGCCGCGGCGGCGGCAAGCCGAACACGGCCCAGGCGGGTCTGCCCGAGGGGACGGTCGACGCGGCCCTGGCGGCGGTTCCGGCGGCCGTCACCGGTGCTCTGGCGTAACGGGCCCCGGCTGAAGACCCCTTGTCGGGGAGCGCCCCGTCGCCTATCTTCTGCATGATTGCGCAACGGCTAACCAGGAACGGAAGGGCTCTCAGCATGGAGTTCAAGGCAGTCAAGATCCCCGCCGGCGACCTGATCGAGGTGCGCGACGGCAAGCTGGCCATCGGCGACAAGCCCGTCATCGGCGTCCTGCGCGGCGACGGCATCGGCCTGGACATCACCCCGGTGATGGAGCGGGTCGTCGACGCCGCGGTGGCCAAGGCCTACGGCGGCAAGCGCAGCATCGCCTGGTGCCCGCTGTACGCCGGGCTGGAGGGCCTGCACCACTACGGCAGCGAGTTCCCCGAGGAGACGGTCGAGGCCATCCGCCACCTGAAGATCGCCATCAAGGGCCCGTTCACCACGCCCATCGGCGAGGAGACCCACGTCTGCCTGCACTGCGCCCACCAGCAGTACCACGACGGCAAGTGCGACGGCTGCGGCAAGGACGACGGCGTCTGCCCGCGCTTCCGCTCCATCAACGTGCGCTTCCGCCAGCACCTGGACCTGTACGCCTGCGTGCGCCCGGTGCGCTACTTCCCCGGCGTGCCCAGCCCCAACAAGTACGCCGACCAGGTGGACTTCGTGATCTTCCGCGAGAACACCGAGGACGTGTACGCGGGCCACGATTTCGAACGCGGCAGCGAGACGGCGCTGGCGGTCATCGACCTGATCAAGAAGATGACCGGCCGCCAGATCCGCCTGGACTCGGGCATCGGCATCAAGCCGATCTCGGAGTTCGGCACCACCCGGCTCGTGCGCAAGGCGCTCGAGTGGGCGGTCAAGAACAGGCTGCCGTCGGTGACGATCGTCCACAAGGGCAACATCATGAAGTTCACCGAGGGCAGCTTCGCGAAGTGGGGCTACGAGACGGCCGCGCGCGAGTTCCCCGACGACTTCGTCACCGAGAAGAAGCTCTGGGACGAGCTGGGCGGCAAGCTGCCCGCCGGCAGGATCCTGCTGAAGGACCGCATCGCCGACTCCATCTTCCAGCAGATCCAGACCCGACCCGGCGAGTACAGCGTCATGGCGCTGCCCAATCTCAACGGCGACTACATGAGCGACGCCGCGATCGCCCTGGTCGGCGGCCTCGGCCTCGGGCCGGGCGCGAACATGAGCGACGAGGTGGCCCTGTTCGAGGCCACGCACGGCACCGCCCCGAAGTACACCGGGCTGGACAAGGTCAACCCCGGCTCGCTGATCCTGTCGGCAGAGATGATGCTGCGCCACATGCAGTGGACCGAGGCGGCCGACCTGATCCTGCACGGCACCGAGAGGGCCATCACCGACGGCCGCGTGACCTACGACCTGGCCCGCCTGATGCAGGCCGAGGGGCGCCAGGACGTCGTGGAGGTCAGCTGCAGCGGCTTCGGTGAAGCCATCATCGAGCGCATGTAGGTGGTCTTCGAGGCGGGGAGTCCATGGATGCGATCGAACCGCGGCTGCTCGCGCGGCTGCTGACGGCGCAGCGCAACGAGATCACCGAGAGCGGCGTCTACCGGCGGCTGGCGCGGTTGGAGCGCGATCCGGAGAACCGCCGCACGTTGGAGCGCATCGCCGCCGACGAGGCGCGGCACTACGCCGATTTCCGGGCGATCTCCGGGCGCGACGTCGAGCCCGACCGTTGGCGGCTGGGGGCCTACGTCATGGTGGTGCGGGTCTTCGGCCTGACCTTCGGCGTCAAGCTGATGGAGAAGGGCGAGCAGCGCGCCCAGGGCGTCTACCGCGAGCTGGAGCGGACGTACCCGCAGCTCGCGGGCGTGCGGGCCGACGAGGAGTCGCACGAGCGCGCCCTGCTGGGCATGCTCAACGACGAGCGGCTGGACTACATGGGGTCGGTGGTGCTCGGTCTCAACGACGCGCTGGTGGAACTGACCGGCGCGCTGGCCGGATTGACCTTCGCCTTCCAGAACACGCGGCTGATCGCCCTCTCGGGTCTGGTCACGGGCATCGCCGCCTCGTTCTCGATGGCGGCGAGCGAGTACCTGTCCACCCGCGCCGATGGCGGCGAGAACGCCGGCAAGTCCAGCCTGTACACCGGCCTGGCCTACATCGCCACCGTGCTGGTGCTGGTGTCCCCCTACCTGCTGCTGCAGAACTACCTGGCGTGCCTGGCCTGGACCATGGGCCTGGCCGTCGTGATCATCTTCGGCTTCACCTTCTACCTCGCGATCTCCAAGGACATGGACTTCCGCACCCGCTTCCTGGAGATGGCGGGCATCAGCCTCGGCGTGGCCGCGCTCTCGTTCGGGATCGGCATCGTGGTGAAGCGGCTGCTCGGCGTCGAGATCTAGGGGCGGCGTGACGATGGGCACCGGCGACGCGCTCGTGGACGTCCTGCTCTCGCCCGGGGGCGAGGCCTTGCTGGCGCGCATCGCCGCCCTGACGGCGGCCGGAACCGCGCCGTTGCCGCTGCAGCGCGCCCTGCGGCGCGACCACCCGGCGGAAGTCGTGCGCTTCGCCCTGCGCATCGCGGAGGCCCGCCGAGCGGCGACGGCCAAGTTCCCCGACGCCGCCGACCTGCTGTTCACCCCCGAACTGCTCGAACAGGCCACCGCGCACCCGGTGGCGCGGCACCGCGCGCTGAGGTTCGCGGGCTGCGGCCGCGTGCTGGACCTGGGCTGCGGGGCGGGCGGCGACCTGACCCGCCTGGCGGGCGCCGGCGTGCCGGCGACCGGGCTCGAGCGCGACGCGTTGGCCGCGGCCCTGGCCCGCGCCAACCTGCGCCGGCTGGACCTGGACGGCACGGTCGTCGACGGCGAATTCCCCGGCGCGGACCTGCCACCTCACGACGCCCTGTTCGTCGATCCCGCCCGGCGCGAGACCGGGCGCGGGCCCGCCGGTTCCCGTCGACGCCACGACCCGCGCCGGTTCTCCCCGTCACCCCGGGATCTGCGGCCCCTGCTCGTCCGGACGGGCGCCTGGGCCGTGAAGTGGGGACCGGGCCTCGACCTGGACCATGCGTCGCTGACCGCGTCCGGCGCGATCCTCGACGGCCTGCCGACGGCGGGGTACGCGGTCGAGGTGGTCGGCTGGCAGGGGACGGTGCGCGAGGCCGTGCTGTGGGGAGGGGAGGAACTGCTGCGCGGACCGGCGGCGCCCGGGGCGCCGCGCCTCGCGACGGTCCTGTGCGGCGGGCTCACGGACGCGCGGGCCTGCACCTACGCCGGCGACCCGGTCGCGGAGCCGCCGCCGGTGTCGGCGCCGGCGAGGTACGTGGCCGAACCCGACGGCACGCTGCTGCGCGCCGGGCTGCTGGACGCCTTCGCCCGCGAGCACGGGCTGGCGTCGCTGGCGCCGGGCATCGCCTACCTGACGGCGCCGGCTCTCGTCCGGTCGCCGTGGCTGCGCTGGTGGCGTCGGCTGGAGAGCGTGCCCTGGTCGCCGGAGCGGTTGCAGTCGGCCCTGGACCGTCACGACGCCGGTTCGGTGGTGATCAAGAAGCGGGGGTTTCCGCTGACGCCCGAGCAGGTGCGCGCGGGGCTGGCCCTGCGCGGCGGCCGCGAGGTGACGGTGCTGCTGCACCGGGTGGGAACGGAGGGCGCATCCCCTTCGGGCTACTTGGCCCACCTCGCGGAGCCCTGCGACCGGGAAGCGGTCTAGCGGCTCATTCGTCCGTGGCCGCGGGCAGCCGGAAACGGAAGGTCGTGCCGCCGCCCATGCGGCTCTCGACGGTCAGCTCGCCGCCGTGCCCCATCACGATCTGGTGGGCGATCGCCAAGCCGAGACCGGAACCGGTATTCCCGCTACGGCTCTTGTCGACCGTGTAGAAGCGCTCGAAGACGTGGGGCAGATCCTCGTGCCCGATCCCGATACCCGTGTCGCCGACCTCGACCTCGACCCCGCTCCCGTCCTCCTGCCGTCGCAGCCTGACGCAGACATCTCCGCCGGGGTGGTTGAACTTGACCGCGTTGTCCGTCAGGTTCTGCAGCACCTGACCGATGCGCAGCGGATCGGCGAGGACCTGCGGCAGGCCGGCCTCGGCGTCCAGGTTCAGGTCCACGCCCGCCGCCCCGGCCCGCGGCTCGAGCCGGCCCATGACGTCCGCCGCCAGTTCCTCGAGGGAGAACGCTTCGCAGCGGTACTCCGCCTGGCCGCTCTCGAGGCGGGTCAGCTCGAAGAGGCGCTCGATCAGGCCCTCCAGGTTGTCCAGGTTCGCGGTGATGGTGCGCAGGTGGCGTTGGCGCTCCGCCTCGTCGAGGTCCTGGCCGCGCAGGGTCAGCGTCTCGACGTAGCCGCGCAGCGAGGCCATGGGCGTGCGCAGGTCGTGGGAGATGTTGGCCGTCAGCTGGCGGCGGTAGTCCTCGGACTGGCGCAGGCGGCCGATGACGCCCGTGAGGCGGTCCGCCATGCTGTTGAAGCTGCGTTCCAGCGCGCCGATCTCGTCGGCGGCGCGGCCGCGCGCGCGGTGGCCGAAGTCGCCGTCGCGGAAAGCGGCCAGGTCCAGCGACAGCGCGCGGATGCGGCGGCTGACCCAGGTCAGGATCACCAGGCCGCCCAGGAAGGACGACAGCAGGATGGCGGCGGCTCCGCGCAGGTTGCGGGTGCGTTCGTCGCGCTCGATCTCCTCCATCGAGACGTTCAGCGGCCGGAAGCTCGAGACCAGCCAGGCGTCGGGCGCGGCCGTCGAATCGCCGCCGGCGAAGATGGGCACCACGTCGTTGATGCGGTTCTCGTAGGCGTCGATGGCGGCCGGGTAGGGGTAGCTCTCGAAGTCCCAGTCCTCGGCGGTCATCGAGTCCAGCAGGGTCGGGCTCACGTAGACCAGCACCCGGCTCAGGCTGTCGGGCATGGTCGTGAAGCGCACCAGGCCGTCGGGGTCGATCAGCGCGAGTTCGGCGTCGAAACCGCGGACGGCCCGGCCGTAGGCGGCCAGGGCGTTCGCGGTCGCGGTGCTGTCGGCGAACAGCGGCGTCATGTGGACGGCCAGGCTCTCGGCCTCGGCCTCGCGCCGGTTGTCGTACCACTCCTCCTCGCCGGGCAGCCAGAGTCCCTGGTTCATGGAGTGCTCGATCCACCAGGAGTAGGTCAGGAACACGACCGACAGCAGCGCCAGGAACAGCAGGGCGATGCGGAAGTGCAGGGTGCGGTGGAAGGTCCAGCGGCTCATGGTCCCCGTCCGGTAGGAATCCGCGGTGTCAGGACCCGCAAAGTTCAAAATTCGTCGGTGAAGCGGTAGCCGATGCCCCACACCGTCAGGATGTAGCGGGGCCGGTTCGGGTTGGCTTCGATCTTGCCGCGCAGCCGGTTCACGTGCGAGTTGACGGTGTGCTCGTAGACGTCGGAATCCTGGTCCCATACCTGGTCGAGCAGCTGCGTCCGCGAGAAGGTGCGCCCAGGCCGCGCGGCCAGGGTGTAGAGCAGGTCGTATTCCTTCAGCGTCAGCTGGACCGGCTCGCCGCGCACGCTGACCCGCCGCTTGGTGTGGTCGATGTTCAGCTCGCCGAGCTCGAGCACGAGGTCCTGCTCGCTGCCCCGCGCGATGCTGCGCGCCAGCTCGATGCGCCGCTGCAGCACCTTCAGCCGCGCCGTCAGCTCGCGCAGGCTGAAGGGTTTGGTCATGTAGTCGTCGCAACCGAGTTCCAGGCCGAGGACCTTGTCCGCCTCCTCGCCGCGTGCGGTGAGCATGAGGATGGGCACCTGGCGGTCGTCGGCCCTGATTTCCCGCAGCACGTCCAGGCCCGACATCGCGGGCAGCATCCAGTCCAGCACCACGGCCGACCACTCCGACGCGGCGAAAGCCTCGAGCCCGCGGTGCCCGTCGTGCGCCGCGGTCACGTCGTAGCCCTCGCCCTGCAGGTGCAGGGTGATCAGGTCGATGAGGTCGCGGTCGTCCTCGATCAGCAGGATCCGTCGCCTGGTCGTCTCGCTCACGTCGGTCCTTTCCGCAGTCATCGCGCCGCCATCCTCAAGTGTAACACGGCCCGGCGGCGCCTGTCTTCCCGATAGCGGGCCCAACGCCGGCCGGGAATGCGGCGGGAATTGGTCCTGAAGATTTGACTCCTTCGTGACGGATCCGTGACGGTCGCCGCGTAATATGACCTGAGTGAAGTTTCCTCCCGGCCGCCGATCGCGGCGGCACTCCGGGAGTGCAGGCTCGGACCGAGTCATGGGCCTCGCCCGCGACTCGGATCCAAGACACGGGGCCACCGGCGGGGGTAGCCCCGTGTTCTTTTCCCCCCGAACCGTCATCGTCGACCCTTACCGACGCCCCCGGGCGCCGGCGAGCGGGCTTGCTTCCGGGGCGGCGCTGCCCTAAGCTACCGCGCGACTGGACGATCGGCTCCGCCACCGACTCCCAGAGAAAGGACGCCCATGGCATCGGCCTTCCTGCACGTCAACGACCTCGGCAAGAGCTACGGCCAGGTGCGCGCCGTGGACGGGATCTCGCTCGAGATCCCGCGCGGCAGCATCTACGGCTTCCTGGGTCCCAACGGGTCCGGCAAGACGACCACGATCCGCTGCATCATGAACATCATCCTGGCCGACCGCGGCGAGATCCTGTTCGACGGCCGGCCCTTGGACCGCAACCTGCTGGACCGGGTCGGCTACCTGCCCGAGGAGAGGGGGCTCTACCGCAAGATGAAGTGCGCGGAGCAACTCGCCTTCCTGGCCACGCTCAAGTCGGTGCCGCGCAAGGAGGCCCTGCGCCGGGCCGAGGCCTGGCTCGAACGGCTCGGCCTGGGCGAGTGGAAGGACCGCAAGATCGACGCCCTGAGCAAGGGCATGCAGCAGAAGGTCCAGTTCGCGGCCACGTTCCTGTTCGAGCCGGACCTGGTGATCCTGGACGAGCCCTTCAGCGGGCTGGATCCCCTGAACGTCGAGACGATGCGCGACGTCATCCGCGAGCAGAACGCCCGCGGCTGCACCATCATCCTTTCGACCCACATGCTGGTCGAGGCGGAGAAGCTGTGCGACTCGGTCTGCCTGATCGAGGGCGGCCGCAAGGTGCTCGACGGCACCCTCGAAGCGGTGCGCACGGACTTCCCGCTGAAGTCGGTGCGGGTCGCCTACGCCGGCGGCAAGGAACCGCCCGCGCGGCTGCCGGGCATCGCCCACCGCGTGTTCCAGGACGATTCCTGGCGGCTGACCCTGGAGGCCGGGGCTAGCACCGACGCGGTACTCGACGCCCTGCGCGCCGGCGGCCAGATCACCCTGTTCGCGGCCAACCGGCCCGCCCTGGACGAGATCTTCCTGAGCGTGGTGCGCGAGCGCCGCGCCGCCGCCGGAACGGAGGCCGCGTCGTGAAAATGCTCGCCATCATCCGCCGTGAATACCTCGAGCGCGTCCGCACCAAGGGCTTCGTGATCAGCACCCTGCTGATCCCGCTGCTGATGGCCCTGATCATGGTCGTGCCCATGCTGACGATGCAGTCGGTGGACACGCGCAACACCGTCGGCCTGATCGACCCCAGCGGGGAGTATTTCGCGCTCCTGGACGCATCCCTGTCCGCGCAGGAGGAACTGCACGTCTCGCTGATCCCCCTGCCGGTCACCGGCGGCGACCTCGCGGCCGCGACGGCGGGCCTGCAGGACCAGATCCGCGACGAGAGCCTCGACGGCGGCGTCGTGATCGGGGACGACTTCGTCGGGCAGCCGAAGGCCACCTACTACAGCCGCTCGGTCTCCGGCAGCATCGTGCGCGACGACCTGCAGCCGGCGCTGGACCGCGTGCTGCGCCAGGCGCGCTTCGCGCGGGCCGGGGTGCCGGACTCCCTGCACGCCTACCTGTCCGAGCGGGTGGCGTGGGAGTCGCTGTCGGTGGGCGACACCGGCGAGGCGACCCGCCGCGACGAGGGCGGCGTCATGCTGCTGGCCTTCACGCTCATCATGATGCTCTACATGATGGTCCTGGTGTACGGGCAGCAGACCCTGACCGCGGTGATCGAGGAGAAGAGCAGCCGCGTGGTGGAGGTGCTGCTGTCCAGCGTGCCTTCCTCGCAGCTGATGTTCGGCAAGGTGGTGGGCATCGGCGGCGCCGGCCTCACGCAGGTGGCCATCTGGACCGCGGCGATCTTCGTCATGGCCGGGCAGGGCCTGAGCGTGGGCGGCATCTCCTTCGACGCCTCCTACCTGACGCCGATGATCCTGGGCTCGTTCGTCGTGTTCTTCGTGCTGGGCTTCCTGCTCTTCTCGATGATGTACGCCGGCGTCGGCGCGCTCTGCAACACGATCCAGGAAGCGCAGCCCTTCGCCACGCCGATCATGATGTTCGTGATCATCCCGATGATGCTCATGACCCTGGTGCTCAAGGCCCCGGGCAGCCCCCTGGCCACGGTGCTGAGCCTGATCCCGATGTTCTCGCCCATCCTGATGTTCATGCGGGTCTGCCTGGCGTCGCCGCCGCTGTGGCAGGTCGTGCTGTCGTGGGTGCTGATGAGCGCGACGATCTGGATGATGTCGCGGGCCGCCGGGAAGCTCTTCAGGGTCGGCATCCTGATGAGCGGGTCGGCTCCCAATTGGGCAACGCTCATCCGGACACTCCGTCAGCCAGATTAGGTGGCAGGGAACACATAAGAGCCCGCGGACGGACCGCTTGCTAGAAGGTCAGTCCGCGGGCTCTTATGTGTTCCCGGCACGCTGATCTGGACTGTCGGAGAGTCCGGATGTGCTATGCTCAGGGCTGAACCTGCAGCGGGGAGAGGGCCTGATGAAGCGTGGCTTGGCGTTGGTTTGCGTGATGGGGTGGGCGGCGGCGGCGGGGGCGGGCGACGGGGTGCACACCACGTACCTGTGGCACATGCACCAGCCGATCTACTGGCCGGACGAGAGCGTGTGGACGCCGGGGCGGTACGAGACCGCTTTCGAGACCATCACGCTGGGGCACTCGCAGAACGACGAGTTCTCGATCTTCAACTCCGACGACCGCGTCGCGGACTACCAGTGGTATCCCAAGGACGCCCTGCAGATGGTGCTGGACCTGCCGGAGGCCGGCGCGCAGGTCTCGTTCGCGGGCGCCCTGATCGAGAACCTGAACTCGCTGGGGCAGGCGGGCTGGAACGGCGGCCGCTACGCCGCCGACTGGTGGAGCCACTACCGCACGGCCCGCGGCTGGCTCAACACCGCCGGCGACCCGCGCCTGGATCCGGTGCTGGCGGGCTTCCACCACGCGATCGGGCCGCTGCTGCCCGAGGCGGCGCTGCGCATGGAACTGGCCTGCGGCCGCGCGATCTGGGACGACGCCTGGGGCGGCGGTGCGCAGTCCGCCGGCTTCTTCCCGGCCGAGATGTGCTTCAGCGAGCGCATGATCCCCGCCCTGGCCGACGCGGGCGTGGCCTGGGCGATCGTGCCCGACCTGCACCTCGCGCGGGCCTGCGAGGGCTACCCCTGGGCCGCGAACCTCGACAACACCGACGCCCCGAACCCCGCCGACCAGATCAACCCCGCGCAGGCGAACTGGACCAGCCACACCATCTCGCGCGGCGTCACCCTGAAGGTGCCGTACCCGTTCGGCTTCACGCCCCACCGCGCGGCGTACGTCGACCCGGCCACCGGCGCGAGCCGGTCGCTGGTGGTGGTGCCGGCCGCCGACGCCATGGGCTGGGAGGAAGGCTACGGCCTGTTCGGCACCGGCGGCGTCGATGCCCTGGCCCCCTACAACGACCCCCAGCGCCCGATGCTCGTGCTCTTCGCCCACGACGGCGACAACGCCTGGAGCGGCGGCTACTCCTATTACCACGAGAGCGTCACGCAATTCACCCACGCCGCAGCCGCGGCCGGACACACGCCCACCACGGTCGCCACCTACCTGCGCCACCACCCGGTGCCGGCCGGCGACATCGTCCACGTCGAGGACGGCGGCTGGGTCAACGCCGACGGCGACTTCGGCAGCCCGCAGTTCATCAACTGGAACTGGCCGCTCGTGGACGCGGCCGGCCAGTTCGACATCCCCGGCGGCTGGGCCGAGGACGAGCGCAACTGGGCGGTGCTGATCGCCGCCCAGAACCGCGTCGAGACCGCGGCCGCGCACTTCGCGGTCGACCCCGCGAAGGTCGTCTCCCCGAACCCCGGCGCCAACGCCGCCGAGCGGGCCTGGCACTTCCTGCTGGCGGGCTACGAGAGCGGCTACATGTACTACGGCGCGTCCCTGGACATGGAGATCAAGGCCACGCTGGCCTGCAACCGCGCCGTCGCGCTGGCCGACCCGGTGATCGCGAGCCTGGGCGACGCCTCGCCGCCGACGGTGTGGCTGCCGCAGCGCCTGCCCTGGAACCCCGGCGGCCAGGGCGGCGGCTCGCTCTGGGGCTATCCCGGCGGACTGGGCACGACCATGAGCCGCGACTTCCACGTCTGGACCTTCGCCCACGACGTCTCGGGCCTCGCGCGCGTCGAGCTGATGGTCCGCGAGGACCAGGACGGCCGCAACGACCCGGCCACGATCGTCAACGAGACCTACGCCGGCGGTGCCGGCGTCGGCGCCTGGAGCGCGCTGCCCATGAACCGCCGCGGCATGCCGACGGGCGAGCCCTGGCCCATGGCCGAGATCGACTTCACCACGCTGCCGTCGCGCATCGCCGACCAGTACTGGGTCGAGCTGACCGGCTACTCCGAGATCCTGCTGGACTACTACATCGAGGCCGAGGACTCGCTGGGGAACGTCACCCGCTCGCCGGTCCAGCACGTCTGGGTGGGCGCGGGCGACGGCGGCACGGGCGAGGACCCGGTCGTGCGCACGCTGCCCTCGCCGCCGCAGGCGGGGCAGACGGCGCACGTCTGGTACGAGCCGGCCGGCCGGCCTCTGGCGACGTCGACCGCGGTCCTGATGCACTGGGGGATCGACGGCTGGACCAACGTCCACGACACGGCCATGGCCTGGGACGACACCGCCACGGCCTGGCGCGCCGACATCGCCGTGCCGGGCAGCGCCCTGGTCCTGGACTGCGTCTTCACCGACGGCGCCGGCCTGTGGGACAACAACGGCGGCACCGACTGGCACCTGACGGTCGCGGGCGGGCAGAGCGAGGAGTCGCCGTTCTCGATGGACGGCCAGCCGGACACCGGCGCGGTGCTCGATGACTGCGGCGGGGTGCGCCTGTGGTACGCGTGGGAGGAGCCCTGGCTCTACGTGGCGACCGACGCGGTCACGAGCCAGTCGGGGAACGACGCCTTCCTGCTGCTGGGCGCCGGCGGCGCCGCGATGCACGCGGCGCCCTGGGCCAAGGCCGGGCAGGTGCCGACCTGGGACGCGTTCCTGGCCGGCGAAGGCAGCAACGCGTGGTGCGGCTGGTTCGACGCCGCGCAGGTCACGCCGCCGACCGGGCGGGTCGAGCAGGCGCGCGGCGCGGTGCTGGAGGGGGCGATCCACCTGGGGGATCTGTACCCGACTGCGCGGCCGATGGAATTGGTGGTGGCGCTGGGGGTGTATGGGTCGGCGGATGGGTCGGCGCTGTTGGAGCAGTGCCCCGAAGGGAACGGGGACGGAGACCTCGGCGAGACGGAGTATCTGGCGGTGTGGGTGCCGGTGGGGGCATGGGAGAACGTGCCTGCGATCGATTCGGTGAGGGTGACGGCGGTGCCGAACCCGTTCAATCCGAGCACGACGCTGAAGTTGAGCGGCGCAGGCGACGGGGCCGTGTCCGTCGTCGTTTACGACACGGTGGGACGGACCGTGCGGAGGTTGGTGGGAGTCGCCCTGAGCGGGGCTTGCGACATCGCCTGGGACGGGCGGGACGAGCGGGGGAGGACGGTGACCAGCGGGACCTACTTCCTGCGGATGACGACCGGGGGCGGTGTCACGCGGACCAGCAAGATCATGATGCTGAAGTAGTCCGCTCCAAGTGATGGTAGCGGCGCTCGAGCCGGTGCTGGGCCTTGACCGCGATGCCGACGATGGTCGGGTCCTGGCCCATGCGGCGCCGTTGCAACCGCAGCGTCGAGCAGGATCGTTTGCTGTAGTGCCATGCGCTCTCGATCAGTACCCGTCGCAGGTAGCGGTTCCCCGTGTCCCTACTCATAACCCCATGTAGACATGGTGCCGACACCGGCCCTGATCATCCGCACTCCCGAAGCGTATCAGCCCATCTAAGCAGCCTCGATTCTGACCAGATCTTCAAGTCGAAGATGAATGACAGGCCCGCATTATCCCACAGTGCGGCCAGATGGCACGCGGACCGCGTACCGATGCTGATCCGAATCCGCTAGAATCCTGGTTAAGCTGCTTTACGGAAGTATCGGCTGTGCAATCCCCCGACCATCGCCCGCCGCCCGACCGGTCCGAGATCCCGATTCTCGACCGCTCGCCCATCGGGAGTGTCCTTGCCCAACCCGAGATGCGTGCGCGAACCACGGTAGTATTCGAGGTAGCCCCTCAGGATCCGCCGCGCATGCCCTTCGCTCAGCGGGATCATGTGGTCAAGGCACTCCCTCTTGAGCGTCCCCACGACACGTTCGTAATATCCGTTCTGCCAGGGCGATCGTGGGCTGAGCACCAACGGCTCGATCCCCAGGCTCTCGATGGCCTGCTGGACCTCGAACCCGTAGATCCCGTCGCGGTCTCGTACTAGAAGCCGCGGCGACGTATCGAAAGGGAAGGCCAGGCGTAGCTGCGTCGCCGTCCACGCGGCCGTCGGATGCCGCGTGACATTGAGGTGCACGATCCGCCGTCGCTCCAGCGAGAGCACGACGAACACGTGCAGCGTCTTGAACATGACGGTCGGCACGGTCAGGAAATCGACCGCGACTGTCTCGCCGAGATGGTTTGTCAGGAACGTCTTCCAGTCCTGGGTCGGTCGCCCGCGTCTTTTGATCATGTAGCGGGCCACGGTCGCCTCGCTCACATCGAAGCCCAGCATCCGCACCTCGCCATGGATGCGCGGCGCGCCCCAGGTCGGGTTCTCGCGGGAAATCCGCCGGATCAGCTCGATCAGCTCGAGGGGGATACGGAGTCGTCCCGGTTCTTGGGATCGGCTTTTCCGGCGCCACCACATCCGCCACCACTGACGGTGCCAGTTGATGATCGTCTCCGGCTTGCCCAGCCGCAGAGGGCGACGCCATCCGGGCCACAGCCGGCTCAGCAGAACCCAGAACAGGCGGTCGAGCGGTTTGAAGGCCGGTTTCGGGTTGGCGCGCTGCAGGATCAGGAGCTGCTGGCGCAGGGCCAGGTTTTCGAGGGCGAGGGAGCGGCGCGTTCGAAGGCCGGACAGAAGGGTGTGGAGGATGAGTTCCAGCATGCGGCACGATATCGGCGAGGTGGCATCACGCCTTAGGATGCAAGGCGGATGGCATTTTGAATCGTGACACCGGGTGTTCCGGTGACGATCAAGGAGCCCAGTCCCTCGCCTCCCTCTCCAGGCGCATCCTGATTTCCGGCCATCCGGTCTTCGACAACATCTTCGGCATGGGCTCGGTCTCGGCATCGTCGAAGTAGACCAGGCTGCGGAGCAGGTGCATGACGTTGAATTCCGTGTTTCGGTAGCGTTGCTGCACCAGGGCCATCAGGTCGGGGAAGCTGGCCCCTGCCTCGAGATAGGCGTGAAGGTCGATGAAGTCCTTCTTGGCTCCCCTCCCGGCCACCGCGATCACTTTCATGGCGGCGATGTCACGCACATCCGCCAGGTGGAGTCCACGGTAAGGAACGGGCTCGTAGAGGAAAGGCACCTCTGAGCGCAGGAAGGTCAGGCGGATGTCGTCCAGGCGGCAGTGAAGCGTTCCCGGTGCCATGGCCGAAACCTCGAACTTGCCGAGGCCGGCGAGGGCCTCCCTGAGCGGGGTCACTTCGAAATCTTCGTAGCGGAAGAAGTCCAGGTCGACCGAAACGCGATGCCCCAGCTGCAAGGCCAGCGCAGTACCACCAGCGAGGATCCAGCCATTCAGCAGATCCGTACTTCCAAGCGATTTGACCACCGCCCAGGCTTCGGCCGGCAGGACCTTGGGATTCATGCCCCGACCTTCCCTTGCTGGAGGACGACTTCCCAGAATCGACGGACCCGTGGGTTCAGGCTGCGATGGTACGCGGCTTCAGCGACGGCCTCGTCACCGAAGTACCTCCTTGCCAGACGGTTCTGCTGAAGGTCACCGTACTCCAGGACGCGGCGCAATACCCACTGTGGATGATCCAGAAGATGCTGGGCAACGAGGTCGACATCCCAGAATAGCGGGGCGAAGCGAGCGGCCAGATCTCTTGGGTCTGTTGAGGGTTCTTCGGCTTGGCGGGGCGTCAAGCGGATCTCCAGGTCAGCATCCAGGGCCCGCGCCAACCGGCGAAGAGTGCGGAGCTCGAAGCGATCCCAACCGCTCTCATAGCGATGGATTGCCGATTCGCTTGTGCCCAGAATCTCTGATAATTCCTTTAGAGACAGCTTTTTATGAGTTCGGAGCCGTCTCAGGAACGGACCTAGGGGGGGGGGCGGTGATTCGAAGATCATTCTCATATATGAGAAGTTAATCACAGCCTTCCACAATGTCAAGTTGGTTGTGCCTCCTGAATATTCCGTCTGCTCTGTTATATATGGAATTAGCGTCAGCATGCGATTGTGATGATTGCTGTCATTTAATTCCTGTCGACTAGCTACTTCGTGCGGAAAGATAGTTGCCTATGTTTGCATAGAAGCCGGCGATGCAAGCCTCTCTACTCCATCACGCAGTGCGTCCCGCCCGGGGAGAGTGCTGTATCCCGATTAGCCTGGTTCACTCGTTGCTGTCATCGTCGCGTTGGTAACGTACCATCCGCGAGCCGGGCGAGTCTGGCGGCCGATGCCGCTGGCGGCCTGATCGCGGTATTCTTCAACGGGCTGCTAGTTAACCGGGGGAATTCCTGACGTTTCCGGCCGGGGAGAGAGGCGGGTATGAACCTGAGATGTCGTTCCGGTTGGGCAATCCTAGTTCTACTGATGGTCGTGGTATTAGTTGTGGTAGGCTGTGCCAGCCTTAAGAGCGCCCTTTCCCGCCGGTGGATTCCAGACTGCGGCGCCCCCAGTCATGACGAATGCTGCCGGGAGTATTTAGGCGATGACTACGAGTGTACGGGAACTCGTATGAACGAGGCGGGCGAGTTGGAAATCGAGTGTAGCATCAAGGATCGTTGACATGGTCCTGCAGAGACGGAATACCTGTGCCGCCTGCATATCCCCACCGCCCTGTCACATATGTAGAAAGAGGCAATCAGCCCGGACCAACAGGAGGAATCCATGAACTGGTCACGCAGTACACTAATCGCACTGATCCTGATCGCCGCTTCGGCTCAGGCCTTTCCTCCCACTTCAAGCGGCGACAGGTTGAACATGGCCCTGCTGGGGCGCTGGTCAGAAGGACCGAGCAGCGGCCTCGTCGCCTGGGGCGATGTGATCGTGCGGGGCGAGGGTGGAATGCTCGTCCTGACGGACTGCAGCGACACCGCAGATCCGACGGATATCGCGCGCGCCGAGGTCCCCGTCCATCCCCGTCACCTGTTGTTGGACGGTGATCTCCTCGCCATCCGCAACGAATACGATTCGGAAGTAGCGCTACTCGACCTGTCGCAACCCGGCGTGCCAGTGGTTGGATTCCTCGACGTCGCGATGCCGATCGAGGCCTGGGCTCTGGACGGACGTCAGTTGGTCCTGGTTCTGGTCGATACCGATACCTGGGTCCGTTCAACGGTCATGGTCGACGTTTCCGACCCGGGATCCCCCGTGATCCGGGATACGGGCCTCGCATCCTTCACTTATCTTTATCTCTCGGGCGATGTGCTATTGGCGTCTGATCAGAACACGCTATACCGTTTCGACGTCAGCAATCCGGAGTCGCCCGCGGCCGACGGATCCCTCGTCCTGCCCTGTTCCGCCGAAATGGAGATGGCCGGAGCGCTCCTGTTCGTCGTCGGGTCCTCCGGGGGGGGGACGGCTCCCTCAGCATCGTTGACCCATACGCCTCCGGCACCCCTGCCCTGGTGGGACAAGCAGCCTTGGGCACGCAAGCATGGCAGAGCTTCGTGACGGTGGTGGATGGCTACGCCTATTGTGCAGACACATACGGAGAGTTGATTGTCGTTGATGTCGGAACTCCGTCATCTCCGGTGATTCGCGGGAATTACGACGGGGATTACGCTCTAGACATTGCCGTTGTCGGCAGTTTGGCGTTCATGTCTCTCGACTATGGTCGCGGGCTCGACATCATCGATGTCGCCGATCCGGAAGCACCCGTCCTCGGGGAACACGTAGTGACAGGGCGTCCCGTCTATGGCCTCTGTGCCGATGGCCCCCGCGTCTACGTGTACGAACACGATTCCTGGATCTCCATCCTCGACGCCGGCGACCCCGCGAATCTTGTTCCCCTCGGATCCATCGACACCGGGGACGAAGTCTGGGGACTCGCAGCAAAGGACGACCTGCTGTTGGTCAGCAACGACGAGCGCGCCCTCCGTGTGTACGACTGCACCGATCCCGCCGTACCTGTCGTCAAGTTCGAGTACGGCGACGGGAGCTACGACGGCGCGATTCGGATCGTAGGCGATATGGCCTACCTAATCGGCGACGACGGACTCCTGATTGCCGACCTCTCGGATCCCGATGCCGTGGTGGTCCACGGCCCTTATGAATTTGGCTACTTCGATAACTATCGCGGTTTTTGCATGGACGACAGTCACATCTACGCCGTCACTGACTTCGAAGGTGTCACCGTCATCGACGTCACCGATCCTGAAAACCCGTCTGAGGGGATCACCATTTCGCTAGGAGTCGCGTTGGAAGGCGTTGCCTATGCAAGCGGCTACCTCTACGTCTCTACTGGTCATTACATCCCCCCTGACCCTGAGGATGAACCGCGGCCGTCGGAGATCTACGTATTCAGGATCAACTCCCCGGAAGATCTGGAGTTGGTGGCCACGTACGAGATTCCGTTCGGATCCGGGAGTTTATCCCAGGCGGCAACTCCCCTGTTGGTTCAGGGCGACTACCTGTATGTGGCAGGATACCATGAAGGCGTCCTGGTTTACGACATCAGCGATCCTGCCGCGCCTGTAGAATTCGGTTATTATGACACCGGAGACAATTGCCGTGGTTTCGCCTTGATCAACCAGGTGCTCGCTGTCGCCGATGGGTGGGACGGGGCGTATTTCCTGAAGAACGACTTCATCGTTGGGATCGAGAAGCCGGAGGAGGACGGTCAGACACCGCCACCGGTTCACATATTTTCTCTCGAGGTTTTCCCCAATCCATTCAATCCGCAAGCTGAGATTAGTTTCGAACTCCGCCTGCCGGGGGAGACCCAGGTCACCGTTCACGACCTGGCTGGGCGGCTGCTCACCCGGCTCCACCAAGGGCCGTTGGCGGCAGGGGCGCATCGCTTGGAATGGGACGGGAGGATGGACGATGGGCACAGGCTCCCCTCGGGAACATATTTGGTCGAAGTGAAGACGGAGACCGAGCGGAAGGCGTTGAAGGTGACGTTGACTAGATGAGTTGATGGCGGTCCCAGGGCCAGTTGCCGAGGTTTGCAGCCGTCTTGGCTGGCCCCGGATTCTCTCTTTCCCATCATGCAGAGAGCCCTGCGCGGGGAGCCAACAAGTTATTATTTAGATACGGGTTACAGAGATGTTGACGGAGGCCCCGATCGCGATGCGGTGGGGGCCTTTGTATGTGGCAGTGGTTTCGGCAGTTACGGGACCGTAATTTCGGGTGGCAAGGGTGGCCGAAAAGAGAGGTTGTGAACATCTTCGCGCAGTACACCAACGCCACCTTCGTGGGGGAGCCCACGGGCTCGCGCCCGAACTTCTACGGCGCCTTGCGCACGTTCCCCCTGCCTCGTCACAAGGGGGTCGTCATCGCGGTATCCAATAGAATCTGGCAGGACTGGGATTCCGACAATCACGAGCTGCGGCTGGTGCCGCGCTTCGACGCGGCACTGACGGCGGCGGACTTCAAAGCCAATCGGGACCCGGCTCTGGACTTCGTCCTGCGCCACGACGACGCGGCGGCTGCCGTGCGTGAGGTCGAACAGAACATGCGTGTTGCGGGGGCGCAGGGCGCCGAGGCGGTCATCGCGGCGTATGAGACGGGGAAACCTGCTCTGGTCGCGGCCCACGCGAACCTGGAGACGTTCCTGCTTGATTTCGACAATCGTTTCGTGTTCCCGGACGCCGCGACCGAAGCGGCCTTCCTGTCCGTGGTCGTGCGGGACTGCCCCGAGTCGCTGATCCTGCGACATCGCCTCGGCCTCTACCTGCAGGCCCTGGGTCGCATGGCGGAGGCCAGGGAGTGCCAACAGGAGTGCCTGCGGCGCAACCCGGGACACCGCAACGCGCGGGTGGCCCTGGAAATGTTGGAGCTACTGGCGTCACCATCCACGAGGCCGTAGGCAGGCTCGTGACCACCGTGGTCCAGGTTTGTCCGACGGAATACAGGAGTAATATTGCCCGCATCCTGCCGGCGGCAAGGAGGGTCGCACTTTTCAACCGGCGTTGACGACATTCGACTTGCTAGGCATTATGCCGCTGACTAGTTTTGCACAACGACCGCCGCGGTAGGCTTACCTCTTTGATCAGCAACCGGTTGCCGCGACGGCCAGGCGCTTTCACCAGGACCTCGAACGCCTTTGTCGGACCGCCTGTCGCGACCGGCTTGGCGAGGGAGGGAAGCGGAGCCATGGCCAGCGAAGCTCAGTCCCGTTACAAGATGGTCAACGTCCGGACCGGGCACGTCATCATGGAGCATGACGTCTTGAGCCACGCAGCTCGTTCCTACTTCTGTGACGAACCCGTCCCGCCGCGCGAGGATTATCGCGAAGGTCCGCACCGCTGGCGCTACGCGGGCATGGCGCAGTCCTTCCAGTTCGACATCCTCGACGAAGAGACGGGCGTGACCGTCCCGCTGCGGGAGATGCTCGGCCTCGTCTACTACGCCAACGCCAAACCCGACAGCACCCTGCACCGCCTGGGCAGGGCCGCGCACGACAACGGGATCTCGGTCTATGCGGCCGTCGCCTACGAGAACCCGGACGGGTCGGTGCGCGTGCTGGACGGCGAGAAGGTGCGCCTGCTCAACGCGCTGTTCAACGGGCGCCTGCACACGCCCGGCAAGAAGATCCTGATCCTGCCGGATCTCTTCGATATCTACCGCACGGTGTCGTACGGGGACATCATGATCGACTTCGGCCTGGCGTCGATGGAACCGGACGAGATCTAGACTCGTCAACTCAAGGAGTCCGAGCATGAAACTGTCGGTCCTCGCGGAGAAGCTGGCGCTCAAGCCCGTCACCGAGATGTTCGACAAGGAGATCTCCGGCGTCTACATCTCCGACATGGTCAGCGACGTCATCGCCAACGCGAAACCGGGCGATCTGCTGGTGACGGTGCAGATCCACAACAACGTGATCGCCGCCGCCAACCTCGTCGACATCGCGGGCATCGTGGTCACCCAGGGCAAGCTGCCGTCGGACGACGTCAGGAAGATGGCCGAGAAGGCGCAGATTCCCATCTTCTCGACCGACCTGAGCCGCTGGCAGGTCACGACCATGCTGTACGAAGCCGGGGTGCGCTGATCCGCTGCCAATCCCGGGAGCCGCCGCGATGCTGATGCAGGAACTGGTCGACCTCCTGAAGTGCCAGGTGATCCTGGGCTCGGAGTTCATGGAGGGCCTGGAGGTGACGGCCTGCTTCGCGGCCGACCTCATGAGCGACGTGCTGGCGTTCTCGCGCCCCGGCTCCCTGCTGATCACGGGCCTCGCCTCCATCCAGTCGGCCCACACCGCCGACGTCGCCGACCTCGCCGGCATCCTCTTCGTCGGCGGCAAGACACCGGCCGAGCCCGTCATCGCCCTCGTCCGCAGCCAGCGCATCCCCTTGCTGACGACGGAAATGTCGATGTTCGAGGCGTGCGGCCGCCTGTACGCGAGCGGCCTGGAACCGGGGGGGCGGCCGTGAACGAGAGCCGCTGGAGCACCGGCGAGCCGCGCGTGCCCTGGGAAGGCGCGGAGATCCTCTACAGCGAGAGCTTCCAGATCGTCGGCGACGATTTCGAGCACGGCGGCGAGGCGGCCGCGAAGATCAAGGCGATGCTCAAGCAGTTCGGTCTGGACACCGCCGTCATCCGCCGCCTGTCGATCGCCAATTTCGAGGCGGAGATGAACGTCATCATGTACGCGCGCGAGGCCGAGATGCAGCTGCAGGTGCTGCCGACCGCGGTGCGCGTGATCCTGTCCGATCGCGGCCAGGGCATCCCCGACATCGCGCAGGCCCTCCAGGAAGGCTACTCCACGGCCACGCCGCAGATGCGCCAGCGCGGATTCGGCGCCGGCCTGGGGCTGCCCAACATCAAGCGCAACACCGACGAGTTCGAGATCGTCTCGACGCCGGGCGTAGGGACGACCTTGCGTTACACCATCCACCTCCAGGGCTGAATCAGATGGTCCCCCGCGAACCGTCCATCCTCTTCGACCCGGCCCGGTGCGTGGGCTGTGTCGCCTGCAGCCAGGTCTGCCCGACGAAGGCGATCCGCGTCGCCGCCGGCTGCGCGGTCGTCAAGCCGGATCTGTGCATCGACTGCGACGCGTGCATCCGCGCCTGCCGCTACGACGCGGTGCAGGCCCGGCTGTCGACACCTGCCGATCTCGCGCGTTTCAAGTACAAGGTCGCCATCCCGTCGATGACCCTGTACGCCCAGTTCGGCCGCGACATCCATCCCAGCCAGGTGCTCCACGGCCTGACCCGCCTCGGGTTCGACCGGGCCTACGACATGTCGTGGATGAACGAGATGGTCGCCGGCGCGATCGACGCCACGTTCAGCGAAGCGGGCGGCCCGTGGCCGAAGATCTCGGTCACCTGCCCGGCGATCGTGCGCTTGGTGCAGGTCCGTTACCCGGACCTGCTCGACAACCTGGTCCAGATCGAAACCCCGCGGGAACTGGCCGCCAAGGTCTTGCGCCGGCGGGTCGCCGCCGAGCAGCAGATCCAGCCGCAGGACATCGGGATCTTCTTCATCACCCCGTGCACGGCGATCATGAACTCGATCGTGGCGCCCGTCGGCCTGGAGCAGTCCAACCTCGACGGCGCCTTCGCCATCAGCGAGATCTGCGGGCCGCTGCTGAAGGCCATGAAGCTCGGCGGGGCGGAGGAACGCGACGACCAGATCAGCCGCGCCGGGATCCGGTGGGCGACGTCCGGCGGCGAATTGATGGGCATGCGCAACACCAACACGATGTCGGTGCACAGCCTGCGCGACGTGGAGTACGTCTTCGACCATCTCGAGGCCGGCAAGTTCCAGAGCGTCGACCTGATCGAGGCCTACATCTGCCCGGACGGCTGCATCAGCGGCGGCCTGACGATCGAAGGCCGCTACGCGGCCGGACGCAACCTGCAGCACATCGGCCGACAGCTGGGAACCCAGAGCCTGGTCAAAGAGGAAAAGGTGCGCTCGCTGATGCGGGAGCATTTCTTTGATTTCGAGGAAGAGATCAAGGCGCGCACCGTGCGGCCGGTCGCCCAGGATCTGCGGCGGGCGATCGCGCTCGAGCGGGAGCGGCAGGATCTGCTCGCCCGGTTGCCCAAGAAGGACTGCGGGGCCTGTGGCGCCCCCGACTGCGCCACCCTGGTGGAGGACACGTTGCGCGACGAGGCGATAATCGACGACTGCATCTTCCTGCGGCTGGCCCGCTGCGAGGAAGCCGCCGCCAAGCGAGGGGAGGTCTCTCGATGAGCAAGCAGATGCTGATCCTGGACACGAGCTGTCCGCAGTGCGCGGCCTTGCTGACGGAAGGCGGCAGGATCCTGCTGAACGCCTACGTGCACGACCCGCACCAGGAAGGCGAGATGCGCCTCAGCGCGCTGTTCGGGGATTACACCGTCGAGTCGGAGCTGGAGCTGCCGCCCGGAACGGTCGTGGAATTCCGCTGCCCGCGCTGCGACGCCAGCCTCACTCTGCCGTTGGCCTGCAAGCTCTGCGGCGCGCCCATGACGTCGCTGAACCTCGTCAAGGGCGGCTACGTCGAGTTCTGCTGCCGGCGCGGTTGCCAGGGCCACGCCCTCGGCGGCATCGGCGACATCGACCACATGATGTCGCTCATGAACCGGATGTTCGAGACGCCCTACGACTGACCACGCGCGACAAGAATACGAACGAGGAGACAAGGGTGATGTCCGATCACAAGAAGATAGATTTCAAGACCCTGCAGTATGCCGGCCAGGAAGGGCGGCTCATCCCGCTCCTGCAGCAGGCTCAGGCGCAGGACGGCTACATCGCGCGCGAGAGGCTCCAGGAGATCAGCGAGCAGACGGGGGCGCCGATCGCGCAGATCTACGGGGTGGCCACCTTCTACGCGCAGTTCCGCTTCCAACCCGTCGGCAAGCACATCCTGCGGGTCTGCCACGGCACGGCGTGCCACGTCGCGGGCGCCAAGGCGATCAGCGAAGCGCTCGAGTCGCACTTCGGCATCCACGACGGCGAGACGACGCCGGACCGCGAGTACACGCTCGAGACCGTCTCGTGCCTGGGCTGTTGCAGCCTCGCGCCGGTCATCATGATCGACGGCGCGACCTACGGCAACCTGAGCCCCACGGACATCAAGAAGGTCATCAAGCAGCACCGGCAGGCCGGTGAAGAGGTCGTGAAGACATGAAGATCCTCGTGGGCCTGGGCACCTGCGGCATCGCCGCGGGTTCGGAGACGATCTACCGCTCGCTGGCCGCGCGGGCGGGCAACGGCGGGCCGAAGTTCGAGCTGGGCAAGACCGGCTGCCTCGGCATGTGCTACATCGAGCCGCTGGTCGAGGTCCTGGACGACGACGGCGCGGTCTGGCAGTACGGCGGCGTCACCGAGGACAAGCTCGACCGCATCCTCGACGAACACGTCGCGGGCGGCCGGCCGGTGGACGAGTGGCTGGTCTGGAGCGACGAGGGCCGGGGCAACGAGGGCGCGTACCTCGCGCGCCAGAACCGGATCGTGCTGCGCAACTGCGGGCGCATCGACCCGGAAGTCCTGGAGGACTACCTCGCGGTCGGCGGCTACGAAGCGCTGCGCAAGGTCCTGCAGGGCAAGGACCCCGACGGGCTGATCAACCTGGTCGTGGAGTCGGGGCTGCGCGGCCGCGGCGGCGCGGGCTTCCTGACCGGCATGAAGTGGCGCTTCACGCGCCTGGCGACAGGCGACCACAAGTACATCATCTGCAACGCCGACGAGGGCGATCCCGGCGCGTTCATGGACCGTTCGGTCCTGGAGAGCGACCCCCACTCCGTGCTCGAGGGCATGGCCGTCGCGGGTTACGCGATCGGCGCCGACCACGGCTACATCTACGCCCGCGCCGAGTACCCCAAGGCCATCGAGCGCCTGAACATCGCGATCGCGCAGGCCGAGGCGCGGGGCTTCCTCGGCGACCGCATCCTGGGTTCCGACTACAGCTTCCACATCCGGTTGAAGGAGGGCGCGGGGGCGTTCGTGTGCGGCGAGGAGACCGCCCTGATCGGCTCGATCGAGGGCCACCGCGGCATGCCGCGCGTGCGCCCGCCGTTCCCCGCGACCAAGGGCCTGTGGGGCTGCCCGACGAGCATCAACAACGTCGAGACGTTCGCCAACGTGCCCTGGATCATCGCCAACGGCGCGGCGGCCTTCAACTGCCTGGGCACCGCCAACAGCAAGGGCACCAAGGTCTTCGCCATGGCCGGCAAGGTGCGCCGCGGCGGCCTGGTCGAAGTGCCGATGGGCATCTCGATCCGCGAGATCGTCTTCGAGATCTGCGGCGGCATCGCGGGCGACCGGAAGTTCAAGGCCGTGCAGATGGGCGGCCCGTCCGGCGGCTGCATCCCGGCCGAGCTGTACGACACGGTCATCGACTACGAGTCGATCAACAGGACGGGCGCCATCATGGGATCGGGGGGGCTCGTCGTGATGGACGAGACCACCTGCATGGTGGACATCGCCCGGTTCTTCCTGGACTTCACGCAACGCGAGTCCTGCGGCAAGTGCACGTTCTGCCGCGTCGGCACCAAGCGGATGCTGGAGATCCTGACCCGCATCTGCGAGGGCGAGGGCCGCGACGGCGACATCGAGCTGCTCGAGCATCTCGCCCACCTGGTCAAGAACAACTCCCTGTGCGGTCTCGGCCAGACGGCGCCGAACCCGGTGCTGACGACCCTGAAGTACTTCCGCTCGGAGTACGAGGCCCACATCACGAACAAGAAGTGCCCGGCGCACCACTGCCAGAAGCTGCTGTCCTACACGATCACGGAGGCCTGCACCGGCTGCACGGTGTGCGGGCGCGTCTGCCCGACGGGCGCGATCGCCGGCGAGAAGAAGCAGGTCCACCACCTCGACCCGTCGAAGTGCATCCATTGCGACGAGTGCTACAAGTCCTGTAAATTCCACGCCATCGTGCGTTCATAGCGAGGTTGTCATGGACCTGGTCAAGCTCGAAATCGACGGCAAGCGCGTCATCGCCGACAACCGGCAGACCATCCTGGAGGTGGCGCGCCAGCACGGCACGCACACCATCCCGACGCTCTGCCACGACGGTCAACTCGAACCGTTCGCCTCCTGCTTTCTCTGCGTCGTGAAGGTCAAGGGCGCGCGCACCCTGCTGCCCGCCTGCTCGACCAAGGTCCAGGCGGGGATGGTCGTCGAGACCGACACGCCGGAGGTCCGCCGCTCGCGCAAGGCGGCGCTCGAGCTGATCCTGTCGAACCACTACGCCGACTGCGTCGGCCCGTGCCAGCTCAGCTGCCCCGCGGGGATCGACATCCAGGGCTACATCGCCCTGGCTGCTCTCGGCAAGTACCACGACGCCATCAAGCTGATCAAGGAGCGCAACCCGTTGCCGGCGGTGTGCGGGCGCGTCTGCACGCGGCCGTGCGAGGTCTCCGGCTGCCGGCGCAACCTGCTGGACGAGGCGGTCGGCATCGACTACATCAAGCGCTACGTCGCCGACCTCGACCTCAGCTCGACGCGTCCGTGGCGCCCGGAGGTCGCACCGGACAACGGCAAACGCGTGGCGATCGTCGGCGGCGGGCCGGCTGGGCTCTCCTGCGCCTACTACCTGGCGATCCGCGGCTACGCGGTCCACGTCTTCGAGAGCCTGCCCGAGGCGGGCGGCATGCTGCGCTACGGCATCCCCGAGTACCGGCTGCCGAAGGAGACCCTCGACCTCGAGATCAACCAGATCCTCGAGCTGGGCGTCCAGCTTTCGACCAACATGACCCTCGGCCGCGACTTCACCGTCGCGAGCCTGAAGCAGGACGGGTTCGCCGCCGTGTTCCTGGGCATCGGCGCCTGGGACACCTCGAAGATGCGGGTGCAGAACGAGGAGACGCCGGGCGTGCTGCCGGGCATCGAATTCCTGCGCGAGTACGGCCTGCGCCGCGCCCACCAGCTTCCCGGCCGGGTGCTGGTCGTCGGCGGCGGCAACACCGCCATCGACTGCGCGCGCACGTCGCTGCGCCTAGGCGCCGACGAGGTGCGCCTGCTGTACCGGCGCACCCGCGCCGAGATGCCGGCCAACGCGGTGGAGATCGAAGAGGCCGAGCACGAGGGCGTCCACCTGGACCTGCTCGTCGCTCCGACCCGCGTGCTCGTCGAGGACGGGCGCGCGGTCGGCCTCGAATGCCTGCGCATGGAGCTCGGCGATCCCGACGCGTCGGGCCGCCGCAGCCCGAAGCCCGTGCGCGGTTCCGAGTTCGAGATCGCCGCCGACTGGATCATCGCCGCGATCGGCCAGAGCACCCAGGCGCAGGCCATCTTCGGCGGCCGCCTGCCGAACATGCTGCCCTTCGGCGAGACGCTCAACCTGACCCGCTGGCAGACCGTCCAGGTGAACGACAAGACCTTCGAGACCTCCGTCGACGGCGTCTTCTCGGGCGGCGACGTCGTCACCGGCGCCGCGACGGCGATCGAGGCCATCGCGGCCGGCCGCAAGGCGGCGCACGCCATCGACACCTACGTCCACACGGGCAAGGCGCAACCCGAGCCCGAGAAATTCGTCAGCCGCAAGGACTCCTTCCGCAAGGTCACCCGGGAGGACCTGCGCGAGGGGCCGCGCCATTCCCGCCGCCCGATGCCCCAGCTGCCGATCGAGGACCGCATCCGCAGCTTCGTCGAGGTCGAGACCGGCTACAGCGCCGCCGACCTCAAGGTCGAGTCGGCGCGCTGCCTCGAGTGCGGCTGCACGGCCCTGTTCGACTGCGATCTGCGGCGCTATGCGTCCGAGTACCAGGTCGACATCACCCAGTTCCTCGGCGAGGCCAAGCAGTACGGCGTCGACCGCCGCCACCCGCTGATCGAGCTGGACCCCAACAAGTGCATCCTCTGCGGACGCTGCGTGCGCATCTGCAGCGAACTGGTGGGCGTGGGGGCCTACGGCTTCATCAACCGCGGCTTCAACACGGTCGTCAAGCCGGCGCTGGGCGGTTCGCTCCTGGATACCGAGTGCGTGTCCTGCGGCCTGTGCATCGGCACCTGTCCCACCGGTGCGATCTCCGAGGTCGTGCAGCTCGCGAAGCCAGGCCCGTGGCCCACCGACAAGTCGCCGACGGTCTGCACCTACTGCGGCATCGGCTGCAAGCTCAACTACGACACCTACGGCGACGCGCTGGTGAAGGCGTCGCGCTGCGACGACGGGGTCGTGACCGCCGGCAACCACTGCCGCAAGGGCCGTTTCGGCTACGGCTACGTCCGCTCGGCCGAGCGGCTGCTGAACGCGCGGATCCGCGCCGGCCGCGAGCTGCAGGAATCGCCGGTCGACGAGACGATCGCCTTCACCGCGATGCGCCTCAAGGAGCTGCGGCGCAAGTACAGCGGCGACGAGGTGGCGGTGTTCATCTCGCCGCGCCTGACCAACGAGGAGATCTACCTCGCGCAGAAGTTCGCACGCATCGCGCTCGGGACGCACCAGGTGTCGTCGCTCGCGCATCTCGTCAACCGGGACCTGGCTTGCCCGGACGTCGTCTCGACGGCGACCTACCGCGAGCTGGAGGACGCGCAGGCGATCGTCGTCGCCGGTTCCGATACCTGCGACGAGCATTTCGTGGCCGACCTGATGATCAAGAAAGCCGTCCGCAAGGGCGCCCGCCTCATCTACGTCGGGCCGCAGGGCAACCGCACGTCGCGCCACGCCGACGTCTTCCTGCGCTGCGAGGACGGGACCCAGACCCGGGCCGTGCTGGCGCTGCTGCGCGCCTACGGGGAGGGCGCGCCGGGTGCCTTCGACGGCCGCGAGGCCCTCGCGGCGCTCGCGCGCGAGGCGGGGACCGCGGGCCTGGACCCCGGCTCGCTGGCGGCGGCGGCGGCCATCCTGTCCAAGAGCATCCTGAAGGTCTTCGTGTGCAACCGCGACTACCGCGGCGCGCGCGTGGCCGGTGACCTGCGCCTGTACGCGGACGCCGCCGAAGCGCTCGGCTGCACCCTGCTCGCGATGCACGAGAAGGCCAACGTGCAGGGGCTCCTGGACCTGGGCGCCAGCCCGGAGTGGTTCCCGGGCTACGCGCCGGCCGGCGACGGCGCGGTCGTGGCGGAGTTCGAGAAGGAGTGGTGCGTGGCTCTGGGCGGCAACGACGGCGCCGGCGCCGATCTGGCCGCCAAGCTGCGCGACAAGAAGATCAAGGTCGCGATCGTGATCGGGGAAGACCCCGTCGGCGCGCCCGGCTTCCCGGTCGAGTTGAGCGAGGGCCTGTGCGCCGCCGACTTCCTGGTCGTGATGGACCTGTTCCTGACGCCGACCGCCCGTCTGGCCAACGCCGTGCTGCCGCTGTCGGCGATGGCCGAGACGTCGGGCACGCTGACCAACAGCGAGCGGCGGGTGCAGGCCGTGCGCCGTGCCGTGCCGCCGGCGACCGCGCTCGAAACGTGGCAGGTCCTCTGCCAGCTCGGCGCCCAGATGGGCTACCGGTTCAAGATGAAGTACGCCGACCCGGCGGAAGTCTTCGCCGAGATCCAGCGGGTCGTGCCGGCCTACGGGAACGTGACGGTCGACAGCGCCGACGCGGACGGCGTCTGGACGCCCCCGATGGGTGCGCTGGCGCGGCAGCCGTACGCCGGCGGCGCGGCGGCGATGACGCCGGTGCCCACGCTGGCGCTCGACCACCTCGAGCTCCGGTTCGGCCAATGGTTCGCCGGGATGATGGACGGCGCGCGGGCGCGTCTGGAAGACGAGAAGGCGGCGTCGCCGGTCTGAGCGGCGGCGTCCGGGATCGAGGGAGCCGGGGGGCCGCCTGGGGCGGCTCCCCGGCTCGTTTCAGCCTACCGCACCAGCTGCACCTTCACGACCCCGCGTCCCCCGCCGTGCGCGATGCGGACCAGATACCCTCCGGATGCGACCTCCCGCCCCGACCGGTCGCGACCGTCCCAGACCACGCGCTGCGGGCCCGCCGGCAGGGGCCCGTCCACCAGCACGCGCACCAGCCGACCGGCCGCATCGAACACCGCCAGCCGCACGGGCCCGGCCGCCGGCAGGTCGAAGCTGACCGCCGTGCGCGGGTTGCAGGGATTCGGCGCGCACGCCAGCGCGACCTCGGCGCCCGCGAACGGGACGGCGTCGCCGGCGGCGGTCGCCGCCGGGAAGATGTCGACGACCGCGCCCTCGACGACCGTCAGCCCGTAGGGCATCTCCTGCGGCAGCTTGTACCAGCCGTTGTAGGCGCCGCCCCAGCCGAAGTTCAGATGGAAGTCGTCGTCGCTGTTCCAGCCGTCGACGACCACGTTGTGCCCCATGCTCCAGGCGGGGTCGACCACGGCCAGGTGCGCGGGGCGGGCGTCGCGCATGTTCGCGGCCAGGGACGTGTACAGGTCCGGGTCCGCGTCGGTCAGCAGCCGGCAGCCGTAGCCGCAGCGCACGTACGCGTCGAAGGCCTGGTCGACGCCGAAGGTCCCCGAGCCGGAGGCGCTGAAGACCTGCCGGGCGGCGACCCCGCACGCGAACACGAGCGCGGCCTTGTCGGTGTTGGTCAGCGGCGTGCCCGCGCCCCAGTGCGCCGACACCGTCGTGAGGTGGTCGTTGAGCGCGTCGAAGTCCGGGAAGGCGTAGGTCGCCGCGGCGTCGGGTACCCAGTAGTAGTTGCCGGCGTAGGCGTGCCAGTAGCGGTCGCCGCCGTCGAACTTCGGGCCGGGCAGGAGGCGGCGGTAGTCGAGGATCATCGCCATCGCGACCGCCGGGCACCCCGCGAGGCTGCGCGCGCCGCCGTGGGCCACGTCCAGGGGGCAGAGCGCGTTGTAGGGCGCGTTCTGCGTCCAGTTGCCGGCGAGCCAGCCGCCGGTCGGGGTGGTGCCGGCGGGCGGCCACTGCTCGAAACGTGCGGCGGGCGGCGGCGGGCTGCCCGCCAGCAGCTGCTCCCAGAGCGCGTGGTGCGCCGCCGTCACCGACGGCGCGACGAGCGCGCGTGCCGCGAGCCGGTTCGCGAGGTCGGCGGCCACGAGCCGCGCCAGGGGGCTGTCGGCCAGGCCCTCGCGCGGGCAAGCCGCGTCCGCGGCGTGGGCGAGGATCGGCGGCAGGTCGGTGTCGGCCGTCACCACGACGTAGCCGGCGGGATCGAGCCCGAACACGTGGGCCACGACGCGTCCGTCGGCGACGATCTCCTGCTGCCAGGCGATGGCGGCGCCGCCGGCCGCGGCCGGACCGAGGCGGGCTGCGGCGACCGCGCGCGCCGCGGCGGCGGTGACCGGCGCGGCCGCGGCGGGGGAAGCGGCCGGCCCCACGATCACCAGCGCCGCGACGGCGGCCAGCACGGACCAGGGAAACGCACGCGTCGAACCGTCAGGGAATCTCATCGCCGACACCCCCCCTTGACCGACCGGATCCCTTCACCGACCTTTCCACGAGTGTCCCATGCCCGCCGTCGCGGCGTCAACACCACCGCGACGTGCCGCCGGGCGCACGACTTCCGACCGTGAGGTCCCGCCTCGCAGGAACGGGGCCGTCCGCCCGTTCAGCCATGGTCCCCGGCGACCGGCCGTCATCCCCGAACGCGATCCGGAGATCCCGATGCGCACCCGCACCGCCCTGCTCGCCGCCCTGCTGCCCTTGGCCCTGTCCGGCTGCGGCGACGAGGCGGCCGCCCCGGTCTACGACGCCGACCCGGTCGCCGACCTCGCCGCGGCGCTGCTCACGCCGCACTCGGTGTCCCTGGCCTGGACGTCGCCCACGGTCGACGGCGGCGTGGCCTCGTCCTACGAGATCCGCTACCGCGAGGGCGCCTTCGCCGACGCCGACTGGTCCGCCGCGACCGTCGTCGAGCCGCCGCTGCCCGGGGTCCCCGGCGATGTGCAGACGTTCGACCTCCACAACCTGCCCGGCGGCGCGACCCTCGTCTTCCGCCTGCGCTTCGTCTACGACGGCTGGCGCTCGGACCTCTCGAACCCCGCCGCGGTCGCGATGCCGGACGGCGAGCCGATCCCGGCGGGCTTCGCCTACGTGCCGGCCGGGCGGGACACGCTGGGCAGCCCCGCGGACGAGTCGGGCCACGAGGCGGACGAAGCCCTCCACGCCGTCACCCTGACGCGGGCCCTGTTCGTGTCGAGGCACGAGGTGACCCAGGGCGAGTACGCGGCTCTGGTCGGCGGCTACCCGAGCTACTTCGTCGGCGACGACCGGCCCGTCGAGCAGGTCGACTGGTACGACGCCGTGGCCTACTGCAACGCGCTGTCGCTGCGCGAGGGGCTGGCCCCGGCCTACGACGTCGACGGCGCGGCGGTCGCCTGGGACCGCGACGCCGCCGGCTACCGCCTGCCGACCGAGGCGGAGTGGGAGATCGCCTGCCGCGCCGGCACCGGCACGGCCTACTGCAACGGGTCGGCCGCCGCGCAGGGCTGCGTGGACGACGGGGTGCTGTCCCAGGTCGGCGTCTTCTGCGTCACCGACGTCGACGATGACAACCTCGCCGGCGGCGATCCCGACGGCCCCGACGGTCCCGCCGAGGTCGGCGGGCTCCTGGCCAACGCGTGGGGGCTGCACGACATGCACGGCAACGTCTACGAGTGGTGCTGGGACTGGTACGAGCCCGGGTCGGCGGGCGAGAGCGTCGATCCCGCGGGACCCGAAGCCGGCACGCTGAAGGCGATCCGCGGCGGCGGCTGGGTGAGCCCGCTGGAGGCGTGCCGGTCGGCGGCGCGCAGCGCCGCCGATCCCCGGGTGTCCAACGCGGGGGTGGGGATGCGGGTGGTGCGGTGGGCGGGTGCCGCGGCGCGGTGACGGCCGCGCGCGTCAGTCCTTGCCGAACGAGATGTCGTCGCTGAGCTCGTTGGCGTCGTCGTCCCGGTGCGGGAAGTGCTCGCGCAGCTTCTCGCCGATCCGCGCGATGCCCGCCTCGATGCCCCCGGCGAAGTCGTCCGCCGCGAACCGCGCCGCCATCAGCGCCGCCACGTCCTGCCAGAAGCCGTCGCCGACGCGAAGGTGCAGGTTGTCGTCCCCGACGAGCGCGAAGCGCCGCGCCCGCACCGCCAGGTAGACCAGCACGCCGTTGCGCTCGCCGGTGGCGTGGATCCCCATCCTGCCGAACAGATCCCGCGCCCGCAGGTAGGGGTCGCCGGTCGCCGGCTCGCCCTTGGGCACGTCGCGCTCGACGTGGAAGCGGATCTCGCCCCTGGTGCGCTGCTCGGCCGCGTGGATGGCCGCCACGATCCGCCGCT
>Ga0172371_10000659_pt1 | contig 54331 bp, 49 predicted proteins | sample Lak12m_FD_114543 | JGI IMG/M metagenome (GOLD analysis project Ga0172371, IMG submission 114543) | Freshwater microbial communities from Kabuno Bay, South-Kivu, Congo - kab_022012_12m | ecosystem: Environmental > Aquatic > Freshwater > Lake | place: Democratic Republic of the Congo: South-Kivu... | reverse complement strand
TGCGCTTCTGCTGCATCTTCAAGGATAGATAATCTCTTCTCCTTAGAAAGATTACACAGAGGGCCCATATCCACCGGATGTCCATATATATGTACGGGTAATATAACCTTGCTTCTTTTTGTGATTTTCTCGGTTATCTGCGTTACATCCATATTCCAGGTGCGCGGTTCAGAGTCAACCAAAACCGGCTTTGCGCCTAAGTATACAGCGGCATAGGCAGTAGCGATCATGGTAAAAGCAGGCATGATTACCTCATCGCCCTTCTTTACCCCTAACGCAAGCAGCCCCAGATGCAATGCAGAGGTACCATTAGTACAGGCAACTCCGTAGCGCACACCACAAAATCTAGAGAAACTCTGCTCAAACTTCTTTACAAACTGCCCTTCGCTAGAAATCCATCCTGTCTTAATGCACTGGGACAAAAAACTTGTCTCTTTATCTGTAAACGAGGTATCGTTAACCCATATCATTAAAAATGCTCCTTATCTCCCTCAACTCCGGAATAGGGCCCCTGCTTGACTTCTAACAGTTTGGAATCCTGGAGGAATTTTATGTCATGTCCTCCGCTAGCCAATAAAATCGCGTCTCCTGCTTTCAATCCTACCGCCCTTAACTCCTGTCTGTTTCTCTTATATAAAGTAATTTTAATCCTCCCGGATAATACGTATAAAACTTCCTGCGTCTTGCGTATTTTCCGCAAGACATCTCTATGTACGTGTCTGCCGATTACATAATCCTTCTCGTGACAGATTATCCCAAGCTGTTGGGAAAACTCATGAGGTGTAAAGAAATTTACGCCCTTTAGCTTATGGGGACTCCTTACTACAATAGCTACCACCTCACCTTTACATTTTATTATCTCACAATTCTTCATTTTCCCTCCAAGCTATATAAATCTATGATTCTGCCTAATATAATTACTCAAAGATAGGTCTTTTCCAATAATTTCAAGAAGCCATCTGCTACAAAATCCCAGTCATAGCCCCTTGCCTGCTCATAAGCCTCTAATCCTAGTTGCTGTCTGCGCTGCTCATCATCTAGAAGACACAGCACTTCCTGTATAAACTTATTCGTATCTTTCAGCGGGACAGAGATAAAGCCCTTTTTATGCACGGCACCGAATATATCCAGATTATACGCAACTACCGGTAAACTACAGGCCATTCCTTCGGCCACGGAAATACCCCATCCGTTTTCATGGTCAGTAAATAAATATAGGCGGCACGATTTTAAAAGTGTATAAATTCTATCTATAGATACTATGTAGCCAAGATAGTTAATGTTGTTCTTTAAACCATATGATTCTATTCTATTTACTAGGCTAGTGACCTCAGTAGGCAATCCTCCCCCCATTATTAGCAATTTTGCATTGTGTTTTTTACTAACAACACCCTGCCATATTTTAATCAAATCCGAAATCCCTTTTTGGGGAGCGATACGCCCAAAAAAAACGCCGTCGTATATCTTTCTATTGGAAGCATGAACAGAGTTTATGCAGCAGAAATCTATACCTGCTCCGGAAATAAAGATTTTTGAAGCGGGAAAACCGAGCTGTACCAATTGCTTCGATAAAGAAGAATTCAACGAAATAATAACATCTGAATAGCGTTTGATTAGCCAAAAACTTACCCTTTGGCCTAAACAAGATATTAAATTATAGAAAAAGCGCCCCTCTCTTTTATTCGGATAGGGAATAATATGATAAATACGTGAAACCCATTCTATTTTCTTGTTAAAAAATTTAACGAAGACAGCGGGAAATACATCACAGATAAAATCACTTGCCGAATATATAATTGTATCGTTTCTTAGCTCTCTTCTTATTAACATAAACGTAGTCTCAAATAGGCGCAATAAATATATAAAGGGAACCGTTATGGTCATTATTTTTTTTTCATAAGCATGGTGGCTTAAAATACGGTATCTGATATCGCTTTTTACATATTCCCTCCACTGTAAATATCCTGCATATGAAGTTATCACTGTTATGTTGTAATATTGGCTGATTCTTTTAGATAATTCCATAAAAATAGTATCTCCACCACTTCTCGACCTAGAATTCAATATACTAGTAGCCAAACAAATAATCTTTTTCATTATGACCTTTTGAAAAAAATAAACATCCTCATATCATTATCCAGACACCCTCTATTCTACCTATCTGTTTCTACTTAGCGTATCCTGGCTTATTGGCTCAGCTACTATCTCATACACATCAATCACCCCTGTTTTACGCAGGCATATTATATCTTTATCCAGACATTCTTCAGCAGGGAATGAACGGACTAATCGCAAACCACTATTCTGCGAAATTTGCTCTAATTCTGCTCTATCGTCTAGTAAATCTGTCTGTAGATAACCATCGTGGTGTACCAGTACATATTTAACCCCCATTCCTCTTAATAGTGAAGCAGTCCTAGGTTTAGAAAGTTTAGTAATAAGTTGGCTAAAAGTGTTAGCAGGTGTTCCAGGAATAGTACCGTTAACCATTCTCCTCTCATGTGTAATCTGATAAAATTTATACATCTCATTAGGCGAATTGGCATCTAAAGGATATTCGGCGATTATAATATCTTGCGGTTGGTTTTTAAGCCAGTAATAAACCGCGGGAACCTCGGAGACGTCAATAACTTTGTAGGGTGGCCAGCTCCAGAATTCAAATAAAATTAACCCGGAGACCAAGGCCGTTATAGCTATCTTTGTTTTATTAGATTTGAACCTTTCCAAAATAAACTTGAGTCCAAACCCTGCCAGAATTGCTACTGCCAACATGACTACAATCCCAAACCTGCAATATGCTCTAAACATCGGTAATAACTTATACATAAAAAATGACGGCATATATATCTTAAAACCAAATATGTTCCACCAAGGTGGTTGGGAAAATAACCATGCCATTATTGCTAGAAATACAAAGAAAGAAATATAAAAACTGTCCTTTTCATCAAATTGTGACTTGTGGCCTGCGATTCGCAAAGTTTTATTCTTTCGCCATCTCCTAGTTGCCACCAGCGCCAAAATAAGTGGAACCCATCCTAAATATAGCGTATGCTCAGTAAAGCTCTGTCCATAAAACGGAGAACCGATAAATTGCTCAGTAAATTTTCCAAAAATAGGATGAACCGTTGCTGGTAAAAGGTAACCCAAAGGCTTCGCTGACTGCGTAAATAAATCTTCAAAAGGTCTATGATAAAGATTAAAAGCAGATGCCTTGGTAGTAGACGAAAGTTCGAGTCTATTTCTAATTACAGGTAAAAATTGAGGCAACAAAACAAAGAAAACAATTAACCCCAGAAGAAAAACTTTCTTAATATACTGAACGTCTTTAATGAAACGGCTTTTATCTCGGTAGTATTTTATCCTCCAGTGGTATAAAATAATATAAATAAAAAATAGAGATAGTGCTGTGGTTCCTAGATACATTACGGAAAGATCAAAAGAAAGGAGTAGCAATAGGCTCACTAAAAATAACCAAGCATATTTTCTTTCTTCCTTTTCTTTTAACAATATAGCAGATAAAAGACAAAAAGGTAACCATTGATTATAAGTGAGTCCTAAGTGCTGCCATATGCGCATAAATTGATAAGGACATAAACCAAAGATTATTCCGCCTAATAATCCCGCTAGTCTTATTCCAGTAAGATAGAAAATAAGGAAATAACTAAAAACTAAGGATAGAAAAATATTAATAAGAATCTGGATATTCCAAGTAAATAATGGCGTAGTGAATAAACTAAGGGTATGGAACCATACTATCCATAAATAAGAAGCATACCCAGAATCATATAGTTCTATTCCAAAAGGATAAGCAATTAAAGAAGTTGATTTTAATGAGAGGTTATGAAAAAAGGAATACTTAATCCTCCAGCTGCTCCACATTATCCCAAAAGGCTCATCTGTAGAAAAAAAACCAGGAAGATAAATACTAATCTTGAAAACTAAGGGAAAGGTTATAATACTAATCAAAAAAATGAAAAAAACGGCTATGCCAAGATGTTTTCTCATTTCTTTACCTTTTCTTCTCTCGCAAATTTCACAAATTTTGCTACTATTCCAATAATCAAAACACAATAAGCAACATTCGCAAATTGCTCGGCCACTTTATCTAGATGTAATATCAGCAACAAGGCGCACAATATGAGTAAAAACATAAATAAGAGTATACATTTATCGGAAAGCCCTCTTGTTTTTATCCACAAAATGACTTTATCAAAATTATGATTGGGTTTTGGCTTTATAACTAGCCTATCCCTTCTCTTATGTCCTTTCCAGAGTTCAAACAGAACTATTGCACTTTCAATAATAAAGAAGGTTGAAGCGCAAAAAGCAATAAAATAAGCGGGCGTCATTACTACTTTATAAATATCAGTTAAATCAAAAGCTATCCATAAAAATGATAAAAAGATAAAAAATGGTAAAAAAGAATAAATTTGATATAAAAATAATCTGTTTATTGTCAAAGAAAGAAACTTATTTAATAAATAGAGTAACCCCGAGAAGATAAGAAAGAGAATAATTAACACACTGGCTATAATCTTAAAAGAAATTTTATTTGAACTGAGGTTTGCTGAATCATTAAATAAAATATAAATATCATTGCCGATATTTTTGCGATAATTCGATAAAATAATATCTAAATCCGCTGGCTTATTCTTTGAAAAATATATGTCTATAGCATTTTTCCCTTCTTTAATGATGTCCTTCGGTACGTAAATTGAATCTGTTTCAATAATCCCCTTTGTTTTAATATAGGGATAGATATTTGGAGTTATTTTAGAGCCATTTATAAAGATATCTTTGGGCTGTTCTTTTTGAATTATATGTTTAATCTTTAAGAAGTAGGCATCTTTTGGCAAATTAAGGCATACCTCTGCCTTATTATCTTCTAAAGAAACTGTTCTTTTAAATTCTTTGAATTGCGTCTGAGGAGAAAATATAACGAAGTGGGCGTAGAGATAGCTTAGGAAAATACCAAAAATAACTGTAACCGTAAGGAAGAAAAATCTATTCTTCATAATATTACCTCCTGGTTAAAAAAAGATAGGCGAGGCAGATAAAAAAAGTCAGACCGGAAATCATTAGACCAAAATAAAATAGGCTTTGCGGTCTAAAATATATTATCAAATCGAAATTCTCACTTAGTCCTAATCTCTTAGGGTCGATATACCAGGCGTTAGCATAGCCGTTAACTAAATAATGATTAGCATTTAAGGGTTCTCTAAAGAGATATTGGATATCTTCCGGAGTCAATTTCATTAAATGCTCTGTCTCCTTTATTCCTAGTTCAGGATAATCAGTTATGATCTTGCGAAAATATGGCTGCTGAGTGTCTATCTCTCCCGCCCGATAAAGTTTCCATTCTTTATGATAACTCTCACTAAACACTAGCCAAAACGGGTCTTTTGCACCTTCAACCCTTACCAGATATTTTGTAGGATTTATCTTTTTAAAAGTTACCTGGGCAGATCGAAGAACGCATGATTTCCTATGCTTATTCGCTGCCCGGAGTATTACTTGTTCTACATTAAAGACTGGATTCTCAAACTTTTCATAATTATGGCTTCCCTGCGCAAGCTTTATTCTTTTTAATAAAGTATCTTTTCCAAAAAGATCGGATGTCTGCCAGTTTACAAAATCATTTAAATAGAAAATATTATTATCAATTTTAAGCAATGCGGGATTCCTCTTTTTGACTAAAGATAAGAATCTATTCCTAATAAGTGGGCTTTTAATCGGATAGGGAAATTGCTTATACAGGCTGAGTTCACCTAGCTCAAACATATGCCATCTTTTTGTTCCGTAGAGGCTATGGTCAACATCATCTCTTTGGATAAATGAGATAATCAGACCTTTAATATTACCTTTTTCAGATATTATTTTTTTAAGATTAATGCTTATTTTATTGCCTGATTTTTCATATTGTGTCTCTTTGAGATTAAGTATTTCGTTTCCCCTAGTCATTAAAATACCGAGGTCAATATCGTTGATTTCCGGATCATCTAGATTATATTTAAAAGAAAAACAGGGATAATTCTGGTAATCCTTCTTATCTAGTGGCACAAGAATTCTGATTCCCTGCACATTATTCCTTTTGCTTTGTGTAAATTTCTCATTATCAAAAAAAGCTATGATATCAGCAGTCCCCTTTCGGGATATAACCATAGATTTAGTATATGTATTTATAAATCTTAAGCGGTCTATATTCAGCTCTTTACCCTTAAAAACCAAGGAGGTCTTATTATAGAAATTAAACCTTTTGAAACTTAAAATACAGCCATAAATGTTTTCTTTTCTTTCTCCTTTTGGTCTAAGATACAAAATGACTTTTTTAAGTTTAAATCTATGTATAGAATAATCAACCTCTTTAAAATTATCTTTTGCTAATTTAAAGAGATTAATTCCTCCTAAAGAATCAAAACTGTCAAGCCTTAGATAGCCGTCTATCTTATCATCTCCAGAATAGTCTATCCCCAAGAATATGTCTATCTCAGCTTTACTCTCTTCTAAATCCAAATCAAAATCAATAAAAGGATACTCTTCTAAATCTATGTCCAAATTTCTGCTTATTAAAAAGATATTCTTCTTGAAGTAAATAAACATATCGAGGCCAACATTAGAGATGGTATATTGATATTCACTGCTAGCCTCAGAATATGATAGTTTCGAAAGTGTTTTCCATTGTATATTATCTCTAATTTTAATACGCATGTTTTTGATTCCTGCTTCTTGCTTTGAACCCTCAAATTCTGGTTTTTCTTCTGTATCCTCCAGGGTAAGAAATGTTATTTTATTATCTCCTGGTTCCAAAATAATCCCTTCAATAGTAAATTGACTAAATTCACCATTGCTGGGCACAACTATAGTTTTAATATCCTCTCCATTTACTGCAATATTTATCTTTCTATCCTTTTCGAAAGAATCTGCCCAGAATAATAGATTACCCTTAATCCTAGCATTAAGGGGATTAATTGCTGAGAATTCCCCCTTCCGGTAAACTAAATAATAATTAATTGGACTGTCTTTCTCTTGTGAATAAAAATTATTTTCGTATTTCAGAATAATCGGTAAACTTTCCTGGGGAGGTAAAAAACCAAATCTCCAGTTTTTTATTTCTTTATTCCAATCTGTCTTCTCTTCCTCCTGATAATAAACTCTAGATTCTGTAGTTTTTAGCTTTAACTTTACTTTTAAGTCATAATCTTTAATAACTTCTTCTGGTCTAGCTAGGCTAAGCCGGCCTACTAAACTTATTAAAACAATTAAAAAAATTATTCTTAGCTTATGGCACATAAAATGTGTTTTTCGCTTCTTCAAAGATATAGCAGAGTCCTGTTTTAGATTGGCCAATCTTCTGCAAGATAATCTTATCAATATTTTCTCTTTCTTTTTTATTTGCGAAAACTAACTGAAAGTTCCCCCCTCTAATCCCTGAATCATCAGACGCCCAAATAACCTCAATCAGATGATTCCCCTTTTTCCTGATCTCCAGTTCGCCAATCTTAATATATTTTCCCTTTTTAGATAATCTTCCATCTTTTATCATCGGTATCTCTTTTCCATCCACTTTCACTTTAAAATTTAATATATTATTCTCACCGATATATTTTTCTCTTATAAATATTTCAAAAATACCTGATTTTTCTGTCTTTAGTCTTTCTTTTTTGCCTAATCGACAAATTAATGAGCCTACTAACTCAATAGACAAATCCTGGTGATCCAAATCTTTAAAGATAAACTCGATATCCTGATTTTCCAATAACTTGGTATATTTACCTTTTTTATCTCCTCCTGCAAGTATAAGCAGCGGAACAGTATTAATATATCTCTTTATTTGTGGCAGTAATATAAGCGGCGCTGTATCCCCTGCTACAAGAGTAAGGGTCGTAGCATGATAAACATGTGGCAAAAAATAATCATCAGAAACTTTATAAAGGGCACAGCAAGGAGAATCTTCCAAAATTTTTATGCATTTTTGTCTTTCTAGAATTGATTTCATAATTTTTGCCTTCAGATTACCATTTATTATTGCTAATCCTCCTCCAGCCCCAAAATTATATTTCTCGGAAAAATCCTTGTGTAAGAAAATATACTTTGTGTTTAATAGTCCTGTATAATTTAATACCTTATCAACGTCGTATTCAAATTTTAAATCAGCCCAAGAATCTCCCAGGATAAGATTATAAGCAATAAACCAATAGGAATCTAAAACAGGCCTATCGAGTAAGAACATATCTGGATGTGAACCTAATGCAGTATTTTTATTGTCCCATCTTAATAGCAGACCGCGTCCTCCTGGCTGAGGAGGAAGTGATAATACTTTGAAATCGGAGTGGTCTTTTTTTATAACTTCCGCTATTCGGTTATAATCTTTTGGGATATCAACTAAAAAATTATTTGACACAACTCCCATTGTAAAAAAGGGTTTATTATATAACAATATCGCAAAAGGAATCACTAAACCGATATATTTTATTTTTCTTAAAGTTTGGTATTTTGCTATTAAGGAATTCACCTGGAGTAGAAAGAAGTTAATTAACATTGAATATGACAATATCACAAAAAAAACAAATTTAAAATAAACTGCTCGATACATCTCAAAATAAGGAATTTTTGAGGCTATAAGTAGAAATAGCTTTGCGAAAGGCGGATGTGTCCCTTTCGCAAAGAATAATGCGCCTATAATGACGAATCCGAAAAATAACTTTATTTTCTTAGCTTTTGGATTTAGAAAAGAGGCAACGACAAATATAGGTATCGAATAGCCCAAAAGAATAAATAAGGCATTATCGGTATAAAGATTGTAATAGGGATAATTTGGCCAGATATTTAATCCAGCCAAACGGAATAAATTTAGGAAAGAGGTGTGTAAGCTGTTAAAGTCGAACGAAATCGAATAATTTTGCATACTTCCATAGATACCATCTCCTTCTCCAGATCCCATAATTGGCAGATAAATATAGCTACAAAATAATAAAAGCAGAATAAAAGAAAAACTAAAAAATAATAGGGGACTCCCCTTTATTCTTTTTATCTCTTGAGCAAAAAACAAAAGATAAAATATCAAAAAAGATCCGATACTTAACGTGTTAGAAAGTTGTCCATTGAATAGGAATAGAAGTATTATCACAAATAAGAAAATACTCAGAAAAGAAGTTTCAAAGTACAGGTTCCTAATAAATAATGCGAACACTAATGGAAATAACATATATGATAAATGATAGGGTCCAATAGGAATACTGGCCATGTACATCGTGAAATGGTTAAGCATATATAGGAGGCTAGCAGTAAGAGATCCTAAATATAATATGTTCTCATCAGTAATCTTGTAATATATCTTCATCAAAATATTTGATAAAAAGAAACAGCTTAGTCCAGATATGGCAAAAAATAAAAAATAAACCATTCTTTCTATTGCTATTGAGCTAAATCCTAATTTAAATGCTAGGAATATAAAATTACCCCATAGAAAACTAATGCTATTAGTCAATGCTATTTTGCCAGGTGCAGTAAATCCATCCCACATATAATAAAAAAGCTTAATTAATCTTTGAGGAAAATAGTAGCTGACTCCGACATCATCACCAATGAAGGGCTTAGAGTAACCCAAATTGGAAATAGATATTATTATAGATAATAGAATTATGGATATTGCTGAAACTAAAAACAGCTGCTTATTCTTCAAAGATATTTTTTTATTTAAGCTGAGCATTTGTATCGGTAAAACCTTTTTTCTTCAAGCTAAAATTAACCATGCGAAAGTATCAATTATTTTACCTCTTCCCTATTTAACAGCGGCATCTGCAAAATGACTCAATAATTCTCTAGCATTTTTTTCAGAATATCTTTCTAACGCATATTGTTTTATAGCCTGCCTATCAAATTTTGTATGCAGGAATTCTTCTATTTCTATCGGAAGCAATTGTGAACCCTCACCATCAATCAGAATACCTGTTTGAGACGGCAATGTTTCTACTGCTACGTATTGCCTTTTTCCATCTTGACAAGAAATATTAGGAGAAATGACCGGTAATCCGCAATGCAATGCTTCCATCACTATAATTGACACATAATGTACATCTACAGATCCCCAAAAGAGACAATCGGAAGCATTATAATAATCAACCAGTTCCGTAGATTTTTTGGGACCTAAATATAGAACATTGGTAAGTCCTTCCGTCTTCTTCTCAACTGATACCCGTAAAGCTCCATCTCCTATTATAATAAATATTAAGTTATCGTTATCTTTCAATTTTTCTGCATAATTTAAGACTTCCATTATCCCCTTTTCTTCTGAAAGCCTTCCTACAAATAAAAGAATTTTCTTATCTAAAGGTAAACCCATACTCTTTCTGCATTCCTGTTTATCTTTTACTCTAAAAATACTGGTATCTACCCAATTGTGGACTATTAAAATTCTTTCCTTATTTACTTTTATTTTTAATAAATCATCGAAAGCATCCTTTGAATTAACAAAGATGGTATCTAATTTATTAAATATCCCTCTATAAAAACAGCGGGCACTACTTTTTCTCTTTACAAACTGAAAATCAGCGTGAATATGGCCAAAACATTTTTTCCTGAAGAATCTTGACAGGATCAAGGAGGAAAAAATAGAAAACGGACCCCCAATCCCATAAATATAGGAGATATGGTTTTTGCTTGTAAATAATAACTTTATACCGTATAATAGGATAAAACTGTAATATAGCATACTTTGAATCCCGCTAAGAACGATACTCTTCTCCCTATCTAATTCTACAAAAGTTAGATTTATTTTGGGAGTAATCATAATGATGTTATTTGTTGTACGCATGAAATGTGGTAGATGCGTATCTTTCAGGGGGCATATTATATAAAGAAAGCTGGAGGGCTTTTTCTTAATATAATACTTTATAAACTCGATAGTATAGGTTTCTACTCCACCGATATAAGGATAGAAATTCTTAGTAATAATCAGGGTATGGCTATGCTGTAAATCAGTGCTAGATCTCATAAATTTTCTGCTAATTCCCTTTTAATAGAAATAGATTCGCTACAATTGCTACATTTAAAAAGCATATAAGACCCCTTCTCCCTTTTTGATTTTAAAACAGCGCCGCATTTACAAACAAAACCCTTTAATCTTGCTGGAGCACCGTAAACCAATCCGAAATCAGGGACATCATCGGTAACTATTGCGCCTGCGCCAATCATTGCCCACTTTCCAATTTTTACTGGCAATATAATCGCACCGCTTCCTATCGACGCACCAAAACAAACTTTTGTCCTAAGCAAATCCCAATCTCCCTTGGCTTTTAAACGCCCCCTCTTGGTAATTGCCCTGGGCATTTTATCGTTAACAAAAATAACACCGTGAGCAACAGATACTCCATCTTCGATATTAACTCCCTCGCAAATAAATGTATGGCTTTGTATTTTACAATTATTCCCTATTGTTACATTACTCTGGAGTTCTACAAAAGTACCAATTTTACAATTGGCTCCAATATTACAATCGTAAGCATTGAATAAACCGAAGATTTTAGTATTATTTCCTATGGCTATTTTTTTCTGTAAGTTAGAAAAGGGCCCAATAAAGACATTTTTGCCAATTTTTGCCTCTTTGCTAATAATTGATGTGTGATGAACGTTCATTTTAAGAATATCTCCCTCTTTTGTAATATAGCTTTATCACAAGCTTCTAGTAATCTCACGACCTTTAGACCATCATATCCGTCCACTAATGGCTTGTCCTTACCTAATACGCAACTAACAATATGATTTGCTTCTAAAGCCAAAGCTTCATAATTTCTCACCTTAGGAATAATAATATCTCCTTCACGGTAAATAGGAAAAAAGGGGGTCTCTTTATCTCTATTAACCCTCACCCCTTTGTCATAAATTTTAATTTTTTCATATGGATGGATATCATCATAACAAATCATACCCTTATCTCCGCCTATAATTATTTTTCTTATTTTTAGGGGCGATAGCCAACTAAGATGGACATGCATAATAAAATCATTTTGATATTTCACCGTGACATGGGCAAGATCTTCTAGGTAGGGATGTTTATGGCGAGAGGCAGAAACCTGAACCGATATCGGTCGCAGAGAAGGAAATAGATAATTAAATATAGAGAAATCGTGCGGCGCTAAATCCCAAATTACGTTGATATCTTTTTGTAACAACCCTAAATTAATCCTTTCTGAATCAAAATATAACGGCTCACCTATCTTATGTTCCTCAATGCATTCTTTGATTTTTCTAACTGCACTGCTAAAAACGAAAGTGTGGTCAACAAAAATTTGAACATTATTTTTCCGGGCAAGAGCAATGAGAGTTTCGGCTTCCTTAACAGTCTTAGACATCGGCTTCTCAATCAAAATATTCTTCCTTGCCTCTATACACTTTTTTGCAATTCGAAAATGAGCTGCTGGAGGAGTTGCAATACAGATTAGATCCACTTCTTTATCTTCTAGGATTTCAGAATATTTCTCGACTACTCTTATCGTAGGATATGCTTTTTTCATTCTAGATAATGTTTCTCTAGATAGATCGCAGGCATATCCAACTATGCCTCTGTCTGTAGAATAGAAATTTCTTACCAGATTTATCCCCCAATATCCCACTCCCACTACACCTATTATAACCTTATCCTTTTTCATATTCGTAAATTACTCCTTTGTTAAATTAAGCTTTTTGAATATCTCCGTACAACAGGCGTCTACGGATAATCCTGTATCTACAACCGTGGCCTTTAGATAATTTGCGACAAATCTGTATATAGCTCCGAAGGAAGAATATTCTTCTTCAGAATATTCTTCCTTTCGCAAGCATGCATCTTTAGGACTAATATTTAAGAAAAAAATATAGTCTGGCCGTGGTAATAATTTTAAGTATATTTCTGCCATATGCTTATTGCAGACGCCATAGTATATCATTCGACATACCTTATCATAAAAATATCTATCGCAAATCAATATTTTCCTTTCTAAGATAGGGTGATATTTAAAATAATAAGTATATAAATTATCTAGTAAGATAAGCGGAATTAGTGTCGCAAATAAATACTTGAGCATTTTAACTGTTTTTTCTTTTATCCCAAAACTACTTTTGGAAATACTATAGGTATGCGCATGAGTAGTCTCGTATTTCAATCCAGCTTTCTCCAAATAAACAGCTAATTTGTTCGTTAAAGTAGTTTTACCGCTACCATCCATACCACAGAAAACAATTAATGGAAACCTTTTTTTAGCCATTTTGTTATTCGATCTTTAACTATAAACCTACCCCCCCACACTTTATTCCAGGCCCTTTTTTCTATCACCGCACTTAATAATAGTGAAAATGGTACCTGAAATGGAAAATCATATATACTTTGATAATCATTTATAGTCTCATCCTTAAAAAAGGGAATACCAAATAAAAAGATGTGTATTCGTTGTAGCAATACTTTTATTTTATTAAATGTCTTGGGCCAACGGTTTTTTTCCGCCTCATACTCTAAAATCTTCCAATCTATTCCTGCGCTCTGTTTGAAGATATGCAGTAATTCTCCCAATCTTAGTTGTGCGAGTTCAAAAGGAACATGGGCTAATCTAATGAGTATATCCAATTCCTGATTCGGAATATATATATCTACACCGGAAAAACTATAATCTGTTCTATTATTCCATATGAAATCTTTCTCGATAGGATAAACTCCTCCCCATGAAATTGTGGTACTTATATCTATTGGAGGGTTAAAACCAATATTTAACTGCTTGAGACCACCAGACAGAGTAGCTAAAGAATCGACATCCCTGACCAAAATATCTACATCTGAAGTGGTGTGGGGATAAACGGAGATGGTTTTTATTACTAAAAAATCTCTGTTTTTCAGAATATCCCTTATCGCTATAAAATATTTCTTTAGGTTAGATTCGTATTCTTTATATTCAAAAACTAAATTCTGCAAATAATTTTCCAGCCTATCATTTCTCTCATATTTTTTATAATTCTCTAATGCAAAATAATGTTCCAACCTGTTTTCCTCAAGAAACTTAATTATAAAATTTAAGCTTCGCTGACGAAATAAAAAAATATTCTTAAATTTAACTCCAGGATTATATATCTTATAACACAAATTTAAAACAGATTGATATAACTCTGAATAACTACTATCCATAAGAATTAATTATTTTGTCGTATTCGCTCTGTGAATAAAATTCTGTAATTGCCTTCCTTGCGGAGATTCCTAAATTATTTCTTTTTATGTTATCTTTTAGGAGGATGTCAATAATGGGGTATATCTGGTCTATATCTTTTAAGTCGAGCATTATCCCGTTTTCATTATTCTGTATTATCTCATCATTACCGGCCATATTAGAAGTAATTACGCACTTACCTAAAGCCATGGCCTCAACTAAAGAGAGTGGTGGTCTGACTCCCATCCAACGATATGGCAGAAGAATTATTCTGCTTCTTAAAACTAGCTGTTCAAGTGTATCTGAATACGGGTAAAATAGAATCCTTACGTTAGACAGATATCTCATCAAGTCTAACTCCTTTTTGCAGTTATCTCCCTTCCAGCGCAATAATACCATAAATTTTAGTTTGGGAGATCTCTGCGCTATTTTGTAAACGATATCAAAACCCCTCTCTCTTAGGCTATCACCGAAAAAAAGTAAATCGATCTCTTCTTCTATAGCGCGCTCCTTTAATAAAAAGTTTCCTGCGAGACCTATCCTCGTTACTAAAATTTTATCTTCTTTTATTCCGCAATTAATTAGCTGTTTTTTTATATATCGCGCGGTGACAAATATTTTCTCTGCGCCCTTAAAAGAAAGGGTAACACAACCCCTAAAAATAGCATTTTCTATAATATCAATTGTTTCGGTAACCGAACAGAAGAATTTAGCTCTAACAAAAAATAAATTTATTAAGTAATAGAAAATAGAAAGCAAATAACCGTGGACATGAAGTATATCTGGCTTGATATTCCGTAGTTGCTGTATTATCCTGAATGAATTTAAAATATAGGTTTTAAGATTGCCGTCTCCTTTAATTAAAAACATCCTTAATTTTATATTCTCGCATTGTATATCAGTACATACAGAATTAGAAATTATATGTACCTTTTCTCCACGCTCAGCTAATTTCTCTGCTAAACGATAAATTATCGCTGGCTGACCGGTTATATTGCGTAAATGAAAATTCGTAAATACCAGGCAGATTCTCATTGCTTAATATCCAAGAAACTAAACGCACGTTCAAAAACTTTATCCCATCTATACTCTTCAGCCAATTTTAAAGAATTAATCCTACAAGAATAGAAAAATACATCATCTTTTAATAATCTTAAGACCGCGCTTATTAGTTCCTTCTTATTGTCAGGATCAAATGCTATGCCGCAATTCATTTTTTCTATCTCTGTAGCCACACGCGGAACCCTACTAATCACAATGGGTAATCCTAAGGATAAATAAATTTTGACTTTACCGGGGTCAGTATATTGTGAAATTGTATTTTTTTCATAAGGGGCAATCCCGATAGCACAATCTGAAAGTAACCTGTAGACCCCTGAAAGTTCCCCCACAAAGCCTGTAAATTCTATATTTAGTCCTTTGGATTTCTTTCTCAAATACTTCTCTAACGGTCCACTGCCGATTATCACTAACTTAGATTGAGGTATTTGATTACAGACTTCGTTGAAAGCATCTATCAATAGCTCTAATCCCATTTTTTCTTTCAAATGACCAACGAATCCTATTTTAAATCTATCAATGTCTTCTAGGAATGGAGTCTTTATATCATCGGTTCCATCAGGAACGGCGAACTGCTTATTGCGATATTTATAAGGGATGCCTCTTTTTTCTCTTTCTAAAACCATAAGGTCAACAGGCATAATAGAAGATGAATTCCAGACTAAGTCTGCATTTCTTAAACAAAAAAAGTCCATCCAGAGATAGATATGATTTAAGATAAAATTATCGAATCGATTTATTGAGTAATCGGGAGTAAAAAAGACTACCCGTTTTACAAAACCGAGTTTCTTTAAAATTATTCCCATAAATGCATTCAAATTATTCGAGCCTACATAAAGGTCAAATTTCTTTCTCGTACGGATCACTTTCCAAAGAGTATCAAGCGCTCCTATTGCCCAAATAAAAACATTAGCAAATAAAGGATGCTCGATGAAAAGCACTTCTTTATTTTCTCTAGTCAAGTAATCCTGCAGAGCTTGCGATGTACCGGGAGAAAACGAATGGGTTGCGATTACTATGCTATTTATTGTCATTTTTTGAAGTACACAATTTAGATAAAACAGGCATGAGTATGGCCCTATACGAGATCCTTAGCTTTATTAACCATCCTGAATGAATCAATTATCCGGCGGCGCATCTTTAATAAAAACACGCACATTTTTTACCTCCAGCCATTCATTACCTGTTTTCGGCCACCATCTTATTCCAAGATGAACTTTTTCTGCCCCCTTCCTAATCTTTTTTGAAACGATGTAATCATCCCATGAATTACTAAAAATCGGGACACTGTTTTTCTCTATATCTCTATTGACCTCATCTTCAATAAGAAGTTCGGCCCTATAATAGGGATAGCTATTTTCTTCATTGGAAATTCTTGCCGAAATCAAGAATATAACCTCTTCTTCTGGCCGAAGCTTCAAATTAATTCCATTCTCATTAAGGATATAGCCAAATTGTACTTCCTCTCCAGAAAAGAAATCTTTTTCTGAAAGTAGCGTGTGTATCGACCCAGTACTCTTATCAGGTATATGAGTAAATTTGAAACTTCCGATGGCTTTATGCAAGACTAAGGGTGGGATAACGTTAGATAGTTCGTTCATGTCAATAGTCGTTGGGCCATTCCATTTGCGAAAATCACTGTAAAAATCGGGTCTTACCTGCTCAAATGCCCAGAATTTTGGTTTTTCCCCTTTTCTCCAGATTTCAAAAGGATAAATGGTCTTTTCTAAATAATAATGTGATTTTACAAAGTTATCTATTAACGAATTTTTATATACTTGGAGAGTCTGCCAATCATTTTCTGGAACGACCAATAGCTTTATTACATATTCAGGAACCCTCTCTTCATCAACCATTCTTTTCAATAATTTCTCTCGAATAGGAACCGGAAGCCACCAATCCGTTACATAAGATAAGCTATAAGATGGCCTTGTATCAGTAAGATAATTTAAAATGCCTAAGTCGTTGTATGTCAATAGATAATCCCCCGGTTTTACTCTATTTTTAAGATAATCCAGCAACTCCTCAATAGCTCTGACCTTCTTGGGTTGAGAATAAATACCTTTTAACTTTGTATGTGTAAATTTAGCTGTAAGTTTATCTATTTCAGAATCCCGATAAATATATCTATAATAATAATTGGCAGCGGTAATAAGAAAAACTACTGCGATAAGATAAAAGAGAGAGCGCCAGATAACAATCCTTGCTTTTTCAATTCCTTTAGCTATGGCAAAATCTTCTGCGAGTTTATAAATAGCCAACATCCCTATAATAAATAAAGGCATTCCGCCATGAGAAGAAGCCCGAAAAGAATTTCCAGAAAATATGGTATAGATTAGTAATGAGCATCCGCTCCATAGAATTACTAGATTTGCTACTTCTCTCCAAGTCGTTTTTTTGTATATATTATTAAGAAAAAGTGTCAATAGTCCCAACAGAATACTAAATGCAACGAGTGCTACATTAGCAAAATTTGAATAATGGGCTAGCTCTGTGGCATACATAGTAATGTGTTTCGTCAAAATCCGGGGTATACCATATATTATAAAAGTCACAGCTACAGCCACTATACCTCCATAAAAATAATAGCTCTTCCTTCCCTTAAAAGACCAGAAAATAGTCACCAGGGGGAACATCACTATCGTTAATATACCCAACCCTCTCGGAATAAAGTAAAGAAATTCATGCCATACATCATAAAGCTTAGCTAAAGAAAAGGAATAATGATTTTTGCTGAAGGGCGAGGATTTTACATCTAAAAATGCCTCTATGAAATCAGGTATCAAACCAAATAGAGCCAGGAGAATAAAAACCGTTAAGAAAAATAAAATAAAAGTTATGATAAATATAATGGAAGGCTTAAAATACCTCTTATATCTCTGAGGGTAATAAAGGCCAATAAATATTGCTGATAAGGGTACCGCAATAAGTACTACCAAGGGGGGATAGCTAAAGACAGCTAAACCTAAAAACACTCCACTTAAAAGCCCGAATAAGAAAGAAATAAATAATTTTTCTGTAATAAGTGAGTATAACCAAATAACCATAGAAATCATCGAAAAATCACTGGAAAGTGAATTATAACTGAAAAATTTTATGCCATAAAAATTGTTCATTAAAAACATTATTCCACACAATAAAGCGACAAGAAATGGTGGCGCATATCGAGATAATAGAAGAAACAGCAAGAAAGAAGCTAAAAGATGCAGGATAATGCCCAGATAACAAAGTTCAAGAAGTGAAATACCGGGATAAACCTTAAACACAAAACTAAAAAGGATGTCAAATGGATGTATCGAAGCTATAATCTCATCATGAAATGGCTTATCTCCTAAAGTATAACGCATAGCCGAGCTTATATAATACCCTGCCTCTGAGATATCTACTCCTTTACTGGAATGGAAAAACCCAAAAATTAACAATGATATAAATAACAGTAGAGACAAGGCATATCGCGATATCTTACGCATCTTATGAAATTTTGGCTATTATTTTAGTATTTCTTCCTTAGCGGATTGTGGTATATCGTAATATTCATAGAATTTATTTTTAGCTGCTAAGGGAAGATTTAGTCTTGAGCCTACTCTTACTAATACGCCCATTACTCTATATCGTAACCGTATCTGAACCCAGTCCTCTCTTTTTCTTTTTGACCATAAATTATATGTATCCTCTGCTAATATGCTAGCTGTACCGTATGCTTTTTCAGGTGGATTCAAAAGATCAAATCCATAAACTGCTTTTAATGCCTCGTTAAATAATGGAGCGAGTTCTGGAAGGTAACTTATGCCATCAAGCTGCATTGGCACTATTATGGCTTTCCGCATGATAAGAGATGCTGAGTGAACATTCGGCGCTATAGCTATCATACCTTTCTTTTTTTCAACTATTTCTTTAAACTCTTTATCAAACCCCTCCTCAGTTATACCCAGTTTTAATTTTTTTGATGGAACCCATAAAAAATGGTTATGCCTATCACTATTATTATATAAATTCGGACTATTCGCTCTATGTATTCCTGATATCTATTTAAAAATTCTCTAATCCACACTCTTTTCTCTTCCCAAGGACTGTTTATAAAATATCTGATTGTTCCAAAAGATATCCCTAATCGTCATCAATGCCAATACGGCATAAGAAAACCGTCCAAAGCTAAGAGGATTCATTCTATAGTATTCCCACCACATCACTAGTATAATCGAAAGCCATAAAATTGATATTGAAATTGCCATTTCTTTACAACATATATTCTTGCAACTTAACAAATTTATACTTTCTAAAGATAGTAATGAGGCTAGCCATATATTTATTACGATATCCATTATTTTCCCTCGCCCTATCAGCGGAAATCTAAATATTTCCGCCCTAAGGAACATCGCTATACTTAATATTAATACACCCCCTCCCATTATTTTTAATAATAATCTGACCGAACGCTCATCTTCTTTCTGTTTACGGCAAATCCGGTAGTTTTCAACCTCTTTAAATATAATCACTAACATACAAACAAATTCAATACTAATAAAAATTGCGCAATATGTAGGGATAAAACCTCTTAAATACGCAAGAGACAATATGCCTATAATAAATATCCCTATTATCCTATAATAAAGTCCCATATATTTATAGGAAGAGAGTACTGCAATAGAAATTAAAACGTGGTTTATACCCATTATCCTCCCCGGCATTAATTTTATAAGAAATGTCGGCTGTTTCTCTATTGGCACATATGATAAGCGCATAGATAAAAGACTCAAGATCCCAAAAATAAGAATAAATTGCAATAAACATTTTATGGAATAAGGCAGCCTCTTTCCTTCCAATGATAATAGGATGATTGGATATATAACAGAAAGGTAATTAAAATATACCGACGGCTGATAGGGGGATATATTTTTTCGATGAGCATCGAGCGTGGAAACGAAATGGAGAAGATAAGTTCTTGCTGTATTAGTATCAATATTGGGCAGTCTTACCCGAGCAAATTGATAGAAAATAAGACTAACTAAGGATATGGCCAATCCTATAAATAATCCTTTTCTAAGTAACTTGGGAATTCCTGCTTTTATTGCCTGCATCAATATAACTAATATGAATACTGGCAGGGTCAATATAAAAAGACCCAAATGAACAGTTGGCATAAGTCCTATCAAAAAACCAGCCATCAAATATTTCCTACACACAAAGGTACCGATTATTAAAAATACCGTGAGGTAGCCAATAATTCCATGAGTATGTACTTGTCCTACTAAATAAATCGGATACACCGCTGCCCCTGTTCCGTGATAAACATTAGTAACTATAATAAATAATGGGAACAAAATTGCAACTAAAGTGCTTTCGGTTAAACCGTAAGAAATCATCCCTAAAGATAAAAATACCAATGCCCCTATCAAACCGGAAATACCATATGATAATATCTCTTCAGAAATACCTAATTTCAATAAAATCGCTATCGCTTGATTAATACCATTCCAGGAATTCTTTACAAATAAATAATATACATTATCAGCGGGATACTGGATAATCCCTGATAATATCTGTCCGAATTCTACGGCTCTTTGCCAGGTTGGTTGGATAAATAGACCAAAAGAAAAGCCAATCAGTCCCAAAAGAATAAAAGTCAGATCGTCTCGAGATATCTTATTATGTGTCTTTTGTTGTCCTATCATTTTCGAAGCCTATCTTACTCTCAATGATGTATAAAGGCCTATTCCTTATTTCATCATAAATTTTCTCAATATATATCCCCTGGATTCCTATGATAAATAAAATTGTACTTCCTAACAAAACCAGGGTTAATACAAAAAATGGCCAAGGTAATTTTATCCCAATAATGCATAATACTAAACAGACAAGAAAAATGAAAAAAAGGAAGCAACAGAAAAAAAGTGGCAAATATAATGGCTTAGACGAAAAAGAGGTCAATCCTTTAATAAATTCTTTAAGAGGTCCAATATTTCTTAATAAAGGATAATGGGTTTTTCCTGCAAAGCGTGGCTGACGTTCGTAGAATACTTGAATCTGCTTAAAACCTACCCAACTCACTAACCCCCTCATGAAGGGATCGTGTTCACTAAACTTAACAATTTCATTAACCACCCTTCGCGATAACAACTTGAAGTCCCCAGAATCGTTAGGAATATCTATATCTGCAAGAAAATGTATCATTCTATAGGCTAATTTTGTCAACCAAATTTTAATTATATTTTCTCCTTTCCTGGCAAAACGAGTAGTATGAACAATATCATACCCTTCCCGATATTTTTGAAGCATAGTAGGAATGAATTCGGGTGGATCTTGAAGATCGGCATCCATATAAATCACAGCATCGCCTTTAGCATATCGAAAGCCGGCCATAACACATTGCGAACCACCGAATCTTCTAGACATGTTAATGATTTTGACATTATTACTGCGTTCGTGATATTTTTTAAGTAATTCAAGGGAATCATCCGTAGAAGCGTCATTTACAAATATTAATTCGTACTTCAACTTTGAAGAATTAAGTGTCCGCTCTACTCTCTCAATAAGTTCTGGTATTACCTCTCTTTCATTTCGGAAGGAAAAAATAATTGATAATAACATATACACCGCCTTTTTTAAAAATGATTTTTGGTCGGTACTAAACCGCACTAATTGGTATTGGCAATAAGAGGGAATTGTAATTGGCTATAACTTTTTTCCATCTAACAAAATAGCTTTTCCTCTTTATTATTTTATATGTTATTTTTCAAAAACTCACTTATAGAGTTAATGATATAATTGCGTCCCTCTTTTGTTAGACCCTGATGAACCCCAATGTGAATTCCATTTTCTCCAATAAATTCTGAATTAGGAAATTCTCCTAACTTATATCCAAAAAGGGCAAATCCAGGGCATTGGGTTGGCATGGATGAAAAAAGATTCCTCGTATCAATACCTTTCTTTTCTAGAAAACCAACAAACTGGTTTCGCGTAAACTTCTTATTTTTCTGAATAATAATTGGTAATGCATGTGGTCCTATCTCTTCATAGGGCTCTTTTTTTAATGTTGTTAAATATGGGCTGAACTGCTTAAATTTTTGTATCAGATAATACAGATTTTCTCTCCTCTTATTGAGTATGTCTTCATATATATCAAGATTTCCCAAACCTATTGCTGCTTCAAGTTCATTCATTTTTGACGAAAAACCAATCCTTTCAAACATAAATCTGATATCGGTATTGCCTCCATAGCTAAATCTCTTTCTACAATAGGCAGAAGATATATTCAAAACACAACTTTTACATTTACAAGCTCTTCCGTGATTTCGTAAAGACCTTATTGTCTCTGCAAAGTCAAGGTTATCTGTAGTAATTATCCCTCCCTCCACTGTACTAATTATGTGCGCCACATAAAGACTGTAAGCCGCCATGTCTCCGAAAGTACCTATGTTCTTTCCTTTATAAACAGCTCCGTGCGCTTCCGCTGCATCTTCAATAACATACAACTTATGTTTTTTAGCTATTTTACCTATTTCGTCTATTTTTGCAGGCTTACCCATTAAATGTACTGGTATGATTGCCCTAGTTTTCTTAGTTACTACTTTTTCTATTTGCTTGGGATCAATATTCAATGTCTCTCTTTCTATATCTACAAATACCGGTTTAAACCCTGCTTGTAAAACTGCATTTCCTGTAGCCACAAAGGATAATGCTGGTAGAATGATTTCGTCTCCCCGCTTTGCCCCAAAATCATAGAGAACTGCTAGAGCCAAAGCAACTGCATCTGTACCACTAGCTACTGATATCGCTTCTTTAGTTCCGATTAACTTAGCGAAACGCTTTTCAAACTCGCGAACGTATCTTCCAGCAGAAACTCTCCCTGAATCTAAAATTTTATTAACTAAATTTCGAGATTCTTCAGTAATAGATATCGCCCCGAATGGAATTTTCATTTTATATACCCTTTATTATTTAATAAGAAAAATTGCTTAGCCCTAGAATATCTTTCTGGAGTACCAATATCAATAAAAAATCCAGGGGAAGTATATCCGAATATTCTTTCGTTTATTATATGAGGGAAAAAATCGCGTTCTAATGAGAACCTAGACGAAGAGGGCATAAGACCAAAAATCTCCCTTTCAAAAATATATATACCTGCGTTTATTAGTGTTCTTTTCAGTTTGCTATCTTTCTCACTAAATTTCCTTATTCTCGAAAATTCATCTATTTTAATTTCTCCATAGTCTCTTCCATTAGTTATATTTTTTAATAAAATTGAAACTAAAGCTCTTTTTTGTTTATGAAAACTCAAAAAATCGAATGGATTGAATTCAGAAAATGTATCGCCATTTAAAACAAAGAAAGGATTGCTATTAACTAATTTCTTAGCATTTTTTACTGTACCACCTGTGTCCAGGGGGATTTTCTCTTCCGAAAATAATATTTGTCTCTCAGGTGTTTCTTTATCTTTATAGTAACCTTTAATAATATCTGATTTATAACCTACCCCTAAAATAAACTTCCTAAATCCAAAATTTGCTAAATAATCTATGAGGATATTGAGAAATGGGTAATCACTAATTCTTACCATTGGTTTAGGAATATCCCCACAGATATCCTTTAATCTTCTTCCAAATCCTCCGCAGAGAATTAAAACGTCAATATCCTTAAGAGGGTTATGCATTTAAGGTTTATAGTAGACGATTTGACTCCCTTCATTTTCAAATCTGAATTTGACTTCAAGAAAATTTTTTAAGGCCAAAGAAAGTTTTTTACGATTTTCTGGTTTAACAAATAAAAGCATAAAACCTCCTCCTCCTGCACCTAAAAGCTTACCGCCAATTGCACCATGTTTTAATGCATTGTCATATAAATTATTGATATCGGTATTAGTTACTTTGCTTGAAAGATGCTTTTTTATCTGCCAAGATTCATGGAGTAATTGACCGAAGCTGGAAATATCTTGTTCATTATTTAAAATATTAATAGCTTTATCAACCATATGACACATCTCTTTTAATTCCTTTTCTTTGGTATGTGTATTTTTTATCTGTTCCGCAGCAATCTTTGAAGCAAAACGTGATAATCCCGTAAATATAAGCATCAAATGGTCTTGTAATTGCTCTATTTTTTCCTTTCTCAATGTGATTGCTTCAACCTTAAAATTATGATCATTATGAAATACTATTTTATTGAAGCCACCATAAGCAACAGCAATTTGATCTTGCGAGCCTACGCTTTCCTTCAAAATAACCCGTTCTATATATATCGCTTCTTTAGCCAGTTGCTCCTTGGAAACTATTTTTCCTTGCAATGCATAAATTGAGTTCAAGAGACCTGTAGTAAACGAAGAGCTGGATCCTAAGCCGGACCTGGCAGGTAAATCTCCATCGTGATGAATCTCTACACCTTTATTGACCTTAAAATACTTTAATATGGCCTTGACAACAGGGTGCTTGATTTCGTCAGGAGACTTGACATTTTCTATAATCGAATAAACAATCCTATGTTTATGTTCGAAAAAAGGAGGTAGATAGCGTATTGTAATGTAGCAATATTTGTCTATTGTCGTAGATAAAACCGCACCCCCATATTTCTCAAACCAGGTCGGATAATCCGTCCCGCCTCCAAAAAAGGAAATTCGAAAAGGTGTCTTACTTATAATCATTCTAAGATTCTCCTTTTAAGCCGTATTTTCGTTAAATTCTCAATATACCTTCGTGCGTCTTTAGATATTTTCTTTTCGATCATCTTTAAATATACAAGTCTCTCAAAATATTCATGAAAAGCATTGTCTCTAAAGCGTAAAATTTCTCTAGCAGTAAGATATTTAGTAGACAAAGGCAAGCAATCGTAAGAATATTGAGAATAGCCATTCCAAGTCTTAGGTAGCTCTAACCCCTCACGTACAGCCATATCATACAATTTCGAACCGGGATATGCCATGGCGCTATAAAAATTTGAATATTCTGCATTAATCTCCATCGCAAGATCTAAGGTCGCTTGCATCGTATCTCTGGTATCGTTAGGTAGACCGAAAATGTAATTTGCGCCAATCCGGATACCTTCGTCTTGAATACGACGTGCGACCATAATTATATCCCTTGCCTTCATCTGTTTATTTGCGCCATCTAGAATAACCGTATTAGCTGATTCTATTCCCAACGCTAACCAGTTTATACCAGCCTTTTTCATCTTTTTTAAGTTGTTATAATTAATCGTGTCTACTCTAGCGTAAGTCCAGATATTCAAATCATAGTTGTTTCTGATAATCCGTTCTACAATACCCATATAATGTGAATCATTTAATATAAATAGCTCATCAGCTATTTTCAAATTCTTGACTTTATATTTTTTGACTAATGTGTCAATCTCCTGTATAACCAATTCTGGGTTTCTATATCTGATACCGGGTTTACCAAAAAGAGCATTAATGCAGCAAAACACACAGGAAAACGGACATCCAAGACTAGTGTATATTGCACCATACGGTGTCCTATTATGTATATCATCAAAACAGTGCCAATTATGAGCTCTATAAACATCCATGGGTAATAAATCCCAGGCTGCAACTGGCAATGCGTCATCTAGATTTTTAATTAGTGGTGCTCTAGAATTATTGATAATCTTACCATTATCACGATACCAAAGTCCTAACACTTTCGAATAATCTTTTTTATTTTTATTAAGTAATTCTAACAATAAATCCAAGGTATATGGGCCTTCTCCGTCAATAACAAAATCTACCTTCTCTTCTTCCATCGTCCGCTTCGGCAATGCTGATGGATGCAGTCCACCTATAGCAACTTTAGCTTCGGTTTTTTCCTTAAGCGCTTTACATATTGCTCCTGCTATGGTCATGTTCTGTGTCGAAGCTGACGGATGCGAACCATATACAATGACTACAGTAAGTATCGGACCGAACTCATTAACCTTTTGTGCAGTTTCTTCAGGAGATATATTTAAAGCGTTGGAATCAATAACGCTTACCTTATAACCCCTGCTTCGCAAATAAGCTGCAATGACCGCTATCCAGAAAGGCGGCTCGATCGCCGCCATTTCTTGACTCAATCCTTGAAATATTTGCTTTCTGTCGCCAGGATTAATGAGTACTACATCATTTTCTCTGGGCATGTCTTATCAATAAGGTACAATTACAAAATAATTAGTTAGCTACTTTTAAATTAACCTGGAAAGCATATATTATTTCTTCACCACATAAGCTCCAGGACAATGAGCCCAACTAAAACGACGAAGTATAACTTTCTTATCTGCAAAATATTCATCTATAGCGGTGCTTTCACCCTCCCAGGGACGTACTCCATAATCATCGAACACCACCACACCATTTTTAACAACGCGCGGCCATAGATATTTAAGTCCTACTTTTGTTGGCTCGTACAAATCACAATCTATATGAAGCAAACTAATACGTAACCCGGAATTTTCCTTTATAAACTTGGGAATGGACGTTTCAATATCTCCGTCAACAAGGATTATTCTGGGTTTGTAAGGAATAAAGCGGTCTTTATCGTAGATTGAGATCGCATCCTCAAGTATTTCCTTAAAAACACTTGCATCGTAACCACCGATAACTTTGTTGACTCGCACGCATTCACCACCATCCTTTTTATGAAATCTCTTGAATCCCGCCCAATTATCAAAACCTATAACTTGTTTGGCACGGTCACCGATATTACAAATTTCAAGAAAATTAGCCCAACTCATTAATGAAGCACCCCTGTATACCCCTAACTCAAGAATATCGCCAGGTAGATCAAGGGTCATGCGGAACAATTCATAATGCGCGAGAAAACGTTTAAGAAAAACCCTTCTCGTATACATCATAAAATTTCGGCAAATCTCGCGCTTATCAATCTGGAACCTCTCAAAATGTGTAGCAATAAGATCCTCAATCTCATCATCAGCTTTGAAATTGGCCCGGCCATCATATTGTCGTTGATTTTTATTTCTTTTATTTGTCAATTTGTCCGTTCCCATGTTTTTCTCCTTAATTTATAGATATTGCTTTCCTTTTTAAACTATCTAGTTAGTTTTCCTACCGACCATTATCTTGAAGCGTTCTTCGGCAAAACTACTATGATCATAATTACAGATTATTCCTGCTTCCTGAAACTTTTGTCGTGCATATTTTATCCTTTTTTCTTTTTCCCGCCACGAAACTTTATTTCTAAACTTTGCTATTTCCATATTTGGGGATTCCAAAAAACTATTCACGAGCATATATTTTATTTTATAGTCAATAGCGAACTGCACTGACTCCTTAAATTCATCTTCAGTTTCATTTAAAAATCCTACAATAATATGGGAATCAATTTCTTTAAATTTAACTTCATTTAAGGTACCAAAAACTCTTACCAGATCATTTTTAGTGTAGGGACGATTCATCATTTTCAACATTCTATCATTGGCCGATTGATATGGAATCTGAAAATGGGCGATAAATCCTTCCTTTATGAACTCTACCATATCATCACGAAAATTAAGGAAATAAATAGGATTTAGGTCCTGCATGGCAATTATGGCTCCGGGGATTTCTTTTCTTATGCGTCTGATTAATTTAGGCAATGAACTTCCGGTATCCCTACCATAATCGCCAACACTATCGGCAAGTAAAATGATTTTCTTTTTCCCGCTATGATTAACTTCACGACGGGCCGCTTCCAATATTTGATCTTCGGGATAGCTTTTAAATGGCGGGAAAGCTAAGCGCTCAGAACAATAAGAGCATTCCCACGGACACCCTTCAGCAATATATAATTGTATATATCGACCTATATAAGGCACAGCATAGCCGGGATGTTCTCTTCTAAATTTAACCTCATCTTCATAAAGTTGTTCTTTCGCAAGGACAAGCGGCATATCATCAACTACAATCTTTCCTGCGCCAAAATACCTTCGTATAAGAATATTGTCGTTTCGCCAAGGAATAACCTTCCCATTAAAATGTCGGGCTAAGTATTTCTTATCAATATCGGGTAGGCAACCAGCCACAAAAACTTCTTTTTTATTTTTACTACATTTTACGATTTCTGATATGCTATGATCGCGTGTGTCCTTCCTAAAAGCGCAGGTCCAGATCAGAATTCCGTCCGCATCTTCTATCTTATCTACTATAGTATGCCCACTTGCTATCAAGAAATTTCGATAGGAAGATATTCTAACGTTTCTCATTCCACACGTATTCAACATGTGTATAAATAATTTCATCTTATCCTCATTATTATAATTTAAACCAAAGTCCCGCCAGAATCATGCCTATCGATATTAAGCTCATTACCTTAGCACTAGAAGAATTTTAGCTAATAATCAGATATGATGTCCGCGAATTATATGGAAATTTACGAATCGAGTATTTCTTTAACCCCAACGTTTCTATTAATGCCAATGTTTCTCCGGGGCAAAGCTGATCATTTATTTCATCAAATCCCAACACGCTACCGCGAGTAAGCCTATCCTTAATTGCTAAGAGACATTCTTTTGTTGGTTCATAGAGATCGAAGTCAAAATATGCCATAGAAACAATAGTATGTGGATTATTTTTAAGGTATTTCTTTATTTCAACCACTGCATCACCTTTTATAATTTCATGTTTCTTAATATGGGAAATGGGGCTTTCCTGTTCCTGCAGGCTTATTATCTCAGCAAGATACTTCTCATAATTAGGAGTAACTGAATACTTTTTTTTCACCATCATTTTACTCTTACCATCGCGTTTTACTATTTTAGGAAATCCTGAAAATGAATCAAAAGCCACAATCTTGCGCAAACGGTTAAACGGTTCATAAATACCCCTGAGCCCTGTAAAGATAGAAACATTTTGTCCCCAGCGTGTTCCAAAATCAAAAATAACTCCTTGTATTTCCAGAATTTTACGGTACAGAAAATCCATGAACAAAATACGCGAAAGGGTCTGTGGTACAAGAAATAGCCCCATATTTAAAAGTATTTCGTTATCAGGGATAGGGCAATTTTTTAACGACCTTACTAATTGCTTGCGTCTTTCTTCTTGATTCTTATCACCATGGATAACCAACCCAAAGTCTTTATCCACGACACCCTCCATTTCGTTTAAATATTCTCCATAAAACTTATTTATCTATGCAATTTAATATACAAAGGCTTCTTTCTCTCTATAGCTCTACGAACTAATTTAAGGATATCCTTCCTACTCTCAGGTTCCTTAATTTCTATGTTATTCAAAGTAGTCATTAACCCTTTATCTTCATATGCCCAATGAGTATACCCCGCGCTCTTGTATTCGTCATCGAATCCTACACCAACAATAGTTATGGGAATATTCATACCGTCAATATCTACCTTCAGTTGCTCATAACAGCGGGAAACGATAAAACATGACATGCCATAAATAACGACTATTTTGCCAATTAATGCTAATCCGCAGCCTACAAGAATTGCATTTTGTTCAGCTACTCCAACATTTAAAACGCGTTCGGGATAGTCTTTTTTTATCTCATCAAGAACCGAGGATCCGAAATCAGGAGTAACGATATAAATGTCTGCTCCTTTTAATAAATACTCATGTATTTCCTTAAAAAATATATCTCTGGGTGTCATTATTAAGTTCTTTTTTAGGTATACGATTATGACAAAGTACGTCACCCTCTAGTTCCTTAACTCCCTTACCTTTTACCGTTTCAGCTATAATCACTAATGGCGTATCACTTTCTCTTGACCGAGCTTCCTTTAAAACCTTTGCTAACTGCACTACGTCATGCCCATCAATATGCTTGGCATCCCATCGAAATGCTTCAAATTTCTTATCTAGCGGCTCTAGATCTAGGAAATCTTTGGTAAATCCTGTGGCAGATTGATGGTTACGGTCAATTATCACTACTAGATTATTGAGTTTATGGTATCCAGCGAACATTGCGCTTTCCCAAACACTCCCTTCATAACATTCGGCATCGCCCATAAGCACATAAAAAGTTCCATTATAAGATGAGCGCTTAAAACCATAGGCCATACCACTGGCTATGCCTAAACCATGACCTAAAGAACCTGAGGATATTTCGACACCAGGATAATCCATCTTTGGGTGAGTATATAATTCTTTTGTCGCAAACTTTTTAAATTTACTAGTAGATAACTTTCCTAAATCGTGCATGATGCAATACAACATTGCTGCAGCATGTCCTTTACTTAAAACAAACCTGTCATCTTTCAAAAGTACGTCGTAATACAATGCCGTCATTATCTCTGTACAAGAAAGACTGGATGCCAAGTGTCCATTCTGAGTAGTAGTGCATAAATCAATAACCTTTTCTCTTAATTGATTGGCCTTTCTTTTAAGATTATTGTTTTTCATCAAAACTATTTTTAGAAATAAAATATATGGTGTTATATTTTAGATTATATTTTTGATCAAAGATTACCATATTTTAAGTTAGTTATTATCCGATAGCCCTTAATTAATTCTTCAATTCCCATATCAAGAGAATACGTCGTTTTAAATCCAGCCTTTTCAATCTTACCATTACTAACAATATAATCTCTTTTATCCGGATCCTCTCTAAAAGAAGATTCTAAATAAACGAAATTGGGAATGTGCATTTTAATTTTTTCGCATAATTCAAGCTTAGAGATATTAGCGTCTGAAAGCCCGACGTTATATGCCTGGTCTTTCATCTTATCAAAATTATCAATGGCATGCATAAAAACACGCGCTATATCTCTTATGTGGATGTAATTCCTTTTGAAATGCCCTTCAAAAATGACTACGAATCCGTCATAAACCGCTCGGTAAACAAAATTATTCACCAAGAGATCAATCCTCATCCTTGGGGACATCCCAAAGACAGTAGCCAGGCGAAAACTAATTGAATTGCCTCTTTCAAGGACTATTTTTTCAGCCTCCATCTTTACTCTTCCATAAAGAGTTATTGGATTAAGGGGGGTTTCTTCGGTACAATATATACCTTTTTGACCTATACCATAACCGCTGTTTGTTGTCGGTATTATTATTCTTTGTTCTTTTGAAGCGAGTTTTGCAATTAAACCGACGGCATCCCGGTTAATAGTAATAGCACCAGTTCTATCATTATTACACAATGGGGCACCAACCAAAGCTGCTAGAGGAATAATATAATCGACATCCTTTAAAAGCGGCTTTATAATTGATCCATCCCTAGCGTCTCCTCTAACCACATTAAAATTATCATTGGCACAACAATCAAGTAGGGAATTTTGACTATACATAAAATTATCTAAGGCAATAACTTTGTAGCCATTTCTTAATAATTCGGGGACCAATACGGAACCTATATATCCTGCCGCTCCTGTAATTAATATCTTCATTTTATAACTCCCTTTAGTTTATATATTCACTATTTGCTTTATACCATCCATATGTTCTCAAGATGCCTTCTTCAAGATAAATTTTAGGTCTCCACCCCAACTTTCTGATTTTAGTTTTATCTAATAGCTTATGCAATACACCATCTGGTTTGGATTTATCAAAAACTATCTTACCTTTAAATCCGGTAATATTTTTTATAAGTAGAGCTAATTCTCTGATTGATATATCATCCCCATAACCTACATTAATAATTTCGGAACTATGATAGTTATTCATTAAAAAAATACAGGCTTCTGTTAGATCATCCAGATATAGAAATTCGCGGCGAGGCTTACCTGTCCCCCAAATGACAACTTTATTATCTCCTTTAATTTTTGCTTCATGGAATTTTCTAATCAAGGAGGAGATAACGTGCCCTTTCCTTAAATCAAAATCGTCATTTGGGCCATATATAGTAGCGGGTATTAAAGAAACGGTCTTTAAATTATACTGCTTGCTATATGCCTGGCACATTTTTATTCCTGCAATTTTCGCGATTGCATATGGTTCATTAGACTCTTCTAATTTTGCCGAAAGTAGATACTCTTCTTTCATTGGTTGTTTACATCCTCGAGGATAAACACACGAACTTGCCATAAACAGTAGCTTTTTTACCCCGAATTTATAAGAATAATGTACTACATTATTTTGAGCTTGTAAGTTATTATAAATGAATTGTGCGGGATATGTTATATTTGCAACTATGCCTCCAGATTCTACAGAAGTTAGAAATACATAATCAATCTTTTCTGCTTTAAAAAAAGAATGCACAGAATCTTGGCTTACTAAGTCAATATTATAATCAGAATTAGTGACTATATTCCTAAACCCCTTTGATTTAAGATAGTCAATGAAACCTCTCGTATATATACTTTCTTTTCCCGCAATAAATATTTTAGAGAGTTTCTTCATTATAATTTTTAAAATCTTGTTGATTTTTTTAATAGACTATTAATACCACCACATATATATTCTAATTCTTCTTTCTTTAAGTGTGGACTCATAGGTAGGCTTAAGATTTCGTTTGATAACTTATTGGTTAAAGGAAACTCATTATTTAAATAATCCATTTCTTTATATGCCATTTGATTATATGGCGGCACAGGATAGTGTATAAACCAACCTATATCGTGCTTGTTTAAGAAGTTAATCAGTCTCCTTCGTTCTCTTGTACGAATTACAAAAAGATGCCAAACATGTTTATTTCCAACAAGTATTTTGGGTAAGATTATATGCTGGGAATTAGTCTTTAAATTTTCTATATAAAATTGTGCTACCTTATTTCTACGCTTATTCCACTTATCTAAATATTTTAGTTTTATTCTTAAGATGGCTGCCTGGATTTCGTCTAGCCTGCTATTTACTCCTTTTATTAAATTATAGTACTTTCTTTTCGAACCATAATTTCTAGCAATACGGATATATTCAGCAATGGCTTTATTGTTAGTCGTAACAGCCCCCCCATCTCCAAAAGCCCCTAAATTTTTACCAGGATAAAAACTGAAACCTGCGGCGTCACCTAAAGAACCTGCCTTCTGGCCAAAATGCTCTGCTCCATGTGCCTGAGCAGCATCCTCTATTAGAGGAAGGTTGTATTTTTTACAAATTGCTCTGATTTTAGTAATATCTGCGGTTTGACCGTATAGGTGGACTGCTATAATTGCTCTTGTTCTTTTGGTAATTTTTTCTTCTATTTTACTAAAATCTATATTATATGTCTCCTCATCTGGCTCAACAAATACAGGAGTAGCCCCCACATTGGTAATCGCTAAAATAGTGGCTATATAGGTATTGGAAGGAACGATAACTTCATTACCTGTACCAATTTTATATGCCTTTAAAATTAATTCTAGCGCATCTAAACCGCAACCAACTCCAATGCAGTATTTAACACCGCAGTATTCAGCGAACTCCCTCTCAAAGGTTTCTACATTCTTTCCCAAAATATACCAACCGCTATTTAAAACTTCCTTAATCGCTTCGTTAATTTCAGATTTTAATTCTAAATAAGTAGTTTTTAAGTCGAGAAATTTGACCTTCATTTTAAGCCGATAAATTTCTTTTATAAACAGCAGAGTTAAGGTTACTTAATTTAAGAATTGACTCTCGAATACTCTCTCTGAGGTTATCGCTATATTTAAAGCCGCGGGATAATGATTTTTTATTAAAGGCGCAATATGAAAGTTGATTCATAATGGGAGAGTCTACAAATTTAATGTTTATTCCGGGAATATATTCTTTTATAACATCGATAATCTCTTTAACCGCAAGGTTAATTGTAACAATATTATAAATTTGCCCATCAAAAATTTTATGGTCAATAATATAATTGATTGCATTAATACAATCATTTAAACCGCAATAAGGCCTTTTTTGATTAAGGGCTGTCTTCCATATTGTTATCTCCTGACCTGTAACTGCCTGCCAAATAAATTTATTAACCGCGGTATGAAAACGCATTCCAATAGAATACCCGAATATCGTCCCTAATCGTAAAATAATATGGCTCAATTTATTTTCAAGTGAGAGTCTTAATAAATATTTTTCTGCACTTAATTTTGATTCCGCATAAGGACTTTGTGGCCGTAGTTCCGTTTCTGGACAATTTTCATCCACCTCTTCATTTTGTGAACCATATACACTTGTAGTAGAAAAAAATATCAAACAAACATTATATTTAACGCATAGGTCAGCTACTCTTTGCAAACCACCATAATTAGCCTTATATACCAGTTCAGGATTTATAAAACTTGACTCGGCATCAGTAATCGCTGATAAATGTATAACAATGTCTGAGTTCTTGATAATTTTCTCTATATCACCGGAAAGTATATCTAACTGAAAGAATTGAAAGTTTTTAGCTGGAGGCAAATTAAATAAAGAAGCGTAACGCTGCGTAAGAAGATTATCTATCAAAAAAATATTATCTGAGGGACTTGACTTTAAATTTCTAATTAGTTGAGATCCTATATGCCCCAGTGCTCCAGTTATGCAAATATTCATACTTCATTCTCTCCACTCATTATCTCTTTAGTCTTAACTAAGCCTTCGTGTAAAGCATATCTTGGCTCAAATTTAAGTTCAGAAAACAGCTTTCCGCCGCTAATAATTACATCATCGATTTCCATCTTTTTCCGAATCTCTGGCCAATCTACCATTTTAATCTTACCTTTAGTAAAAACAGACACTATTTCTTCGGCAATCTTTTTAACTGAATAATGTTCTTTGTGAACGGCAAAATAGGTATTTCCAAATATTTCTCTATGGAATATGCATTGGTATAACAAATCAACCGCATCGTCCACATACATAACATTTCTTGTTTGCGAACCATCACCATAAATTGTGATTTCTTTTCCACTATCTGCCAGAGAAATAAAATAATTAATAAACCCGAAATCTGGATAACCCTTGCCGTAAGGACCATATAGGTTTGCAAATCTTAAAATCAATGTTTGCAAACCATATACTTGGTTATAAATATAATAATATTTCTCCGCCACTCCTTTATCCGCAGAATAAATATCCAATGGCCATTCACTATGGTTTTCGTCAATTACCTCACCACTCGTCCTTCCAATCACGGTACTACTGGAGGTATAAATTACCAAGGCATCTTTATTGTATTGTCTTATGGCCTCTAGAAGAGTAATATTGCCTTTGCAATTTACTTCTATGTCAAAATATGGATCTCGAAAGGGGAGCGTATGAGAACTTTGAGCAGCGCAGTTAAAAATCACATCTTTACCTTTTACTATTTTCTTCATTAAATCTTTATCACATATATCACCCTGGATAAATTCAATTGACTTAATAACTTCCTTTAAATAGCTTATATCGCTTTTTAAGCGCGTATCTAAAGAATCTACAACGGTTATTAGCCTTTTTTCCTTGAGACATTTACGTACTAAATTGTTACCTACAAAACCAGCTCCCCCCAATATTAATATATTCATTCCTTCACCCCTTGCAAAAACCAACTCAACGTTTTCTCTATACCCTCCTTTAACGAAACCTCTGCTTTCCAATTAGTAATATCTTTAAATTTATGGGTATTCGCTACAAAATTTCTAACTTCAATCTTAGAAAGATGTTTCGGGATTGCCATATGGATAATTTTGACCTTTTTGTGTGTAAATTTTTCTACTGCGCTTTTTATTTCTAAGAATGCTTCTTTTATTGTGCATCCTTTACCACTACCTATGAGATAATATTCCCCATTTAATAAATCAATCTTTGCAGCAGCGAATAAAAAAGCAGCGCAAATATCAGTAATATAAATATAATCCCTGACAAAATCCCCCTTACCATAAATAGTAATAGCTTGATTATTAATCGCCCTGTGAATCATAGAATTCAAAATGCCCCTATCCGGACTACTTGGATTTACGCCAGGTCCATAAACATTAGCTAAGCGTAATATTACTGAGCGATTGCCCAATTGACTACTATAATACTGCAGATACTTTTCTGCACATAGCTTATTGATGTCATATACAGTTATAGGTCTATCTTGGAAAGTTTCATCTATAGGATATTTTTTTGTAAAGCCAACCTCAGTGGTTGTGCCAGAATAAATGATATCAGGGTGATAATTATTTTTTTGACAAATCTCTATAATATTTACAACTGGTAAAAGATTGATTTCGGCATCGAGCGATGGATTATCGTTAGAGAACCTTGAGCTGGTTTGGGCAGCAAAGTGAAACAAGATATCTATTTTCCCTAACAGTCCCTCCCATATTTTCTTATCCCTGATATCTGCCGTAAGAGTTTTAACCTTCGCTAAACCATCGGATAAAAACGGCAATTCTTTCTTCTCTCTGATTAAAGCAATAATATTACATTTTGTATGTAGTAAGGCCCGAATAAGTGTTGAGCCTATATAACCGGCAGCTCCGGTAACTAAAATATTTTTATTGCTATAATATGATAGTATCTTCTTCTCTATCATTTTATAGGAGGGAGTGCTTTCCAGTCATACCCTATACTTGAATCATCATAAGGAATACGTAATTCATCGCTGGGATTATATTCCTTGTTCGTTATGTACAAAATATCCATGGGGCCATTGATTACTTTATAACCGTGGGCTATTCCCGGCGGGACTTTTACAACTTTCAAACCATATGTTTCACCCATTAATATTTCCATTATTTTTTTATAACTCTTGGTTTCTCTTCTAGTATCATATAAAACTAATTTCATGTCCCCCTTTATGGTACACATCCAATCTGTCTGTTCTTTATGAAGATGCCAAGCCTTGGCAACCCCTGCGAATACTCTTGAGAAACTTACCTGCGCTAAACTTTCTTTACCTATTTCTTCGGAATAGCGAAGAATTTCACAAAATAATCCCCGTTCGTCTTTATGCACGAGTAATTCTTTTATCTGAACTCCTTCAATTAGTTCTTTCATAGTATTACCTCTCATTCTATTGAAACATCCGGAAAATAAAGAATAAACTTTCCACCTTTATCCCGATAATCTTCCTCCTTTTTGAAAATTTCCTTCTTATGATTCCAGGCAAAAAGAATAGTATATGGCGGCTGATCAGTTTTAAAATATTCGTAAGATTTTATTGGAATATGCATGCCGGGACTGAATTTATTAATCTTGGTAGGCGTGATATCAGAGATATAATCAATAACGTCTTGGCCAAACTTAGAATAATTAAGTAAGGTTGTGCTTTTAGAAGTAGCTCCGTATCCTACGATACGTTTTCCATCTCTCTTAATTTTTAATAACGCCTCTTTTAGGTGGTTGCTAACCGCAACCACCTTGGTCCTGAATTTCTTATAACCATCAATTTTATTTAGCTTAAACTCCATTTCCTCAGATAAGTGTCTCGTTACCCTGTTGCTTATTTGATTGGAAAAACCTTTCCTCAAATAATATCGCATAGAGCCACCATGCGCCTCTTGAGGAACCATATCGACTAATTGCAAACCATACCTCTTTGCTAATTGCTGTATAGACAGCCCTGAAAAATAATATACATGTTCATCGTAAATCTGGTCGAAAGAGGTTTTCTTAATGATATCTAGTAAATAGGGATCTTCAAAAAATAATAATCCATCTTCTTTTAAAAGTATAGACACGCCTTTAAAAACAGAACTTAAATCCTCAATATGGCACATCACATTGGCTCCAAAGACAGTATCCGCCTGACCATATTCTTTTTTAACCTTCATAGCAGTATCATAATTAAAAAACCCATTCTCGACATTCACGCCATTCTTTTTAGCCAACTCAGCTGTGTTACTAGATGGCTCTATTCCTAGATGGACGATACCACTGCTGGCGATATGCTTCAGCATAATGCCATCATTACAGCCTAATTCGACAACAAAAGGAGAACTTTTTTTCGAAATAGTTGATACAATTTCATCTGCTACTTCACGGAAATGACAAATCATTGATTCTGAGGTTGAGGATATAAAAGCATAGTTTTCGTTGAACATTTTAGGTGGCGGAACTGTCTCACCTAACTGCACCATGAGACATCGCGGACAAAAAAATAATTCTAGGTTATAAAAATATTCTTTCTCGTTGATATTCTTAATAAAGCCGTTTGCGATTGGCATATTGCCAAATGAAATTATTAGTCCTAACTCACTTCCGCATAATTTACAATACCTCATTCTGTCCTTTCTATTTAAATAGGAACCTTAATCCGAAGATTAATTAACCAACAAAAGGATAATCTCAGAGTATTATAGAATTCAATATACTCTTTAGGTTTTTATTACTACCAATTTGGCATATTTTTAATCTGGTGGACAAATATTTTGCTCCTACCGCAATCCTTAAAAACCACATACCCACTGCCAATATTGGATGTCTTATTAACTTTTTCCATCCTTTGTTCTCAAGAAAAACCCCAAATAGACGATACCTAAAACCCAATTGTTTCCTAACAATCTGGTCACTTTTTCCACATTTATTTATGTATGCATCAAAAGATCTGCAATAATAAGATTTTTTGTTTAAGTATTCTTTTAAATAAACCTTTCCTTCATTATGATAAATTTGGTTCTGGATTATATCTACCTTGTCAATTTTCCTGATGCGCCTATCAAAATCCCAATCTTCCGGACCAGTTAAATTTTCATCAAACCCCCCTATTTCCAGAAATTTATCTCGACGTACAAAACGAACGCAATCAATGACTGTACCATTATAAAAACTCCTCTCAAAATCCCTTACCTTAACCCAAAACCCTTTCCCAATTATTCTTTCTGGTATATATAAAGCGATGTAATTCTTTTCTTCGCATATCTCTACACATTCACTGATAACGTCTTCCGACACAATCATATCGGCATCTAAATATAATATATATCTACCCGATGACTGCTTAACTCCAAAATTCCTCTGCGCCGAACGCTCAGGCCCAAAGTTATAAACTTTGTCAGTATATTTTTTAACAATCTCCTTAGTCGTATCGATAGAATTGTTATCCACTACGATTATCTCGATACACTTCTGAGGATAGGTTTGTTTTTTAATAGATTCTATACAATTCCCAATATGTTTCTCTTCATTTTTAGTAGTAATAATTACCGAAACTAAAGCTACCATGTGTTCTGTTAGTAGTTATTTATTTTAATATACTTGTAAATATATGAATAATGTAATCCAGATCCTTTTTGGTCAAATACTGATGACAACCGATATAAAATCCGTTCGAACCAAGGTACTCGGCATTAGTAAGTTTGCCTACGTATTTATCTTTCAGATAGGCATAGACCGGCTGTTGCGTGGGGATGCATCCAAATAAAGGACGGGTTTCTATTCCCGCCTCTTCCAGTTTATGCCGTAACACCTTACGCGTCATGATTTCGGTATTCCGAATTACTAAAGGGTAAGCGAGATAGCTGATATTATTTGAATAAACAGGTAATTGTAGTATACTGCTAAACGGCTTTAGCCCTTCATTTAGATAATAAACATTGTATTGCCTTTTCTTGAGGATATGGTGAACCTTCCGCAATTGAACCAATCCCAAGGCTGCCTGGAATTCCATTGCTTTAAAATTAAAGCCAAACATGTCGTGATAGAAACGAGGATCAAAATCATCTTGAACTCTATAAGAATTTAGACGCGGGCATTTTCCAGCATGGCGCTCGCAGACCTGACAATCGCACATCCTGCCATGAGCTTTTATCTTCTTTACAAGCTTGTATATTGCAGGGTCATTTGTTACAACTGCGCCCATTTCTCCTGCTTGAACATTATGCGCGATATAGAAAGAGAAACAGCTTAACGCTCCGTATGTACCCAATTTTTTATGCTTATATATCGTGCCGTGTGCTTGGGCAGCATCTTCCATTACCGTTAGGTTATATTTCTGTGCAATGGCATTAATCCTTTGCATATCAGCAGGATACCCCATCAAGTGAACTGGCAAAATAACAGATACCTCTTTTTCCTTTTTAACTACCTTTTCTATTTCTTCTGGCTTAATTACAAAAGTTCTGTCATCTACATCCACGAATATCGGCTCTAATCCTGCTGCTACAACGGCATTAACTGTCGCAATAAACGTAAGGGGTGAAGTAATTACCTTTGCGCCTTTTTTTATTTTATACAAAGCCTTCAAAGCATAAAGTCCGGCAATCAAAGCAGAGGTACCAGAGTTAACAGCTATACAATACCTAGCACCAATAAAGTGTGCCCACTTCTGTTCAAACTCATTAACCTTTGCCCCTTCGGAAAGACGACCAGAATCTAATACCTCGTCAATAATTACCCTTTCTGCCAAGCCTAATTTAAAATCTCCGACCCTAATTCTTAACATTCCGTATCCCCTTCTTAATTGGATCAAGCCTGTCCATATCAACATCGACCATCATCCTGACTAATTCCTTAAAGGTTATGCTTGGCCTCCATTTTAAAACCCTGCGCGCCTTACTGTAATCACCAAGTAAGATATTTACTTCTGCTGGACGGTAAAAATTCTTATCCACCTTTACATATTTTCTCCAGTCTAACCCTGCATAGGCAAAAGCTAGCTGCACAAATTCCTTGACGGTATGTGTTTCGCCTGTAGCGATTACATAATCATCAGGTCTGGGTTGTTGCAACATCAACCACATAGCTTCTACGTAATCGCGAGCAAATCCCCAATCCCTTTTTGCATCAAGATTCCACAGCCTTAACTCTTTTTCCAGACCGAATCTTATCTTGGCGACACTGCTAGTAATCTTGCGGGTTACGAATTCAAATCCGCGCCTCGGAGATTCATGGTTAAACAGTATACCGCTACAGGCAAACAATCCGTATGCCTCCCTGTAATTCCGAGTTAAATCAAACCCAGCGACCTTTGATATGCCGTAGGGAGAACGTGGATAGAAGGGTGTATTTTCATTCTGCGGAACCTCTCTGGCATGACCGAACATCTCACTACTTCCCGCAAAGTAGAATTTACACTTAGGAGCATTTTCTTTTATCGCAGATAAAACAAAATGTGTGCCGTTTATATTGGTATTAATAGTAGAAAACTCATCCTCAAATGACAAGCTTACGAAACTCTGCGCAGCAAGATGATAACATTCATGTGGTTTTATCTTTGAAACAATTTTAAATATGCTTGGATAACTCTCAAGAGAACCGGCGTGCAAGGTAATCTTATTAATGATGTGTTTTATCCGCCAAAGATGATGCTCAGGATCTTCCAAAGCTACCCTTCTTACCATTCCGTGGACTTCATATTTTTTATCCAAGAGGAATTCAGACAAATAAGAACCATCCTGACCGTCTACGCCTGTAATAAATGCCTTCTTCATTGCCGCTCTCCTTTAATTACTCTATTAATCCAATGTTGATTATTAAGATACCACTCCACGGTATTCTTAATGCCTTCTTTCATGTCAGTTCTTGGTGACCAACCCAATTCATTGCGTATCTTACTACTGTTTAAAGAATACCGCAAATCATGGCCTGGTCTATCTTTAACGAATTCTATTAAATTTATGGGCCTACCCATTACTTCCAAGATTTCTTTTGCCGTATCGATATTTTTCCTCTCCTGGCCGCTCCCGAGATTATAAACCTGGCCTATTCTCCCCCTTTTTAGGATTAGCAAGATTCCTCTAGCACAATCAGAAACAAAAAGCCACTCTCTTACATTTTCACCTTTAGCATAAATCGGAATCTTTTTACCTTTAAACAAACTTGTTATTGCGACTGGTATCATTTTCTCTGGGTACTGCCAAGGGCCGTAATTATTGCACGGCCGAACAATTATAACGGGTAAGCTATAGGTTCTTATATATGACTTAATTAGTAGATCTGCCGCGGCCTTGGAAGCGGCATAAGGACTGCTAGCTTGAAGAGGGCTTGTTTCAGAAAAACTACCTTTTTTAATCTCTCCATACACCTCATCGGTTGATATCTGGAGAAATCTACCGATCTTATTATCCAAAACAGATTCCAATATAACCTGTACACCTCTTATATTAGTCTCTATAAAAGGCGTTGCATCTTGTATGCTTCTATCTACGTGGGTTTCGGCTGCAAAGTTTACGACTGCGGAAGGCTTTTCCCGTTTTAATATGGAATTGAATAATTTTTGGTTACAGATATCGCATTTATAAAATTTATATTTGCCTTTTAAGCTCTGCAATCTGGATAAATCGCCTGCATAATTTAGTTTATCCAGTACGATAACTTTATAGCAAGAGGAAACAGCCTGTCGAACAAATTCGCTGCCAATAAAACCTGCCCCTCCCGTAACTAATATTCTAAATTCCATTTTTATATACTTTTACAAAATTAATCATTATCTTCCTTTAGTATAGAAGTAAGGTATTCTCCATAACCTGCACCTATTAGGGCTGCCATTCTTCGCAGTTCAACTTTATTAATATATCCCATCCTATAGGCAATCTCTTCAATACATCCTATTTTTAAACCCTGCCTGTCTTCTATTGCCTTGATAAATAAAGATGCATCAATCAAAGATTCATGCGTACCCGTATCCAACCAGGCATAACCCCTGCTTAACAACTCTACTTTTAGCCTGCCCTGTTTCAAATATGCATTATTAACATCTGTTATTTCTAACTCGCCTCTTGCCGACGGTCTAATGGCTTTGGCTATATGCACGACATTGTTATCGTAAAAATAAATGCCCGTTACGACCCAGTTGGACCTGGGCTTCTTAGGCTTTTCCTGCAACGATATAACTTTAGATTTATTATCAAAGTATATCACCCCGTAACGACTTGGGTCTTTTACATAATAGCCAAAAACCATAGCCCCATTTCTCAACTGCGCTGCCTTCTTTAATATTACCGTGAGGTTGTGGCCGTAGAATATATTATCGCCTAGTATCAAACAGACGCTATCTTTGCCTATAAATTCTTTTCCGATAATAAAACTTTCTGCGATACCCCTTGGCTCATTCTGTACAGCATAAGAGATATTTATGCCAAGTTGAGAGCCATCTTCAAGCAGCTTTTCAAAGCTCGCTATATCTTCCGGCGAAGAAATAATTAGGATATCGCGTATCCCAGCTAGCATCAGAGCTGACAAAGGGTAATAAACCATCGGCTTGTCGTAAACAGGAAGCAATTGTTTGGAGACGGCACGGGTAATCGGGTATAATCTCGTTGCCTTTCCGCCTGCAAGTATGATCCCTTTCATTTGAGGGTCTCCTGATTCACCTTACGATAATGAAAATACAGTGCCAACAAAATGAGTAAGGAAGCCAAGGTGATTGTATTAGCGATTATTATAATGCGGTCCCGTAAGTAAATCCCGTAGATTATCCATAAAAATACTCCGGTTGACAACTGGAGTAAAGTAGTGAGGCTTACGTCCTTAACGGATCTGGTAGTAATCCCTTTGATAATCTGTGGAATGAAGGAAAACATGGTCAAGGTAGCGGCAGTAGCCCCGATTAGGGTCCAAACCATCTATAAGTCTCTCCCCGGGTTGTTTGAAGAAAAGATATCTTTTTATTATATCATTAATATAGCAAACTTAAAGAACTTTTTTAACCTAACCCATTAAATTGCAGATAAATAGTGATTAAAATGGGGTGCGGAAACCTACCTCTGCGCTTGCTTCTTTTGCCTTACCTTTAAGTTTGAGGTAAACCTCCTGATTCAAGGATTGAAACAGCCGGCGCGTAAAGGTAATAGCTATGCCTAAGGGGTCATCCCTGCTATTGGATAAGCCAAGGGTGATTGCATCTCTATCCGAGAGCCTATGCTCCAGATTGAACTCTATGGAATGCAGGCCTAGCCTGCCATAGTCCATTTCAAAACCGAGCGTGCCTTTACGGGAAAATTTCCAGTCGCCGTAAAGGGTAATTATATTTCCGTCCTTGGTATTATGTCGGCCATAGCCTATGCCTAAACGGTATTTTATTTTACCTTCCTGCGGATATAAATTCGGGCTTTCTATTTGCGCCCGGAAATCAAATGCTGATTTGCTGCTGCCGGAAAGGATGTATTTCAGGCGGTTAGCTTCGTTTATCTGCCAGAAGCCTTCAAAGGTAAGGTTGTGGATACGTCTTTCTTTTGTGGATAAATCGGTTTTCTCATAACTGTAGGTAATCTGTTGATTTTTGTTTAGCTGCCAAGAGGCGGTAAAAGCAATCTCGTCTGGCGAACCGTTCTTTTTTGTTGCCAGAAAACACAGGCGATTGTATTCGTCTGCTTGCCAGAATCCATTTAATTTAAGGATGCCAAAGCGGGTGTTGCCGTTTACGTCTTTTGATTTAATCTCAAAGACTAATCCCTTTGCCTCTACGGCGATGATATTACCTCTTAAAACCAGTTCATCCCTTATACCGGCCTTCTTTGTTTCGGTTATATCCAAAACCAGATCGTAGTTACGGTTAAGTCTCCAATGACCTTCAAATTTAAGCCTTCCAGGAAGGGAATATTTCCTGCGCCAAGCGACTGGCTCATTAAGCAGATAAATAAGCTTATTATTCTTATTCGTGCTGAAATTGCCATTAAGAATGCAGCTTTGTTCTTTATCCTTCAAAACAAGGCTATTGGAACTGTTTACCTTGTAACGTTTTTTAGTAGGCATATTATCGCTTAAAATCAAATATGTGGCCTAATACCTTGCGGCTGGCACGCAGCCAATACTTCAAATCATCGGGGTCTTTCAGCGAAAATAGCTTTCTGAAGATAAACTCCGGCTGGAAGGAAACTTTATACATCCCCTGGGCAAGCTCTTTTATCTTCTCTTCCGGAAAACCTACTTTCATTACCGGGCTTTTCATATCATAGTCCTGCCAGTCAAGTGTCTTTAACCAGCCTTTATCCTTGCATTCGGAGAATAACGGCGTACCCGGATAGGGAATAACCACGGTTGCCTGCATAGTGTAGGCATAACCTTTTTTAAGCAGCCAGCTGCCCAATTTAAGCGTATTTAAGGCCTCCTCGTAGGTCTCCCAGGGATAGCCGAACATTATGGTTATATGCGGATAGAGCCCTGCCCTGCTCGCGGCTTTGCAATCCTGGACAATCCTTTCTACTTTCAGGTTTTTGTTTATGCGGTCAAGCGTCTTCTGGTTAGCTGACTCTAAGCCAAAAAGCAATAATCTGAAATTTGCTTTTTTCATCAGCCTGAAATCTTCCTGACTAAGAGCCCCGAAACGCATATTGCAGTCAAGATAGATTTTCCTGCCGTAACCGCGCTCAACCATGCCGCTACAGAAATCCCGCAACCACTTTCCTGCCGGGAAACAACCGGTATCGTCCATAATCTCCCGCACAGAGTATCTCGCAATTAACCTGCCTATTTCATCAAGGACGTTGTCCGTCTTCCTGGACCTGAATTCCGGATACAGCGTAGGCCAGCTGCAGAAGCTGCATTTGCCCCACCAGCAATCGCGGCCAGACATGATATAGGTGCCTGGCGTGCGCTTATAGTTTCCGTTTTCATAAGCGTATAATTTCCATTTTGTAAGCTCCCGGTCAATAAAGGGGAGCTCGTTTAAATCGTGATTGAGCTTAAAGACGCCGGTATTTTTTACCTCGCTATTCTGGCGATAATAGATGCCTGGCTCAAGATCCGTAATCCGTAATCCGTAATCCGTAATCCGTAATTTCTCAAGCGCACTACATAAATTTAATAAGAGAAAATCATAATCTCCTCCCGTAAGGACGAAATCAACTTTTGAGTTCTGGAAAGATTCCTCCGGGAGGGCGGTGACATGGTCACCCAATAAGACGGTAAAAGGGACTAGCCCTTTGTCTTTAATATCGTCGATTATTTTCCAGTGCTCTTTTACGACGGGTGTCTTGGTCTCAAAGGCGATTAAATCCGGTTTTTCTATTTTAACAAATTCCAGAAATTGCTGATAATCCCAATTCTGGGCAAGGCAATCGTTCCAGATGACCTTATGGCCCGCCTGCTTGAGCAGAGTAGCTGCTTGAGCCGGGACTATGGGATAAATTATCGTCTTTTCAGAAAAAACTTGATATTGGCGGTTTTGCGAAAGTAAGGGAAAACCTTTGATATTTGAAAATGGAGGGTATGAAATAACAATTTTCATAAAGCTCTCGCCATTTTTATTATTCTTGGACGTCTTTGATATAACACCCAGTTCCTTACGGTATATGATGGAATACCTGTCAATTTCGAGATATCGCAACAATTAGTGAAATATTTTGATAATTGCATAATAAGTCCATACTCGCCATGACTGTAGGGCCTATCAAACCTTTTATAGCTATTCAAAATATATTCCAACCTCTTTTGTTTCCTTTTTATCAAAAAACCTATTGATTCTTTAAATTTCAAAATATTTTGACGGCCAGTAATAACAAGGCTGAATACTTCCTTCTTAAAATTATAAGTCTTCCCTTTTATTTGTACTAAGCGTGGGCCTCTATGTCGATAAATATAAGAATTTATTCCAAATAATTCCAGAAGCATCCTAATTTGCCGCAATAGAGTTATGGAACTGTTTGTAACTGTTATATGTCGAGAAATAATGCCGCTTTCAGATGCTGCATTAGTAACACACCCTTCGGCGTCACAAACCGCCATTAAAACCGATCTGCAGAAATTCCGACTCGAAATAAAAACTCGTTCATTAAAAATCCACTGATTTTTATTTTCCTTTTCTATAAAGCCGAAAAGCTCTCTGATTTGCTTTCTTCCAGTTTGGATACGAAACAGATTTCCCTGTCTTCCTAACTTGAGATACATGTTATATTTATCCTTAAAACATCTCGCAACAGCTAATACAAAGTCTTTATCTTTCGCACTAATAGTATAGACATAATAGTTTTTTCTGGGTGGTTTATCAAAATATGCATCGGTAGGAATAGTTCCAATTATATATCCCATAGGATCTATGTCCTTATACTTTGGTGATCTAGTTAGTTTGAAGCTGTGATTATAACCCGTGTTTATCTTAAAACCTAGCTTTTCTGCTTTATTGATTATAGCTTTTAGTTTTGCAAGTTGATTTAAACGATATGTTTCTTTTATTTTTTGCAGAGATTCCAATGTATGATGCTTACCATAGAAAGGATTGTCTTTACCGAGGCATTTCCCTTTGCGAGACTTAGCTATTTTCCGACGAGTTTCTAAAGCTAGCTGCTTACCCTTTCGTAAATCAGCTAATTTTTGCAAATGTATTTCTTGTTTTGGTGAAATAGGGTATTTATGCTTAAAATGCTTGCCGATTTTACTCTGAGAAATTTTCCTTCTAACAATAATTGATTTTGCTAGATTATTCTCTCCTTTCATTTTCTCGCTTAATTGGCTTCTTCGTTCAACAGCAGTTTGCCAATAGGCTCTTAGAGACTCTGATTTACCCATTTTGTTCTTCTTTTAATTTATTGGCGAACAATCCTTTTAAAAAATAGAGGCCGTAAGCCAGGTGAGTAACTATTATCCCTGAAAAAACAAGGTGCGAAAACCTGAATCCCGCATAAATAGAACTGACCAGAACCGTCAAAACATACAATGTCAATCCATAAAGATAAAATGACCTTAATCCGGATGAAAATAATGAAAATATCCCACCTGCAACTATTCCCAGAAATAAAATACTGGGCAGAAAATACGATATCCGTAAGGAAGTTCGGGGGAACCTTTTTGCAAAATAGCCGCGGTGAAGGGCATAATTGGCAACTTGCTTCAAATGGGGCAGGAATAACCTGCGGCGGTGATGATAAACGATAACCTCGGGGTCGTAAATAATCTTTTTCCGGAGTTTACAGGTTATATCGAGACAAAGCTTGGTGTCTTCGCCCGGCCAGAACTGCGTGTTAAATCCCCCTACCTGTTCAAAAACGCTGCGACGTACAAAAAGGTTGCAGGAAGGAAAATCATCCACCTCTTTTCTCTTTTTAGGCAGATAACGATATGCGTATGGCCCGCTTACCAAAAAAGAGGAATAAACCAGGCCGCTCGCCTTTTGTCTGGCCGAATCAGAATCCGGGGTTACGGCAGGCCCCCCTACCGCAGCTATCTCTTCACTCCTGAAATTATCCGCTGCCCTGCTAAGCCAATCCCTTAGCGGATAGGCATCATCGTCGAGAAAAGCAAGTATTTCTCCTTTTGCGTGTTTTAGGGCCATATCCCTTTTAGCGGCAGGGTTGACAGGGCCGGTAGGAACAATAAAAACAGGTATAGGTAAAGGTACAGGTAAAGAAACTGGTAAAGAAAAAGACTCGTCGGGAAGAATGATTATTTCAAATGCGGGATAATCAAGCTGCAGGCACTTACTTACGCATTCTTCTAAATTCTTTTGCCAGGTTTTTACGGCGATGATGATAGATATTATCATAGTATTTTAATACGTACATCCTGTACCAGACGGCGCAGGTATCCCACCAGGTTACGAGGATAGCGCCTAACCCTATGCGGTTATAGTGATGCCGTTGAGGATTAAGGACTATCGGCGCTTCGGCTATGCGGTAACCCAGATGGTGTATGTTAACCAGGATTTCTAGGTCAAAGGCAAATTTCTTTACAAGAATGCGCGGAAAAACTTCTTTCAATACTTTGGCTTTGAATAACTTTAAGCCGGTCTGCGTGTCATGGCAGGGCAAACCGAAAAGTATTTTTACGAATAAATAATATCCTAAGCTGATTATTTTTCGCTGGAGAGGGTAATTTACCACTGAATTCGGGTGCATCTTTGAGCCGATGACGACATCCGCATTATCCAAGCGCATGATATCGAACAAGGTCTGGACCTGCGTAGGATGCAAGTCCATATCCGCATCCAGAAAAACCACGTAATCACCGGAAATATAATGGATGGCCTTCTTCATCGCCCTGCCCTTGCCAAGATTGGTATGATTTTCTTTGACGATTAAACGTCCGGGGAACTCAGGGACCAGAGCCATGGCTTTCTCGTATGTTCCGTCGGTTGAACCGTCATCCAGAATGATTAACTCCCAGTTACAGCCGAATTCATTAAACGTCCTGGCAGTTTCCTTTATGCTTGCGGCTATATGGCCTGCTTCATTATAGGCAGGCATTATAATGGAAACCTTGCCTTTTATGTTTTTCATTCGTTTACCCGCGCCGGTTGAATTTGCTTGGTATTGAATAAGAAAAGATGGATAAGAAAAAGGATAACGGAATTAATGCAGAGGATAAGCTGTACCTGGAAGAGGCTTTGATGTAACAAAACGATTGCCAGGCACTGCAAACCGGTAAACAAAAGCAGGTATTTGATGAAACGGAAATCCTTCAGCGATAAAAAATAGACGATGAATATATATAAAAGCGCAAAGAAAATCATGGAAATACTGAATAGCCGGCCCAAAAGAATGGATTCCGGCAAGGCCTTGCCGGTAAGTATTGTTAATACAAAAGATGGAAAAATGTTATAAACCAAGCTGGCTAAAACGCACATCGCCCCTGCGTATAAAAGTGATTTCCTTAACGTATAGCAGGTATCCAGATTTTGTGAATTTAGGCCGCAGGTTCTTGGCAATAGAACCAGACTAATTGCTCCCGGCAGGAATAAAAATATCTTTCCCAACATCTGTGCCAGCGAATATACGCCTGCCTGTTCCTGGCTAAAGAATAACTTTACCAGAATCATATCCGAGCTTATCAGGGTAGAAAAACAGAAAAAACCAAGCCATAAAGGGAATATATAAAGGGCAAACTCCTTTAAATCCGGCTTTTCCTGTATTGGCCCAAAGGATACATAATGTCTTAGCGGCGGATACGCCAGAAAAATTGTGAACAAAACCGATAATAGGAACGCCCCTAGCGCGCCACTAAAACCCCATCCGATTTGCAGAAAGAATACTGTTATCCCCAATTTGAACAATCCCACGAGTATGCCGATTCCGGATAACCACTTAAATAGCTCTAGGCCTTGGAGGCCGCCGTTCAATACAGGCGCAATCCAGGATAAGGCAAGCATTATAGCCAGAATATATCCTGAAGACATATGGCTGATTTTAAGGCTATTGAGTATATAAAAAGAGGCAAAAAAGAAGATTATAAAAGTCAGGATTGCAAATAGAAGGGATTTCTTTAATAATACGGATAATAAAGAGCGCGTCTTGTCTGGTTGGTTTAATGCACTGAACTCTGCAATATATTTACTCGTTGCGGTCTGGACCGTAACCAAAGGAGCGGAGATGACCAGAAATATGGATAGCAAGGAGTTGAAGGCGGCAAAGTCAGGTGCGCTTAGGCGGTGGGCGATAAGTAATTGGTACAGGAGATTAAAAACATTGCCCACAGTTGAAGCCAGGAACACCAGGATAATGTTTTTCTCAAATGACCCAAGGCTCTTAGCGAGCTTAATCATTCTTTGATTTATTTTAGGGGACGGTTCTCTGCATACTTCGTAGTTATAAGAGAACCGTCCCTGTCCAGTAGTAAAAACCTATTTTAAATTAGTTTCAGAAAGCGCCTTTTGCCTATCTTAAGGATGCCTGTGCCGGTAATAATCTCGTCTTCCTTATCCAGGCGCTCTCCGTCAATACTTATGCCTCCCTGTTGGATGAGACGCCTGGCTTCGTTGCGCGAAGAGATTGCGCCGCTATCGGTGAGAATATCAAGAAGGGTAGCTCCCGTAGCTTTGATTTTATAAGCCGGCATATCCTCGGGAGACCCTCTCTTACTGAAAACCTGCTCAAAATCGTGGTGTGCCTTGGCAGCAGCGTCTTTGCCATGGTACTGCTCTACTATCGTTTCTGCCAGCTTGAGCTTTGCCTCTTTAGGATGCATATCTTTGATGGAGGCCATATTCATATCGGTCAATAACTCATAATACTTGAGCATCAAGCTGTCTGATATGGACATTATCTTGCCGAACATCTCCTTGGCGGGCTCGTTAATCCCGATATAGTTTCCGTATGACTTGCTCATCTTCTGTATGCCATCGGTGCCTTCAAGAAGCGGCATGGTAAGCACAACCTGCTCTTCCTGTTTAAAGTCCCTCTGCAGGTCCCTGCCCACAAGCAGGTTGAATTTCTGGTCGCTGCCGCCAAGTTCTATATCCGCATTCAAGACTACGGAATCATAACCCTGCAATATCGGATAGATCAACTCGGACATATAAAGGGGCTTCTTTTCCTTCATTCTCAAAGAGAAGTCATCGCGTTCAAGCAAGCGCGTAGCGGTATAATGGGTAAGGAGCTTGCCAAATTCAAGCCCCGTCATTTTATCAAACCATTCGCCGTTGAATACGATCTTCAATTTCTTGATATCCAGTATCTTGGCTACTTGTCTCTTATAGGTCTCGGCATTTTTGCGTACCTCTTCCGGAGTCAGCTGCTTGCGTATCTCCGAGCGTCCGCTGGGGTCTCCGATGCGTCCTGTAAAGTCGCCGATAAGAAAAATCACCTCGTGCCCCAACTCCTGGAATTGACGCATCTTCCTCAAAAGGACGGTATGTCCTAAATGGATATCCGGAGCAGTGGGGTCAAAGCCGGCTTTTACCTTAAGCGGCTTCTTGCTCTTTATACTCTCTACAAGCTTCTTTTTTAACTCTACTTGGGAGATAATCTCAACTGCGCCCCGCTTTATGACTTCCAGTTGCTTATCGAGATCTTTTATCATATGAGGTATAGGTAAAGGTACAGGTATAGTGGCCTAAATATTGCTTTCTCTTAAGCAAATAACAATTTTATTTAAATCATTATACAACCTTGATAATACCTTATCCAGTTTAGCACATAGATTTTCAGTAAAATAACCCACCCTCTTAGCATATTCCAAATGACTCTGGGTTTCTACTACTGAACCTCTGGCAAAATAATAAAAGTTAATTTTGTCAGAAGAGTGATTCCTACCGTATGCTTCAGCTATATTTGCTGAAATGCTCAAAGCTGCCCTACGCAATTGCGAAGTTAATCCGTAATCTTCTTTTTTAGGTAGCTTTTCTGTCAATTTAAAAATATCTTCGGCCAGTTGCATTGCTTCTTTCCAAATCGGCATATCTTTAAACGACTTATACATAAGGTTTTTCTATGCCTATCCTCTACCTTTACCTCGTTATATCGTTTTATGGTTTAGCTGAAAGGCCTATTTTGGCCTGTTCGACATCTACCTTGATTACTTTCACTTTAACCTTGTCTCCTGGCTTAAGGCCTGCTGCGGCATCCTTTTCAATCTCGCTGGCGTAAATTAACCCCTCAAGATCCTCTTCAAGTTTAACAAATACCCCGAAGTCAGTGATGCTGATTACCTCTGCTTCAAGAACTGTTTCTAACGGGTATTTGGCGGCAATCTCCGGCCAGGGATTAGGCTGCAATTGCTTAAGGCCCAAAGAAACTCTCCTGTTCTGGCTATCCACGGAAAGCACCATAACATCTACCTTCTGCCCTTTTTTCAGGACATCCTGTGGATGGCTGATCCTTTTTGTCCAAGACATATCGGAAACATGAATCATACCTTCCAGATTATTGTCCAGTTCGATAAAAGCCCCGTAATCGACAAAACCCCTAACCCTGCCAGACACCTTTGAGTTAATGGGATATTTGGAGTCGGCGTCAATCCAGGGGTTCTGTTCCAGTTGTTTAAGGCTCAGTGAGATACGGCGGCCCTCCTTATCGATATTGATAATCTGGGTCTCTACGGTATCCCCCACCGCAAACATCTCGCTGGGATTATTTACTCTTTTGGCCCAGGATATTTCAGAAACGTGAATCAGGCCTTCGATACCCTTATCCAGCTCCACAAATATTCCGTAGGGAACGATGTTGACTACCTTGCCTTTGACTTTGTCCCCTGCTTTATATTTAGTTTCTACTTCCTGCCAGGGATCAGGCAGGCGCTGCTTCAGGCCCAAGGAGATTTTCCCTGATTCCTTGTCTAGATTAAGCACCATAACCTCTATCCTGGTGCCTATGGCAACTATTTCGGAAGGATGGCTGATCTTAGACCAGGACATATCCGTAATATGCAGCAGACCATCTACCCCTCCCAAATCTATGAAAGCCCCGAAATCAGTGATTGCCTTGACTGTGCCTGGATAAATATTGCCTATCTTAAGCTCATTCCAAATCTTTTCTTTGGCCACTTCCTTTTCCTTTTGGACAGCTTCCCTTCTGGAAAGGATAATGCTTCGCCTTAGGTTGTTTACCTTGACTATCTTGAATTTGAATGGCCTGTAAAGCACGTCCTTGTCCGGGATATTCTTAAAAGCGGACAGCGAGGCAGGAAGGAAACCCTCTATCCCGGTTACGTCAACCAGGTATCCGCCCTTTACCTTCTTGACCGGTTTTCCCTCAACGAGCTCTCCGGTTTCGGAATTTTTGACAATAACATCCCAGCCGCGGATACGCTTGGCCTTATCGCGGGAAAGGGCAATCAAACCGGAATCATCCTCAACAGACTCCACAAAGAAATCGAGTTCCTTGCCTACCTCCAGTTCTCCGGTCTCAAACTGCACAACCGGGACTACCCCCTCTGACTTAAAACCCACGTCAATCAGGGCTCCGTTATGCTTTATGGATACTACCCTGCCCTTTACGATTTCTCCCTCTCTGACAATCTTGATACTCTGCTTGTAAAGCTCTTCCATGATTTTCTTATCTTCTGACATCTTAACTCTCTCCCTTATTATTTTTAATTGTATTGGGACGGTTTTCCATTGTAGGGACGGTTCTCTTCTTATACGCGTTATAAGAGAACCGTCCCTGGTTTAGCAGGAACCGTCCCTGTTTTTAGTTGATAAGCGTGTAACCCAGCATTCAGGTGCTAAGTGCTGGATAAATTCAGCCGACGAACTTATGTTCGCTTACACTCCATAAGTCTCGTCTTCATTTAACACCCCCCTTATCAAGAATTTAGAGCACAGGAGATATCGCTGATACTTTTCATAATTCCCGCAGCGATATCTTTGTAAGCGATACCTCTTTCAAAATTAACCGGCTTACCGAAATGAATGGTTACCTTTGCCCGTGTAAGTTTCTTTGCTCCCTTAGGCAACGCTATTTCGGTGCCCTTTATAAAAGCCGGTATCACCGGGGCTTTGCTCTTTGCCACCAGCAAACCTACGCCTGCGGTAGGCTCTCCAAGTCTTCCCGGCTGCTGGCGGCTGCCTTCAGGAAAGAGAAGCAGGCCCCTGCCACTCTTTAAAATCTTAAGTGCCTTCTTCAAGGCCGTTATATCTGCGGAATTCCTTTTTACGGGAAAAACATTAACGCTTCTCAAAATAACCCCAAATAGCGGATTACGGAATAAATCATGCCTGGCCATATAGAATAATCTGCCAGGGCAGGCAGCGCCGATTATGGGCGGATCCAGATAACTGACATGATTTGCCGCAACTATAAAACCGCCCTTC